>Ga0315291_10000293_pt1 | contig 64183 bp, 44 predicted proteins | sample YL17G12_20_MG_FD_203070 | JGI IMG/M metagenome (GOLD analysis project Ga0315291, IMG submission 203070) | Sediment microbial communities from Yellowstone Lake, YNP, Wyoming, USA - YL17G12_20 | ecosystem: Environmental > Aquatic > Freshwater > Lake > Sediment | place: USA: Wyoming | collected... | reverse complement strand
CTCACCACAGTGTGCCACTGCTTGACGTAAGGCAAGCAGTGTTGAGGGGTTCCGCCCCGCACTGCTTCTGCGAAGCAGTGGCACACTGTGATCCAACGTGGGGTGTTGGTGAGAAATGCGGGCTAGGTCAACGCCCGTACGAAGTCGATGCAGCATCGGAGCCAACATCGGGCCGCGTCGCACTACATCGGCTGCGACCTGCCCGCCGACTTCCTCTCGGTCAGATCCGGTACTCTGCCCGGAACCGATCGATATCGGCCTGGCGGCCCAGCAGCACCACGCTGGCGCCGGCCTCGAAGACCGCGTCGCCGCCGGGATTGAATTCGAGCTTCCCGCCGGCGCGGCGAAAGGCCACGATCAGCAGGCCGTGGCGGCTGCGGGTCTGCGACTGGCGGACCGACATCCCGACCAGCGGGCTGCCTGCGGCGACGGTCACCTCATCGACTTCCACCTCGGCGATTTGCCGGCCGGCCACCACCTCGATCAGCTCCAGGGCGGCGGGGCGGGTGATCATGGCGGCCATCCGCAGGGCCCCGGCGGCCGCGGGCATGACGACCCGGTCGGCACCGGCCTGAAGAAGTTTCTTCTCGGTGGTGGGGAACTCTCCGCGGGCGATGATCGTGATCTTGGGGTTGAGGTCGCGGGCGGTGAGGGTGATGAACACGTTGTCGGCGTCTCGGGGCAAGGTCGTGGCCAAGGTGGTCGCCCGCTCTACGCCGGCCGCGCTGAGGGCGTCTTCTTCGGTGGCGTCCTCGTTCAGCGCCAGGTAGCCGAGCGACGTGGCGTGGCTGATCCGCTCGGGGTCGTTTTCGACGACCACAAACGGTTTCTCCCGCCGATGGAGTTCCTGGGCCAGGATTTCGCCTACGCGGCCGAATCCGCACAGGATCACGTGCTCCCTCAGCCGCTTGATTTCGCGCGCGACGCGTCGCAGGCCAAGCGCCCGCTGAATCTCTCCCTCGGCCATCATTTGCAGCAATCCTCCTACGATATACACAGCGGTGATTCCGCCGACAACGATCACCGCCATGTCGAACACCTTCAGCAGCGGGGTCATGGTGCCGACCGGCCGATAGCCGACGGTCGACATCGTGACCACGACCATGTAAACGGAATCCAGCACGCCCCAGCCGGCCAGCCAAAAACCGGCTACCGCGATCAGGAAGACGACCGCCAAGACGACCAAACCGACCCGCAGGCGTTTCAGGCGCGAAGTCATGTGTGGTAGTCGGCGTTGAGCCGGACGTATTCGGCCGTCAGGTCCGAGGTCCAGAACCGCGCGCCCGCTTCACCTTCGCGGAGCGCCAGCTCGACGAGCGTGTCGCGGTGGCTGCGAATCGACTCGGAGACGGCGCGGGCATCGAAGCCGACGGGGGTTCCACCCTCGTAAAGCAGAAAGCCGTTGATCCGCAGGGTGACCCCCGCCGGATCGAAGGGGACGCCGGCATACCCGGCCGCCGAGACGATCCGCCCCCAGTTGGGATCGGCACCGGCGATAGCCGTTTTGACCAGGGGGCTGTTGGCCACCGTCTTGGCGATCTGCCGGGCGGATTGCCGGCTGGCGCAACCGCTCAGTTCGATCGAGATCAGATGCGTGGCGCCTTCGCCGTCGGCCGGGATCGCCCGGGCCAACTCCTCGCAGACCTCGCCCAGACCCTGGCAGAAGCCGGCCAGATCTTCGCCGCAGAGTGGTTCGCCGCCGGCCTGGCCGTTGGCCAGCAGTAACGCCGTGTCGCTGGTGCTCATGTGGCCGTCGACACTGATGCAGTTGAAACTCTCGGCGGCGGCGGCGGCCAACGCGGCCTGGGCCACCTCGGGCAGCAGTGCCGCGTCGGTCAGGATGACCGCCAGCATCGTGGCCATGTTGGGCCCCATCATGGCCGCCCCCTTGGCCAGGCCGGTAATCCGGATCTGCCGGCCGGAAAGCTCCAAGGTCCGCCCGGCCAGCTTGTGCACCGTGTCGGTGGTCATCATGCCCCGGGCGGCGGAGATCAGTGCCGCCTCGTCCGCAGCGAGTTTGCCGGCTGCGGCCGTGATCCCCTGTTGAATCTTGTCCAGCGGCAGATACGTCCCGATGACGCCCGTGGAAAGCACCAGCACCTGGTCCTCCTCCGCACCGCAGGCGGCGGCGGCCAGCCGCGCCATCTGCTCCGCGTCCCTTAACCCCCGTTGGCCGGTGCAGGCGTTGGCCACGCCGGAATTGACCACGACGGCCCGAATCCGATCGCTGGGAGTCCGCCGGCGATTCAGCGCCACCGGCGCGCCGTAAACCAGATTCTGGGTATAGACGCCGGCGGCCGTGGCGGGGGTCTCCGACACCACCAGGGTCAGATCCTGCTTGCGCGGATCGCCTTTGATCCGGCAATGCACGCCGGCCAGCCGGAATCCCTTGGGAACGCAGACGGACATGGGCTTGCGCTTTCTCCTGAGTGGCTGAGCAGCTAGCGGCAGCCGGCAGCCTACAGGGCCGTGGTTTCCGCGTAGCCGTACATCAGGTTGAAGTTCTGCACCGCAGCGCCGGAGGCGCCCTTGATCAGATTGTCCAGGCAACTGATCGTCAGCACCCGGCCGCGGACGATGCGGGCCGTAACGTCGCAAAAGTTCGTGCCCAGCGAGTCTTTAGTCCCCGGCAAGTGGTCCACCACCCGCACAAACGGCTCCTCGGCGTAGAAGTCCCGCAGCGTCTGAAGCACCTTCTCCTCGTTCAGGTCGCCGGTGGGCTGGGAGTAGGTCGTGGTGAGGATTCCGCGATCCATGGGCACCAGGTGGGGCGAGAAGATGACCTCGACCTTCGTGCCGGCGGCGGTGCCGAGAATCTGCTCCATCTCGGGGGTGTGGCGGTGGCGGCCGAGATTGTAGGCCGAGACGCTCTCGTTGCACTCCGGATAATGCGTGGTCAGCTTGGGCGTCCGCCCGGCACCGGAAACCCCGGTCTTGGAGTCGACGATGATCCCCCGCGGTTCGATCAGCCTCGCCTTCAGAAGCGGGGCCAGCGGCAGGATGGCCGAGGTGGGAAAGCAGCCCGGGTTGGCCACCAGCGGCGCCTCGATGATCGCCGCCCGGAACAGCTCCGGCAGGCCGTAAGGGACCTTGCCCAACCGCTGCGGATCGCCGTGCTTCTGGTTGTACCAGGTGGCAAAAACCTCCGGATCGTTGAGCCGGTAGTCGGCGCTGAAATCGACCACCCGCGCCCCGGCGTCCAGCAGGCTGGGAATCAGCGATGCGCTCACGCCGTGGGGCAGGCAGGCAAACACGCACTCGGCCTGGGCGGCGACCTCGGCCGGACTGAGCCGCTCGACGTGGAGGTTCAGGCGTCCGGCCAGCGAGGGGTGGATCATGGCCACGTGCGGCCGGCCCTCGTGGAGGTCGGTGACCGCGACGATCTCGGCGTCAGGGTGCCGCAGCAGAATCTTGATCAACTCCAAGGCGGTGTAGCCCGCAGCTCCGACAATGGCAATCCGTGTCATGATTTCTGGCCAGCAGGGGACATTGGGCAGCGTATGCCGACAATGGGATCTGAAAGCAGCGCGGTAGTATACCCGGGTCGCTACCCGGCCGCCAAGGGGGTCAGCCGCTTGCCGCTTGGCCCGGTAGGGCGGCCGCTTGCGGCTCAGCCGTCAAGACAAGCTCCCCCGGTCACGGGTTCGCCCCCAGCAGCCCCTGCCCTCGCATCCACTGCTGGCAGCAATCCGGCCAGATCGAGGTCCCCGGCGTCTTGGGAGCCAGCCCCAGCCCGTGGCTGCCCTGCCGGAAGACGTGCAGTTCGGCCGGCACCTTGGCCCGCCGCAGGGCCAGGTAGAAGTAGATGCTGTTCTCGGGCGGCACGCCCGTGTCCTCGTCGGTGTGGAACAGGAACGTGGGCGGGGTCTCGGCCGTAACCTGCTTCTCGCTGGACAGGCTGCGGACCAGCTCGGGAGCGGCGTCCTTGCCGATCAGGTTTTCCTGCGACCCGCGGTGGGTGTACGGCTCGCCGAAGGCGATCACCGGATAGCAGAGGATCATGAAATCGGGCCGGCAACTGACCCGCTCGATCGGGTCCTCGGCCTGGGGGTTCCCCTTGTCGAAGTGTGTGCCGGCGGTCGAGGCCAGGTGCCCCCCGGCCGAGAACCCCATGATGCCGATCTTCTGGGGATCGATCTTCCACCCGGCTGCGCGGGCCCGAACCGTGCGGATCGCCCGCTGGGCGTCTTGCAGCGGGGCCGGGTGGCCGTAACCTCTTTGCCGGTGCCGGTATTTGAGGATGAATCCCGCTACGCCCATCCCATTGAGCCACTTCGCGATATCCTCTCCCTCGTGACCGACGGCCAGGAACCCGTAACCCCCGCCCGGGCAGATGACCACCGCACTGCCGGTGGCCTTCTCGGCGTCTGGCAGACAGATCGTCAGCGTCGGTTTGTCGGCCTCCTGGTTTCCCTTGGCCCCCGGCGCCCCGCCGGGCCACAGCAGTTCGGTTCTCTGCTCGGCGGCCAGGGGTCCCAGGGGCAGCTTGTCTGCCCCTGATGTCGCCTGGGCAATCATCACGCCAAACGCGGCCGCAAACAGCGGCACGCACAACCTCCAACGGAGCTTGCGGTCGGTCACGGTACGCATCGACGGTCTCCTCGTTATCGGCACTCTCTGAGAAGCGGCTCTCGTCACTTGGCACTAGCCGTCGGGCAACGCCCGGCAGTCAGCGACTCGCGTCGGTAGTGCGTGCCACTCTACCGCAGCCCAACGGAGCAATCAAGAAGCGGTCTCTTCCGTGGCGGGTCCGCTAAACCCGGATTATTCATGCGGGTGCCACGGCCGTGTCGGCCGTGTGACCATGGGCAAATGTGGAAGTCTGGAGCACGGCTGATACAGCCGTGGTACCCGATAACCGACTCGACGACGGTCCGATGAATAATCCCGGCTAAACAGAATCGCACGATTCCGGGAGTGACTCGTTTAGCCGCCGCGGCTTCGTGGCGGGAATCTCCGGCGTGGCCGCCGGGGCCAAACACGGCGGATCCTCGGAATCACCCAAGGTCATTTGGGCGCAGGAGGAGGTCCCGCCCTGGTGCTGGGGCAGCAGGGCGGGGCTTGTCAGTGGCGAGTCCAAGATGCGGCTGACCGATGATGGCCAGCCGTCCGCATCGTAGGGGGGCAGTGAACGATCGGACTCACCTGCCACCCAGCGGTGGCGTGGAGTCGGGGGGGAACGTCTTGCGATCTGCCCCAGGTGCAAGTGCCATGCCGAGCCCGGCCAGCGGCAGCCAACCAGCCCAGGCTAGTGGACCGAACTACCCAGGATCAAAGGAGTTAGGTCACGGCCGCCAGTTGGCTGCACCCGTGGACTTCATCGGCCGGGCGAGGCGTTCTCTCCCTGTCCGGCGGAGCAGCGTTGCCCCAATGCAACCGGCCGCAGCTTACAGTCCCGAAGTCGCTCCCTACGGATAGGCCCCCGGCCGCTGCGGTTTTGGACGCGGCGGTGGAGGCGATTCACCCTGTGGCGGCTCCTGGCGGCTGTCATTTTTCGCCGCCTCAGCCAGGTACTCGACCTCCACAAAGAACGCCCCGCGGACCTCGCCGCCCGTCTCGGCAAGCCAGGTCTCCAGGCGGGTCTCGCCAGGCTTCAACTCCACCTCGAACGCGACGCCGGTCGCGCCAGGCTCGATCGCCTTGTTGAGCACGAGTTGGCCGATCTTCAGCCGGGCAAGTCCACCGGGAAGCGGATGCTTGGCCACCGCCGGACGCTCGCCGAGCGTGAAGCGGTACCGCCCGGCACGCTCCACCTCCACCGCCCAAAACCCGTTGGCCTTCGGCCGGGCGGCGATCTGCCGCTGGTCCCACACCAGATCCGCCCCCGACTCGTGCCAGTCGTGGCAGCAGAGCACAGTGGGATTCTGCCGGGGCGAGCCGAGCACGATAGGGCAGTACTCGCCAAACCGGCTGGAGACGTCCTTGTACCACACTTCGTACAGCAAACGGAGCTTGGCGACGACCTCCGGATGCTCGGGCGCGATGTTGAAGACCTGCTCGGGGTCCTTCTCTACGTCGTACAGTTCCCGACCGTTGACCAAGCGGTACTGCCGGGTCATCACGGCCGATTGCCGCCAGGGCTGCGGGTGCTCGATGCGATGCGACTGGACGAACAGGGTCCGCTCCGCCCAGTCTTCCAGCCCCAGCAAGAGCGGCAGCAGGCTCTTGCCGTCGAACTGGACCTCGGGCGGCTTGCGGACGTCGCACAGCTCCAGGAGCGTCGGCAGCAGGTCGATATGGGCGGTGAGCTGTGGGACGTCCAGCCCGCCCTTGAGCCGGGCAGGCCAGCGGATAAAACAGGGCACGCGATGTCCGCCTTCGTAGGCCGAGCCCTTGCGGCCGCGCATGCCGGCGTTGAACCCGTTGCCGGAGGTCCCGTTGTCGGTCATGTAAATGACGATCGTATTCTCCGCCAGTCCCCACTGGTCGAGCTTCGCCAGCAGCCGGGCCAGGTTCTCGTCGAAGCTGGTGATCATCCCGTAGAATTGGGCCAAGGGCGCCGGCACGCCCGCCTGGCGGTAGGGCCCGCTGTACTTCTCGGCGACCTGGTAGGGGCCGTGCGGCACGTTGGTGGGCAGGTAGACGAAAAACGGCCTTTGGCGGTTCTCGTCGATGAACTTGATCGCGGCGTCGAAGAACACGTCGGTGCAATAACCGTCGCTCTTCTCCGGTCTGCCGTTGCGGGAGAGCACGGGATTAAAGTAGGTATTACCCCAGTAATCGGGCGTCTGGCCGATGCCGCCGCCGCCGTGGACCAGCGACTCCTGGAAGCCGCGGTCGACGGCCCGATAGGGATGGTTGTCGCCCAGGTGCCACTTGCCGAAGACGCCCGTGCGATAGCCGGCCGCGGCGAACAGGTCGCCAAAGGTCTTCTCGTCGCGCCGCAGGAGCGAGCGGCCCATGATCGTGTGCCACACGCCGGTGCGGCAGGAATAGCGGCCGGTCAGCAGGGCCGAACGGGTGGGCGAACAGGTGGGATCGACGTGGAAGTTGCTGAGCCGGACGCTCTCGGTGTACAGCCGGTCGAGTGCGGGTGTCTTGATGATCTTGTTGCCGTGGCAGCCCAGATCGCCGTAGCCCTGGTCGTCGGTCATGACCAGCACCACGTTGGGCCTCTTTTCGAGGGTGCCGCGGGTTTCGGCCGCCGGCTGGGCGAGGACGATGGCCGGCAAAAGCGCCAAAAAAGCAAAAGGGGACAGGCGCATATACTGGGCGCCGTGGTAGACATAGGCAAAATCCGAACACGTGTCTGCGCGATTGCAGTGGGCCACGCACATCACTCACACCTCGCAACTTCCCCAGTATATGCGCCTGTCCCCATTTCCCCAGTGATCCATCATCGCGGCAAACTCCCTGAACATCAGTTCGGTTGCCTCTTGGGTAGCGCCGATGGCCTCGGGAAAACCGTAGTTAAAGACGATCAGCCCCCCGTCCGGCGTGGACCACCTTTCGACCAACTGGCGGACTTCGCGGCGGATCTTCTCGTGGTCGCCCGAGGGCATGGTGGCCTGGATGTCGGCGGTAGTGAGAAAACAGACCTTCCCGGCGAACTGGCGTCCCAGCTCTTCCAGCCCGTAGACCTGCGGCTGCTGCATGTTCAACACGTCGACGCCCACGCCAATGAAGTAAGGCACGAAGTCATTGATTCTCCCACAGCTATGCAGCATGAAGTGCCATCCGAAGTCGTGTACGTGCCGTACCAGCAACCGATATCGCTCCAAGAAAAAATCCTCGAACATCGTGCCGCTGATGAAGGTGCCCTTCTGTGTCCCCCAGTCGTCGGTGCAGAACAGCCCGTCGATCCGCGCGCCGAACCGGCGATGCAGTTCGTCGAACAGCTCGATCTTGAACGCCAGGATCATGTCCAGCAACTTCTCGATCTTGGCCGGCTCCAAATGGAAGTCTGCGAGCGTCTGTGAGAAGCCGTGGAGCATGTGGAGCCGCTCGATCAGGTTGAAATGGCACGTGACCACCACGTACCGATCCCCCGCGTCGGCCAAAGTCTCTGCGATTCGCTCGAAGTAGAAGGGATCCCGGGGGTTGGGCGGCCGATAAGAATCGAGTCTTCCCCAGTCTTCCAACGGATGGTGGACGACCTGCCCCATGTTTCTGATTTCGGTGGCCGCCCAGCCGCATCCCCAATCGTCCACGCCCGGGCGATCGAAAAACCAGCCCCGCTTGGCGCGGTCCATCTCCCAGCAGTCGCAGACGTCGTTGGGCACGTCGGCAACGACGTCTTGCCAGAACGGCAATCTGGGCGGCCGGTCGAACTCGACGGCGCGTCGGACGATTTCGCGGCGCTGCATGGGCAGGCCTCTTCGAGGGGAACGGCTCGGCGGCTGGCTTTGCCTGGCTGCGGGGGAGGAATGACAGTAGTTCCAAGTTCGGCTGGTCCGACTTGGGGTGGCCGGGGTCGAGCGCCAGCGAGCCCCCGGAAATCCCAGGGCCTGGGGGCTCACTCCGTTCGACCCCAGCCACCCTCTGCCAGAACTTGAGACTACTCAATGAACCATAACCCTTCTCCCGCGATGCTGCAAGGGTCATCTGCCCCCCGCACCGGGCAGCTTGCAAGTTGGCCGGTTTCGACTATGATGGTGCCAGCAAAGTGCGGCGCGGAATCTGGGCAGCCGTTGTTCACTTCACCCCTTGGATCGGAGTTGCACGATGAGACTACGGTACTACCTGATGCTGGCGGTGGCGCTGGCCGGTGGCCTCTCGACCGCCAGCGCGGCGGACCAGACGGGTCCGGCCGACGACGGGGAGTTCGCGGCGCTAAAACATGAGGATGCCACCGGGGCCACGCTGCTCTACCGGCTGTTGAAGCCCGGCCCCACAGCTTCTGGACAAAAGGTCCACCCGCTGGTGGTCTTCCTCCACGGGGCGGGGGAACGGGGCTCGGACAACAAGGCCCAGCTCACCCACGGCCGGGAGATGATGCTCATCGCAGCCCAGAAGTACGGTGCCTTCGTGCTGGTGCCGCAGTGCCCCGGCGGAGAAAAATGGGTTGACGTCGACTGGGGCAAGAGCGAACACCAGATGCCCGAGAAGCCCGCCCAGCCCATGCGGCTGCTGGTGGAGCTGATCGCCAAGCTGCAAGCGGAATACCCCATCGACGCGGACCGGCTGTACGTGATCGGGCTTTCCATGGGCGGCTACGGCACGTGGGACATGATCCAGCGCTATCCGGAGAAGTTTGCGGCCGCCGTGCCCATCTGCGGCGGTGGCGACGAGACCCAGGCCAAGCGGATCGCCAAGATCCCCGTGTGGGCCTTCCACGGCGCCAAGGATCCGGCCGTGCCGGTCAGCCGTTCGCGGGACATGGTCGAGGCGATCCGGGCTGCCGGCGGGGAGCCGAAGTATACCGAGTACCCCGAGGTCGGCCACTTCGCCTGGACCCCCGCCTTCAAGGATCCCGAGATGCTCATTTGGCTGTTTTCCCAGAAACGGCCTGCGAAGAAGTGACCAACGTCGTCGTCTCGCTCCGCGAGACGAAGCCAACGTGGTCGTCTCGCTCCGCGAGACGACGCGGCAGCAGGGAAGACAGCCTCGTGGCACGGGCCTCATCTCGCGGAGCGAGATGACTACTTTGCGGATGTTTCCTCAAACGTGAGAGCTAACGGCATAGGAGACGAAACCGTGAGCGACCAGCCAGTCAAACGGCGCAGCTTCCTGCAAAGCACGGCCGCCGCGGCAGGAGGCATCATCCTCGGGAGTCCCGCGATAGTCTCGGCCGAGCCGTCGGAGCCCACCGTCATCGAAGAGCCGTTCCACGGCGCCGTGCTGAACCGGCGGCACGGGGAAGAGCTGAGCGGCGGATTGAAGATCCAGGTCCGCGGCCGGGCGCCGTTGCGCGACCGGGTCACGGTCAACGGAACCGAGGCACGCCGGGCAGGCAACCGCTTCCTCTCGCAACTCGTGCTGCGTGAGAAGGAAACGGAAATCGTCGCCGTTTCGGAGGGCAGCTCCGGCCGCCGCGAGCATCGCGTGCGGGTGGTCTGGGACCGGCACTCCCAGCCGCGGTATCGTTTCTCGATCGACGACAACAGCTTCTTCCTCCGCGACATCGCCCAAAAGAAGTACGACTCGCTCTTCGATTGCTTCTACCTGAAGATGCTGCGTGAGTTGCATGAGAAGTACCGGGCCCGCTTCGTCTTGAATATCTACTACACGACCGAGGACGGCTTCGAGCTGCCGCAGTTCCCCGACCGCTACAGGCGCGAGTGGCGGGAAAGCTCCGCCTGGCTGAAGCTCGCCTTCCACGCCTACGCCAACGAGCCTGCGCGGCCGTACCAGTACGCACCGGCCGAAAGGCTGATTGCCGATCTGGAGAAGGTGGCCCAAGAGATCCGCCGCTTCGCCGGCCCGGAGACCTACTCCCCGCCCACGGTCATCCACTGGGGAATGGTCCAGCCGGCGGCATTAGAGCCGCTGGCCGGGCGCGGCGTCCGCGCCCTGAGCGGCTACTTCCAGCGCGTGAGCACCGGCTGGGACGTAAACTACCTGTTCGACGACGACCGCTCGGAATACCTCTCGCGGCACGACGCCCTGAAGGATTTCCAAAGCGGGATCGTGTTTTCCAGGGTGGACATCGTCTGCAACAGCACCCCTTTGGACCAGATCGTGTCGACGCTCGAGCCGCTGGCCAAGGACCCCAATCAGGCCGAGATCATGGACCTGTTCACCCACGAGCAGTACTTCTGGCCGTTCTACTCCAATTACCTTCCCGATCATGCCCAGCGCCTCGATGCGGCCATCCGCTGGGTCACCGAGCACGGATACAAACCGGTCTTCTTCCACGAGGGCCTCTTGGGCGGGCGGGAGTGAGGGGGTGAGGGGGTGAGGGGGTGACGGGTAAGGCTGAAAGCTGAAAGCGGGGAGGCCGGCGGCGGTCCTGCATTTTGTTCTCCTTTGCTGCCTTCCGTTTTCCCCCGGCCCCTGATCCCCGGTCCCTGGCCCCTACCGGCTGGCCTCACGCTGTGATCGCCACATCTGAAGCCGGTCGGGGAGCTGGTCGGGGCGGGCCGTGCCGGTGGTGGCGAGTTGCTCGATGGTGATCGAGGCAACCAGGTTGCCGACCAGCGCGGCTTCGGGCAGCGCGGCGCCCGCGGCCAAGGCCAGCACCGCCCCGGCCGTGGCGCTGTCACCGGCGCCGGTCGGGTCGATCGGTCCTTCGACGCGGACGCCGGGCACGACCGTTAGCTCGGGGTCACTGACGAGCATCCCCTCTGCTCCCCGGGTCGCGCAAATCGGCGCCCCAGTCTGGGCGCGGAGCCGCCCCAGGGCCTCGGCCAATTCGGCCAGCCCGACTTCGTCGCCCGGGTACCCGCTTGCGGGTGGCGGGTTCTCGCTTCCCACCGCCTCGAACTGGTTCGGCTTGATAATCATACCGCGAAATTGCCGGATGCGGCGGCGGCTGTCGGCCCAGAACACCACGCCCGGACGGCATCCGGCCGCTGCGGCCAGCGCCGCACGAACCTTCGCCGTAACCACCCCGCAATCCTCCTCCTCGACCTGATCGGCAATGATCACGGCGTCGAGCTCCGGCAGCAGGGCGTCGAGCGAATGGACGATCTGCCGCTCGATGGTCGGCGGCGTGATGGTGCGGTTTTTCGTGTCGTAGCGCTGGTGCTCACCCGCCAGGCTGGGATCGGTCTTGTCGCGGGGCTTCAGATAGGTCGGGGTCATCCGCTGCGGATCGCAGTGCAGGTGATCCGTGCTACAGCGGAGTTCCGTGAGGTCTTGGCGGAGCTCGTACGATTGGCCGTCGTCGCCGGTAAAGCCGACGGCGTGCAGCGTGCCCGCGCCCAAGGCCGAGAGGTTGCAGACCACCGTCCCCGCGGCGCCGGGGCTGTGGCGGATGCCGACGACCTGGTGGGCCATCCTGCCCGTCTCGACGCTCACCTCGGCCAGCCCCGGATCGACGTCGAGATACTTGTCCAGGAAGAAATCCCCCAGCACGGCAATCCGCAGGCGGAAAAACCTCTCGATCAGCTCCTCCAGCCGATCCGGCGACATGTCTTGGAAGGTCTTCATGGCGGCAAATGCGTGCAATTCATGCGCTTGTGTCAATGAGGGGCCAGGGACCAGGGGCCGGGGGCCAGCGACCCGACCCGAGTTCAGCAATCAGCATTCATCAATCAGCATTCAGCATTCAGCATTCAGCATTCATCCCCCGGCCCTGGCGATGATCTGGTCGTACAGTGCCGGCACCGTCCGGCCGTGGTCGCCCCGGACGTAGTAGCTCGTGCCCCCGTCGGCCACCGTCCGCACGAGCACCGTCTTGTACGGGCGGAAGTAATACTGCGGATCGGTCTTCTCCGGCTCGCCGCCGATCTGTTCGCCCAGCGGCATGAGGTCGAAGACCGCGGTGGTGAAATGCCGGATGACTTCGCCGTCCTGCCGGGCCACGTTCCGGGCCATGGCCAGGGCCTTCAGATAGACCTCCGGCCCCATCACGGCGGTGCCGATGTTCAGGTAGACGCCGCCTTCCAGCCGCGCGACGCCCTGGGTGAAGATCAGGAAGTCTGTGTAAGTGGCGGCACCGGTGGCGGCAGGATCGAAATTGGGGTGCTCGTGGATGATGTCCTGGCCGATGGCCACGTGGACGGTGACCGGAACGCCCAGCCGGAACCCGGCGGCCAGGACACTCGTCTCTCGATAAGGAAAGCCCTCCGCTTCGACCATCCGGCCGATCGCCTCACCCAGACCGATGCCGTCGCGGCAACCGGCCACCGCGGCCTCGTTGATCCGCCCGGTCTCCCTCCAAAGGCCGAATTCGCCGGCGGCGACGTAGCGGGCGACGCTCTCGCAGGTCTGCCCGATCAGCGCCAACTCGAAGTCGTGGATGGCCCCCGCGCCGTTCAGGGCAAGGTGGCTTAAGAGCCCCCGCTCCATCAAATCGATCAGCAACGGCCCGTTGCCCTTGCGCAACACGTGGGCCCCACAGAAGAAGATCACCGAGCGCACGGCCCGCGCGGCCTCCACGATCCGCTGGGCAAGGGCCGGCAAGGCCTCATGCTGGAAGGGCTCGCGGGGGCCATCGGGGAAGATGAGGCACGAGCGGTTCAGGTCGTGCGTCCGCTCCCCAAGCGGCCGCAGGTGCAGCCGGCTGCGGTCAAACTTGTCGAAGGGCATCAAACTTGCTCCCGAACTGGCCGTAGCGACTGAGGGCCCAAGGTCCAAGGTTCAGTATCCGTCGGTTGGGTCTGTACCAGTGCTGAACCTTGAACCTTGAACCTTGAAGCTTGAACCTTCCCCCCTCCCACTGCAATCGGCCGCCCCACCACTTGGCGGACCGAACCGCCCGCTATACCTCGGTCCACAGATAGTCTAACAGCACCGGCCAGTCCCGGTAATCGGGGATCACCAGGTCGGCACCGACGCCGATCAGCCGGTCGCGTTTCCAGGCGTCGGGCTGGCCGCTGCGGCCGGCCTCGTCGCTGGCCACCGCTACCGCGACGCCGCCGACTGCCTTGATGTTCTGGATCTCCACGTACCCGTCTCCAAAACCCAGCAGCGCGTCCCCCTCGACCCGGTTCTCGCTGAGTATCCGCCGGATCACCTTGGCCTTGGAATAGGTCATGTAGTCGTCGCGGGCCCCGTAGACGTGCGGGCCGAAATACCTGTCAAGCCCCAGCAGCCGGGCCTCCTCCAGGACGTACTGCTCGTCGGTGCCGCTGGCCAGATACAACTCGACGCCCCGCCGGCGGAACTCTTCGAGAATCTCCAGCGAGTGCGGAACGAGCATATCTCCCGGCGACGTGCGGCCACAGCGGAGGTCTTCGCGGCGGCCGGCGATCCGCTCCATCAGCCGGTCGTGATAGACCTGCTTGTAGCGGAGCGGCTCCTCCGGTCGGCCCCCCCGCTGGCGGACCTCCTCGGCCAGCCGGATCATCTGGTAGATGGTCTGCTTGCCGTTGAGCTGCATCACGAACTCGAAGGCCAGATCGTGCAGCGCCTGCGGCGACTCCTGCGTACCGGTGGCCCGGAGCACCTCGACCATCATCGGGACCATCACCTCCGGCCACCCCTGGCGGATCAGGCTCAGCGTGCCGTCGAAGTCGAAGAGCACGTGCTTCGGCGGCCCCGACCGCTCAAGCCGGCGGACGACCTCGACGCCGGAGCCCGGCACAAATCGGGCCGGCCCGAGGTCGTCAACCACCCGCCGATAATCTTCTTCGCGGTAGTCTGCACTCATCTGTCAAAGGACGCCCGGATCGAGCGGGTAGTTTAGCGGCCGGGGTGGCCGGGCTCGAGCGCAGCGAGTCCCCGGGAACCTGCCCTACTGGGGGCTCACTTCGTTCGACCCCAGGCACCCGCTGCAACTCACTGCACGGTCTGCAGCGCCTCGGTGCATCGTTTTCGATACTCGTTCTGTTGGCTTGAGCCCGGACGCCCGGCGGCGCCTTCCTGCCAAGCGGCTCGCGCTTTGTCGAGATGTCCCAGGCCCTCCAGGGCCTTTCCCTTCCAGAATTGGGCCCGTGCCTCCTCGGGGTTTTCGGAGCGGCCGACGCCGAGGTTCTTCGGATAGGTCAAGGCCGCCTCGAAGTCCTCCAGGGCGCCTTTGAAGTCCTTGTTTTCCAGCCGCTGGCGGCCCCGCTCGATGTGGGCCTTGTGGAACAGCACCCAGGTGATCGACTGCCCCTCCCAGTTGACGAAGTACGGCGTGGACTCCAGCAGGTTGACGGTCTCGGCCCACTGCTGCTCGTCGGCATACGCCTGGGCGAGCATGATGATGATGTCCGCCCGCCGCATCTTCTCGAAGGGCATGGTCTCCAGCAGCTTGATCGCCTCGGGCCGCTTGCCGCCGGCCATGAGGATCTCGGCCAGGTCGCGGTAGAGGGTCTGGTCGCCCGGGTACCCTCTGGGTGCGGCGGCAATCGCCTGGCGGTAGAGTTCGACGGCCTTGGGCAGATCGTTTTTCTGGGCCGAGTAGAAGAGCCCCAGGTTCCGCAGCGCCATGGCCAGCGACGGTTTCAGCGTCGCCGCCTGCTGCCAGTGGGACACGGCCTCATCGAGTCGCCCCAGATTGCCGTAGAGGTTCCCCAGGCACAGATGCGCGTTGGCGTCAGCGGGATTCTGGCTGACGGCGTACTTCAGCACGTCCGCCGCCTCCGGCCGCGACGGGAGGACCTGGTCGCTGCGGAGCCCGGCCGCCCGGCCCAGGCAGCTTTTCGACACCTGCTCGTTTCCTGCCAGCGAGGCGTAGTAGGCCATGTAGTAGAGGGGCAGTGGGCTGAGCTGTGCCTCGGGGACGTTTTCGACGCACGTGGCGGCAAGCACCTGCGAGGCGTCCTCCCATAGACCCACCTCGGCAAAGACCAGGCTCGTCTCCAGCATCTCGAACTCGTGCTCGCCGGCCAGCGCCCGGGCTTCCCGCGCGAAACGGTCCCTGCTGGCCTTGTCTTGCAGGGCCAACAGTGCCCGGGGAACCAACTCGACCGGGTTTTCGGCGATCCGTTGGGCGGCCTGCCGCCGTGCCGCCGCCGTGTTCCCGCTGGCGTAGAGGGTCAGCATCCAGTGATCCTTCGCCCGACTGTCGCGGGGATCCAGCCGCACCGCCTGGGCAAAGGCCTCGACGGCCCGGGCCGGCTGGTGCAAGAGCGCATAGGCACGACCGGCCAGGTCGTAGCCGAGCGAGCCGGTTCCCAGGCATCGGGCCGCCCGGTACGCACACCGCAGGGCCTCTTCCGCCTGGTTCAGTCTCAGACGGCACACGCCCAGGAAATACCAGGACCAGCCGTCGTCTTCGTCGCGGTCCACCGCCTTTTCCAGCCGCGCAGCCGCCTCGCGGTAAAGGCCCGCCTCCAGGTCCAGCACGGCCAGCGACCGCAAGGCCAGCACGTGCCCCGGGTCCTTGGCCAACGCGCTTTGGTAGTATTGCCGGGCCTTCGTCCGCTCCGTTCCCCGGTCGTACTTGCGACCCTTCAGGTACGTCTCCTCGACGGTTAGCTGGTCGTCGGGCTTGTCCATGAGCCTGATCCGCTCGGGCGGCGAGGTTTTGCGAATCGGCAGGGGGGTCGTGAAGGAGGCCAGAACCCGGCCGTCCTTCCACTTGACCGTCACCTGCACGGGTGCCTGCCCCGCCTCGGAAAACGTGATCTGCTCCACCTTCGCCGGCGACAGGTCGACCCGCTGTTGCACCGGCTCGCGGCCCTCCCGAACCAGGGTACAGGTCGCCTGGGGGAACTCGCCGGTGGCGATCAACCGCAGTTGCAGCTTGTCGTCCTGGCGGGCGGACTGAGCGGCAAGGTCGCGGGTGGCATACTCGAAGCCGTCGCCCAGCCCGTGGACCGGGTACCAGTATTCCCGCCAGGAAACCTCTTCCCGCGGGGCCAACATGCCGTAGTCCGACTGGGTCGGCAGCGGCCCGCTCTGGACCTCGATATACGCGGCGTCTTCGTCGCTGAGATTCTCCTGGCAGACGCGGCCGAAGTCGGAGGTCCCCCAGGTCCAGGCCTTCTTTCCGCCCAATTCGTGGTGGTTGGCCACTTGCACGATTCCGCGGTCCGCATCCACGTCGTACGCCCCGAAGAAGTCGTAGCGGCAGTCGACCGCAAAGACCGAAGAGGGCTGTGGATAGTTCTTCAGCCACGAGATGTCCTTGCCACGGTGGACGGGCCAGGAGAAGAATTCCCTGGCCGAGTGGTCGGTGCCCAGCGTCATGGGATAGATGAAGCGGGTCCCGGGGCGACAGGGAAAGGCCGTGCAGTTCCAGAAGTAGTAGGGGTGCATCCCGTCGGTGGGATTGAAGATGCGTATCCGCTCGTCCAAATACGCCTTGCCCGGATGCAAGCTGACCCGCACCGTCCAGCGGGTGCGGAAGATCTTCTCCTGGTTGCTGATTTCCAGGAAGGCCGAGCCGTCGGGGTTCTGGCCGGTCAGGGCGTCGACCGGCGAGAGGATGGTGACGGTGTGTCCGTGCGGGCCGCTGTTCCACTCCACCCCGCCGCTGATCCAGGCCCCGCGCATGGCGATCATGCTCGGCTTGATCACGCGGTTCAGGTGAAACATCTCCTTGCCTTCGGTCTTGTCGAAGACCGAGTGCAGCCGGCCGCCCAACTCGGGCAGGCAGGTGACCTTGAGGTACTCGTTCTCCAGGAACAGCGCCTTGTAGGTGCGGTCTACCTTGGTCCGGGAGAGGTGGTCCTGCATGGTGTAGGGGTAGACGATCGCGCCTTGGACGGTGGTTGACAGCCGCGGCCCGCCCTCCATCGCCCAAAACTTCGGATTCACGTCGTCTTCCCAGGGATAAGTGGGGATCGTGACGGTGCCCTCCCAGGCCCGCACGGCGGCCGGACATGGGCCGGGCAGCAACACGCACAGTCCGGCAAAAAGCAGCGAAATCAACATGTTTTTGCAGACGCTTCTCATGATCTCGACCTTGCACTTTCTTGGGCGTTGACTCGAACTACCCCTCACCATTGGCCAGGAGCCATGCAGGTGATTCTATGAAATCTGTGAGGACCACGCCACACTCTTCACTACAGCAAAGCAGCCCCGCCCGGCAGGGCGGGGTGGAAGACGTCGATCAGCGTCCCACCCCGCCCTTCCGGGCGGGGTTGGGGAGGAATGCAGGGCAGGTAATAAGCTGCCCCTGGCACCGGTCAGTCAAAATGCAACGAACCACTACTCGGCTGCCAGGCTGGCACAGACCAGATCGCGATCGTTCCTGGCAAACACGTGCTTGTAGGCGAACGCCGGATGCGACCAGCAGACGCCGCCGCGGCTGGGCAACTGCTCGGTGGTCGGCTCGATCAGCTTCGCCCGGCTGATCTGGTGAAAGCCCTTTGGCGACAGCTCGCTGATCAAGAGCTCACCCCGCTCGTTGAACATCCAGATCCGCCGGCCGTTGCGGACTATGTGGATCGTGCTCCAGCGGGCGCTGGGCACTGCCGTCAAGTCTTCCCAGATGCGGTCGCCGTTGCGGGCGTCCAGACAGCGCAACTGCCCGTAACTGTCTACCCCGTAGACGTAATCGCCCTCCAAAATCGGCGTGCTGATCATGGCATGCAGGCTGTCGGTCTCGCGCTCGCTGGGACCGCACCTCCGCCAGAGCTGCTCGACCCGCGGCTCGTCCTGATCGAGTCTGAGCATCAGCGAGCCGTCGTAAAACGCGGTCACAAAGAGCCGGTTCTGGTCGACGACCGGGGTGGGCACGTTGATCACCATCTGCTTGGGCGGGGACGGGTGCTTCCAGAAGGTCTTGCCCGAGGCGGGATCCAGGCCGACGACGTTCTCGCCCGTCCAGCAGACTAGCACACGCCTTCCTGCTTGCTGGATCATGATCGGGGCGGAGTACGACGCCCGGTCGTCCAGGGCCCTCCATTTCTCTTCTCCCGTCTGGGCGTCGAGGGCCACCACGCAGGCGCCGTCGGCGGCCCCGATCTGCACGAACAGCCGCTCGCCCTCGACCAGCGGCGCCGAGGCGACGCCCCAGACTGGCACGCGGACGTCATAATCCCTGCCCGGCTCCTTCTTCCACAACACCTCTCCAGTAGCGGCGTCGCAGCAGTGCAGGTGCCCCATGGTGCCCAGCGCGAAGGCACGGCCGCCGGCGAGGGTGACCGACGCCCGGGGGCCGGCCTTGTACTGCACGTTGGCGTAGCTGCACAGGTACTCGTGGCCCCACAGCTTCTGGCCGGTCTGCCAGTCGAAGCAGAGGATTCTCTCGACCTCTCTCGGCTCGGTTTGCCGGTCCGTCAGGTAGACCCGCCCGCCGGCCACGGTGGGCCCGCTGTAGCCGCTGCCGACGGGCACCCGCCAGCGGAGCGGGATCTGCGGGCCGGCAAAGCGGTCGACAATGCCCGTCTCGTTCCAGACACCGTCGCGGCCGGGCCCGCGCCACTGCGGCCAATCGTCGGCCGGTAGCCGCGCTGCGGATGCGAACAGGCAGATCAGCACTACGGAAGCGTTACGCAAAACAACAATCGGCATGGGCATGATTCGCACTGGTTGCTCTTTCCTCTGTGGGAAAAAGGGGACAGGTCCAATTTGCCGGAACGGCCCGAAGGGTGCTTCGCACAAATTGGACCTGTCCCCTTTTTCCTCACTTTTCGCCGGACCTCCGTACCGCCTCGATCATCGCTCGCATGTTCTCGACCGGCGTATCGCGGGGATTCATCTCGCCGGTGCAAAACAGGTAACCGCCGCCCGGACCAAGCTTCGCTCGGTGCCCACCTTCGGTCGGTGCCCGGCAGCTCTCGACGAGTCGCGCCGCTTCCTCGGCTACCCGATCCGGCGTCCCGCGCATCAGTACCTCGATCGGATCGAGGTTGCCGCTGAAGCAGGTCTTGCCGCCGAGCGCCTGGCGGACCGCGGCCATGTCGGCGGCCGGGCCGCAGTTGACGATGTCGGCCCCCAGTTCGCTCTCGGCCAGCAGGTACGGCACGGATACCTCGCTGTTGTGCAGGTGAACGATCGCGCCGCAGGCGTGTGCCCTTTCCACCAACCTCTTGCACGCGGGAAAGGCAAACCGCCGGTATTGCCCCAGCGAGATCATGCCGGAGAAGGCATTGCAGTCGCCCAGCCAGACCGCGTGGGCACCTGCTTCCACCTGGGCCCGAATATAACGGGATTGCAGTTCCACAAAGAACTCGCAGGCCTCGTCGAGCAGATCAGGTTCGGTTACCGCCAGGATCATCGTCTCCTGCAGGCCGAACAGCAGACCCACCGAGCTGTAGGGCGCCGCGCAGCTTCCCTCGATCAGCACCGTGTCGCCGAAACGCTCCCTCAAGAGACGGATAGCCTTGAGTTTCTCCGGCATCCGGCCGTCGGTCTGCGGGTTGGGCACCACAAGGCCCTTGAGCGTTTCTCTGGTCGGCGGCAGGTAATCCTTGGTGGCGCGGAGGATGTTTTCTTGGCCGTAAGTTCCGACTCCCAGGGGCTCGAACTCGAAGCAGTCATCGACCTGGAGCCAGGCCCAGTCGTAGTCGAACTCCTCGATGGCCGCGCCCCACACCTCGGCCATTATCTGGCCGTCCTGGCAGACCTCTTCATAGGTATACTTGCCGTGCCACTTGACGTCGAATTCCTCGCTGCACGCAAAGACCGGCAGCCGCCGGGGTTTCTCCAGGCGAACGGCCCTCTGCACGTCTTCGATCACCCCACGGTAGGCCATCTTCCGCTTCCCTTTTCTTCCTGCCGTTGGCTGTGCTTGGATCAATTCCGGCAGATCGTCGGGGGTCCCCGCGATCAGCACGAGACAGCTTAGCGGAAGCAGGGTCGATCCCGCAACCTATCCACCCCGCCCGTGCCCAGCGTGCCAAAACCTCGGCGGAGGGGCGAGGGGTGGGGGGCCAGGGGCCGGGGACCAGGGGCGAGTTCATCAATCATCAATACAGGGCGATTGCTGTGGCACCGCGGGCCGTGCTAGACTTACGGGCGCTCGAACTTGGTTCCTAACGGAGTTGCACGATCCTGGGAGTAGACCGTTTAGCCGCCGCGGCTACGCGGCGCTTTCCCGGCGTGGCCGCCGGGGCTACACACTGTGGGACTGCCGGAATCACGGAATCTTCTTCCGGAGCACGGGTTAAATGGAAAGGAGACGCCTCATGTCGAACTTGAGTAGAGTATCGGTACTGGCGGCCATGGTGGGGCTGGTAATGATGACGCTGGCCGGCGCGAAGGCTGGCCCGGTCCAGGCGGCCCCACCCAGAGGGTACCCGGGAGTGGAACAACAGGCCGGGCAGATCCTGTCTCAGATCCGCGTGGACCGGGGGGTCTGCGTTTTGCTCGACGACGAGCCGGCCGACCTGGCGGTGGCGATGGCTCGCCGCAGCGGGCTGACCATCTATGTGCAACTCCCCAGCGATGAAGCCGTCGACAAGGCCCGCGGCCGCGTCGACGCCGCCGGCATGTTGGGCACGCGGATTTACGTGGAAAAAGGGGACGCGGCACAAATCCATCTGGCCGACAACCTGGCCGACGCGGTGGTGGTTACTCCCGCAGCACGCGATGCGGCCAAGGCCCACGGCACGGAGCTATGGCGGGTGGTCCGCCCGCTGGGAAAGCTGATTCTTGGCGACCGCGGCCAAACCAAGCCTTACCCCGCCGAGGCCGACGACTGGACCCATCCCTACAAAGGTCCCGACAACAACCCGCAGTCGACCGACAAACTGGCCCGGGCGCCCTACCTCACACAGTTCCTGGCCGAGCCCTGGTACGTCCCCTTCCCGGAGGTCACGGTCACCGCGGCCGGCCGGGTATTCAAGGCCTTCGGACACGTGGGCTACAAGCGACGGGATTGGCCTTGGGTCAACACGTTGGTGGCGATCAACGGCTATAACGGCACGCTGCTGTGGAAGCGGTCCCTGGAGGAGGGATTCAACATCCACCGCAACTCCATGATCGCCACGCCCGAGATCCTCTATCTGGCCGACAGCAAGTCGTGCAAGCTGCTCGACACGGCCACCGGAGAATTGAGGGGCGAAATCACGGCCCCTGAGGGAGCGAGCGGGCCGGTGTGGAAGTGGATGGCCATGGAAGACGGCGTCCTCTATGCCTTGGTCGGCGAAGAAGAGTTCCGCGACACGACGCTCCGCGGCACGCGGACCGAGGCCGGCTGGCCCTGGACGCCCATGACCCCCGGCTACGACGCCCAGGAGTACACCTGGGGATTCGGCCGCACCTTCTTCGCCGTCGACCTGAAGACCAAGAAGGTCCTCTGGACACACGACGAGAAGGAGCCCATCGACGGCCGGGCGGTGGCGATGCAGGGCGACTGCATCTACTATTACTCCGATCCCAAGTTCCTCGCCTGTCTCGATGCGAAACAGGGAAAACCGGTCTGGCGCAACAGCGACCCGAAGCTGCTGGAGGCGGTCGGCCCGACCCTGCACGCACAGCGGCCCGACTTCGGCTTCTCCAGCTCGGCATACCTGAAGTGCAGCGACAAGGCCGTCTACTTCGCCGGGCCCCAGCGGAGCCGACTGGTGGCCGCCTCGGCTGACGACGGGCACGTGCTCTGGCAATACCCGCACGGGAACTTCCAGCTCGTGCTCCGCCAGGAGGGCCTGTTTGCCATGGGCCGCACCGGGCCCAGCAAGTTATTCGACCCGCTAAGCGGCCGCGTTCTGGCCGACTTGCCTAGCCTGCGTGGAAACTGCACCCGCGCCACCGGCACCATCGACAGCATCTTCACCCGAGGGCACGAGCACACCGGGACCACCCGGCTGGCAGTGGCCGACAACCAACCGCAGCGGATCGCGCTGATGCGGCCCGATTGCCACGACGGGGTCATCGTTGCCGGCGGCCTGCTGTACTGGGGGCCCTGGATGTGCGACTGCAACCTCTCCTTGGTGGGGCTGATCTGCCTGGGCCCCGCCGGCAACTTTGACTTCGCGGCCAAGGCCACCGACGCCGAGCGGCTGGAATCCCCGGCCGGCTCCGACAAGCCGATCCAGCCGTTGGCCGTCGCCCCAGGCGACTGGCCGGCCTATCGGGCGGACAACCGGCGGACGGCCGCCAGCCCGGTCGATCTGCCCAGCAAGATCGCCCGCGCCTGGCAATACAGCCCCCCCGCCGCCATTGATCCGGCCGCCCCGATCACCGCGGATGGCCTAGTATTCGCTAGCGGTTCCGACGGCGTGATTCGGGCGATTGATGCGGCCAGCGGGAAACCGCGCTGGAGGGCCTACACCGGCGGGCCGATCACCTATCCGCCCGCGGTCGACCAGGGACGATTGTTCGTGGGAAGCGGCGATGGATCGGTCTATGCCTTCGAGGCCGCCACCGGGCGGCCGCTCTGGCGGTTCCGGGCGGCCCCGGCCGAGCGGAAGATTAGCCTCTACGGCAAGCTTGCCTCGACTTGGCCGGTGGCCAGTGGAGTGCTGGTCCAGGATGGGGTCGTCTACGCGGCGGCCGGAATCGCCAGCTACGACGGCACCCACGTCTACGCCCTGGATGCCGCCACGGGCCGCATCCGCTGGCAGAACAACACCTCCGGCCGGCTCGCCGGCGAAGACAAGGTGACCGGCGTCAGCGTGCAGGGGCATCTGCTGATGCACCAGGATCGTCTCTACCTGGCCGGCGGGAACGTCGTCTCGCCCGCGGTCTACGACATTCGCGACGGGCGCTGTCTGAACACCCTGGAAGACGAGTGGATCAAGGGGCCGCGCGGCCGTGAATTGTTCATCCTCGGCGGTAAAGTCGTGGCCTTCGAGCGGCTGCTGTATGCACCCAAGGAATACTGGCCGGGCCGCTACTTCGCCCGCCACCTGCTCCAGGCCGACGCGGCTGACGTGCTGATCCGTGCCGGTGACGGGCGCGTGGTGCGGATCGACCCGGCCACGGCGGAGGAAAAGAGCCCGAAAGGACTCTGGGACTCAGGCGTGTTCCAGCATCCCGTCGCCATAGCCCTGGCGAAGAACACTGTGGCGGTGACCGGACAACTGCCCGAGGACAAGGCGTCGAAACCACAGTATGCGATGGTTTCACTTTCGGTCAGCGACGGTCATACGTTGTGGACTCAGCCGCTGCCGGCGGTGCCCGCCTCGTGGGGACTGGCACTGGATAGCGCCGGCCGGATTGTAGTGGCCCTGGAAGACGGCCGCGTCCTCTGCTTTGCAGCGAGAGACTAGAGTTTGTGGCTAAATAGTCTTGCGTGATTCCCGGAAAAAGGGGACGGGGCCAATTTGTGCGAAGCACCCTTCGGGCCGTTCCGGCAAATTGGACCTGTCCCCTTTTTCCCGCTCCGCATGGGAACCAGGAGCAGAGGAGAATGCAAATTGAAAATTGAGGATTGGAAATTGAAAATTGAAAATTGCCTCTTGCTGCTGACCCTGCTGGCCGTCTTGCCCGCGGCGGCGGCCGAAACGGTCCTGTCGCCGGCGGAGACACCTTCCTCCAGGCAGGCGTCGCCGGCGGAGCCACCTCTCACCATGCAGGCGGTGCTCAAGGCCGAGGTGGAGCGAATTGCCGTGATGGACAAGGCCAAAGATTCGGTCTTGGCCATCTTCGCGCCTACCGGCGCGGGGGGCGGCTCCGGAGTCGTCGTCTCCCCCGACGGACTGGCGCTGACGAACTTCCACGTGGCTAGCCCCAGCGGCAGCGCCATGAAGTGCGGCATGGCCGACGGGCGGATCTACGACGCCGTGATCGTGGGCCTCGACCCCACCGGCGATATCGCCCTGGTAAAGCTCTTCGGCCGAGAGGATTTCCCCTACGCCCAGCTCGGCGACAGCGACCAGGTGCGGGTGGGCGACTGGTGCTTCGCCATGGGCAATCCGTTCCTGCTGGCCACCAACCTCCAGCCCACCGTCACCTACGGGATCGTCTCCGGCGTGCACCGTTACCAGTATCCGGCCGGAACGCTGCTGGAGTACGCCGACTGCATCCAGACCGACGCCTCGATCAACCCGGGCAATTCCGGCGGCCCGCTGTTCGACGCCCAGGGGCGCCTGATCGGGATCAACGGGCGCGCCTCTTTCGAGAAGCGGGGCCGGGTGAACGTGGGCGTGGCCTACGCCGTTTCGATCAACCAGATCAAGAACTTCCTCGGCGCGCTCCGCGGCGGTTGTATCGTGGACCACGCCACCCTCGGGGCCCTGGCCGGCTCCGATCAGCAAGGCCGCGTGGTCGTCACCGAGGTCCTGGAACAGTCCGACGCCTACCGCCGCGGGCTCCGCTACGACGACGAGATAGTCAGTTTCGGCGGGCGGGCCATCTCCACCCCCAACGGCTTCAAGAACGTGCTGGGGATCTTTCCCAAGGGATGGCGCATCCCGCTGAGCTTCCGCCGCGAGGGCAAGCGCTACGACGTCTTGGTCCGGCTCCGGGGCGTACACGGGCGCGAGGAGCTGCTGAAGAAGGCCGAGGGCCGCCCGCAAAACGTCCCCATGCCGATCCCCAAGCCGGGCGAAGAGCCCAAGCCGCCCGGAGAGCCGAAGCCGGGCGAAAAACCCAAGCCCGGCGAGGCACCCCCACCCGGTGAAGAGCCCCCTCCCGACAAGCCGACGCCCAAGCCACGCGCGATCCCCATCCCGCGGCCCGACGGCCGCCCGCCGATCCGGGTGATCCCCCGTGAGGTGCCTATGCCCGAGGTGGTCAAGCAGCACTTCGAGAAAAAGCGCGGCTACGCCAACTACTACTACAACAAGCAGAACCGCGATCGGGCGTGGAAGGCGTCGAGCGCCCGCGCGAATCTCAAGGGCCTGGACGGGACCTGGACGCTCTCCGGCAAGTTGGACCAGGGCGGCGGGGAATTCACCTTCCAACTGACCGACGGCGAAGGCCTGCTGAAACTGGCTTCCGGCGAGTCGAAGTGGGTTGCCAGCGACGACTATGGCTCTTCCCTGGCCCCGCCGATGAGCGGCGGCCTGCTGCCGACGCTCAATCTCTGGCGGCGGCTGGCCGTGGTGGGGCCTGAAGAGTTCGGGGAACTGAGCTACGCGGGGACCCGACCGCTGGCCGGGCATGAAGGACTGGTGGACGTGTTGGTCGGATTGTACAAGGGCGTGGAGTGCCACTTCCTGTTCGATCCGGCCGAGGGCCACCTGTTGGCGATGGAGATGTTCCCCCAGGAAGACGTCGATCCGTGCGAGGTCTATTTCTCCGGCTATCGCGACGTCGAAGGCCGCTTCCTGCCGGCGCGGATGGAAGTCCGCGTGGGAGACGACCCGTACGGGGTCTTCCTGCTGAACCAATTCAAGTTCGAGAAGGCCAGTCCAGAGTAGACTCGCGGTTGGCAGCCACTATGCAATTCTCAATTTTCAATTTTCAATTTTCAATTTTCAATTTCCTCTGTGCGTTCGTGCTGACCGCCGGCGGCGACACCCCCGTCTTGGCCGCCGGTTCCTCGGTGGCCGACGTCATCGCCGAGGTGCAGCCGAAGATCGTCAAGATCTACGGCGCGGGGGGGTTCCGCGGCATGGAAGCCTACCAAAGCGGCATCCTCATCTCGCCGGAAGGCCACGTCCTGACCGCTTTCAGTTACGTGCTGGATACGAACTCGATCACGGCCACCCTGAACGACGGGCGGAAATTCCAGGCCAAGCTGCTGGGGGCCGATCCCCGGCTGGAAGTGGCCGTGCTGAAGATCGAATCGGCCAACCTGCCCTACTTCGACTTGGCCCAGGCCGCGCCCGCCCAGGACGGCGACCGTGTGTTGGCCTTCAGCAACCTCTTCGGGGTCGCCATGGGAGACGAGCCGGCCAGCGTGCAGCGCGGGGTCGTGTCGGTCAAGACCACGTTGGCCGCCCGGCGCGGAGTCTTCGAGACCCCCTATCGCGGCCCGGTCTACGTGCTCGACGCGATGACCAACAACCCCGGGGCCGCCGGCGGCGCCCTGGTCACCCGCCGCGGAGATTTGGTGGCCATGCTGGGCAAGGAACTCCGCAACGCCCTGAACAATACCTGGCTCAATTACGCCATTCCTATCGAGGAGCTTCGTCAATCGGTGGACTTGATCCGGCAGGGGAAGTTCGCCCCGGAGAACGCCCGAGAGCCGGCGAAACCCCAGCGGGCTTTGAGCCTGCAGATCCTGGGGATCGTGTTGGTTCCGGACGTGTTGGAGCGGACCCCACCCTACGTGGAACAGGTCCGCAGCGGTTCGCCCGCCCAACGTGCCGGTATTCGGCCCGACGACCTGATCCTCCTGTTGGGCGACCGGCTGATCCAGTCCTGCAAGTCGCTGCGGACGGAGCTGGAATACATCGATTGCGAAGACCCGGTCACGTTGACGGTGCTCCGCGGGCAGGAACTGCTGCAACTCTCCGTGCAAGCCTCCCTCAAGCCCCAACAGGAGTCGCCATGACGGTCCGGCCAACAGGTGTCAGGAACGATGGTTCCAGGTTCGGCCCGCCAGACTTCGGGTGGCCGGGGTCGAGCGCCAGCGAGCCCCCGGAAAGCCGGGGGTCTGGGGGCTCACCGACCAACGCTTCGCGTCGGTGCCCGTCGACCCCAGCCACCCATTCCGCAAACCTGGAACTACTGAGGAAGGTTTTCTGGCTGGTGGCGGCGGCACTGGCGCCTTGGTGCCTGCCTCCGCCGATGGCGACGGCGGCTGCCGAGGACCTCGACTTGCTCGAGCAAGAGGCGTTTCGGGCGGCCGTGGATCGCGTGGCCCCTTCGGTTGTCCGCATCGAGACGGTGGGCGGGCTGCCGCGGGTGGGCACGGTGCTCTTCGGGACCGGCCCTACGACCGGACTGGTCATCGACAAGGACGGCTACGTGATCTCCAGTAAGTTCAACTTCATCAACCGCCCGGCCTCGATCCTCGTCCGGCTGCCCGACGGCCAGCTCAGGCCGGCCAAGCTCGTGGCCACCGACCACAACCGCATGCTGGTGCTGCTGAAGATCGACGTAGAGAACCCGCTGCCGGTGCCCGAGATCGTTCCCCAGGCTGAGATGCGGGTGGGCCAGTGGGCCATCGCCGTGGGACGGACCTTCGAGGGCAACCGGCCGAACATGGCGGTGGGCATCCTCAGCGCCCTGGGCCGGATCTGGGGAAAGGCCGTCCAGACCGACGCCGCCGTTTCGCCGGGCAACTACGGCGGCCCGCTGGTCGACGTCCGCGGCCGCGTGCTGGGTGTGATCGTCCCCCTCTCGCCGCAGTCCGACAGCGAAGTCGCAGGGTACGAGTGGTACGACTCGGGCATCGGGTTCGCCGTGGACGCCGAGCACATCCTGAAGATCCTGCCCAGGCTCAAGAAAGGGGAGGACCTGCACCCCGGCGTGATCGGGATCACGCTCCGCGGGCAGGGGCTGGACATGGGCGAGCCGGTGGTCGCCGCCTGCCACCCCAACTCCCCCGCCGCCAAGGCCGGGATCAAGGCCGGCGACCGGATCGACGAGATCGACGGCCGCAAGACTCAGCGTGCCGCCGAAGTCAAAGAGCAGATCAGCCGCCGCTATTCCGGTGAGAAGATTCATATCGTGCTGCTGCGCGATCAGAAATCCCTGCAGTTCGACGTCGAGTTGGTGCCGAAACTCGAGCCCTACGAGCACGGCCTGCTGGGCGTCCTGCCGATGCGCGAGCCCGCCAAGGCGCCCGGCGGGGCACCCGGCACGGTCATCCGCTACGTCTACCCCAAGAGCCCCGCGGCCGCTGCCGGAATCGAGCCGGGCGACGTGCTGGGCCGGCTGGCCGGAAAACCGATCCAGGGCCGCGTCGAGGCGATCGAGCAGCTCGGCGCCTTCCAGCCCGGCGACGAAGTGGAATTGGAGGTCCGGCGCGGCGACCAGACCCGTAAGCTGCGGCTAAAGCTCGGCCGGTTGCCCGAGGAGTTGCCGCCCGCGGAGCTTCCGCCGGCCCGGGGAGAGGTCAAGCCGCCCGCAGGCGAGCGGCCGAAGGTGGGCACAGTGGAACTGAAGATCCCGGAGTTTAAGAACGACGCCTGGGCGTACATCCCGGCGGCCTACCACCCGGACGTGGCCTATGGCGTGGTCATCTGGCTGCACGCCCCCGGTGCATTCGATTTCAAGGAGTTGTTGGCCCGTTGGAAGTCGCACTGCGACCGCCACGACCTGATCTTGCTGGCCCCCAAGTCGGCCGATCCGCAGAGATGGGCCCCGGGCGAGGTGACCCTGGTCGAGAAGCTGCTCGAACAGGTCCGCTCGACGTACACTGTAGATCCTACGCGGGTGGTGGTCCACGGCCACGAGGGAGGCGGTACGCTGGCCTTCCTGGCGGCCTTCAGCCACCGGGAGCAGGTCCGCGCGGCGGCCGTGGTCGACGCCCCGCTGGCCGGTCGCCCGCCCGAGAACGATCCGCTGCACCGGCTGGCAGTTTACCTGACCACGGCCAAGAAATCCCGCCACGTGGAGGCCGTCAACCAGTCTACTGCCCTGTTGCGCCAGATGAAGATCCCGGTCACGCTCAAGGATCTCGGCGAGGACCCCCGCTATCTGAACGAGCAGGAGCTGTCCGAGCTGGTCCGCTGGATCGACATGCTCGACCGGATTTGAGGGACGGGGGAAGGCGGACGGCGGACGGCGGACGGGGGAAGGGGGAAGGCGGAAGGGGGACGGGCGAAGAGTGGAGTTTAGCGGCCGGGCTTGCCCGGCGCTCCTGCCGAACGCGGAAGGATGACCCGGCGGAGTCCCGGCCGTTTCAGCATTCAGCATTCAGCATTCATCATTCAGCATTTCCCTCGTGCATCGCCACCTGATCGGGATCATCGCGCTGTTGTTGCTGCTGGGTGCGGTGGCGTTCTGGATCTGGCCGCCCGAGAGCGCCTGGAGCGGGGAACTCGAGGCGGCCTGCTGGCGCGGCGGGGCGTTGGCCGCCGTATTGTGGCTGGCCTACGCCGACATCCGCCGCATGCCCGCCTGGTTCTGGCTCTCCCTGCCGGTGCTGATCGTGATCCTCGCAGTCCGCCCCCGCCGGTTCCTCTACGTGGTTCCGATCATCATCGCCTTGGCCATTCTCAAGCCCCGGGCGCGGCGCCGTCGGTAGTGGGCGATACTTCGCATAAAGCCGCGACCGGCGGTCGCGCCAAAGGAGGGCAAGCATCGAAGGACCGCGTCCGCTACGGCGCCGCCTGACCGAGACGCTTGACCTTGGCGACTTGGTAGCTGGGGGCGTAGCTGTCCTTGGCGGTCTTCTGGCCCAACTGCCCCTGGACCTCGATGAAATCGCCCCGCTCGCAGCCGGCCAGGGTTTTGGGGTCGGGCAGGATGACGCTGCCGCCGAAGTCGTCCGTGGTGCCGTCGACGGGGATGTAGCGGAGCTTCCAGTGGCGGTCGATCTGGGAGTACTCCAACTTACCCCGCAACCAGCGATACTCGGGGTCGTGGCCGTAGTTTGCCGGGGGAACAGATTCGGCCGCCGGCGTGCTGCCCGCCGTCTCGTCCGAGACGCCGACCGCGGCGGCGACGCCGGCCGCATCGTCGGGCTGCTGGGCGGCGGAAGCCAACCGGACTCCACTCCCGCCCGACGCCGATGAGGACCGCGTAGCAGCGGTGGATCGGCCGGCGGGGGGCAAGTCCGTGATCTCGACGGTGCCCTTGGGGGCCTGCAACCGCCGGGGCTCGGCCTCGGTTGCGGCGCGGGCCGAGGACGGGATACGGGCCTCCTGCGAGCTTGCGGCGGCTCTTGCCCGCGGCGGGAGCATCTGGACCACCCGCTCGCGCCCCGCCAGCGTCGAAGCGGCCTCTGCGGCGGTAGGCCGCGAGTCGCCGGACGGCAAGACGGGCAAGACGGACCCTGCCCGCGCCTCCGACCTGGAGACACCCGAGCTGCCCATCGGCGTCCAGGAGCTACCCTGGTACTTGAGACTGCCGCCTGGGGGGCTGTAGTTCTGTCCGCCGGTGGCAGAGGGTGGCCGGGTGCCCGTTCCAGGCGACATCCGCGGGACCGCGGCGGCCGGCGGAGTGTATCTCGGGGCGGTGGAGCCGGGCGCCCCGCTGTAGTACGGATCGGTCGGCCCACCAGAGATGGAACCCGTTCCCGGCGGTGGGACCCTGGTACGACCGAAGAAGGGGTCGGTCCCGGTCGGCGTCTGACTCTTACAGCCGGAGAGGGCGGAAACGGCAACGAGCATGGCGAACAGCCGCTTCATCGGACGGACTCCTTTTCCCCCTTTTTTCCACGGGACGACGCGGAGAAGGACCGAAAATTGACCATTGAGAGTTGAAAATTGACAATTGCATAGACGAGGCCCCCGCCGTCGCGTCGTGCGCGCACTACGGCCGGAGGGGCGGGTAGGTTAACGTTTTCTCCGCGTGTGTCCAGAGCGGTTTTCCGAGACTTCAGCGTCGATGACTGTCTGGGCGTCTGAAATGAGGTGTAAGAAGAGGGAAAATGGAAAAGGGGGAAAGGGGGAAATGGGCAATTTCAAAGCCCAAGAGGCGATAGTTGTGTCAGTTTGCCTTTTCCATTTTTCCCCTTTTCCCTTTCTCCTCATTGCACATGCGGTCACTTCATTCGGCTGAAGTGAAGTGTTGCCAACATCGTTGTCGGGTCGAATGGCCGAAGACGCTCGAAATCCGCGTGTGCCACGGCTGTGTCAGCCGTGCCAGAGCAGCCGGGACGCCAAATAGCGCCACTGGCGAGCACGGCTGACACAGCCGTGGCACCCAACCCGACGCCCGATCCAATGTGGGGACCTGTTGGCCCGGTTCTTCCCCGCCCCCCTCATTGCCTGGTCCGCAGGCGGCCGGTACAATCGCGGTTTTTCGTTACCTAGGCACGACTTGGGTGAGACATGAAGCGAGCGCGGAATCTGGTCGTCGCACAGAGCGGCGGGCCGACCCCGGTGATCAATAGCAGCCTCCAGGGGATCATCGAGACTGCCCGGCACCTGGAGGGAATCGGCACGGTCTACGGCGCCCGGCACGGGATCGAAGGGGTGTTGAAGGAGGAGTTGCTCGACCTGTCGGCCCAGGCGGCGGAAGAGGTGTCGCTGTTGCGGTTTACGCCGGCGGCCGGGTCGATCGGCACCTGCCGCTACAAGCTCAAGGCGGGCCAGCAGGAGGACTTCGATCGGGTGATCGAGGTCTTCCGCGCCCACAAGGTCGGCTATTTCCTCTACATCGGCGGCAACGACTCGATGGACACCGCGCAGAAAATCGCCCAGTTGGCCCAGCGGAAGGGACTGGACCTGGTGGCCGTGGGCGTGCCCAAGACGATCGACAACGACGTGGGCGACAGCGAGTTTCGGCTGATCGACCACACCCCCGGTTACGGCTCGGTGGCCAGGTATTGGATGCACGCGGTGCAGAACGCCAACGAGGAGAATATGGGGTCCTGTCCGGCCGATCCGGTGCTGGTGATGCAGGCGATGGGCCGGAAGATCGGCTTCATCCCGGCAGCCGCACGGCTGGGCGACCCCCAGCGCGAGATGCCGCTGAGGATCTACCTGGCCGAGAGCCCCTCGACGATGGAGCAATTGGCCGACGGGGTCAACGACGAGCTGCGCCGCTCGGGCCGCTGCCTGGTGGTGATCAGCGAGGGTTTTGACGTGGGCAGCCTGGGCGAGTTGAGAGACGCCTTCGGCCACACATCGTTCGGGTCGAGCAAGCTCACCGTCAGCCAGGCGGTGGTGAACTACCTGAACCAGGTGGGCCTGGCCGCCAAGGGCGCCGCCCGGGGCAACGTGCCCGGGACCGACCAGAGGCACTCCATGGCCTACGCCTCGACAGTGGACCTGGACGAGGCGTATCATGTGGGGCGGGTGGCCGTGGAGCTGGCGGCCGGCGGGCAGGGCGGCCACATGGCCACGATTCTCCGTACTCCCGGCCCGGCCTACAGCGTCCGCTACGACAAGGTGCCCCTGGAGGAGGTGGCCAACAGCGAGCGGACGTTCCCTGCCGGTTGGATTGCCGAAGGCGGCTGCGACGTGACCGACGATTTCGTGCGTTATGCCCGGCCGCTGGTCGGCGAGGAGATGGTCTGCCTGCCGCTGGTCGACGGCCGCCAGCGGCTGGCGCGGTTTGCGGCGATCTATGCGGAGCGGAAGCTGTCGGGCTACGTGCCGCAGGCGGACCGGAAGTGAGCGTTTAAGGGGCGCGACCGGCGGCTGTTAGCCGCCGGCCAGGGGGAATTGTGCGCGATAGTCTTTACACGATGAAAGCGACATGCTCGATCTTACACCCAAACACGACTACCTAGTAGGCATCGACTCCGACGGCTGTGCCTTTGACACGATGGAGTTGAAGCACAAGGAGTGCTTCATCCCGAACATCATCAACTACATGGAGCTGCAGGGGGTCAGCAAGTATGCCCGTGAGGCGGCGGAGTTTGTGAACCTCTACTCGAAGAGCCGCGGGATCAACCGTTTCCCGGCGCTGGTGGAGGTGCTCGAGTGGCTTCAGAAGCGGCCCGAAGTGAAGGCCCGCGGCGTGAGGATCACCGTCCCGCAGTCGCTGCGAGACTGGATCGCTCGTGAGACGAAGCTGGGCAATCCGGCGCTGGCCGAAGCGGCGGCGAAGACGGGCGACGCCGACTTGAAGCACATCCTGGCGTGGTCCAAGGCGGTCAACGAGGCGATTGCAGACATGGTCCGTGGTGTGCCGCCGTTTCCGTTTGTCCGCGAGAGTCTCCAGAGGCTTGCCGGCCGGGCCGATTGCATGGTCGTCTCAGCCACACCCCAGGAGGCCCTCCAGCGGGAATGGGAGGAGCACGACCTGGCGCAGTACGTGCTGGCCATCTGCGGCCAGGAGGCGGGAACGAAAAAGGATCACCTCCAGGTGGCCGCCAAGTACCCGGCCGGACACGCCCTGATGGTCGGCGACGCGGCCGGCGACTACCAGGCGGCGGTGGCCAACCAGGCGTTGTTCTTCCCGGTCAATCCCGGCGCGGAAGAGGCCAGTTGGCGGCGGTTCTACGAGGAGGGGATCGAGCGGTTCCTCTCGGGCAACTTCAACGGCCAGTACCAGCGGGAGCTGCTCGACGAGTTCGACAACTACCTGCCGGAGAAGCCACCGTGGCCGGTGGAGGAGTAGGGGCCTGGGGCTAGGGGCTGGGGGTTCGGGGCTGGGGGCTCGAGTAAAGGTGTCGCCGAGACTGTAGGAGGCGACTCCAGTCGCCGATTGGAGACCCGATGAGCCAGCCCCCCAACGAAAGGAGCCAGCCGCACGCAAGTACGCTGAGGGCAGGCCGTTGGTCAGAGACCTTCGGATGTTACGCGATCACAAAATGCCCGAGAATACGCGAGCCGGTCCTGGCCCAGCGTGGCCCCGCCGAACTGATTCTTTCGAGCTTGGATCACTTGCGGAAAACAGGCCTGATCCGGCTTTTGGCTTTCTGTATCATGCCGGATCATTATCATCTGCTGATGTTTCTAACTGGCAATACGCCGTTGTCGGATCTTATGAGGAGTGTTGGCAAGTATACGGCGAGACGGCTGAACGAAATGCTCAATCGGTCTGGCCAGTTTTGGGAAGAGGGTTTCTACGACCACCGCTGCCGAAGCGAGGAAGAGAGCGAGGATCGGATGTGCTATATTGAGCACAATCCGGCGCGGGCGGAGCTTGTCGAGAAGGCTGAAGATTGGCCATATTCGTCGGCGCATCCTTCGCAAGCAAGGCTTCTTGACCGCGACTGGTACGCGGAAATGAAGTAGCGCCGGGCGTGTAAGGGGAAGGCGGCAATCGGCGACTGGAGTCGCCTCCTACAATGAATGAAGCCGGGCGTGTAAGGGGAAGGCGGCAATCGGCGACTGGAGTCGCCTCCTACAATCGAGTCAGCTTCGTCGCAAATTCCCTTCCGTCAGGCAGGACGCCAACAATAAGACTTCAGAACAAAGGGCATCGGACACAAGCATGGCAGAGAAATGCGATTTCGGCCTGATCGGCCTGGCCGTGATGGGCGAGAACCTGGCCCTGAACGTCGAGAGCCGGGGGTATCGCGTGGCCGTGTTCAACCGCACCACCAGCAAGGTGGACGAGTTCATGGCCGGCCGGGCGGAGGGCAAGAGGTTCGTCGGCTGCCACTCGCTGGAAGAGCTGGTCGAGAGTCTGGCCCCGCCGCGGAAGGTGATGCTGATGATCAAGGCCGGCCCGGCGGTGGACGAGTTCATCGACAAGCTCATCCCGCTGCTAAAGCCCGGCGACGTGATCATCGACGGCGGCAACACGCACTTCGGCGACACCGAGCGTCGCACCGGGTACGTCGAGTCGAAGGGCCTGTTGTACGTCGGCACCGGCGTCTCCGGCGGTGAAGAGGGTGCCCTGAAGGGGCCGAGCATGATGCCCGGCGGAAGCGACCGGGCCTGGCCTCTGGTCAAACCCATCTTTCAGGCCATCGCCGCCAAGGTGGGCCCCAAGGGTGACATCCCGTGTTGCGATTGGGTCGGGCCCCGCGGCGCCGGCCATTACGTGAAGATGGTCCACAACGGCATCGAGTACGGCGACATGCAGTTGATCTGCGAGGCCTACTGGATGCTCAAGCACGCCCTGGGTCTGTCCAATAGCGAATTGTACGACGTCTTCGCCGAGTGGAACCGCGGCGAGTTGGACAGCTACCTGATCGAGATCACCCGCGACATCTTCAGCGTCAAGGACGAGCAGACCGGCCAGGACCTGATCGACCTGATCCTGGACACCGCCGGGGCCAAGGGGACCGGTAAGTGGATGAGCCAGTTGGCGCTGGACCTGGGTGTCCCCAGCATCCTGGTCACCCTGGCGGTCTATGCGCGAGGGCTCTCGGCGATGAAACAGGCGCGGGTCGGCGCCAGCAAGGTCCTGGGAGGGCCGTCGGGCCAGTACCGGGGTGATCGCCGTGGGTTCATCGAGCAGATCCGCCAGGCGCTCTACGCCTCGAAGATTTGCAGCTATGCGCAGGGGTTTGTCCAGCTCCAGGCGGCCGCGGCCGAACACCACTGGCCGCTAAAGTTCGGGCCCATTGCCCTGCTCTGGCGAGGCGGCTGCATCATTCGGGCGGTGTTCCTGGAACGGATCAAGGAGGCCTTCGACGCCGACCCGAGCCTGGAGAACCTCCTGCTGGCGCCTTACTTCCGCGAGGCGGTCGATAAGGCCCAGCCGGCCTGGCGGCGGGTGGTCACCACGGCGTTCGAGTTGGGCATCCCGATGCCGGCCTTCTCCGCCGCGCTGGCCTACTACGACAGCTACCGCTCGGAGCGGCTGCCGGCCAACCTGTTGCAGGCCCAGCGCGACTACTTCGGCGCCCATACCTACCAGCGGGTCGACAGGGAGGGCATCTTCCATACCGACTGGCTCCGCTTGCGGAAACCGCCGCAATAGCCCCGCGCGGCGTCAACAGGTAAGTGGCACCGGCGTCTCGCCGGTGGAGGATAAAGGGGGCACACAGTGACCGGAAGACACCGGCGAGACGCCGGTGCTACTGCATGGATGGACTCCCAGAATCATGTAGCCCCATTCAGGATCAGCCATGTCCGCGAATTACCTGGAAGAGCTATTCGGGCTGAGAGGTCAGACGGCCGTCGTGATCGGCGGGGCCGGGGTCCTCGGGGGAGCCTTGTGCCGGGGGTTGGTCCAGGCCGGCGCGGGGGTCGTCGTGGCCGACCTCACCGAAGAGGGCTGCCGGCAGCGGGTCGACGAGCTCAGACAGCTCGGCGGTCGAGCCGGCTTCTGCCTGGTTGACGTCACTTCATTGGAGTCGCTCAGAAACCTGTTGGCCGCGGCCCTGAAAGAGACCGGGCGGGTCGAGATCCTGGTCAACTGTGCGGGCGTGAACTTTGGCAGCCCTTTCCTCGACCATCCCGAGGAGCAATGGGACCGCGTGATGGCCGTCAATCTCAAGGCGGTGTTTTGCGCCTGCCAGGTCTTCGCCCGTCACATGGCCGAGGCCGGCGGCGGCGCGATCCTGAACATCGGCAGCGTAACGTCGCATTTGCCGCTTTCCCGGGTGTTCGCCTATTCCGCCTCCAAGGCGGGCGTGCTAAGCCTGACGCGGGGCATCGCGCAGGAGTTCGCGGCTCATCATGTGCGGGTCAACGCCATCTGCCCCGGCTTCTTCCCGGCCGAGCAGAACCGGCGATTGCTAGATCAGGAGCGAATCGAAAACATTATGCGGGGCACGCCCATGCGCCGCTTCGGCGAACCGGAGGAGCTGATCGGCGCGATGCTGCTGCTGCTCTCGCCCAAGGCCGGCAGCTTCATCACCGGCACACACGTCAACGTCGACGGCGGCTTCACCGCGGCCTGGTTCTGAACGGCCATCCACAGCGGGCACCGCCGTAGCGCCGCATTATACTCATGACGGTGTGCCACTGCTTGCCGCCAGGCAAGCAGTGCACCGACGTCGCACACGGCACTGCTTCTGGCGAAGCAGTGGCACACTGCGGGGGCCTTCCCCGACCCGTGAACAATCCGGCTCACCGGTTACTCCGCCGCCGCCAGGACCACGGCGACTGCCTGCCCAAGGTTGGTGTGATTCAGCACCAGGGCGGTGGGGGTATTGACTTTCAGGGATTGGCGGTGGATCACGTTGACCGGGCAGTGGGGATCGGGGTATTGGTAGTTGAGAGTCTGGGGCACGTACCCTTTTTGCAGGGCGAGCACGCTGACGGCCATTTCCACGGCCCCGGTCCCCGCCCCCAGATTCCCGAAGAAGCTCTTGGGCGCGGTCACCGGCACTTCTGCCAAGGTGTCGTGTATGGCCTGGGCTTCCATGCGGTCGTCGAGGATGGTGCTCGATCCGTTGGCGTTGACGTGCCCCACGTCGCCGGCCTGCAACCCGGCGTCGCGCAGCGCGCCGCTGATCGCCTGGCGGATGCCGCGACCTCGCAGGACCTCGCCGTTGCGGCAGGGCTCGAAGGTGCCGGCGCAGCCCAGGACGCGAGCCAGCACGCCCGCGCCGCGAGCCTGGGCGTGCTGCCGGGTTTCCAGCAGGAAGGCCGCGGCGCCTTCGCCGTTGACCGTCCCGTCGCGCTGGGCGTCGAACGGCCGCGAGGCGGCGGCCGGGTCGTGGCTGCGGCGCGACAGGCCCAGGATCGGGCCGCGGATCCAATAGGCCGGATGGATTCTCGAGCCGGTGCCCCCGGCGATCATCGCGTCGGCGTGCCCACGCTCGAGCACCCGGATCGCCTCGGCCACCGCCGACAGGCTGGAGACGTCGCCGAGCGTGAGCGAGTTGTTCGGTCCGCGGGCGTCCTGGGCGATGCCGATGTGGCAGGCGGGCATGTTGGGCAGATACTTGAGCATCCAGAGGGGATACATCTCCGCCATGGCCCGCTGGCCCCAGTGTCTGAACGCGAACTCCCCGTCCACCATGCAGCCACGAAAGGCGTTGACCAGTTCGGAGAGCTCGCAGTGGATCAGGTCGGCGCCGAAGACGATTCCCAGCCGATCGGGGTCGATCGGCCGGTCGTGCAGCCCGGCCTGGGCACAGGCCAGGTCGGCCGCCGCGAACCCCAACTGGATGTCGCGGCTCATGACCTTCAGGCTCTTGCGCGGCCGCACGTACTGCTTGGGGTCAAAGTCGTCCACGACGGCGCCAAAGGGGACCGGCAGATCGCTCATGCGGAACAGGTCGAGCAGCCGTACCCCGCTTCGGCCGTCTGCCAGCGCGGTCCAGAAGGCTTCGCTGCCGATGCCGATCGGGCTGACCACGCCGACTCCCGTAATGACGATTTCCCGCTTCGCTGCCATACCCTGAGACTTACCGACAGGTGAGAGCAACCTGGTTTGTTCAGAGGGGGAGTGTCGAGTCCGCTACCAGCGTCCTTGGCCCGTGGTTGCGCCTGCACCCTGAACGATCTCCATGTTACCTGAAGGCGTCAAGCCCGCCAAGGGCCTGCAAATCGTCGGGGTGGCTGCGGGCTCTGCGGATCTGCAGAGGTCCCTTGCTCGCGCTGACGTCGGGAGGGCTGATCGTGCTGGTCCACGTGCCCGCAGGCGGCCCTCAGCCCGACGCCTCGTTCTCCCAATCGTACAGGCGATAGGTCTTGGTGAGCTTGGCGCCGCCTTTTTCCAGGCTGCCTCGGGAAAGGAGGTTGGATTCCATGACCCAAGAGAACTCGGCCTCCTCAAGTCCCCACTGCATGGCCTTGGGAACCAGCCCGTACAGCAATACCGGCCCGATGCCCATCCGCTGAAACTCCGGGACCACGTTGGTGCTGATCAGCCGGACCCTCTTGATCTGCCGCTTGTTGCGCAGCAAGCGGAAGACCCCGAAGGGGAACAGCCGGCCGTCGATCAGCCGGATCCGCGGGTTGTAGTCCAACATGCCCAGCGACACCCCCACCATTTTCCCGTCGATCTCGGCCGCGATGGTCAATTCCGGCACGATCAGGTGGCGCAGCCCGCGGGCGACGTGCTGCACCTCGGCCGTGGACATCGGCACGAAGCCCCAGGTGCCACTCATCGCGCGGTTGTAGACCGAGAGGAACTCCTCCACGTCTTGGACGAATCGCGACCTGTCCAACGACCGTAACTGGATTCCGTAGTGTTTGACGATCAGGTCGGCCAACGGGCCCAGCTTGGCACTAAGCTCCGGCAGCATGTCCACGTGGCCCCAGTAGGCATACAAGTCCTGGGCCTTGTGGAAGCCGTAGCCTTCGATCAGGCGGGCGTAGTACGCCGGGTTGTAGGTCATCATGAAGAACGGCGGAGAATCGAACCCGTCGATCAGCAGCCCCAATTCGTAGTTCAGCGACGGATTGGTCGGTCCGCGCATGCAGTGAATGCCCTGATCGGCAAACCACTGCCGGACCGCATCGAACAGCGCGTCGGCCACCTGTTGATCGTCCACACACTCGAAGAACCCGAAGAATCCGCGCTGCTCACCGTACCGCTGGATATGTCCGCGGTTGAGGATCGCGGCGATCCGCCCGCAGACCTCCCGGCCACGAGAGGCCAGGAAAGTCTGTACCTGGTTCGTCTCGTAGAACGGGTGCGGTCGATATCCGACCATTTCCTTCTGATGGCTGCGCAGCGGGGGGATCCAGTTCGGGTCGCCCCGGTACAGGGTCCAGGGGAATCCCAGGAACCGTCGCCGGTCACCCCACGTAGAGACCCGCTTGACGACAAGGTCAGACATACGGTTCGGCCCGCGAACTTCCCATCTTGTCCAAAACGTAGATTCTACCGGGATATCGATTTGCCGGCAATGGCCCTTTGGGCATCTCGAAGAATGCAGAATGACGAATGCAGAATGCAGAATAGTCAACGAACGACCGCCTCCGGCCTTTATTCTGCATTCTGAATTCATTATTCTGCATTGATCATTCTGCATTCCCCTTTGCCCCCTGAGCCCCCAGTCATGGCTAGAGTCCTGGTTACCGGCGCCAACGGGTTCATCGGATCGCACCTTGTCAGGGCGCTGGTGGCCCGGGGTGACGACGTGACCTGCCTGGTGCGGAGGACTTCGCGGGTCGATCGGCTGCGGCCGCTTCAGGCAAGGCTCGTCTACGGCGATGTGACTGACCCCGACAGCCTGCCGGCGGCAGTCGCCGGAAGCCAGTTCGTCTATCACCTGGCCGGCTGTAACCAGGCGTTTCGAGTGGAGCAATTCTACCGGGTGAATCAGCAGGGCGCGCGGAACATGGTCCGGGCCTGTGCTGCGCAATCTACGCCGCCGGTGATCTTGTGGGTCTCCTCGCTGGCGGCGGCCGGGCCCTCCCCACACGGCCGGCTGCGAACCGAGGCCGACCCGCCGGTGCAGGTTTCCCACTACGGTCGGAGCAAGCGGGCAGGCGAACAGGCGGCCGAAGAGTTCGCGGATCGGATTCCCATCACCATCGTCCGCCCGCCGCTGGTGTTCGGGGAGGCCGATCACCAGTCCTTGGCGATTTTCAGGCCGGTGGCCCGAGTCGGCGTCCACGTGGTCCCCGGATTGGGCCGAGATCGGTTCTCGCTGATCCACGTGGCCGACCTGATCCACCTGCTGATCCTGGCGGCCGAGTGGGGAACCCGACTGAAACCGGCCGGGAGAGACGGGCCATCATCGCAAGGGTATTACTTCGCCGCCTGCGCGGAGCATCCGACCTATGCCGAGCTGGGACGGATGATCGGCACGGCGTTGGGGCGCCGCCGGGTGCTGGTGCTGTTCACGCCTCCGGTGGCTACCTGGCTGACGGCGGCCGCCGCCGAGGCCCTTTCGCGGGGTTCCCGGCGACCGTTCAGCTTCAACCTCGACAAGGCCCGCGAGGCCCGAGCCGGTTCCTGGCTGTGCTCTCCCCAGCGGGCCGTCGACGAACTGGGCTTCTCCGTCGCCGCCCCGCTGGCCGACCGCCTGCGGCAGACCGCCCAATGGTACCGGGAGAACGGCTGGCTATAGGCGAGGGGCAAGAAGAATGCTGAATGCTAAGTGCCGAAAGAATGACGACGCGCGGGCGTTTATTCAGCATTCAGCATTCAGCATTACTCCTTGACCAACTCCGCGCAGATCCCGCCCGCCCGCAGGACCTTGTGCATGCGGGTGTACCAGAGTTCCTTGCGCCAGCGCAGGCCCGACGCTTCGCAAATCTGGGCCAACTCGCGGCGGTTGTAGGTGCGGCAGCGCCACACGCGGCTGGTCATGGCCCCGGAAAAATTGTCCTCGGTGGTCAACAGCAGCATCCGGGCGCCGGGCATCATCACGCGGCTGAGTTCCGCCAACCCCGGCTTGGCGTCGGGCAGGTGCTCCAGCACGTAGCCGCAGGTCACACAATCGAACGACTCGTCGGCAAACGGCAACTGGGTGAGGTCGGCCGCGACGAACCGCGGCCGGCCGGTCTTCAGCCGGTTGCGTGCCCGCCGGAGCATCTCGTGCGAAAGATCCAGGCAGATCACTTCGGCCTCGCGGTCGGCGTGCTTCAACAGGTGGCGGGCGATCTGGCCGGCCCCACTGCCGACGTCGAGGATTCTCCGGGCACCGCGGAGATCGAATTCCCGTTTTTGGAACAGCCGCTCTCCCAGAGTGGTGTGCGGCGCGAGCATGCAGCAGGCAGCCAGCATGGCCCCTTGGGGGCCGTCGTAGACGTCGCGGACCTTGTCGCGGTATTCCCGGAAACTGACCCGCTGGATCAGGCGGTTTTCCAGCAGCCGGTTGAACACTTTTCGCCGGGCGTGCGGGCCGGCGGGGCGCTTCCTGCGACGGGAGAGAGGCCCCTTGGTCGTCTTGGGGATCATGAGAGACTTCCGTTTCCACGAGCCGCTCCGCAGCGGAGGCTCACAAGTACACACGACGATTGTAGATATACCATTCCAGCAACAACACGACCAGCCCTAATAGCAGCAGCCACTTCCAAATATCCCGACGCCCCGCCTCCCAGCCGAGTTGACCCTCAACCTCGACGTAGCCGATCTTGATGACCGGCTGCGGATCGGGGCGGATGCCGCTCTCGGCGGGCTGGAAGAGGTTGACCGCGAGCCAGCGGAGCGTCTTTCCTTCGCAGCGGACCTCGTAAGGCCCCAACTCCTCGGTGTCCGTGAAGTTAAACTTCCCCAGATTGCCCCCTTTAAGCTCGTCCTCCCGTCCAGCCGGGCTGCGAACCTGGAGCCTGGCTGTAGCCGTGGGGGCCTCCAGGACGACGGGCTGGCCCGGTTGCACGCCACCCGATCCCAGCATCTCCCGCCCTCCGCCGAGATAGTCGAAGACGTTGAGCACGAATACCGGAAAGCTCTGCCGCGTCATCCAGTTCGTGCCCACGTACGGCTCTGTCTTGCCGTCGGGCCCGGTGACCTCGTCCAGCAGCACAAACCCCAAGGCGGCGTCCTCGAAACCCTCCCGGGGAGCTATCACCAGCATCGGTCCCACGTCGGAGTCGATCAGCACGCTGCCACTGGGCGGCACCTCCAACGGCGTCCCCTCGGCGAGCTTCACGTCACGCAGGTCGATCCATTGCATCAGCGGGTGGGGGGTGGAGACGGGCAGTAGCTGCGGCCCGACGACCTTTGGCCTAGCAGACCACCCGGACACCGCCCCATGGGGTGGTCGCGGCGGCACCCTCCCGATGAACAACGTGTTCGCCCGAGGCATCTCCTGCGGCGCACAACGGTCATAGATCACCAGGTCGTAGGCCCCGCCCACGGCCTTCTTGGCATACTGTTTGTCCTTGAGGAACTTGGGCGCCTGGACCGTCACCTCGGCAATCTCCTTCAGCGCCTCGGTCGTCAACGCCAGTTCCAGCGGTTCGTTGCCGGGCGTGACCAGCAGCACGCGGATCGGCCGCGGCGGGCTGACGACCGTCCAGGCCTTATCGTCGACGGACAAGTGGTCGTCCGCGCCGCTTCGGACCCTCAACTCCAGCACGCCCGACTCTACGCTCTCCAGGTCGAACGCCACGCCGCGGGCCTCGCCCGCAGGCAGCGTGAGCTGATCGGCGTTGATCAGCCGATCTCCGCCACCCAGAGGGTGCCCGACCGCCGGAAGGTCACGGTAGAGTTCCACCTCCGCGTGGACCTCCTCGCTGCCGAAGTTCTCCAGCCGGGCAAAGGCCTGGTACAATTCCGGGTTCGCCTCGCTGGGCCGCACGTTGAAGGCCATGATGCCTACGTTGGCGGCAGTCGGCTCGCCGATCGGCACGAAGACCGGCTCCAGGTTTCCCAAGGAAAAGCCGGAAACGGGGCCGAACCGCCCGTCGCTGAAGATGTACAGCTTCGCCGGCAAGGCCTCGGCCACTTGCAGATCCCTCTCGTCTTCAGCGATGTGCCCCGGGTTGGCCAGCCCGGAGGCCACCTTCAGGGCCTCCAGCAGCGAGGTCGGCCGCACGGTCGGCTCGATCGCCTCGACCGCCTGGCGGAGCAGGCGGCGGTCGTCGGTGAAATTCTGCCGTACCCGGGCGGAATCGGCAAAGCTGATCACCATGGCCACGTCGCCCGATTTCATCTGGTCGATCAGATCCACGGCCTTGCGCTTGGCGTCCTCCAGGCGCGACGGCTGGAGGTCGGTGGCCTGCATGCTGGCCGAATTGTCGATCAGGAGGATGAATCGGTTGCCGGTGAGCTTGCGCTGCTGCCAACTGGGCCGCAGCAAGGCCGCCATAGCCAGGAAAATCACCAGCAATTGCAGAAACAGCAGCAGGTTCCGCCGCAAGCGCTGCCAGATGGTGTTGACGTGCAGGTCCTCGATCGACTTGTGCCAGAGGTAGGTGCTGGGCACCTCCAGGGGGCGGCGCTTGAGCTTCAAGAAATACAGCAGGACGATCAGCGGCGGCACCGCCGCCAGGATCGCCCACTGCCACCAGGTCAACATGCTGGTAAGGTTCGGCCACATCAGCGGACCAGCCCCCGCGTGCGGAGATACCCGGTGACCAGCTCCTCGACGGGGACCTGGTTGCGGGCCAGCAGGTAGGACATCCCCCGCCGGGTGCAGAACTCGCGGGCAGACTCGACGAACGCCGCCAGCGTCTGCTTGTAGCGCTTCATCAACGGCTGGCTAACGGTCACTTCGGCCACGTCGTCGTCCTCGCAATCGATCAGCCTCAGGTCCCCCTGGATCTCCGGCTCGAGTTCCTCGGCCGAGAGGACCTGCACCACGTAGACGTCCAGGTCTTGCGAGACCAGATACCGCAGGGCCGCTTCGTAACCGGTCTTGTCCATCAGGTCGCTTAAGAGCACCAGGATGCCCTTGCCGGAGTTGCGCAGACAGAAGCTCTTGACGCCTTCGGCCAGAGAGACGGGCGGGCCGGGTTCGATCCCCTCGAGGTAATCGAGCATCCGCCAGAGGCTCCGCCGCCCGCGAAAGACGGGCGCCGCCTCCCGCTGCGGCTGGTCCAGGGTCTCGATCTTCACGCGATCACTGCGTATGAGCCCGATGAACCCCAACGCGGCGGCCAGTTGCGCGGCGTAGCGGAGCTTGGTCGGTTGCCCGAACTCCATCGAGCTGCTGGCGTCGATCAAGGCGTAGAAATGCAGGTCCTCCTCCTCCAGGAACATCTTCAGGAAGAGCTTTTCCAGGCGGGCGTAGGTGTTCCAGTCCACGAACCGCAGGTCGTCGCCCGGCACGTAGCTGCGGAAGTCGGCGAACTCGACGCTTTGCCCTTTTCGCGGGCTGCGCCGTTCGCCCTTCATTCGGCCACGGAAGATCTTCCGGCTGACCAGCTCCATCTTCTCCAGCCGGGCGAGCAGCTCGGGACTCAACAGCGTAGAGGTCTGCGGCATGGGGGATTCATGATTTGGGATTTGGGATTTGGGATTTGGAATTGGCGGTTGAGCTTGGGGTGGTCTTTGCGGTTTTGGCAGTCGAGGCGAAGATGGCCACCAATTCGTTGCATTCCTCGATGAGCTCGGAGAGCCGGGATGCTTTCATCACGCCTGATTCCGCCAGCAGTTCGAGCCAGTAGAGTGCTTCATCCGCCTCCCGGACGCTGATCTCGATGATGGAGGTGAAGTGTCGCCTTGAGGATGCCCGCAACGCCTCGCGGTAGTTTGCGCCGATCGCCGTAGCCGCCTTCAGGAGTTGTCGTCCCAGCACATTGCCGACAGCTCCCCGAGGCAACGCATTGACCAGCTTGATTACGCGCAGGGCGAACTTCTTGGTTCTCGTCCTCAACTCATCACGGTCCAAGCTCCCCTCCTTTGTTCGCTCTCTGTCGGGTGCCGAACGACCACCAATCGTAAGACGGCGTGTGGCCGCAACGAAACGGCGGGCAAGCCCGCCCGCTAAACGGGCCTGTCGCAAGCGTTTACGCCTAAACTCCCCGATCTCAAATCCCAAATCCCAAATCCTAAATCCCAAATCATCCTTCGTGCTTCTCCGGCACCTGCTCCAGCAGGTCCAGCAGGACCTTGTCCGTCTCGATGCCCTCGGCCTGGGCCTCGAAGTTGACGATGATCCGGTGTCGCAGGGCCGGCAGGTAGACGCGGCGGACGTCCTCGAAGCTGACGTTGTAGCGGCCGTCCAGCAGCGCCCGGACCTTGGCGGCCAGGGCCAGCGCCTGCGCAGCGCGGGGGCTGGCGCCCCAGCGGATGTATTGATTGGTGACCGGCAGTGCGAACTCGCCTTGGGGATGCGTACAGAGCGTCAGCCGCACAATGTAATCCTGCACGTGGGCCGCCAGGATTACCTCGCGGACCAGCCCCTGCCAGCGGAGAATCTCCTCACCCTCCATCACCGTGGCCGGCTCGACGGTTTCACTCCGCGTGGTTCGGTCGAGGATCATCGACAGCTCGCGGCGGTCGGAATACGTCACCAAGAGTTTGAAGAAGAAGCGGTCCAACTGGGCCTCGGGCAAGGGATACGTGCCCTCTTGCTCGATGGGGTTCTGCGTGGCCAGCACCAGGAACGGCATCTGGAGCTGGTAGCGGGTGCCGGCCGCCGTGACCGTACCCTCCTGCATCGTCTCCAGCATCGCCGACTGCGTCTTGGGCGTCGCCCGGTTGATCTCGTCCGCCAGGCAGATTTGGGTGAAGATCGGGCCGCGCTGGAACTCGAAGGCCCTCCGCCCGTCGGGCGTCTCCAGCACCATGTTCGTGCCCAGAATGTCGGCCGGCATCAGGTCGGGGGTGAACTGGATGCGGGAGAACTTCAGATCGAGCGTCTTGGCCAACGTGCGGACCAGGAGCGTCTTGCCCAGGCCCGGCACTCCCTCCAGCAGGCAGTGCCCGCCGACAAACAGGCAGGTCAACACGCCGTGGACGATCTCGTCATGCCCCACGATCACCCGGCCGATTTGTTCGCGGACCGCCCCGTAGCGATCGACGAACTGCCGGGCCCGCTTCTCCATGGTTTCCGCAATGCTCATGCCTTGGTCCTGCAACGGTGAGTTGTTCGTAAGTTATCAGTTGTCAGTCGTCAGTTCTCAGTTGTCAGTTATCAGTCTCTGCTCACAAGAACTGAGAACTGACGACTGACAACTGATAACTTCTATCCACCCCTCCCGCGATCATCCCAGACCTTCTTCTTGGCTCGCAGAAGGCGTTCCGTATAACTTTCTTCTTCCGGCTTCTCCTTCTGCGCGATGGGCGGGGGCGCCGGCTTCTCAGGCTTGGGAGTTGTCGCCGGCTGGATGTCCTCGATACGGGCCGTGGGCTGCGCTGCCGGCTCGAAGCGGGCATCGCTGCGAAGCTGGTCGATCCGGCCGGCCACTTCGGCCTTGCGGCTCCGCAGGCGCTCGATGGTCACTACTTGGGCGGGCGGCGGCTGGCGGCGGATGATCCGCCCGGCCAAGGGCCCCACCCACGCCAGGCTGACCTGCACCCGGCGGCAGAAGACGTCGAAGAAGAACAGGCAACTGCCCACCAAGACCAAGTAGAACCAGGCGTCCTGGGTGCTGGTGGCCTTGGGGAGTTCGCCGTGCCGGAAGGTGTCGACCGCCAGCAGGGCATCGGTCCTCTTGGAATCAGCGGCCGCCTTGATCACCTTGCCCGGCCTGGACGGCGTGCCCTTGGGCGTCATGCCGGCCAGCTCATCCAACAGCGCCTCGTTGGTCCCCCGATCGCGGAATTCGTCGGAGTAGGGGACGTTGACGCCGGAGAAGATCGGTGCGGCGCCCTTCATTCCGGGGCTGACGGCCACGTAGTAGCTGCCCGCGCCCTGGGTGGGAAAGGTGCCCACGTAGCGGCCCGGGGCCGCCTGTTCCAGATCGAAGGCGATCCGCTTCAGCTCCGGTCCGAGGGCCTCGCCGGTCATGTTGAGGAAGTTGAGGAACTCATCGTGCTCGTCCAAGGCCGTCACGACCACGCGGACCTGCTGGTCTTTGACCTCGGTGGCCACCGTGAACTTCCCCGACCCGCCCGTGGGACGCATCGACCAGCGGACCATCTTGGCGAAGAGGACGCCGTATTGTTGCGTTTCGGGCCAGCTCTTGGTCCAGCGTGCGCCGGCGTCGCTGGTGAAGGCCACTGCGCGGCCCAGACCGTAGGTCCAACTCGCCAGGATCGTGCTGTTCTTGTCACCGGCCGGCTGGGGCGAGACCAGGGAGACTTCGACCAGGGGGTTGTCCTTCTTGCTGGTGAGCACAAAACCCGTGATCGGTGGCAACTTGTCGATATCGCCGAGGATCTCGTGCCGAGACTTCACCTCGACGTACCAGGGCGTTTCCTTCTCGTACACCAGTGGCCGGGCCACCCGGCGGGCCTCTCGCTGGAAGATCTTGGGCAGGGCCTTGGGGTTGCGGGGCGCATAATACTTGCCCGGCGGCTGGGCCAGATTGGCCAGCAGGGTGCTCCCCGCCGGACCGTGCGCCCCGACCGCCACGGTCGAGATCGTCACGTTCATGTTCCGGAAGGCCTGCACCACCCCGCGGCTGGGCGGCGTCGGATCGCCGTCGCTGATGATGATCATGTGCTTGATGCCGGCGTCGGGCACGCTGCGGAAGCCGCTTAAGGCCATCTTCATGGCCGGGTCGAAATCGGGCATGTCGCCCGGCGTCATGAGATCGACCCGTGACATCATCCGATCGCGATTGTCGCCCACCGGGAGCAGGCCGTTGCCCCACAGCCACTGGTCACCCGCCCCACCCCAGTACAGCAGCCCGCAGTAGTCCTGTGCGCCCAGGGCCTTGATGGCTTCATGGGCGACCACCTTCTCCCAGTTGTTTCCCTCGGGGATCTCGCAGGCGTGCATCATCATCACCAGGGCGCCCTTGGGGACGACCTTGGCACTCTTGATCTGGAAGTCGACCGGCATGGCCTTTTCCAGCTCGGTGCTGGTCCAGCCGCCGGCCCCGAAGCTGTTCGGCCCGCCCAGCATCACCAGCCCGGCGCCCATCTGCTGCGTGTTGCGGACCAACATGCTGATCTGGGCCTCGCTGAAGTGCTCCCGGGGCACGTTGGCCAGCAGCACCGTGTCGTAGGGCAGCAGCTCGCCCGGAGAGGTGAACAACTGGTTGGCCGGCCGCACGGCAACCTCCAGGCCGTCTTCGCGGAGCTGCTGGACCAACCGATCGAACTCACCCGGGTGCTCGTGGTCCTCGATCAACAGCACCTGGCCGGCCCCGCGGACGTGCGTAAACGCGGTGGCCACGTTGTTCTGCGGCGCGTCGCTGCCGGGCGGGGCACCCACTTGTGGGTCGGGAAAGAACTCGGCCTTGTAGGTGTAGAAGTTGGCGGCGGCAATCTCCTCGCGGAAGGTGAATACCTTCTTGCCCGGCGGCAGCTCAACCACCTGGTCTTCGGGTTTCGGGTTGAGCACCTCCGGCTCGCCCTCGGCCGTCCGCGAGATCACCAGCCTGCCGCGGATTCCCCCCGAGCCCTCGGGGGCGGTGTTGTTGAGCACCACGGTCAGATCGAAGGGCTCGTCCCGGCGGACGTTGCTGGGGATGGCCAGGCCCTCCAGGACCACCTCGGCCCGAGACTGGTAGTGCACCGGAACCACGTCGATGCCGATGCCGGCGCCGGCGACCCCTTGGGCCTGCTCGACGACGCTGCCCAGATTCTGGTTGCCGTCGCTGACCAGCACGATCCGCTTGGCAGAGTCTTCGGGGAAGGTGGCGTGGGCCAGCTTCAACGCCCCGGCCAGGTTGGTGTACTCCCGGTCCAGCAGGCTCTCCATCAGGGGATCGAGCTGCACGTCGTCGTTGAAGGGCGGGATTTCGATGGCCGCGTCGCGCCCGAAGATAATCACCCCGGCCCGGTCCTCGTTGCCCTCACGATGCTTGACGATCGCCGCATTGACGTACTCGATCATCGCTCGGCGCTGTTCGGCAGGGATGCTCAGCGACTGGTCGACCAGGTAGATCACCGTGAGCCGATCGCTGGTGCGGACCATGCGGATGCCGGCCAGCGCCAGGATGATCAGCAGCAGCACGAGGCTCCGCAGGGCGATGGCCAGCAGTTTTCGCGCCCGGCCCAGCAAGGCCAGGCGGCGAAGACTGAACCACCAGAGCCCCGGCAGCAGCGCCAGCAGCGTCAGGTACCAGGGGGATTCGAAGCTGATCTGGTAGTTGAACATGGCCAAGCTGTCAGTTGTCAGTCGTCAGTTATCAGTTGTCAGTGATCAGTTGTCAGTTACCAGCGGATGCGAGCTGCGACCACCACTGGCGACGCCGACTTCGCAGAATGCTCCCGACGACTGACAACTGATCACTGACAACTGATAACTGAAGACTGACAACTGATAACTGAAGACTGAACACTCACATTGTGATACATTGCACCCGATGGTTGTTCGTATCCAGCACGTAGATCTTCCCGCGGCTGTCGCGGGCCAGCCCCCAGGGTTGGTACAACTGGCCCGGACCACGGCCTTGGGTGCCCCAGCAACCGTAGGAGCGGCCGTCGCGGGAGAATTTCTGCACTCGATGGTTGCCATATTCGCAGACGTACACCGTATCGTCGTCGCCCAACACCAGGTCATAGGGATAGTAGAGCTGCCCCAACTCCTTGCCCTCGGACCCCCACATTGTAAGCAGCTTCCCCTGGTTGTCGAAGACCTGGATGCGGTGATTGCAGGCGTCGGCCACCCAAATCTGGTCCTGCTCGTCGACGGCCAAGCTCTCGGGGCGGGCAAACTGGCCGGGCTCCCGACCGTGGCTGCCCCATTGGAGCAGGAACTCGCCGTCGGGCGAGAACTTCTGGATCCGGTCGTACTCGCCCATCTCGGCCACGTAGTAGTTGCCCTGCGAGTCCTGGACCACGTCCCTGACCAGGCCAAACTGGCCGGGCCCGTTTCCGGGAGTGCCCCCGATGATCTTCCGGGGTTTCTTTGCCTCGGGCGGGGAGACTTCTTCCGGCGAGTAGATCAGGACGCGAAAGTAGTGGGTGTCGGCCACCAGGACGCTGCCATCGCGGCCGATCGACAGCCCCGTCGGCCTGCCGTTCTCCTTGGCCGGGGTCGACCAGTAGTACAGGAACTTCCCTTTGCCGTCGACAAGCGTCCTGGTGTCGAAGACCTGAATCCGGGCCGTCATGTCGACGATGTAGAGGCGATCCTGCCGATCGATGGCCATGGCGCGGGGCTTTTGCAGCCTGCCGGGCGAGACCCCGCGGAGTTCCCAGACCTCCTCCAAGCGCCCGATGCTGCTCGGATCCGGCTCGCAGCCGCCGGCCAGCACAAGGATCAGGCACGGCAGAAGGTAGAGGCAGCTCCTTCTCCGGGGGCGTGCCCCGCTTTTCGGGTTGGAGGTCAGGGGTCGGCCGGTCTGGGTCACCGGAGTGTCCAATGGGCCTTAGCGGTCCGCCAAAACGAATTTGAGGGGTGCCAGGGGGCAGCTTGTCTGCCCCTGATGCGGCAATGGTGGGCCAACGCGACCATGCTTCGCATGGTGCCCGTCGGTGCCCGCCGCCACTGACACCCAACATGTCAGACCGGGCCTGGCGAGCCACAACGGGCGGTTGTGGACGCCGCTTTGCCGCAGGTGCTCATACCTTGAGACTACTCGGTTTTGGCCGTCGCTGCCAGCCGCAACGGACCTGCTACGAATGCCAGCCGTTATTCGGATTGTGGTCCTCGGAATTGTCGATTCTCGATTTCGTGTGCTCACTTCGGGTTGACCAGCCGGCGTAAGGGTCGGTATAGTAAGATATTACGTCGATTGCGGGGACTGCCAGCAGCTTGGGCCAGGCTATGCCACCTGTGGTGATTGATGTCCGCAGCGCCGGCGATCGGCGCGACGTGGTCCATCGGGCGGTCCAGGCCCTGGTCGAAGGGCGGCTGGTGGTGTTCCCGACCGAAACGCTCTACGGCCTGGCAGCCAGCGCCCTGGACGAGCGGGCGGTGAGGAGCCTGATCGAGGTCAAGGGTCGGCGAGCCGGTCACCCGCTGACACTGGCCATTCGCGGTGCGGATGAGGCCCGGGACTACGCCCCCGATATGAGCCGGCTGGCCCAGCGCCTGGCCCGCAGGTGCTGGCCAGGACCGATTACCCTGGTAGTCGACGATTCCCACCCGGAAAGCCTCGTCCGGCAGCTTCCCGCCGGCGTTCAGCAGGCCGTCTCGCCTAAGCAGAGCGTGGGGCTGCGCGTGCCGGGTCACCAGGTGATCCTGGACGTGCTGCGGATGCTGGCCGGACCGCTAGCCCTCTCCAGTGCCAACCGCTCCGGCCAGGTCGAACCGGTCGCTGCCGCCGACGTGCTCGGCGCCTTGGGCGACCAGGTGGACCTGGTGCTCGATGACGGGCCCTGCCGCTTCGGGCAGCCCTCCTCCGTGGTTCGAGTGAGCGACAATCGGTATGAGATCCTTCGGGTGGGGGTGGTGCCCGAGCGGACCTTGCGGCGGCTGTCTTGTACGATGGTGCTGCTGGTGTGCACGGGCAACACCTGCCGCAGTCCGATGGCCGAGGCCCTTTGCCGCAGGATGTTGGCCAAACGGCTGGGCTGTTCTGCCGACGAACTGGAGGATCGGGGGGTGATCGTCACTTCGGCCGGCATCGCCGCTATGACCGGGGGCTGCGCCAGTCCCGAAGCCGTCCAGGTGGTGTCCGAGATGGGCTTGGACCTCAGGGGCCACGAAACCCAGCCTCTCAACGAGACGCTGGTGCGGCATGCCGACGTAATCTACGCGATGACACACTCGCACCGCGAGGCGATCGTGGCCCAGTGGCCCAGCGCCGCCGAGCGGACTCGGCTGCTCTCCGCCAGCGGAAATGACGTCTCAGACCCAATCGGGGGGCCCCTGGAGCGGTACCGACAGTGCGCCGCCTGGATCCAGGCCGAATTGGAGTCGCGGGTAGACGAATTGGAGCTGTAGGCCAACAATTACGGCAGAAGTGCTGCCTGTTGACGTAGCCCTCACGAGAAAATATGCGGATCGCAGTTGGCACCGACCATCGTGGGTATTCGATTCGATCCAAGGTGATCGAGCTGGTTAAGCGACTCGGCCACGAGGTCGAGGACGTAGGGTCCTATAGTGGTGACGCAGTGGACTATCCCGACATCGCCGCGGCGGTTGCCCGGAAGGTCAGCCACGGCGAGGCGGACCGGGGAATCCTGGTGTGCGGGACGGGAATGGGGATGGCTATTGCGGCCAACAAGTTCCACGGTGTCCGGGCCGCCCCCTGCCACGACGATCTGACCGCCGAGATGAGCCGCCGGCACAACGACTCCAACGTCCTGTGCCTCTCGGCCGACCTGCTGGGCCAGCGCCTGATCGATCGGATGGTCGAACTCTGGCTCTCGACCCCCTTCGAGGGCGGCCGCCACGCCCGACGCGTCGAGAAGATCCGGAGGCTCGAAGAGCAATGCGAGAAGGGCGGGGACCAGGCCGGCTAATACCACTGCGGAGGGTCGCCGTGGCTGACCGATTCAGCGGGCTTACTTGCCCGCCGCCGCAGGCTGCCGGGGAGAATCACAGTGGCGAGGCGATCCGTGCGGTACGCGGTAGTGGTGGGCTTGTTGTGCGGCGGTATGGCTGTCGCTGCGCTGGTCTGGAAAGAACTGGACCGTTCGGCCGGCCGAGAGGAAGCCGGGCACTCTTGGGGGATCGACCCGCAGCCTGACCGGGACCCCCTCGCAGACGAAGTTGCCCGGCAGCCGGCGATGAAACCAGGATCTCATCCCCTGCTGGGGACGGCCGATCAGGCGGTTTGGGCCGAGAGTGAGCAGCTTCGCTCCTCGGCGGGGCCGAAGCTCGAAGGGGTCATCCGCACGCTGCTTCAGTCCCGCCGCAGCGGCGGCAGGCCCGCCCCACTGAAGATCGACTACCCGCTGGATCAGTCGATTTTCCCCCCGGAGATCGTGGCCCCGACATTTCTCTGGCACGAGTCGGCCCCCCAGGCCGACACCTGGCTGATCGACGTGGCGTCGCCGCAATCCGTGCATCTCTACGTCCTGGCGGCGGGCAGGTCTCCCCCGCAGGGCGAAATCGACCCCAATTGCAACGACGAGAACTACGGCCCGTACGAGCCGACGCCCTATCAGGCCAGCGCCAAGAGTTGGACGCCCGGCAGCGCGGTCTGGGCGGCCATGAAAGAGCGGTCGGTCGAGAGGGCGGCGACCGTGACGATCTTCGGCTTCAGCAGCGGCGAGCCCGGTCGGGTCCTCTCGGAGGGCCGCCTGAGCCTCGAGGCCTCCAAGCATCCGGTCGGCGCACCGATTTTCTACCGCGACGTGCCGCTTCTGCCCTCGCGGGGCGAGCAAGGCGTGATCAAGCCGCTGGCCGAAGGAGCCATCGCCCTGATCACCTGGCGACTGCGGGACATCTCCAGACAGGACAGCCGCGTGGTCCTCAGGGAAATGCCCACCTGTGCCAACTGCCATTCCTTCTCGGCCGACGGCCGGATACTGGGCATGGACGTCGACGGCCCAACCGGCGACAAGGGCGCCTACGCGCTGGTCCCAGTTGCCCGGCACATGAGGATCGGGCCGGAAGACCTAATCACCTGGAATTCCTTCCCGGACAAACCTTCGGGGCACAAGACCATCGGCTTCTTGTCGCAGGTTTCGCCGGACGGGCAGTATGCGATCACGACTGTCAACGAATCGCTGTACGTGGCCAACTTCATGGACCGCACGTTCCTACAGGTCTTCTATCCCACGCGAGGCATTCTGGCGTATTACTCGCGGGCGACCGAGGAAATTAGGGCCTTGCCGGGGGCCGACGACCCGCGCTACGTACATTGTGCCCCCACCTGGAGCCCGGACGGTCGCTACCTGGTTTTTTGCCGGGCCGAGGCGCAGGACCCCTATCCGGCGGGCCGGGCGGAGCCCGCCCGTGCCAACGATCCGGCCGAGATACCCGTCCAATACGATCTGTATCAGATCCCCTTCAACGGTGGTCGGGGAGGCGAGTGCCAGCCGATCCGCGGAGCCTCGCAGAACTCCCTGAGCAACACCTTCCCCAAGTTCTCGCCGGAGGGCAAGTGGATCGTCTTCGTCAAGTGCAAGAATGGCCTGCTCATGCGGCCGGACGGCAAGTTGTGGATTGTGCCGGCCGCCGGCGGTCAGGCCCGACAAATGCGCTGCAACACCTGGCGGATGAACTCCTGGCACAGCTTCTCCCCCAACGGCCGGTGGCTGGTCTTCTCTTCCAAGGCCAACACGCCTTTCACGGAGATGTTCCTGACCCACCTGGACGAGAACGGCAACGACAGCCCGGCCATCTTGATCCCCCATGCCACCGCGGCCAACCGGGCGGTCAACATCCCGGAATTCGTGAACGTTGCCTACGACGGTCTGGTAGACATTGCCACGCCGGCGGTGGAATACTTCCGGCATTTCAACCAGGGCCAGGAGTTGGCCCGCACGGACCGGCATCCGGAAGCGGTCGCCGAGTTCCAGAAGGCCCTGGTCGGCGAACCGGACGACTGGCGGATCCATGCCAAGCTGGGCGAGTCGCTGGTAGAACTCGGCCAGCTCCTCTCTGCCGAAACGCACTTTCGGAAGGCCTTGGCGCGCAATCCCGACCAGGCGATGCTGCACAACAAAATGGCCCTGGTTCTGGTGCGGACAAAGCAGTTCGACCAGGCCATGACACACTTCGATGCCGCCATCCGGCTGGACCCCAAACTGGCCATCGCCTGGTGCAATCGGGGAAGCTTGCGCAAGCAAAGGGGAGACGTGACCGGGGCCCTGGAAGACTACGACGCCGCGATTCGATTGGATCCGGGATCCCCGGCCGCTTGGTACAATCGGGCGTACTTGCGGAAGCTGCAAGAGGATTGGGCCGGTGCCGAGCACGATTTCAGCAAGTGTCTGGAGCTGACTCCCCCCAACTGGTCCCGTCGGCCGCAGATCGAAGCGGAACTCCGCGGGATTCGGGGGCGGCGCGGCGGAGTCCGGCAGTAGACTGTTTGGCCGCCGCGGCTACGCGGCGGCAACCCCGCGTGGCCGCCGGGGCCAAACATGCTGGGACTCCCAGCATCACGCGACTCCCCCTGCCCCGACTTTGCCGGATCTTCCGGCCATGTCGGCGCGTTGCGGTGGTAACGATTGCTGGGCGAAAAAAGTCCCAGGAACTGCTTGCCGGCGGAGGATAGGTACTTGGAAAATCTGGCGTTTCTTGTTAGAGTCAAGTTTTGGGGCAGGGCCAGGGGAGAGTCGCCGTGTTGACCGAGCGCCGAAGGGCAGGGGATCCATCTCATGTATAGGCCGCGCCGTCCCCAGCCCGATGAGGTCGAACAGTTGCTCCGCAACGCCGAGCTGCGCGACGAGTTGGAACGGTATTTCGACGAATCGATCAGCCGCGTGAACGTGCAGCATTTCACGCTGGCGGCGGAGAACGAGTTTCTGGCCTGCATGCTGGCCTGGGAACAGGCCCCGGTCTTGCCGATCTACCGCTGGTTCGAGCCGGAATTGCGGCCCCCCCGCCCGGACTCGCTCTGCGACAAGGATCTGTACGACATCCTCTGGGAGGTGATCCGCAAGCTGTTTGCCAAGCGGATCGTGCTGGATTTCACCGATCACCTCTCCGACCGCGAGCTGTACCGCCTGATCTTCCGCGACATCCTGCCTGCCCGCGAAAAGAAACTCGATTGGCCGAACAACTACCTGCACTGGGATTGCACGGGCCCGAACCGTGATCCGGAGATCTGGCTCCGCTACTACGCCACCGAAGAGGAGCGAGAAGACTGGGCCGCGACCTACCGCCAGCCGCTGCCGCCTGCCGCCCAGTGCCCCCACCCCCGAGACCTGCCACGCGAACCGGGATAGGGCAGCTCTCAGCTTTCAGCTCTCAGAACACTCGACCGGGGATCACTCCCCCGAGTTCCTGGCGGCGGACCACTGTCTCTCCATGGCCTCGTTCAGTGCCAGTTCCGCCTCGGCCAGCCGGCCGGCCTTCTGGCAGATCAGGCTCATGGCCATGAAACTGAAAGGGTCCTCCGGGTCTAGTTCGCAGACCTTCCGGGCTTCAACGACCGCCTCGTCGTGGCGGTTCATCTTGCTGTAGAAGACGCTCAGTCCGGCGTGGGCCAGGGCGTAGTCGGGAGCCTGATCCACCAGGGCCTCGAGCTTGCCGACCGCCTCCTCTAACTTGCCCGCCTCCTGCAATGCAATCGCCTCGTCGTACTCACGTTCTACACTCGCCATGGCGGGTCGCACTCCGTCAGAGGATGGGAACAAGCTGCAATGCAGTCAGGGTTAGTTTACCGGGCACGGAGACCCGCGGCCAGGGGTGAGGAGAGGGGGTGTCAAACAGTCACGAAGTACAAACGGCGAGCGACGGTCTGGACTCCTCGCCGGTGGCCCACTCTCGGCCACTCCCCTTTGGTGGGGTTTCAAGTGGCAAAGGTGGGAAAGCCGTCCCGAGCATTACATCGGGTTCGATGGGTTCCGCTTAGGCAACCGATAAAAGTTGTAGCGTCAGTTGTCAGTCGTCAGTTGTGAGTCGTCAGTTGTCAGTGATCAGTCGTCAGTCACCGCTCGTGGCACGGAAAACGAACTGCCATGACTGAAAACTGATAACTGAAGACTGATGACTGACAACTGATAGCTGAAAACCCATACCCGGCCCCAGGCGTCACCCCTTGGAGATCCCCCCGTGAGCATCCATCCACTGGCCTCCGTCAGCCCCGAGGCAACCATCGGGCGGGACGTCCGCATCGGTCCCTTCAGCATCGTCGAACCACACGTGACCATCGGCGAAAGGTGCATCCTGGAAGGTCACGTAGTGGTCAAGTCCGGAACCACGCTGGGCCCGGACAACCACGTCTTCGAGGGCGCCGTCCTGGGCGGATTTCCCCAGCACGTCCACATGCCCGACCATCCCGGCCAGGTGGTCATCGGCTCGGACAACACCATCCGCGAGAACGTGACCGTCCACCGGGCGTTGGAGGCGGGCAAGGCCACCATTATCGGCGACCACAACCTGCTGATGGTCAACTCCCACGTGGCCCACGACTGCCGCCTGGGCAATCACACCATCGTCACCAACAACGCGATGCTGGCCGGACACGTGACGGTAGACGACCGGGCATACGTCTCCGGCGCCGCTGCCGTACACCAGTTCTGCCGCATCGGCACGCTGGCCATGGTGGGTGGGCAGGCCCACCTCACCAAGGACGTCCCCCCCTTCGTCACTGTCGACGGGCTGAGCAGCCTGGTGGTCGGGCTGAACCATATCGGGCTGCGTCGGGCGGGATTCGACCAGGAGACTATCTGGCGACTGAAGGCCGCCTACCGAATGATCTATCGTGGTGGGCTGGCCTGGGCTGAGATCCTCAAGCAACTGAAGTCCGAGTTCGCCGACGCACCCGCCGCCGAGTTCTACCGCTTCCTCTCCACCACCACCCGCGGAATCACCCCCGAACGCCATAGCCCCGCCGAGGCCACCATCAAACTCCACCAGGACCTCGGGGCCGCGGCGGAACTCCGTGCCAAGGCCGGCTAGCTGCATAAAGCCGCGACCGGCGGTCGCGCCCGACGGCTGCGATAACTACACGCACGCGCGTCCGATGGCGACCGGTGGCCATGAGCGCCGGTGGTGGGTTCATGACTCGCCGGCGCGACCGGCGGTCGCGGCTTTATGACTCGCCGGCGCGACCGGCGGTGGCGGGTTTATGATACGCCGGCGCGACCGGCGGTCGCGGCTTTATCACATGTGGGCAAGCCGTTCACTGCGTCGCGTGTTTCAACACGAACGGCTCGAACAGCCCGTAACCGAGCGTATGGTATTTCTCGCCCGGCGGCGGGCCGGTCTCGGGGCCGACCTGGAACATGTTCGGCCAGGCACGGCCGACCACCGCGCCCGCGTGGTGCGGGCCGAGCGTGTTTTTCAGCGTGCCGATCACCACCACCTCGACGGTATTGGTGCCGGGCTTGATCAGGTCGGTCACCTCGCACTGCCACGGCCGGTGGGCAATGTAGCCGGCCGGCTTGCCGCCGACGGTCACCTTGGCCACGCTCCCGTACCACTTCGGCAGAGAGACGTAATACCGTCCCGCAGGCTGCGGCACCTCGAAGCTCTCCGTATAGGCCACGCCGGTGGCATACAGCGGATGGCCCTGCTCGTTCCAAGGGCCCAGCTTCAGTGGGGTGTCGGGCACGATCACAAAGCCCGACGCCGCGGGCTTTAGGGCGAAGTTGCCCAGCACGTAGGCCGACTCGATCTCATGGTAGATCGTAAACGGTGACGCCTTGATCGTCACGGCGTTCTGGCCCACCTTGGCGGCCTGGCTGATGTCGATCTTGCCGAAAGACTTGTCCAGCCACCACGCGCCCTTCTCGGCCGCCACCGGCTTGCCGTTGCAGGTGATGGTGTACAGATCGGGGCGCTCGATGACGATGTGGAGCGGATCCGGTACCCGCTCCTCGATCGTGAACCGGTACGTGGCCTCAAAGCCACTGTCCGGCGGGAACTTCTTGGTGATCAATTCGTCGCGGAACTGCACGGCGCTGTCCCACGGGTTGCCGTCCATGCCGTGCTTTTGGAACGCGAACCGGTTGGCCGCATAGAAGTAGATGTCCTGCTTCGTCTCACCGCCGGCGGTGACGTCGACGTAGTCCAGCGTGAGCACGTTTGGCGCCAGCCGCCGAATCTCCGGCGGCCGGGGCACCCACGCTTCGTGGGTCCCGACCGAAGGTTGGCCGGGCGGCACGACGATCGGCGGCTTCGCTTCTACGGGGGCAGGTGTGCGGGCTGCGTCGGCCAGAAGCAGCAACAGGCTGCCGCAGGGCGGCAACTCAAACTTCAGTTGCACGCTCCCTTTCTCGGACGTAAAGCCATAGGGCAAGATCCTGCCGGTTTCGAGCTCCCATTGTTCGACACCCTGGGCCTCAGCCCGAAGCGAGCCGGCCGCCGGCGTCTCGATGCTGGTGTTGACCAGCAGCAGCAACTCGCCGTCGGCCAGACGTCGGCGGTGATGGAAGAGGATGCCCTGATCATCCCCAGCGCGATGGAAGACCAGGCCACGCTGCGACCGCTTCTGGGCCAAGGTCGCGGCCTCCGCGGTCTCGACCTGCTTCCAGGCAGGCCGCTGCGAAAGCTCCCGGCCGCGCTCGGAGGCGACCCCGTCTACGTAACTGGGCGGCTGGCCGCAGCAGAGCACTCGGCCCCCTGAGCGGACGTAGGTCTCCAGCAGCTTCATCGTCTTGGCATTCAGGTTCTCCGTGCGTGGAGGCAGGATCAGCAGGTCGTATCCGCGCCTGCCCACGCGGAACTGCCCGGCCACCACGGCCCCATGGCGACCGATGATGTCCTCGCAGCCGATGTCATATTCGACCTGCTGCTTGGAAAGGTCCGTGACGAGCTGCTGGAACGCCTCGCCGATCTGGTCGAGCCGCTGGCGGCCGGAGCCGTCTGGTTGGTACATCCAGGCGGTGGTCGTGGGCTCGATCACCAGCACCGGGTTGATCTCTTCGCCGCTGGACATAACTAGCGACAGCCGCGTGAAGTATTCGGCCATCACGTGGTATGCCTGCCACCACGGCTCGTGGTAGGAGAACGATTGGGGATGGTCGCGCTTCCGCGCGCCGCGGATGGTGATGTAGGAGAGGTGCTCGTCCAGCGTGTTCACCCCCAGCACGTACAGCCAGTCGCCGATCCGCTTCATGTCCTCGAACCTCAGGTCCCAGCCGCCGGCCCCGTAGGCCTCGCAGAGCGTCCGCTTCCGGCCGAGCTGGTTGGCCACGCTGGAGAGCTCCTTGACCGCCCGCACGTTGCCGAACTGGCCGTGGACGTCCTCGCTGTAGTCGTTCATCAGCGTGTCGATCGCCGGGCGCTGGTGCCAGGCGTACATGGCCATGTTATCGCCGCCGTGCCCGGCGTCCGGCCAGCCGTGCTCCCAGTAGTGGCCGGTGAACTCGAGGTGGTGTTTCTCGCAGTACTCGTAGCATGGCTTGGCGAAACACTCGATGAACTCCTCCAGGAGGAGTTGATAGTAGTTGTGCCGCACCCGTCTCCAATCGCCCACCGGCCGGACCAGGCTGGGCAGGTGGTCCAGCAGGTCGTATCCGAAATGCTTCTGGAAGTCGGCCGGCAGGCGGTCGGACCAGTGGATTCCGTCGGCGGGGCTCAAGTGCGGCTCGTCGGTGAACCAGCCCGGCAGGCGCTTGCCGAACTGCTCGCCCAGCTCCCGCTCGTACGCGCCCATGGTGATCTCGATGAACTTCTGCGTCACGCCCGGATGGAGCAGGTCGACGTAATACTTGCCGCCGAACCATCCGCCGGTGGGCGCCAGCCGGATCGAGGCGACCAGATATCGCCCTTCGGGCAGGACCTCGCCGGCCTTGGCCTTCTGGGTGACGTTCTCGAAGCCGTCGTCGGCCAGGCGGTAGACGGCCAACGGGGCACCCGCCTGCGGGTCGTCGCCCGGTTTGCCCACGCGCTTGACCTCGGTAAAGTGCAGTCCGCGGCCGCGGGACTGGGGCATGGCCTCGGGCACCAGCCCGCCGGCAAAACCCGAGGGATAAGAGTTCTCGTCGTAGATCCAGATGTTCATGTCCAGCCGCTCGGCCTCGTCCAGGGCGACCTTCCAGAGGCGGAACCAGTCGGGCCCCAGATACGGGGTCATCAGGCCCGGCCGGGGATGCACGAAGGCCTGCTTGACCTTCTGCCCGGCGAGGTCCCCAAGCGTGCTGCGGATCTGCTCCTCGGTGAGCATGTCATTCCAGACCCAAAGCGGGGCGGAAGCGTACTCCCGCGGCGGAGCGGCGAACAGCTTCCGCACGCCGGCCGAATCCTCGGCACTTGCCGTCCCCCAGGGAATCACAAGGGCCAGGGTGCCCAACAGACCAAACAGAAGTCGGTTCATCGTCTCCCTCCGCCTAGCGAGGTACACAGGTTTGGAGCTCTCAAGCCGTCAGGCACGATTGTTACGCCTGGCCGGGGGCCTGTCAACAAGACCGCGATGTGGTCGCCACACCGGAGCCACACGGCCTGGGGCGGCTGGCCATCGGCGGCTTGACCCTGGGGCGGTGGGGTCTGCGCCGCCGCCAGGGGTTGTCGAGCGTCAACTGCGTGCAGTGGCAAGCCAGCCCCGCCCGGCAGGGCGGGGTTTCACTACAAAGCTCCGCGGCGTCCTCGCTGCAAGCCAGCCCCGCCCGGCAGGGCGGGGTTGTACGTGCGGACGTTCCATCACCCCCGCCCTTCCGGGCGGGGCTGTCCTGAGGAGACCGAACGGTTGCTCCATTTGCAGTTCTCCCCGCCCTTCCGGGCGGGGCTGTCGGACTGACGCCCTATCCACCCGCGAACTCGTCGCGCAAGAACTCCGCCACCGCGTCCCACTTCTCGGCGGCCTGCTGGAAATCGACCTGCATCGGCTTGATCGTTCGCGGCGTCTCGACGCGGACCTTTGCCTTCACGTTCGGACTGAGCGGGATCTGGGCGCTGGCACCGGCGGCCAGCTTGGCCTCGACCTCGGGCGAAAGGAGATAGTCGACCAGCCGCCGGGCAGACTCCGGATTGGGACCACCCCGGATGATCGCCAGCGTGTTGGGGATAAAGAGCGTGCCCAGGCCGCCTGCCTCCTGGTCGGGATAGACGATTTCCACGGGCAACCCCTTCTCCTTCTCGATGATCGCGTCGTCGGTGTCGGTCAGCCCAAAGGACAGTTGTCCCCCCGATACCCAGGTGGCCACCTGCTTGTTGCCCGACAGAACGTTCACTTTGTTGGCGTTCAAGGCCCTGAAAAACTCCTTCGCCTTCTCGTCGCCCCAGTGGGCGAACAGGCAGGCGGCGTGTGTGGCGGTGGTGCCGGCCAGGGGCTTGGCAATCGCGCAGCGGCCGCCCCACTTGGGGTCGGCCAGGTCGCGGATCGAGTGGGGCCATTCGGCCTCGGGGAGCAGCTTCGTGTTGACCACCAGCACCCGGGCGCGGGCGGCGAAACCATGCCAGGTCCCCTGAGGCGAGCGGAACGCCTCCGGATACTGCCGGGCGATCTCCGGCCGATAGACCTCCAGCAGCCCTTGCCGCTCAAGCCGCAAGGTGTTGAGGATCTCGTTGTTCCAGAAGACGTCGCACCGCGGCCGGTCGCGCTCCTGCAGGATCAGTTGGGTCAGGCCGACCGTCTTGGTAGACTCGGCGTCGAATTTCGGCCGCACCGCGATGCCGGTCTGCTGGGTAAAGTCGCTGAAGATCGGCCGGGAGAACTCGGCGTCGAGCGCGGCATAGACGACCACCTCCGGCTCCGATCCACTCCGGCAGCCCGATAAGGCTAGGACCAGGCAGATCGCCAACAGGACAAGCCTGCGAGCCATGTTCGACTCCTTTTATCGAGCAGGGGGGTGCACAGACCGGCTCCGTTCAACGTACAATGACGTGAGATGGGCGAAAAGGACCCGCCACCGGAGCACGGACCGGCAATGGGGTCCAGGTTCTCAGGTCATTATGTTCCGTCGCGTCAAAAAGTGTCTGGCCGCCTGGCTGGCGGTGGGGTGTCTGTTGGCCGGATGCGGCAGCCGGCGGGCTCCGACCGATCGGGGAGCGGAGAGGTCCCCGGGCGCCAGCGAGTCGCGCCCAGCCCGGCAGCCTGCCGCCCGACGTCCCAAGGCAGAGCGGAACGTCCCCCCCGACACTGGGGCTCCGCCAACGGCCGCGGCCCGGGGGCCTGGCGCCGACGAGGTCGCAGCCGCCGTCCAGCCGGTCGCCCCCGCCCCGCGGCCGACGGCCAACCTGCCGCGCTTGCGGGTGGACGACGCCCGGGCGACGGCGGCGGGGATTCGCAAGCTCTCGGGCCAGCGTTTGACCCTGTACACCGACCTGCCGCCCGGCGAGGAGATCGACCAGTTGCCCAACCTCTTCGACCAGGCCTTCCCGCAGTGGTGCAAGTACTTCGACGTCGACGCGGCCGGGCACTCCGACTGGAAGATGACGGGCTTCTTGATCAAAGACAAAGACGCTTTCGGGCGAACCGGCCTGTTGCCCGAGGGGCTACCTCCCTTCCAGAACGCCTTCTCGCGGAACCACGAACTGTGGCTCTACGACCAGCCGAGCAGCTACTACCGCCGGCATCTGCTGCTGCACGAGGGGACGCACGGGCTGATGAACACGATCCTGGGCGGCTGCGGGCCGCCGTGGTACATGGAGGGAATGGCCGAACTGTTGGCTACCCATCGCTGGCAAAACGGCCGATTGACGCTGAACTACTTGCCCGCCGAACGCGACGAAGTGCCCTACTGGGGGCGGATCCGCATCATCAAGGACGCCGTGGCCGCCGGCCGGCCGATGCACCTGAAGGACGTCATCGCGTACCCGATCCAGGCCCATCTGGAGACCGAGCCGTATGCCTGGTGCTGGGCGGCCGCCGCGCTGCTGGACCGGCATCCGCGCTACCGCGACCGTTTCCATCAGCTCTCCAAGCTCGTGGCCAAGCCCGATTTCAACCAGCGGTTCTACGCGCTGATGGGCGACGACTGGGAGCCACTCTGCGAAGAGTGGCAACTGCTGGTAACGAACCTGGAATACGGGTACGACATCGCCCGCACGGCCGTCGACTTTACGCCGGGCAAACCGCTGCCGCCGGCGGGTGCCAGCGTCACGGTCGCCGCCGACCGGGGCTGGCAGAACAGCGGACTGCGGCTGGAAGCCGGCGTAGAGTACCAACTGCGAGCGTCGGGACGTTACCAGGTGGCCGATAAGCCGCAGATCTGGTGGTGTGAACCCGGCGGCGTCTCGATCCGTTACTACCAGGGCCGGCCGCTGGGGATCCTGCTGGCGGCCGTGCGCGCGGACCCCGGGCTGCATGCCCACGCAAGCGTGGGCATGCCACCCTCCTCTGCGCCCCGGAGCGATGGCCACGCAAGCGTGGGCATGCCACCCTCCTCTGCGCTGCTGCGGCCGACCGTGGTGGGCTTGGAAGCCACATTGACCCCGAACGACACGGGCACGCTCTACCTGAAGACCAACGACTCACCCGCCGAACTCGACGACAACGCAGGCCAGTTGAAGGTCGAGATCACGCGGCGCTGAGCACCGGCCCCGGTGTGCGGCGAGTCTTCCTGGCGGATGCGTGGGTGGCTGGCGGTCAGCCACAGGCTGCCCCCAGCACACCTGCAACAATCTTGCAAAAAGCTGGCCGTCTTTGGACAACATCATCCCGAGAACGCGGTTGCGGCCGCGTTATGGGCGGGGCTGATCGCCACC
>Ga0315291_10000291_pt1 | contig 64291 bp, 48 predicted proteins | sample YL17G12_20_MG_FD_203070 | JGI IMG/M metagenome (GOLD analysis project Ga0315291, IMG submission 203070) | Sediment microbial communities from Yellowstone Lake, YNP, Wyoming, USA - YL17G12_20 | ecosystem: Environmental > Aquatic > Freshwater > Lake > Sediment | place: USA: Wyoming | collected... | reverse complement strand
TCTGTCACTCCGCCTCGCCGGGCGGGGTTACAAAAAGATCATGAAAACCCTGTTCCATGCGGTCCAACAGGCCGCATAAGTGCGAAAGTCGAACTTAGACCTCCTAACAGAACCCGCCACGCTAGTGGCGGGCCAAGGCGGCCCCGCTCCCGGCGCGCCGGGACGGGCGGGGTTCTGATAGGCGCTCTTAGCAGTTCGCCGCACGACGGGGAGTGCATTTCGGCACACTACACGCACACAGGCTAAAGCTGTGATTCCGCTGCGCGATCTACTGGACAGCTCCCGCGATATCATTTGCTACCGCTCTGATGTGCCGATTCCTGAGATTGGGGTGTCGGCTGAGGGAACCCTGCGTCGGAGCGTGGACCCGGCGGAGTTCCGGACTTGGGTCGTTGTGTGGGGCGAGGGTTCAGTTGGCGGGCTGGTCGGGCTTTGCAGCGGAGGCTGCCATGGCTTTCTTCCACTGGTCCGGCAACCACGCGTCGAGCGGCTGATGAGTGTGCCGGGCAGGTGGGCCAGGAGCTGGGCGAGACAGGCCTGCGGGTTGACGCCGTGCCGCTGTTGGCGCCGGCAGAGAACTCCCGTGATAGCCTGATGAATTCTCTTGATGGCCCCGCAAACGTGTGCTAGATTATGAGGTGGAAATCGGTGGTTGACCCTTGCCGCCTGGGCGGTCACTGCCGGGGTTGCCGGGGTCAATACCGCAGAGAATGAGCGCCTGACAGAACGCGGCCCGCTCGTACCGGGCCGAGCCCGCCCACCCCTCGGGCGCCAGGCCCGGTTAGTTCGCACGTCGCTGAGAAGGAGAAGGAGATGAGCAGGATATGTGTTGCGCTGGCTGCGCTGGCGCTTGCCGTGGTGCCGGCGGTGGCCGACACGTGGTGGTACACGTACGAGGCAGACGGCACGTACCCGGAGCAGGAGGGGTTCGAGAGAAACACCATGGGCGGTGGGGCGCAGCGCTGGTTCGAGGACGGAGCCTTCGTGCTCGACACTTGGGCGGACCCGGGAATTGCCGATTTTTACGCCAAGGGCATGCCCTCGCTACCGGATCCGAACGATCCCACGCACGCGTTCGTCTGCGAATGGCGGCTGCGCGTCGATAGCGTGAGCGGGGGGTCCAATCCCACGCTCTTCCTGCTGTTCGAGGGCTATGGCGACATCTTCCTCGGCTATCAAATAGGCCGAATCTTCAGTCTTCACGAGGGCCACTTCATCGCCGACTTCGAGCCAGGGGTGTTTCACACGTATTGTCTCACGACCACGGACATGGACAGCTACGCGCTCGCCATCGACGGCACGGTTGTTTACATCGGAGAAGTCAATCCCTGGGCACCGGCTTCAGTCGTGCAGTTCGGTGACAGCGCGACGGCCACTGCGAGCGTTTCACGTTGGGACTACCTGCGGTATGGCGTCATTGCGGTTCCTGAGCCGGGATCGATTCTGCTGTGCGTTGCAGCAGCCCTGGGTCTCCGGAACCGCTCACGAAGGAGAGCGCGATAAAAGCGAGATGGGCATTACTTCTGATGGTCGGGGGTCTGTTTGGCTGAGGGCAGGCAGCCATTCGACTGAAGGAATACTCTGGCGTGTACAGGGGGAGGGGTTTTGAAGCGGTTACCACGGGTCCTTCACGTGGCAGGTGCCGCCGGTCTTGCCGAGGTAGTCCTGGTGGTACTGCTCGGCGGGCCAGAAGGTCTTGGCCGGCTCGACCTGCGTGACGATCTTCGCGCCGCCGTATCGCCGCTCGGCTGTCAGCCCCTGGATGAATGCCGCGGCTTCTCGCTTCTGCTCCTCCGTCGTGTACCAGATGCCGGAGCGGTACTGCGTGCCGACATCCGGCCCCTGGCGGTTGAGCTGTGTCGGGTCGTGCATGTCGAAGAAGGCCCCCAGCAGGCGGCGGTACGTGATGCGCTGCGGGTCGTATATGACCTTCACCGTCTCCGCGTGGCCAGTCTGGTCGGTGCAGACCTGCTTGTAGGTGGGTTTGTCAACGTGGCCCTGCATGTAGCCGCTGACCGCGTCCAGCACACCCGGACCCTGCTTGAAGTAGTGCTGGATGCCCCAGAAGCAGCCGCCGGCGAAGTAGGCCACTTCAGTTTTGACCGGCTGGCTTTCCGGCGGCAGGGCTTCGTCCTTTTCGTGGAACTTCAGAGCGGCCGAGTTCAGGCAGTGGCGCTCGCCCGTGGGTGGCGGGCCGTCGTCGAAGACGTGCCCCAGGTGCGCCCCGCAGCGGGCGCAGTTGATTTCCGTGCGGGCCATGTCGTAGCTGCTGTCCGTCCGGCGGGTGACGTGTTCCGAGTCGAACGGCTGGTAGAAGCTCGGCCAGCCGGTGCCGGAGTGGAATTTGTGCTGGCTGGAGAACAGCGGCAGCCCACACACCTCGCAGCAGTAAGCCCCCTCTTTCTTGTTGTCGAGCAGGTTGCCGCAGAACGCGGCCTCGGTGCCGGCCTTCTGCGTGACCCGGTAGGCCTCGGGATCGAGCCGCGCGGCCAGCTTCTCGACCTGCTCGCGCGGCAGGGGCGTAATGTCGTACCCCGACTTTGAGTAGCGGGGTTTCGCGCTTCGTTTCACGTTGGCATCCTCTTTCGAAGCGGCCGGTGTCCCCGCAGGCTGGCCGCAGGAAGGGTTGTCCTGGGACCGCGCCGGCCGGCCACCGCACACCGCGATTAGCAACACCGCAGCGATCCATTGCACTTTTCGATTCATCGTCCTGTCCACAACGCCGTCAGACGGCGTCCTCGGTTCCGCTGGAGAGCACTGGCCCGCACAGCCTGTCAGCTTGATAGTAGGGCGCTGTCGGCGACGGCGGATATTGCGTTGTAAGATAGGTGCAGTGGACGAGTTGGATTGCGTAACCGGGCGTGAGGGTTGATGCCTTGGCTGCCTGGCCGAAATGGCTGCTCATCGTCGCCTGCGTGTTGCGGTCAGCGACAACGCTCGGGGACGACTGGCCCCAGTTCCGCGGCCCGCGGCGGGACGACGTCTCCCGCGAAACCGGCTTGCTGCGCCAGTGGCCTGCCGGAGGTCCCAAGGTGCTCTGGACCACCGAGGCCTGCCAAGGCTACGCCGCCGCGGCGATCCACTCGGGGCGGGTCTACTTCGAGGACTACGGCCGCGACGCCAAGGAGTGGTACCTACGGTGCCTGAACCTGGCCGACGGCAAGGAGCTGTGGCGGTTCAGCGAGAGCAAGACGATCCGCGCGAACCACGGCATCACCCGCGCGGCGCCCGCGGTTGACGGTCGATATGTCTTCGCCTTGGACCCGAAGTGCGTCTTCCATTGCCTCGACGCCCAAACCGGCAAGGAGCTGTGGCGCAAGAGCCTGGTCGACGACTACCAGGCCCAGATCCCGCCCTGGAACAACGGCCAGAACCCGCTCATCGAACCGGACCGCGTGATCCTCGGCGTCGGCGGCGAGACGGCCCTCATGGTCGCGTTCGACAAAGCCACCGGCGACGAAATCTGGCGCACGCCCAATCCGGGCAAGTGGCCGCTGTCGCACTCTTCGGTCATGCCCGCCGAGATCGCCGGCGTGAAGCAATACCTCTGGTGTACGCTTTTCGGGCCGGTTGGCGTCGACGCCGGGGACGGCAAGCTGCGCTGGCACCACGACCGCAAGTTCAACGTCGCGATCGCTCCGTCGCCGCTCGCGCTGCCCGATGGCCGCGTGTTCATGACCAGCGGCTACGAGGCCGGCAGCGTCATGTTCCGCGTGAAGAAGGGCGACGGCGGTTTCAGCACGGAGACGATCTTCGACTGGCCCAGCACACAGTGGAACTCGGAGGTACACACGCCGGTGCTGTTTCAGGACCACGTATTCGCCGTCGGCAAGGAGAAGCGCGGGCTGCTGACGTGCCTGGACCTTGACGGGCGGATCGTCTGGACCAGCGAGGGCAAGGCCGAGTTCGACCTGGGCAGCTACCTGCTGGCCGACGGGCTGCTGTACATTATCGAGGGCAAGACCGGCATGCTCCGGCTGGTCGAGCTGAACACGCGCGAGTACCGCGAGCTCGACCAAGCCCAGGTGCTGAGCGGGGACAACGTGTGGGGACCGATGGCCTTGTCCGACGGCAAGCTGGTCCTGCGCGACATGACGAAGATGGTGTGCATCGAGGTCGGCGGCCCCAGTAGCGTCGGCCCTCCCGGCGCGCCGGGACCGACGTCGAAGGCCCGCAAGCCTCCGGACTTCCACGCCGGCCACGGGGGGCCGGCGCTACACGCCGGGAACGCGGTTTGCCTGCTAACATCATTGGCAGCCGACGGACCCACGATGCACTATCACAAGCTCCGTGTGATGAGCGGTCGGGGCAGGCAAGCGGGGCAGTTTGCCGAGGAGCTGCGCAGTTTGGCGACCGACCGCGCGGATTGTCTCTATGCCGTTGGAGACTCCAAACTGGCGGTTTTTTCCCCGGAAGGAGAGTTTCTGCGCGGCTGGCCGACGGAACGACCTGGTTACTCGATTGCCGTCGCCGCCGACGGCCAGGTCTATGTCGGCGAGGAAGGCCAGATCGAACGGTTTGACCGCGATGGGAAGTTGCTCGACACCTGGCGTGACGCCGATCGCCTGGGCCTCGTGACCGCCATCGCCCTGGTCGGCGACGACGTGCTGATCGCGGATACGCAGGGCCGCTGTATCCGCCGCTACGACGATCGCGGCCATTGGCGCAGCGACGCGGGCAAGGACAACCGGATGAAAGGGTTCCTGGTCCCCAACCGCTACCTCGATTTCGCCGTGGACGCACGGGGCGTGATTCATGCCGCCAACGCGGGCATGCACCGCGTAGAGCACTATTCGGTCGCTGGTCAGCTTCTGGGTCAGTTCGGGCGTTTCGATGGCGTCGATCCGGCGGGCTTCCCCGGCTGCTGCAACCCGACCAACATCGCGCTCACGCCGCAAGGTCAGATCGTCGTGACCGAGAAGGCCGGCCCGCGCGTGAAGGTCTACACGGCGGATGGCGAGTTGCTGACCGTCGTCGCCGACCGCGATTTCGACCCGAACTGCAAGAACATGGACGTGGCCGTCGATTCGCGCGGGCGGATCTACGTCGTCGACACGGTCCGCCTGCAGATCGTGGTCTATGAGCCGGAGACGGGCGGCACATCCACACAGCCGACGACTCGCGCGGAGGAGCCCACGTGAGCGATCAGCCGACTCGTCGCGACGTCCTCGGGCACGCGGTCCGCGGGGCGGCGCTGGTGGGCCTTGGGGGCGTGGCCGCGTACCTCGGCCAGAAGGCGGGCGCGGAGGGCGCCTGGCAGCTCGACATCGACAAGTGCGTGAACAGCCGGCTGGGCGCGGTCGGCGTCGAGGTCTGCGACAAGTGCGCCACGACCTGCGTTCTGCCGCTCTCCGCGGTGCGCGCCGTCAACGACTTCGCCAAGTGCGGGCGCTGCTACATCTGTCCGGCGTATTTCGAGATCAAGAGCGCGATCGACGAACACGGCCTGCCCAGCCAGAAGCTGTGCCCGCGCGACGCCATAAAGCGTACGCCGATTGGCGAGGTCGATCCGGCGGACCCGGCCAACAACTACTACGAGTACACGATCGACGAGAAGCTCTGCAACGGCTGTGGCCTGTGCGTGATGGGCTGCAAGGAGCCGGCGGGCCTGAGCTCGATCCGGCTTGAAGTGCGGCACGGTCTGTGCGTCGCGTGCAACCGCTGCGCGATTGCGATCGTGTGCCCGGACCAGGCGTACGAGCGCCGGCCGGTGAAAACGTGATGCGCGCCGGCGGTGTAGCGGCCGGGCTCTGTCCCGGCCGTTGTAGCGTCGGCCCCCTGTGGCCGACGTCGAAGTTCGCGGCCGGCCGGGACAGAGCCCGGCCGCTACATTTGCTCATCGTGCTCCTCGCGTGCGCTGCGCCTTCGTTCGGCCAGTACCAGCGTCCCGTCGAGGCCGCCCCAAGCGAGCAGGACATCGGCGGCGGGTACGTGACGCCCGCCGTGCAGCGGCCGTTGCCGCGGGCCCATTGGCGTGCGATCACGGACGTGGCGGTGCTGGCCGCCGCGCTCGGTGCTTCCGCGGTTCTCGTGCTCAAACGCCGCAGCCGCCGCGGCGTGGTCGTGCTGACCATCGGCTGCCTGGTGTATTTCGGCTTCTACCGGCAGGGCTGCGTGTGCCCGATCGGGGCGATTCAGAACGTCACGGTTGCCCTGCTCGACCCGCGTTACGCAGTTTCGTACGTCGTCATTGCGATCTTCTTTCTGCCGCTACTGTTTTCGCTGGTGTTCGGGCGGGTGTTCTGCGGCGGCGTGTGTCCGCTGGGGGCAGTGCAGGACCTCGTGCTGCTGAGGCCGGTCCAGGTGCCGCGACGGCTGGACAAGGGGCTCGGGTGGCTGAGGTGGGTGTACCTGGTCCTGGCGATCTGGTTCGCGGCGTTGCCGGCCGCCAGCCGTGACTTCATCATCTGCCGCTTTGACCCGTTCGTCGGCTTCTTCCGTTTCGCCGGTCCGCTGTACATGCACTTGATCGGCGGTGGATTGCTCGTGCTGGGGCTGTTCGTCGGGCGCCCCTACTGCCGCTATTTGTGCCCGTACGGTGCGCTGTTGTCGCTATTGTCGCGCTTCTCCTGGCGCGGCGTGACGGTCACGCCGGACAAGGAACTGGACTGCGGCCTGTGTGCGGCGGCCTGTCCGTACGGCGCGATCGAGGGTCTGCGGGCCGTGCGGTCGTCGTGCCTGTCGTGTGCCCGTTGCTTCAAGTACTGCCCGCGGCATCGGGTGAGTACCGCCAGTCCGCGGGCGGCGGTTGAGGCATCATGAGTCGCGCCCGGCAGAAGCTCGTCTACGCAGCCCTCGCCGTGCTGGGCGGGAGCGTGGTGCTCGTTGCCGCGGGCTGGCTGACCGTGGACTCCATAGCGGCCCTGGACCGTCAGCCGGACGAGAAGCAGCGGGTGAACGCCCTGCTGGAACGCGTGCGGAAAGACGCCGCCCTCGCTGCTGTGCTCAATGCGGAATACGAGCAGCAGACGCAGCAGACGCTGCGGCGCGAGGCGCGCAGCGGCGTGCTGGCCAAAGCGCTCCTGGCGGCGTCGGCACTGTTCCTGCTGGGGGCCAAGCGTTTTGTCGCGCTGCGCACCTCCACGCCAGCGTTGCCGAAGCAAGTGGTGTCCCTCTGCACGGCACGCACTCCGCGTGCCACGGGCGTGCCGGCCGTGAGTACAGAACCGGCGCGGCAGCCTCTGCCCGTCGTTGAGCCGCTGGGCCTGTCCGCGGTCGATGACATCGTTGCCCGTCTCGGCCGCCAACCCTCCGCCGCGATCCCCATCTTGCAGGCCGTCCAAACGCACTACCGCTATCTGCCGGAAGCGGCGCTGCGGCGTGTGTGCGAGTTCACGGAAATCACCGCGGCACAACTGGCCGGCGTGGCGTCGTTCTACAAGCACTTTCGCCGCACGCCGATCGGCGAACACGTCGTCACCGTCTGCCGCGGAACGGCATGTCACGTCGGCGGCGCGGGCCACATCGACGAAGAGCTGCGGCGCCGATTGGGGATCGCCCCGGGTCAGGACACGGACGCGCAACGGCGTTTCACGGTCGAGACAGTGCCGTGCCTGGGCTGCTGCACGCTGGCCCCGGTCGTACAGGTGGACGGCGTCACACACGGGCATACGCAAGCGGACGAGGTGGCGGAGCTGCTCGAGAGCTGCCTGGCGGGGCGGGCAAGGAGGCAGGCAGGCAGGGAGGCACGAAGGCACGAAGGGAAACGAGTGTTTTCCGAAACGGAGATTCGCATCGGGCTCGGGTCGTGTTGCCTCGCCAGTGGCAGCGGCGCCGTGTACGACGCCCTGCGCGACGAGTTGGCGGACGGCGGCATCAACGCCGTCGTCAAGCGCGTCGGCTGTGTCGGCATGTGCCACCAGATGCCGCTTGTCGAAATCCACGGCGTGGGTCGGTCGCCGGTCGTCTACAGCCACGTTCATCCCGACCAGGTCCGCGGGCTGGTCTGGCGGCATTTGCGGCCGGACGGGTTCGTTCGCCGGCTGCGCGGCAACGTCCTGCGAGCCACCCGGTACTTGCGGAATCGCCAGGCGGCGCCGCTTCGCCCGATTGAGGCGCGCCACCCGCCGGTCGCGGCCTTCCTCGACCGCCAGAAGCGCATCGCCACGGAGCATTGTGGCGACCTCGATCCGCTCGATCTGGACGAGTACCTGGCGCGGGGCGGGTTCCAGGCGCTGGAGCGCTGCGTCCGCGAGCTGACCCCCGATCAGCTCATCGAGGCGGTGCGGGCCAGCGGGCTGCGCGGCCGCGGCGGGGCCGGCTATCCGACCTGGGACAAGTGGGCCAAAGTGCGGCGCGCATCGGGCACGCTCAAGTACGTCCTCTGCAACGGCGACGAGGGCGACCCCGGGGCCTTCATGGACCGGATGATTATGGAGTCCTACCCGTACCGCGTCCTGGAGGGCATGGCCATTGCGGCGCACGCCGTGGGTGCGACGGAGGGTTATTTCTACATCCGCGCGGAGTACCCGCTCGCGGTCGATCGCATGAAGGAAGCCCTCCGGCAGTGCGACCAGCGGGGGTTGCTGCGGCTACGACTGCACATTGTCCAAGGCGCGGGTGCGTTCGTGTGCGGCGAGGAGACCGCACTCATTGCGACCCTGGAGGGGCAGCGCGGCGAGCCGCGGCTGCGGCCGCCCTACCCGGCGGAAGAAGGACTCTGGGGCCGGCCAACGCTGGTCAACAACGTTGAGACATTTGCCGTCCTGCCGTGGATTCTGCGCCACGGGCCCGAAGCCTTCGCCGCCCTCGGCACGGCCACCAGCAAGGGGACGAAGGTCTTCGCGCTGGCCGGCAAAATCCGGCGTGGCGGCCTGATCGAAGTGCCCATGGGCATAACCATCCGCGAGATCGTCGAAGGCATCGGCGGCGGGGTCCGGGAGGAGCAGACCGCGGCGGGCCCGCGCCGGCGCACGTTCAAGGCGGTACAGATCGGCGGCCCGTCGGGCGGCTGCATTCCGGCCGAGCTGGCGGATACGCCGGTGGACTACGAGGCCCTCGCCGGGCTGGGTGTGATCATGGGCTCGGGCGGGCTGGTGGTGCTCGACGACCGCGACTGCATGGTCGATATCGCCCGGTACTTCCTGAGTTTTACGCAGGACCAGTCGTGCGGGAAGTGCGCCCCGTGCCGCATCGGGACGCGGCGCATGCTGGAAATCCTCGAGCGGTTGTGCAACGGGGCGGGGCGGGGCGAGGACCTGGCGACTCTCGAACAGCTCGCTCGCATGGTCAGCCTGAGCAGCCTGTGCGGCCTCGGCAAGACCGCACCGAACCCGGTGCTCACGACGCTGCGCTATTTCCGCGGCGAGTACGAGGCGCACGTCGAAGGCCGCTGTCCGGCGGGCAAGTGCCAGGCCCTCATTACTTACGTTGTGACCGAAGCCTGCACCGGCTGCACGCTGTGTGCACAGCATTGCCCCGTCGGAGCCATCGCCCCGCGGCCCTATGAGCGGCACGAGATCGACGTCGAGAAGTGCACCCGCTGCGACGCATGCCGGGTCCGCTGTCCGGAAGACGCGATCCGCATTGAGGGGAGCGCCCGCACGGCGGGGAGCATCGGCGTCTCGCCGGTAAACATGAGCGTCCCGCCGGGGAGCATCGGCGTCCCGCCGGGGAGCATCGGCGTCCCGCCGGTAAGGACTGATTGACCATGCCGCGCGTGATCATCGACAACCAGGAAGTCGAAGTCGCACCGGGCAGCAACCTGCTCGCCGCCGCCCGGAAGCTCGGCCTCGATATCCCGGCCCTGTGCTATCATCCCGCCTGCACGCCGAACACGGCCTGCATGGCCTGCCTGGTGAAGCTCAGGGACCCGGACCGCATCGTGCCGTCGTGTGCCACGCTGGCCGAAGAGGGCATGCGCGTCGAGAGCGAGACGCCGGAAATCCACGAGCTGCGGCGGACGGCGCTGGAGCTGCTGTTGAGCGATCACGATGGCGGGCCGGGGCCGGAGTTCTGCGATTGCACTAAGCGCGACATTTGTCGGCTGCGCAAGTACGCAGCGGCGTACGGCGCCGACGCTGGGCGTTACCGGGGCGTGCGTCGAAAACTGGCGCGCCAGTACCATCATCCAGAGGTTGCGTACGATCCGGGCAAGTGCATCCTGTGTGGCATCTGCATTCAGCTTGCCCGACAGGCAGGCGAGCCGCTGGGGCTGACGTTCGTCGGGCGCGGGTTTGACGTGCGGGTCGATGTGCCGTTTGACGAGGCCCTGGAAGCGGCCCTCCGTACCGCGGCCCGCCGCTGCGCGGGAGCCTGCCCGACCGGAGCGCTGACCCTGCGGACGCCGCGCCGCAGCGAAGAGCAGCAGTGTCGTGACCCGTAGCTCCCCCCGATTCAGATGGCCAGGCGAGCCGCACCACAGTTCCAGCAGGTTTCGAAGTTCCCCGGCACCTGCTCCTCGCAGTCGGGACACTGCCATTCGCCGGTGGATCGGCCGATGGTGGACATCCCGGCCGTCGCCAGGCACTCCAACGCGTCGAAGAAGAACTCACGGGGCACCACCAGGGGAATCCGCACGTAGCGGGCCCCGGTCGACTGGAGAGGGCCCGTCCGAACGCTCCCGACGACCAGATAGGGCACCTGGCCCTGATACAAGACCCCCTTGGCCAGTGCGACGTTCATGCCGGCCGGAAGATACTCGCCGACCTCTACCCAATCGCGGCTGCCGGGGAGCCTGCCTAAGTCGAAAGGTTCCCCGCAATGCGGGCACGCGTCGGCCAGGGCTCCGGCCAGCGGGTGATCGCACGCGGCGCACTCCAGCCCCCACTGGGGCAGCGGTCGCTCCTTCCCGGTAAACGTGGGCGCGCGTTTCCGCACGTGCGCATCCGCGGGTTCGGTCACCGGCGGACCGTCATCGAAATCGAGGGTGGACTGCTCGTCCAGTATGTCACGAAGAGAGAATGGACAGCCACATTCCGGGCAGCGCTCCTCCGTGAGCCCGGTCAGCAGATAGCCGCATTCGGGGCACACCAGCCCGAGGTCCGGGATGGGACGCTTCCGCGCAAGCAAAGCGGAAACACTAAATGGCTGGCCGCAGTGGACACAGCGATGCTCCGGCATCCCCGCCAGTGGCATGTCGCAGTGAGGGCAGCGCAGACCCCAGTCGGGCACGGGCAACTGGCTGATGTTGAGCACGACCGGGATGATAACTCGCACCGCCGGCCACAACCACGGCAGCTCAGGAGGACGAGCCCAACCCCTGAGAGTGAAGGATTCCAGGGCGAGTCCGCCATGCGCAGTAGTGGCGGAGCGGCCGATCCAGGTACAATGCGGCCGACTCAGGCGGCCAATGGGCAATCTTGGAGTGTGGGCCGGCTCGGCCCCAGTTCATGGAGGCAAACAATGTTCAACTGGCGCTTCTGGGCAATGCTGGCCGCGTGCGGCGGCGGTTTGGGCGGCCTGGTGATCGGCTGCGGCGAGGGTCGCAGCCGGACGGTAGTCGTTCACGAGGAGCGGCCGGACACGGTGGTCGTGGAGCGTGAGGCCCCGCAGCGGGTCGTCGTGGTCGAGCCGCGGCGGGAGAAGATGGTGGTCATCCAGCGCGACGAGCCGGACGTGGTCGTGGTGCGCGAGCGGCCACGGCCGACCATCATCTTGCGCGAGCCCCCGCCGCGGGTGATCGTGGAGCGGCGTCCGCCGGCACCGCACGGGCACGTGTGGATCCAAGGGTACTGGTCGCGCGAGGGCGAGCAGTTCGTGTGGATCAAGGGGCATCACGAGAGGGCGCGGCCGGGATACAAGCACATCGACGCGCGCTGGAAGAAGACCCGGCACGGTTGGGAGCTGGAGGAGGGACATTGGCGGCGGTAGTTCGCGCCCCGCGAACGCTCACGGGCGAAGCTGACCTGGCACGCGACCCGCGCGCCGAACAGGAAGAGTGCCTGTGAAGTTTGCCGACGAGTGCGTACAGCCATTCGAGCTGAAGGTGTGCCGCCGACGCACCGGCATGGCGGTGGCCGCGTTTGCGCTGCTCTTGCTGGCGCCGGGTTGGGCCAGCGCGGCGCCGCCCCACTCAGTCTACGTCAATGGCAACATTCACACGGCCGACTGTGCACGCCCGCGGGCCGAAGCGCTCGCCGTGACGGGCGACCGGATCGTGGCGGTCGGCTCCAGCGTGGAACTTAGCCGGCTGGCCGGGCCAGGTACGACGACCATCGACCTGGGCGGCCAGACCGTGTTGCCGGGTCTGATCGACGCGCACTGTCACATGGCCGGGCTGGGCAGCTTTGGGCTGGGGCGCAGCGACCTGAGCGACGCCCGCTCCTACGAAGCGCTCGTCGCCACGGTCGCGGAACAGGTAAAGAAAGCCAAGCCGGGCGAGTGGATCCGCGGCGGACGTTGGGACCACGAGCGCTGGGCCGATCGCCGGTTGCCGGCGCATGCCGGCCTGAGCGCGGTGAGCCCGGACCACCCGGTGTGGCTGACGCGCGTGGACGGTCATGCCGGGCTGGCCAATGCCGCGGCATTAAAGCTGGCCGGTGTCACGCGCGACACGCCGGCACCACCGGGCGGCGAAATCCTCAAAGATGAGCGCGGGGAACCAACCGGCGTGTTCGTCGACAACGCCATGGACCTGATCACCAAGCACCTCGACAGGTCCGGCAACGACCGCGCGGCGCTGATCCTGAAAGCGCAAGAGATGTGCCTGGCCGTGGGGCTGACGGGTGTCCACGACGCCGGCGTCACACCCGCCGAGGTCGAGACCTACCAGAAGCTGGCCGAGGGCGGGCAACTCAAGCTTCGGGTGTACGCCATGCTCGCCGGGCGGCAGGCCGTCGAGTACTTCGGTGCGCATGGGCTACTGATCGGCGAACGGCTGACGGTGCGCGCCGCGAAGGCCTACGCGGACGGGGCGCTCGGCTCACGCGGGGCCTGGTTGTTGGCGCCGTACAGTGACCGGCCGACGGATGACAGCGGGAAACCGTACGTCGGGCTGGCCGTCGAGCCGGAACTCATCCGGACGCTGGCCGAAGACGGGCTCCGCCGCGGCTACCAGGTGTGCACGCACGCGATCGGCGACCGCGGCAACCGCGAGACGCTCGCTGCGTACGGGGCGGCGCTGCGTCAGACGCCGTGCAAGGACCACCGGTTCCGCATCGAGCACGCCCAGGTTCTGGCGCTGGAGGACATTCCCCGCTTCGCGGAGCTGGGCGTGCTGCCGTGCATGCAGCCGACGCATTGCACCAGTGATATGCGCTGGGTTGAAGCGCGCATCGGCCCGCAGCGCGCCGCTGGGGCTTACGCCTGGGCGAAGCTCCGCCGCACGGGGCTGCCGATTCCGGGCGGCAGCGACTTCCCGGTCGAGTCGCACAATCCCTTCCTGGGGCTGTATGCGGCGATGACGCGCGAGGACACGGCCGGGCAGCCGCCGGGCGGCTGGCATCCGGAAGAGCGGATGACGCGGGAAGAGGCGCTGCGCTCGTTCACGCGCGACGCGGCGTATGCAGCCTTCGAGGAGGAGCACAAGGGCTCGCTCCAGGTGGGCAAGCTGGCGGACTTCATTGTGATTGACCGCGACATCATGACGTGCGAGGCGGCGGAGATTCCGGGCACGCGCGTGCTGCTGACGGTCATCGGGGGCGAGAAGGTCTACGAGGCCACCGGCAACGGTCACGGATCGCGCTAGCGGATTTGTGCCGGCCGGCCCAGCCGTAGGTGTAGCCGCGGGGCGGGCGCCGCCCACCATGTTCCTCGGATCAGCGTCATGGGCAGCCGCCGTGGACAATGCACTGGACGAATGGGCTGATGTCACCGAAGTCCACGGCCAAGTCCTGGTTGATGTCGCCATTGAGCGGATGGCAGTCCGGGAAAGCAGCCCGCTACGCGTCCCAATCCGCTAGGGGCCGGCCCTTCCTACCAGCGGTACGTCGCACACTGGCCCCGGACCACCGGTCGACACGTACGCCCATCTGCGAGCCGCAGGCAACGCTTCGGACCGATGCCCAATCGCATGGTCAGCTCGCCACCGGCCCGGGTCATTAGCTCAACCGGCTCGTCGCTTGAGCTACCCAGCGGCAACCGAACGATGGCTCGTGTGGAGCATCGGAGGAACGGCTGGCCGTTGCGGCGGACCTGGACGCCGGCGTCGAGCCGGACGTCGTACACATCGCCGCCGAGGCGGACATTTCGCAGGCCGGCGTTCGGGAAGTGAATCGAGCCAAAGCGGAGATAACCCGCGGGCTCGACGTCGATGAGTTCCTGCATCGCGCTGAAGGCCAGCAACCCGCCCCAATGGTACAGCCGGGCCGCATTCCACACGTCGCCGCCCTGGCCCGTCTCGGCGTTGTAGTTCTCGTACACGCCGCCGCCGGCCCGCCAGTTCCGCATGAACAGGTCCAGGCTCTTTTGGGCGAGCTGGGCGGCCTCGGCGTCGAAGCGGTACCGCCGCAGACCCTCGGCGACGAGGAAGTTGAGCGGGCCCCAGATGCGGCCGCGCCAATAATCGTTGTCCCGGTACGCCGGATCGTTACGGGCGATGGAGGGGATGACGAACTGGCCCCAGAACTCATCCTCGTTCAGCAAGTGCTCGCGCACCAAGCGCGCGGCCCGCTCGGGCGGCGCCACGCCGGCGATCAGCGGGAAGAACGAGGTCGGCGCCCAGCGGGGCGAGAGCCGGCCGTCCCAATGCCGGTTGCAATAAATCCCGTGCTCCTCGTCCCACAAGTATTGATTGATGCGCTCCGCCATCTCCCGGTATTCGCGGCGAAACCGGGCGGCGTCGCCCTTTCGACCGAGGAACTCCGCCATCTGAGCCAGCGCCTCGCAGTCCATCGCGTAGTAGCTGCACAACGCGATGTCGTCCAGCTCCAGCGTGCAGGTCTGCTCGTTGAACGCCACGCCGTCGAATAGCGGCGAGTTGTCAAGCCCGGATTCGTAGATCGCGGCCTGCCGCGTGAACTGGAGCTTCTGGTTGTAGGGCACGAGCTGAGGGAACTCGTAGGCGACATTGTCGGAGCCCCACGCCAGCAGGCCGTTGCCGTGGCCACCGCGGTGCTTCATCCAGAACGAATGCCACCGGCGGAGTCGCGGATACACCCGCGCGAGCCACGCCCGATCCGGCCTGGCCCGCTGCGCTTTCCAAATCAAATACGCCCCGAGCGGCGGCATCGAGCGGTCCCGCGACACGGCCCCGTGCGCCATGTAATAGTTCGGCACGAAGCCCAGTTCGTCGATCGCGGCGCTGACCGCCTCGAAGTTCAGCCGCGCCAGCTCCGGCGACCCGTAAGACGCCAGTGTCGCAACGAGGTAGGTATCCCAGCAAAACACGAGCACGCCCCGCCAGTCACGGCACCAGTCGCGGCTGACGGGCGTCGAGACGAGCCGGCGGCGGCTGTCGTACAGCGTGTTCCAGCAGACCGCCGACATCATGGCCGCCGGCGCGTCCGCCAGCGCCCCCTCCCCGAAAAAGGTGTCAGGAACCTTTTTGCGAAAAGGTTCCTGACACCTTTTTTCAGCGCACCTTTTTTCAGCGGTGACGATCACGGTTGCCGGTTTGCCGGCCGCCGCGACGGCGTATGGCTCGGCGATGTTGACGAAGTAGCTCGTCGGCCAGGCCGCCCCTTTGAACTGGACCGCCCAGTCCGCGAACGTGCCCCGCGCTGGCGACTTGACAACGGGCGCGACGCCCGCCGGGATCAGCAGAGTGAACACGATCCGCTGTTTCGATTCGACCAGCGGCGTGACCGTCAGGTGCAACGCGCCCCGCCGGTCGATCGCCGCCATCGCGTAAGCGACCTCGCCGGCTTTGAACTCCAGCCGGGCCGGCAAACCCAGCGGCGCGTGCGGCCCAAGCCGCGTGACGTGCTCCCAGCGAAACTGGTCATAAAGCCGGCCGATCTTCCGATGCTCCGGGTCCGGCGGCGCAGCGCGGGCGGGCACGGTTTCGTCCCAGATCGCGAACTGGAGCGCGATGACCGTATCCCCGCCGCGCAGGTAGACCAGCCGGTTGAAACCCCGGAAGTCCCACGTATTCCAGCCGGTGGGCGTGTGCACCGTACGGTTCATCGGTCCCTCGGTTCCCGCATCGCCGCGCGCGGGCAGCACCGCAGCGGCGGGCGGCCCCACATGGTAAACTGCCGGATGTCGTCAGCGGAGTTGCGTGTGCCGGACGAGTCGCGAAACTCGGCGTCCTCCGTACCCGGGCCATCGCCGCCGCCCACGGACCACCGTCCGTTCCTGCAGCGGCCGGCGTTGTACCCGGATTTGTACACCTGGTATGTCTTCGCCTCGGCGCTCGATATCCTGTTTACGTGGTGCATCCTGCGTGCCGGCGGCATGGAGGTCAACACGGTAGCGGACTGGATCATCAACCGGCACGATGTGCATGGTCTGGTGATGTTCAAGTTCCTGGCGGTCGCACTCGTCGTGCTGATCTGCGAGGTCGTCGGTCGCCGCCGGTACGAAACCGGCGCGAAGCTGGCCCGCTGGGCGGTGGTGCTCAGCGCGTTCCCGGTCGTGGTCGGTGCCGCGTACCTGCTGCGGATCGCGATGGGCGCGGTCCCCCGCTGACAGGATCAGCGACGGGTTGCGAGCAGGGTCCGAAGCGTGGACAAGCCCCTCCTGCGCATCATCGATGTGAACGTGAACCGCGCGCGCGAAGCGCTGCGGGTCATCGAGGACTACGCCCGCTTCGCGCTCGACGACGTCGACGCGGCCACAGCGGTCAAACAGTGCCGGCACGAGCTGCGGGGGATTATCGCCGCAGTCGGCGCTGACAAGCTGTTGGCGGCACGCGACATTTCCGGCGATGTCGGGCGCGACGTGAAAACGCCGACCGAGCTGGAGCGCAGCTCGACCGAGGAGGTCGTGCGGGCCGCGTTCGGGCGGTTGAGCGAGGCTACCCGCGCCATCGGCGAGTACGGGAAGGTGATCTCGGACGCCGCCGCGACCGCGGCCGAGGCCCTGCGCTACCGGACCTACGAGCTCGAGCAGCGGGTCGTGCTGCGCGGCCCGCTCCGCCGCCGGTTTCGCGGCGTGCGGCTGTACGTGCTCCTCACTGAGGCGCTGTGCCGGCGACCGTGGCTGGAGACCGCGGAAGCGGCGCTCCGCGGCGGTGCGGGTTGCCTCCAGTTGCGTGAGAAGGACCTGCCCGACGGCGCGCTGCTATGGCGCGCGCGGCAATTGCGCGAGCTGACCGCCCGGCACGGCGTGTTGCTAGCGATTAACAACCGGCCGGACATCGCCAGGCTGGCCCACGCAGACATCGTACACGTCGGCCCGGACGATTTGTCGGTCAAGGACGCACGGCGAATTGCGGGGGCGAGCATTCTGGTCGGCAAGAGCACACATACGATCGCGCAATTCGAAGCGGCGCTGGCCGAAGAGCCGGATTACCTGGCGGTGGGACCGATGTTTCCTAGCGAAACCAAGCCGCAGGAGCACATCGCCGGTCCGGAGACTCTCGCCGCGGCGCGAGCGCTAACCGAGCTACCCCTGGTGGCAATTGGCGGGATCACGCCCGAAAACGCGGCCCGCGTCCGCGCCGCCGGTGCGAACTGCGTCGCGGCCTGTGCCGCGGTCATCAGTGCCGACGATGTCGAAGCCGCCGCCCGCGCCGTAGCGTCAGCCCTCCGTGGCTGACGGGCAGTGTCCAGCGGCCGGGTTACAATAACAATGAGAGCTGCCGCATGAGCGATACCCGCCGCCGACTCGACGACCTCAAAGCAACTGCCCGGCCGGCGCCGGCGGGCGCGAGTTTCCCGCGCCGCGCGGTGACTGCCCACACGATCGACATACTGGGCGGTAGCGAGGCCCGCTGTGGAGATCGGCGCTACTGGCTGGTGGAAACGCCCTTTGATGAAGTCTGGGAGGGGCACGCCGCCGACAGCGAGCACCTTTCAACGCCGCTTCGTCATCCGCTCGGCGGCGCGGAGCCGGCCGTCGTCGATCCGCGGCGTGCGATTGTCGTGGACATCGAGACCGGCGGCTTTGCCGGCACGCCGGTGTTTCTCATCGGCCTGGTGCTGCTGGACCAACGACCGCTGGCGGTGCGGCAATTCCTGGCCCGCGACTACCCCGAAGAGGAGACCATCCTGCGGGCGTTGGCTGAGGTGGCGGAGCGCCGCGATACGTGGGTGACCTTCAACGGCAAGACCTTTGACGAACCGATGCTCCGCGACCGGGCGACGCTGTATCGCGTTCCGCTGACGCCACCGCGGCTGCACGTGGATCTCCTGCACGCCGCCCGGCGGGCCTGGCGGGAGACCCTGCCGAATTGCCGGCTGACGACGCTCGAACGGCACATTCTGCGGCGCGAGCGGATCGGCGACGTCCCCAGCAGCGACGTGCCGGACCTCTTCCATCACTTCATGCGCACCGGCAACGCCGCGCCGCTCCGGCCGGTTCTGGAGCACAACCGAATCGACCTCGTTTCGGCGACGGAGCTACTGCTGCGGCTCTCGCGCGGCGACGCGGAAACTAAGTAGCACCCGACCGCGCGGACGTGCCAAAAGCCAGCGTGGGTCGCTAGAATATGGCGATAACCCGCTGTTCGTCGGCCGGCGCGTGGGCGCTTCGTCGCTGACGAGCCGACCGGTGAGCTTCATTTGTGAAAACCCGCCATCTCCGCTGGAGCCCCACGTGAGCAAGCCGTCGCCGCGCTTGATCTTCGCCATTCTCGTCGCCTGCCTGGCGTGCCGGACCTGGGCCGATGAAACCAGCAGTCAACCCGCCGTTCAGGCCCAGTTCTCGGCGGACGCCTACCTCGAGCACATCAAGTACCTGGCCAGCGACGAGCTGGGCGGGCGGCTACCGGGCACCGAGGGCATCGAGCTGGCCGCCGAGTACATCGCCCGGCAGTTCGCCGACGCCGGCCTCAAGCCCGCCGGCGACGAGGGCACCTACTTCCAGGAGTTCGAGGTCGAGCGGGGCAAGAAGCTCATTGACTCCGCGGCAGCGCTGAAAGCGGAGGGCATCGACCAGCACTGGAAAGTGCGCAAGGACTGGACTCCGCTGCCGTTTACCGCCACCAATGACGTGGATGGCCCACTGGCTTTCGCGGGCTACGGCATCCAGGCCGACGCGTACGATTACGACGACTACGCGGACTTCGACGCCACCGGCAAGATTATCCTCATCTTCCGTTACGAGCCGGCGGCCGAAGACCCCGAGGCGGAGTTCGGCGGCAAGACGCTCTCGCGGCACGCCCTGTTCTCGAGGAAGGCGCAGGTTGCGGCTGAGCACGGGGCCAAAGCGCTGCTGATCGTCAACCCGCCCAAGCGGGAAGGGGCCGAGGACACGCTGTATCCCTTCGACGAAGAGCTTGCCGAGCAGACCTTCGATCTGCCGCTGGTGCACGTGACGCGGGCGGTCGGCGAAGCGCTGGTCAAGAAAGGCGGGCTCGGTGACCTGGCCACCTTGCAGGAGAAGCTCGACCGGGAGCGCAAGCCGCTGTCCGCCGATCTCAACCTGCACATCGCGCTCAAGACCGGCGTCCAGCCGAACAAGCTCCCGACCCGCAACGTGCTCGGGCTGCTCGTCGGCAGCGGCGACACGGGCGAGACCATCGTGCTCGGCGCGCACTACGATCACCTCGGCCGCGTGCCGTCCGCGTTCCGCCATGACGACAAGCGGCTGTACATTCACAACGGGGCGGACGACAACGCGTCGGGGACGGCGGCCCTGATCGAGCTGGCCCGGAAGCTCGCCCCGGAGCCGAAGCTGCGGCGCAACCTGCTTTTCATCGCGTTCAGCGCGGAGGAGATGGGATTGCTCGGCAGTGCGCATTTCATCGCGCATCCCACAATCCCACTAGACCCAATCAAGGCGATGGTGAACTTCGACATGATCGGCCGGCTGAATGCCGAGAAGTTCACCGTCTACGGCCTGCCGAGCGGGAAGGAGTTCGGCGACATCGTGGACCGGGCGGCCGTACAGGCCGGGCTCAAGTTCCGCGCCCCGCACGCTGGCCTGTTCGAAGCCAGCGACCATGCCTCGTTCTATGAGCACGACATCCCGGTGCTCTTCGCCTTCACCGGGCTGCACAAGCAGTACCACCGTCCCGAGGACGACTGGGAGCTGATCGACGCGGCGGGCGCCAAAAAGATTCTCGCGATGTTCCACCAGATCGTGCGGGACCTGGCTGACCTTCCAGAAGGGCCGACCTTCGAAAAGGTTGAGCCGCAACCCGAGAACGAAGAGGACCCGGCCCTGACGCCGGACACCGGGCCCGAAGAGGAAGCCCCGCCGAAGGAAGAGGGTGCAGAAAACAACAGTGCCAGCCACCCCAGCGAAAGCGAGACCCCGCCGCCCGCGCGCCCACCGGTCCGGCTGGGCATCGTGGTGGACTACGCCGCCGGTCACGAGCCCGGTCTCGTGGTGAGCGCCGTGATCGAGGGCAGCTCCGCCCAGGCCGCGGGCCTCCAGGACGGCGACCGCATCATCCGCATCGGCGATCAGGCGATCAAAGACATCTACGGCTACATGGCCGCCCTGCGGGAGCGCAAGCCGGGGGACACGCTGCCGGTCGTCGTCGTCCGCAAAGAGAAGGGCGAAAGCAAAGAGCTCACGCTCAAGGTTACGCTGAAGTAACGGCCCACGACCTTGTAGCGGCCGGGCTCCGTCCCGGCCGTGGGAAGACATGCGGCCTTCGACGGCCGGGACAGAGCCCGGCCGCTACCTGTCCATCACTCTGGCGGCACGCGCAGCTCCCCAGTCAGCGTCGTGAGACACTGGCCGGCGATACGGACGCGATAGCCCTGCGGCGTGGATTCGACCAGGGCCCGGACCAGGCCGCTACGGTCGCCGGGCCGGCCCTGGGCACACAGCAGGGCCGAGCGGCCGCCGGCCCGGCCGACCAGCCCGTTCACAACCAGGTACACCGCCAGCGGGCCGTGAACGCTGCCCGTGACCGGGTCTTCATTGATACCGACCGCCGGCGCGAAGAACCGCGAGTGCACATTGACGCTCGCAGCTAGCGTCGCCGTCGTCGCGACACACAGGCCGCGGATGTGGTTGCGCTCGCACCAGCGGGCGAGCTCGGCGAAATCGGGCCGCATGTCAATCAGCGTCTGCCAGCGGCGGACAATGTAGATCACGTCATCGTCGCGGCTGCGCATCGCCGGCAGCGCCGGGTCCAGGTCGTCGATGCTGAGCCCGAGCAGCTCGCACGTGCGGATCGGGTTCGTGTGATCGGCCTTTAAGGCCGGATCGGGCATGTCCAGCCACCACATCGGGCCCACGTACGGCTCAGGCAGCATCTCCGGCCGCAGGCGCAGCTCGCCCGCGGCGCTGTCGAGGACCAACTGGGCATCCGGGCGGGCGAGCAGCCCGGCCAGACAGCCGGCCTCGTGCAGGGCGTGTGCGCTCGCCAGCGTGGCATGGCCGCAGAAGCCGACCTCGGTGGCCGGCGTGAACCAGCGGATCCGCATGGGACGGTGCAGGTCGTTGGCCCGGCTAAGGAACGCCGTCTCGCTGGCGTGAATCTCGCCGGCGATCCGCTGCATCTGCGCAGCGCTCAACGCATCGGCGTCAAACACGACCCCGGCCACGTTGCCGCGATAGGGCTGCTCGGCGAAGGCATCGACCAGGTAGAAACGCAGCTTTGCGGGCATCCGGATCTCCGTTCGTTCGCGCCGACGTCAGGGCAGTGTATACGCACGCAGACCGTCCGGCTCCACCAGCACCATCTGCCGGCCCGTCCAGAGGACCTGGCGAATCTCACCCGTGGATCGAAGCTCGGACGTGCGCACCGGCTCGTCTAGGGATGCGACGCGCGCCAGCCGCAACGCAGGACTCGGGTCCCCTGACGGCCGATACACCACGTAGAGAGCCTCCAGGCCGCTGATCCACTGCGACGATACTTTGATGGCACCGGGCAAGGGGCAGCCAGTGAGCGGGTGTCCAATGAAGGCGTCGTACACCAACACACAGCAATCACTTGCTACGATGACCCGGTCATCCTGAAGCCCCAGCGATAAAACCCTGTGCCCGTGCCCCGATCCGATGTCCTCCCGCCACAGCTTCTCGCCTGTGACCAGGTCAAACGCGACGACGTACGGCCCGTCGCCGACCAGCAGCCGCGTCCCTGCCGCGGACGTCCACGTGACCACGGCTTGCGTCGTGAACTCCGAGATGTCCAACGGTATCCGGCGCGGCGGGCCAGCGATCGGGCACACGGTGGCCTCGTGCGGCGCTACGGTCAGCACCCCCTCGGGGACCAACGTGCTCCAAACCGGCCATGTGTCGCCCAAGTCACGCGGGACAGGGGTCGGCCGTTCTTCGCCCAGATTCAGGAACACGGCTTTCACAACGCCGCCGATTTTCCAGAGCACCGCCGCCGTAGTCTCCCACACATGCAGACGTGAGACCGGCAATGGGCCGAGCCGCAACTCCCAGCGCACATGTCCGTCGGCGTGCGCCAGGAGCACGGCGCGGCCATCGACATTCACCAGCAGCAAGCCGGCCTTGGTGACTGCTGCCAGCGACCAACCGGTCAGCGTCTCAGGATCGCCCTGGAACTCCTCGTCCCCGCCGCGCGTCTCGCCGTACCGCCATTTCAGTCCGGCGGTCCCGGAAAGACAGATCGCGTAGGCAGCATGCCGGTCGAAGCAGTACGCCGCATCGGCAGTCTTTTGTCCCTCGACCGGCCGGACGCCTCGGCTCGCACAGAGCGGTTCTGTCAGTCGCGGCGTTCCGGTGCGCAGGTCGATCAGATGCAACTGGCCGGCGGGCGTCGAGAGCAGCACGGCAGACGCGGTGCCGTGGCCAACCGCTTCGGCCCATTCGATGCCGGGTGGCAGCGCGCATGTCCAGTCGGGTTGCAGCGACGACCCTAGGCCCCGCGGCTGCGACAGGGCGGGGACGACCCCGCATATCAGCAGCGCTGCAAGCGAGCACCCGTGCGGAGGCGTCATGAGTAGGCCGCCATCGCTTCGCGCGCAGCACGGCGGAGATTCGCTGCCGTCGCCGCAAGTGCTTCGGGGAGCGGCATGTCACCAGGCGAGATCACCACAATCCGCTCGACGCCGATGCCGCGACCCAAGTCCTCGAGCGTTTGTCCGGGTCTCAGGCGTGCGGCGCCGGTGAAGGCCAACACCGGCATGCGGTGCTCGGCGGCCAGACGCGCGACGCCCGCCACCACCTTTCCGCCGGCCGTCTGGTCGTCGATACGGCCTTCGCCGGTAAGACACAGGTCACACCCGGCCAACTTGTCGTGCAGACCCACCTGCCGCGCGACCTCGGCGAAGCCGGGCCGCAGGTGTGCGCCCAGCGCCGCCACCAGGCCGGCCGGAAGCCCGCCCGCGGCACCGCCGCCCGCGAGCGCCCGCATATCCATTCCACCGCAGCGCACGAGCACGTCGGCCCAATGGGCCAGCCCGCGTTCGAGTTGCCGAACACCCGCCGACGTCGCGCCCTTCTGCGGACCGAAAACCGCAGCCGCGCCACGCGGGCCCAACAGGGGATTGTCCACGTCGCAAAGGATGTCGAGGCTTCCCGCCCAGGCCTTCAGCGGCGACTGCACGCGGGCGATGGAAGGAAGCATGCCACCCGTCACGGGCTCGCTGATCGTGGCCCCGCTGTGATCGACGAACTTCCAGCCCAGAGCTTGCAGGCACCCCGCGCCGCCGTCGACCGTCGCGGACCCGCCGACACAGAGCAGCACGCGACGGCGGCCGGCTTCCTGGGCGGTGCGCAGGAGCTGCCCGGTGCCGAAGCTGGTCGTCCGCAGGGCGTCGCGCTGCGCGACTTCCAGCAGCGCCAGTCCGGACGCTTCGGCCATCTCGACGACCGCAGTCTCACGGTCTGGACAAAGCCACCAGCGTGCCTCGCGCTGGCGGCCGAGGGGATCGAGCACAGCCGCGCTCTGCTCCTGGGCTTGGAGGGCGCTCGCCAGCAATCGTCCGGTGCCCTCCCCGCCGTCGCCGAGCGGACAAACAACAATCTCAGCCGCGGGCCGCGCGTCGCGCACCCCGGCGGCCAGCGCCTCGGCGACACCGGCGGCGTCGAGCGCATCCTTGAACTTATCCGGCGCGATCAGAGCTTTCACGATTCTTCGCCGCCGGTGTCGCGCCCGCCGCCCCAGGCGCGATAGGGCAGGAACCCGCGTTTCGAGGGACTGTGGAGGAATTCGAGCAGCCGCCGTCCCGCGTCGGTTCGCACCAGCCCCACCACCTGCTCGACCGCCTTCGGAAAAGGCAGCCCGCAACGGTACAGGGTACGGTAGCACCGCCGGACCTCGAACCGCTCCTCGGAGCTCATGCCCGCCCGGCGCAGTCCGACCGTGTTCGGCCCCAGGATCATCTGCGGAAACCGCACCAGCATGAAGGGCGGTACGTCCTGCCCCAGGCCCACGTTGCCCCCGATCATGGCCAGCTCCCCCACCCGCATGAACTGGTGCAGCACGACGTTGCCGCTGATGAAGGCCCGCGGCCCGATCTCGACGTGCCCCGCGAGCATCGCCCCCGTGGCGATCGTGACATCGTCGCCCACCACGCAGTTATGGCCGACGTGCCCGGTGGACATGATGAAGCACCGCTGCCCGATCACCGTCGTGCTGCCCGGCGTCGTGCCGCGATGAATGCTGACGTGCTCGCGAATGATCGTCTCGTCCCCGATCTGCGTATAGCTCGGCGCACCAGTCCACTTCAGGTCCTGCGGCCAGTGACCAACGATCGCGAACGGGTGCACCTGGCACCGCCGGCCAAGCGTGGTGCCTTCGGCGACGTACCCGTGCGCGAACAGCCGGGCTTCGGCGCCGATGCGCACGCTCTTCTCGACGACGGCATAGGCGCCGATTTCCGCGGCGGCATCGATCTCGGCGCTCGAGTCCACAATGGCAGTGGGATGAATCGACATGGGGTTTCCCAGTTACGCAGTTTGCCCCGTGTGAACGGGCACTTGCAGGGCGCGGTCCAGCAGGCGTTTCATCTCGCGAACCGCTTCGCGCAGCCCGACGAATACCGCCCGGGCCACGATGCTGTGCCCGATGTTGAACTCCGAGAACGCCTCCAGCGCCGCGATCGGCTCGATGTTGCGGTAGGTCAGCCCGTGGCCGGCGTGCACGTCGAGCCCGCACTCCCGGCCGACTTGCAATGCACGCACCAGCCGGTCCAGCGCCGCGGCCCGCGCGCTGTCGCGCTTCGCATGCGCATACGCCCCCGTCCACAGCTCGACCGCGTGGAAGCCGCACTCGGCCGACGCCCGGAGCTGGTCCTCGACCGGCTCGATAAACGCGCTGGTAGTGATGCCGGCACTGCGGAGCTTGCGCACGACCGGCGCGATCTTCCGCCGCCAACGCACGACATCCAGGCCGCCTTCGGTCGTCAGCTCCTCCCGACGTTCGGGCACGAGCGTACACTGGTCGGGCCGCAGCCGCACGGCGATGCGGACGATGCCCGGATTGACGGACATCTCCATGTTGAGCTTCACGCCGACGACCTGCTTGAGCAATTCCGCGTCGCGGTCGTTGATATGCCGGCGATCCTCGCGCAGGTGGAACGTGATGCCGTCCGCCCCGCCGAGCTCGGCCTCGACGGCCGCCCAGACCGGGTCCGGCTCGTCCGTGCGCCGCGCCTGGCGGACCGTAGCCACGTGGTCGATGTTGACGCCGAGCTTGTTCATGGCGGCGCACCTCCTTCCGCGGCGATATGGTAGCCGCTTCCGCGGCGCCCACGTAGGACCCCGGCGGACCGGAGGCGACGGTCGGGCGATCGGCCTGCACGACGGGGCCACTCGGGCCGATTATAGTGTTAAGCGCGGCCCTACGTTGTCGGCCGATGCGAACGGGCGAGTGCGCAATGTTCTGCATCTACACCAACTGGCTTTCGTCGCCCATCGCGTTCGGAATCACGCTGGTGTCGGGGCTGATCGTCATCGCCGCCGTGCTGGTTTTGAGCGGCCATCGCAGTCGGCAACCCCAGGTCGAATGCCCAGACCCGGAGTGCGGCCACATTAATCCACCCAACGCCCGCTACTGCGCGCGCTGCGGGCGGGGGCTGACGGACGTTTGAGCGGAGCCCGAATTCCTCGTCTTCACGGGCGGCCCATCCATGCTTGCACGCCGAATTCGTGGACCAGGCGGCCGCCCAGCTCGCCGGCGTTAGCTAGAACCAGGCCGCATAGCAGCAGCGCCACCAGTACGACGAGCTGCGCCACCACCGGAAGCGCCCGCGGCAAGTCCTTCTTCAGTAGCTTGGTCTTTTTCAGCACAGCCGGCACGACCAAAACCAGGCCGTACGCGACCGTGACGATGGTGAAGGCAACCTCCACCGTCTCGGCCAACTCCTGATGCCGGCTCAGCACTTTCGCTATCTCCGGCGTGCGGATGACCAGTTCCGCTGCCGCTTCGCCGGCCTCGACGGCGACGTACGCTCCGACCGTCCCCAGCACCAAGAGCAGCAGGGCCGCCCACTTGAACCCGCCGCCGACCTTGGGCAGCAACCCGAGCAGTACAAACAACGGGGCCACGAGCAGCAACGCGAGCGGAAAATGCACGATCAGCGGGTGCAGCCCCTCCCACGGCGGCAGCGGCGGCGGCATCAGCGGCGAACCGAACATGTACGCACCCCTACGTAGGGCAGGTCAAGCGCAGCGCGACCTGCCAGAACCATATCCACACTCACGGCAGGTCGCACTGCGCTTGACCTGCCCTACAACTAGCTGATCTTCTCGTACTTATCCTTCGGCGTCGAGCAAACCGGGCATTTCTCGAAGGTAAGCTTGATGACGGTAAGGCCGCAGACCGGGCAGACGAAGAAGTCCTTCTTGCCCACCTTCCACGCGTCCAGATTGTCCAGCGCCTCCTTGTACAGCTTGGCGTGCTCCGTCTCGGCCTGGAGCGAGAAGTTGAACGTCCGCACGGCATCCTTGTGCCCCTCCGCCTTGGCCAGCTTGATGAAATCCGGGTACATCGTGTCGCGCTCGTACGACTCGCCCTTGAGCGCCGCCTCCACGTTCTCCTTGGTCGACTTCACGTCCGGTTTCTGCACGTCCGCCTTGGGCGTGCCGCCCATCTTCTTGATCACCTCGGCGTGATTGTTGACGTGAATCTCCTCCGACCGCGCCGCGGCCCGGAACAGGCTGGCCACCTGGCCGTAGCCCTCTTCGTCAGCCTTCTTCGCAAAGGCCAGGTAGCGGGCGTGCGCGTTGCTCTCGCCGTTGTAGGCCGTCATCAGGTTATCGAGCGTCGTCGCCTTGACCGTTTCCGGCTTGGACTCGGGCTTGGCCGGCTTCTTTTCCTCTTGCGCGGCTGCGGTCAACGTCAGCAGCAGCGCCACCGCGGAAAACGCACCAGCCGGGCGGAAACGACACAGTCTTGCAGCGGGTTGCATGTCTTGGTCTCCTTCGCTTGTCTCGGCCGCTTGGGCAGCGGCCCGTTATCGGAACTCCGCAGCTTACCCGGCAGCCGGTTCGTTGGCCACAAGAACAAGCCGTGCCGGCACTTGCCCGATACAAAACACATAGGAGCCCACCGATGCCCTGCGAAGGAACCCCGCCGACGAAGCTGCGCGAGGCGTTGCGGCTGGCCTGCATCTCGTGCGTGGCGCTCGGGCTGGGCCTGCTAGTGTGGGGCCTCACGCCCGCCGTCATTCTGCGCCTGGTCAGCCGCGATCCGCCCCCCTGGGAAGCCCTGGCCATGGGCAGCCTGACGCTGCTGATCGGCGTCACTTTTGTGGGCCTGGGCACGCTGATTCAGCGTGGCATCCGGTGGGCGGTGCGCGCTGCACTCTGCGGGTCCATCTTCCTGCTGTGCGGCACGCTGGGGATTCTGCTGATGGGCGGGACCCACGAGGTACCCCTGTTCCCAACACTCCTGGTCGGCGCCACGACGCTGACGAGTTGGCTGGCGATCGCGACCGAAGACGCGGTGCACCGCACCGAGCAGTCGCCGGCAACACCCACTTCCACGACGCCGGGCACTTGCCCGCCCGGTAATCCCGAACGATAAACCCGGGGCCCCGCGCTGCTGCTTGCGCGTCGGATTGGGCCGGCGAGGCTCGTATTGCACGGTGAAGCTGGAAGAGACAGCGGACATGTGCGCCGTCAACGGCGGCATGCTCACCATCTCGGACGCCGGCAAGCTCGCCGCCCTGCGCGGCGTGACGACGATTGAAGAGCTGATGTTGAGCGTCTCCGAAATCTGGACCGGCGACGCACAGCGGTCGGCCGCAACGCTCTTACCGCTCAAAGATTTCCGTGCCGTCCGTAGCCGGCGCCGGGAACGCCGCCCCACAGTGCTCACACTCCTCCCGGTCCACGACGCGCTTCTGCCTGCACGCCGGACAGGCCTCGCGCGCCGGCCAGTCGCGCAGCGCAACCAGCAAGAGCACCGCCGCCGGGCCGCCCAGGACGCTCAGTACCGCCCACCAGTTCCGCGCCCGCCGCGAAAACGCGTACCGCCGGGCGATCAGCAGGGCGAGCAGCGTGCAGACGACGATGGAGACCGCCAGGGCCGAAAAGCTGGCGACCAGAAACGGGGGCGGGCTGGTCGTCAGCTCGCGCCGCAGATCGGCGAACAGTACGGCGCCCTGGACGTCTCCAAAGGCGGAGAGCAGGGAGGCCCAGGCCACCTCCGCGATGGCCGCGGCCAGCGGCACGAATGCGGCCCAGAGACCGGTGTACCAGGGCTCCGGGTTCGCGATATCCAGCGGCGGCAGCTCCGTCCGCTGCACCTCGCGGCCATCGGCCGAGACTTCGAGCACATACCCCGGCAGCGTCCAGCGCGCGAGACTTTGGGCCACCTGCGACGGGCGATACCAGAGCACGTACCGGTCTTCGTCCAGCGCACCCACCTGGAGCTGGCAGTACTTGTCAATGTCGAACGGCTGCGCGAGCGAGAACAGCAAAGTCCCGTCCGGCGTGCGAAGCTCGACGCGGTCCCGGGTCACGATTGCGATGGCGCGGATGCGGTGGTCATCCGCGGGCGACGGGCTCATGAGGGCGCCGACGCCGAGAACGCGGGCGTTGTCGGCGGTTGTGAAGAGCCGGCGAACCTCCTGCGTGAAGAGATCCGGGCGGTAGACGGCGTTGGCGTCCGCGAGCACGCCCGCGTACGTCCACCACCAACCGGCCGGCCCGTCGACGAAGCGCTGTGAGGCCGGCTGGCCGACGGGCACGAACCCGTCGGGTCCCAGTGAGCCGATGCAGCGCCGGGTATCGAGCGCATACCCGCGGATACGGCCCCCCGCAAAGACGTAGTACCAGTGGACCTGCCGGGAATTGTCGAGCCGCATGAAGAAACGCCGGCTGTCCGAGTACCGCACGGTCAGGTACGCTGGATCGGGCAATAGTGTGGCCAGCGGGAGCGTAAACCTGTAGAGACTGTCACGGACGCGCGGGTCGCGGTACTTTTCGAGCTCGTTTCCATTCACGTCGGTGACGGAGGTCAGGACGGCGTCCCGCTGCGTCACCCGGAGGATTTGCCCGTCCTTGGCGATCCGGTAATACGACCACACGTAGCCGCTTTCGTTCCAGCAGCCGAGCACCACCAACACGACTGCAAACCCGACCATGAGCAGCCCCGCGAGCAGGCTGACGCCCAGCGCGAAACGGGTAACGCGGGGTTGCGGCTGGCACTCGCCGCCTGCCAGAAAGCTGCCCCAGGCCGCGGCTCCCAGCACGACGATCCCCACGAGGGCCACGAGGAGCGACTGCCAGAACTCAGGGACGGCATAGGTGAGCAGAGCGCAGGCCGCCGCCGCGCCGATGCCCAGGCCCCGGCTGCCATACCAGCGCGCCGGGCGGAGCCCGGTGAGGAGGCCGGCGAAGTAGAACACGACGCCGGTCACGATGGCGGTGATGCTAGGCAGGATCATGCGCCAGTCGAAGGGCGCGGGTATGTGGCCGGGTGTCGCGGCCCACAGCGCCGCCCCGAGCAGCGGAATGCCCATCGCCGGGACGTACAACGCGAGCCCGCCGAGGGCTTTCGCCAGAAAGATCTGCGAGCGCGGCAGCGGGCGATGTACCAGAAAGGCCCACTGGCCGCGGCGTGCTTCCAGGAGCGATTGCAGCAGGCCCAGCAGCAGGCCACCCGCCGCCGAGCCAAATGTCATCACGGCGAGGAACATCGGCGCGCAGACCGATTCGAAACCCTGCCAGTTTTGCGACTCCTGTTTCTGAACGGTCACCGCCGCGAACAGCCCCACGACCACGAGCCACAGCACGGCCCACTTGAGGTTCTCGCGGATTTCCTTCCAGATGATCGCGGTCATGGCGCACCTCCCGCGCCCTGCAGGAAGAAGGTCCTCTCGCCGCGCCGGTCGAGATAGCTGATGAACGTGTCTTCCAGGTCGATGGGGACCTGTTCGATGTGCTCCGCGCCCAACTGGGAAACGAGTTCCTCCGTCTGCCCGTTATAGTTCGCAATCGTCAGCGCCAACTCGCGCTCGGTACGCAGACTGGTCAGTAGCCCCGGAATTGCAGGCAGCTCCGGCGGCCGACTGGGGAAGCGGAGCACGATGCGGCGCACGCGGCTGCGGAACTCCTCCATCGTGCAACAGGCCCGCAATTGCCCGTCGTCGAGAATGGCGATCCGATCGGCCACACGCTCGACGTCGCCCACAAAGTGCGAGGAAAAGAAGATCGTGCGGCTGGCGTGGCGGGTGACGTAGACCATCGACTCCAGCAGCGCGCGACGCGCGACCGGGTCGAGGCCCAGGGCCGGGTCGTCGAGGACCAGCACTTCCGGTTCCGGCGCCAATATGAGCGCCAGGCAGAGCCCGGCCCGCTCGCCGCGGGACAGGTCCTTGGCGCGGCTGTTCGGATCGAGACGAAAGTACTTCAGGATGCCCTGGAACACGTCCTCGTTCCATTGCGGGTAAAAACGGCCCTGGAAACGACCGCACTCGCGCACACGCATCCAGCCTGGCACGTGATGCCCCTCGGCCAGGTACCCGACGCGGGCCCGTACTTCCGGCGGCAGACGGCGACTATCGTGACCCAGGAGGGACGCTGACCCGCGCGTCGGCTCCAACAGCCCGAGCAACATGCGGATGGCGGTCGTCTTGCCCGACCCATTGCGGCCAAGGAAACCGAACACGCACCCGTGCGGCACGCCCAGGTCGAGGGCGTACACGGCGCGCTTGCGGCCGAAATAACGGGTCAGGCTTCGCATCTCAATGACGTTCTCACTCATTGACCTGGCCTCCCTTGGGCTTGCCGCCGGACGCGTAGCGCTGCAGCTTCCGGTCGAGCGCGGCCCGGATTTCATCTGGCGTGAAGTCCAGGATGACTGCCTCGCTGACAAACGTCTCGAGGGCCTGCTCGAGCCGGCGGAGACACTCGGTCCGCGAGAAGATGGGCCGGCGGTCGCCGACGAAGTAGCCGCGGCCATGGCGGGCCTCGATCACGCCGTCACGGGTCAACTCGTTATAGGCCTTAACTACCGTGTTCGGGTTGACGACGAGTTGCACGGCCAGAGTCCGGACGCTGGGGAGCTGATCGCCCCGGCGCTGGGCGCCGCTGGCGACCGCATGACGGATCTGGTCCACGATCTGCCGGTAAATCGGCAGCGGGCTGCCCGTCACGATCTGGAGTTCCAGGCTCATCCCCTATGCCCTACTGTACTATCTGATATAGTACAGTATACCACACGCCGTCCGCCGGTCAAGTCGTTCGGAGTGCCCTACGCTCCACCACCGCCGTAACTCCACGCCGGCGCCGGTGTTGCGCATCGAAAATCCCCCGGGGGTGCGTGACGCAATCCGCGGGCACCGCTGGCGTGTGGTGTGTTCGAGGCGCAGTAGCGGCCGGGCTCCGTCCCGGCCGTGGGTGGGCACGCGGCCTTCCACGGCCGGGACAGAGCCCGGCCGCTACCCGCCCGCCGATCGCGTCACGCACCCATCCCCCCGCCGCAGCGCGAAATTCCCTTGACCCCCCGCGCCGTCCTGGCATAATAAAAGTAGCAGGGTCCTTTGTGCGTGTGTCGCCCAGCAACAATAGGGCCCGGGCGAGGCGCAGCGAAGGGCTTGCAGAGCGATGCGGATCCATCGCTCGACGGGTTCGCCGATGACGGTCGGCGAAGTGATAAAGCCCGGTGGGTCACCCTCACCAGGTGCCTGCCGGGAGGTTGGCCCGTTAGGAAAGGAGGTGATCTAGTGCAAGGTGATAAACGTTAGGCTGCTGTAACGCAGCGAACGTGGCTGTGGTTACAGCAGCCATGGAACTCGGCCCGCCGGCGGTGACGACACCCCGGCGGGCTCTGTTTTGGATGGGTCGTGTCGCGGCCGGCTTCGCGGTAGACTTCGACCTCAGGAGCGGCCAGGCATGACTCGCGTCCGAAAACAAGGCGGGCACCACCGTGCCGAGGCCCCCGTGGCAACGGGCTCAGGTCAAGCGCGCGGGCATGCGCGGCGTTGGTTGATCTACTGGATCGTCGTCACCGCTCTGGCGCTGCTGTTTCGCGTGGGTCTGATTACCGCGCCTCTGTTGCGGGCAAATCCGCTGCCGGTGTTCGCCGGCATGCTCTACCCAGGTGACCACGACGACTTTGCCCGCTGGGGGATACAAGCCACGGACCGCGGCGTGCTGAGCCTTTATGACGAGCCGCCGGCCCGGCACGACATGCGCGTGTGGGACCGGGAGAAACACCGCTGGGGCACGACGCAGCGCCAGTTCGATCGTATCTGCAACTATCCGCCGCTCTCGGTCTACTTGTTGTACGCCTCTGGCCTGGCGTTCCGCGCCATCAGCAGCGACCGGCTGATCAACACCCCGGCGTCCCTCGGTACGTTTGTGTTCTGGAGCATCCTGGGCGACTTCCTGGTGGCCTGGGGCTGTGCAGCGCTGGTAGCTCTCTTTCGGCCGGGCTGGGCGAGCCGGCTGGCCTATGCCCTCGTGCTGTTTCTGCCGCCGCTATGGTGGGACTCCGTCGTTTGGGCGCAAATGGACAGTGTCCTCCTGGCCCCCGCCGTGTGGATGTTGTACGCGATGCTGCGCGAGCGCTGGCTGTTGGCGGGCGTGCTCTGGGGGATTGCCTTTGGCCTAAAGCCACAGGCCATTCTCTTTGTCCCGCTGTGGGGCTTGGCCCTCTTGACGGTACGACCGCCCTGGCGAGTTCTCGCGGGCGGCCTGATTGCCGGGGCGGTCCTGTTCGTCGTGGCCTTGCCCTTCACGCTGCATGGCGGCCTGGCTTGGCTCGATGAGAGCTACCGGAAGAACTTGTTCGGCCTCTACGCAGACAAGACCACGCTGAAGGCGTTCAATATCTGGTACCTGCATTTGTTGCTGGCGGACTCGCTCGATGCCCAGGTGAAGTGGCTCGGGATCGCGCGCGGCGCATGGGGCAAGCTTTTTCTGCTCGCGGGGCTGCTGGTGAGCTTTGTCTTTACCTTGTGGCGATGGCGCTGCGGACGAGACCGGCGTGCGTTTGTGTTTTGGACCACGATCAGCCTGCTGCTATTTGTCATGTTGCCCACCGAGGTCCACGAGCGCTATCTCATTCTGGTTCTTCCGTTCCTGGGGGTCGCGGCGGCTCTTACCTGGCGGATGTGGCCGGGGCTCGTGCTGCTTCTGATCGTCACGATGGCCCAGGTCAGTTGGCCGTTGTGGCTGCGGTCCGGACGCGGCCAATGGCCAGAGATCCGCGAGTCTATCGCCCAGACGTTCGACCGGGAGGCCGCCACTCGGCCGGGAAGCCCGGAGGAGAAGCAGCACATCCTGGAGCGCATCCTATTGACCCGTCACCAAGGCTACCGCGAGTTGCACCAAAAAACCGCGACCCGCGAGTGGACCTTCACGCTATGCGCCCTGGTCGGCACGGCTTCGATACTGGCCGCGTTCCTCACGTGCAGGCCGGAACCAGCACCGCGGACCGCACCTTCGCGGCGGACACAGGGACGTGACAGCGCCCTCGCGCGGTGATGATTCCGGGAGTCGCTGCATCCCGGCCCAACCGCACCTGTGTGAGCATGCGTGATTCCAGGGCGCCCATTATGGGGCACGGACGAGCAAACGCCGGGTTACGCGCCGGGCGAAGCCGGTGGACGGCCGGGCCGACGGGCGGTCCTGCGGCTCATAATCGCCGCCGTGGGGTCGCCGGACCGGGACCGGCTTGCCCCGGACGTGACCGCGGGGATGAAACCGGCGCGGGCGCCCGCCGGCGAAGGGCTGCAACTCACTCGACCACCGGCCTGATTCGATACTCCTGACATGGCCGTGCGCTGCGCCGGCCGGCTGGGCCTGAAACGCTGGCGCGAGAGTCGGGTCAGGAGCCGCGCTGGCCCTTCGGGCTTTGACGCGCGCCGCCGGATCGCGAACGGCCAGGCAGGCCGAGCGCCCGCGGGTCTGGTGGAGGAGTGCATAGTGGACAAGTCGCAACGATTGGACGCGCTGCGCCTCTCGGAAGCGGATGAGCTCCACGTTCTGCAAGAGCTGGAAGAGGCCGCGGCCCATCCGGTGAGCAGCGACCTGCGGGCCAGTCACCGCTACCGCTACCATGTCCGCGAGGGCCTGCTACTGCAAGTCCCGGGGTTCCCCGTCCAATTCATCGTGCGGCCGCGGAACCTCTCCACGGGCGGTGTCAGTGTCTTGCACGGCAGCTTCCTGTACCCCGGCACAACTTGCACGATCATGCTCAAGACCATCGACGGAGAGCAGCTCTGCATCGACGGCAGGATCATTCGCTGCCGTTGCGTTCACGGCCGGGCGCACGAGGTGAACATTCGGTTTGACAAGCAAATCGAGATCGAGAACTTCATCGACATGCGCCAGGCCCGCCTGGTGGACGGGGCGGAGTCCTCCGCGGCATCCGCCTATCCGAGCTCGCAAGTTGCCCGGCTCGCCCGACGGCTCGAGGAGTTGGCGACCGAAGGAGCGCCGCAGGAGCAACTCGCGCGCGTCGTCACACAACTGGTCGCATTGCTGGGCGCGAGCTGAGTCGCCGTGCGCGAGTAGGCGCCAGCCAGACCGCGCGCGGGGCGCAAGGGACGGGCCTCCGGGCCCCGTCCCGGCGCGCCGGGACGCTTGGGGCTCAGATTGTGGCGCGGGCTCGTGCACGCTGGTCAAGTGTCCTCGCGCACAACTTTGTTTCCCCGGTCGCGGACCGGCCAAGCGGAGCTTTGGCAAAGCAGAGCTCTGGCAAAGCAGAGCTGTGCCCTACTTTAGCGCCGGCGCGGCGGATGGTGAGTCATACTACCGGGATGCACAGGCAGACCACGCACATCACCCTCCTGCAGCGGCTGAGCGACGGGCAAGATGCGAGCGCGTGGCAGTAGTTCTACGAGGCCTGGCACAAGCCTGAGGAAGCCCAACGCTATCGCGCCGTGCCGTCCTCAAGGCCGGCGCCAGCGGATTCCGAACCGCCCCGGCGCGCCGGGGTAAGGGAGCGGCCCATCTCCCGTTGACGCACCATATCCGTCGCCAATACCATCCGCGCTGCCCAAAAGCAGGATGCTGTGCTCTCGTCGCGGGGATGTGCTGCGAGTGGAGCAGGGCCCGTGGAGCAAGATGCCACACGTCTGCGAAGCGCTTCGCCCGGCGCGCCGTCCGCCTCGGCTGTTTCACCGGGCCCGGCGAGCGCGGGGGTTGACACCGGCGCCCACGATCTCCAACCGTTGCCGCCGGATCTGACGTCGCCCCAATTCACGCTGCGGGCCGTTGTCACCGGCATGATCCTGGGCGGTGCCTTCTCCGTGTGCAACGTGTATGCGGGTCTGCGGGTCGGGCTGGCGTTCAACATGTCGATCCCCGCCATCATACTCAGCTACGGAATCTGGTCCCTGCTGCATGTGGCCAGTGGGCGGCGCGTTCGTGGGCTCGGCATGCTGGAGAACAACATCAGCCAGACGGGTTGCTCGGCCGGGGCCCTCGTCGCTTCGGCGGGCCTGACGGCTCCCATTCCCGCCCTGGCGCTGATGACCGGAAAGACATTGGCCTGGCACCACCTGGCGCTGTGGGTGTTTTCCGTGTGCCTGGTGGGCATTGCGGTCGGCATCGGCCTGCGGCGTCGAATGCTGTTGGCCGACAAGCTGCCGTTTGCCGTCGGGATCGCCAGTGCCGAGACCCTGCGCGAGATGTACGCCCGCGGGCGCGAGGCCCTGGTACGCGTCCTGGTGCTTGCCGGCGGGGCCCTCGTGGCCGCCGGCTTCAAGCTGACCGAGCAGATCTGGATGTTGGCGACCGTGGCGATTCCCGGCCGGTTGAAGGGGTTTAGCCTCGCGTCGCTGACGTTCGGGTTCGAGCCGACCCTCCTGCTATACGGCGTCGGTGGCCTCATCGGCCTGCGGACGGGCATCTCACTCGCCATAGGGGCCATCCTGGCGTGGGGCGTCCTCGCCCCGTCGCTACTGCAGAGCGGCCACATGCGACTGACGGTCACGCAACCCCTGCCGGTGCTGCCGGACGGGGTGCGCTTCGCGCCGGAGCCGGCCGACTACATGAAGTACGACGCACGGCGACATTGCCTGGAGTGGAAGGGGATCTTGTCGGTCGCCGAGCGGGAGCGTTTGCTGGCACTCAGCGCCGACGCGTCTTATCGCCAGGCTGTGGACGCGATCTACGGCAAATCGCAGATCACCGCCGCCAAGCCGAGCTTTCGCGACATGGTGCAGTGGCTGCTCTGGCCGGGCGTGACGCTCATGGTGATCGCCAGCCTCGTTTCGTTCAGCTTTTCCTGGCGCTCGGTCTGGGCGGCGCTGACGGGTGTGCGCGGACTGGATCGCTCCGCGGCGGCAGAACCCGGAGGCGTGAGGCGCAGGTACTTCATCGGGGTCTTGCTCGTAGCTCTTTTGCTGTCGGTGTGGCTCCAGATCGCGCTGTTTGCCATCGTCGGGTGGGCCGCGATCGCCAGCGTGCTGCTGTCGTTCGTGCTGGCGCTGGTGGGGGCGCGGGTCTCGGGCGAAACGGGCATCACCCCGGTCGCCCAGATGGGCAAGGTCAGCCAAATCCTGTTCGGTGCGCTCCTGCCACAGAGTCCGGTGCCGAATCTCATGGCTGCCAACGTCACCGGCGGGGCGGCCAGCCAGTGTGCCGACCTGCTCCACGACTACAAGTGTGGCTATCTCATCGGCGCTTCCCCGCGCTGGCAGACCCTGGCCCAGATCGCCGGTGCGCTGGCGGGCGCGCTGGTCGCCTCCGCCGCCTACCTGGCGCTGGTACGGAATCCGGCCGAGCAATTGCTGACCGCCGAGTTGCCCGCACCCGGCGTCGCCGGCATGAAGGCCGTCGCCGAGCTGTTCCAGGTCGGGTTCCGGGCACTGCCGAGCGGCACCGGTGTGGCGATGCTGATTGCGGCGGCGGCTGGCATTCTTCTGCCGATTGCGGAGCGGCGCGCTCCGCCGCGCGTGCGCGGCTGGCTGCCCAGTGCATCCAGCGTCGGCCTGGCATTCGTCTTTCCCGCCAGTGTGTCGTTCGCGCTGTTCGTCGGCGGCCTGGCGGCGTTTGTGCTGAGCAGGTGGTGCAAGGGCTGGACCGCGCGCTTCCTGCTGCCGACCTGCGCGGGTATCGTCGCCGGCGAGAGTATCACCGGCGTCGGCGTCGCGCTGTATCGGATCGGCGCGTCGTAGGGCCGAGTATGGAGTTCTGACGCTCGAGCGCAGTACCATGGAGGAGCGACGAGCACGTGAGCAGCCGCGTCGGCCGGGTCTGGAAGGCCCGGCCTCAGCCCCGGACCCGTCCAGCGGCACGACGCGGCCCTCGCCGGACAAGTCAGACTACGAGTCTTCCCTCGGGGCCGACTGGGCCGGGCTGGCAGACTCCTTTCCCGGGTACACGCTGGTGCGCGAGATTCACCGTGGCGGGCAGGGGGTGGTGTACGAAGCCATTCAGCAATCGACGAAGCGGAAAGTGGCGCTCAAGGTGCTGCAAGAAGGGCCGTTCGCGGCCCAGCGCGACCGGGCGCGCTTCGCCCGCGAAATCGAGGTCCTGGCCCAGCTTAAGCACCCCAACATCGTCACCATCCACGACAGCGGCACGGCGGCCGGCCACGTTTACTTCGTCATGGACTACATCGCCGGTCAGTCGCTCGACCGGTGGATGACTGCGGCCCCGCGTTCGATGGAAGCGGCGCTGCGGTTGTTCCAGCGGATTTGCGTGGCGGTCAACGCGGCTCACTTGCGCGGCGTCGTCCACCGCGACCTGAAACCAGGCAATATCCGCGTCGACGCCGACGGGGAGCCGCACATCCTCGACTTCGGCCTGGCGAAAGTCTCCACCGGCCAGGTCACGGGCGACTCGGAGCCGCAGGTGATGACCGTGACCGGGCAGTTCATGGGCAGTTTGCCCTGGGCATCGCCCGAGCAGGCGGAGGCGGTCCCGGGGCGCATCGATCCGCGCACCGACGTCTATGCGTTGGGCGTGATCCTGTACCAGATGCTGACCGGGCGCTTCCCCTACGAAGTCGTCGGGAATCTGCGGGATGTGCTGAACAACATCTTGCAGGCCGAACCGACGCGCCCGAGCGCGATCCGCCGCGAAATCAGCCCGGACGTCGAGACCATCGTGCTCCGCTGTCTCCAGAAGGACCGCAACCGCCGCTACCAGACCGCCGGCGAGCTGGCCCGGGACATCGAGCGTTTCCTGGCCGGCGAGCCGATCGCAGCGCGGCGCGACAGCACGCTGTACCTGCTCCGCATCCGCTCGCGGGCGCTCATCCGCAAACACCCGGTCCTCACGTGCGTGTTGATCGTCGTGTCAGCAACGTTGGCGGCTCACTACTGGCCCGGCGTGCCGCTCATCTATTCCTGGACACGCGCAAACAGCATGTTCGAACGGTTCGCCTGCCGCCACCAACCGGCATCGGAACCGACCCTCTTGGCGGACAAGGTCTGCGTCGTTGCGCTTACGGACCGCACAGATCTCGCGGCGATCGCTGCGCAGGTCGGTCTCGATGCCGACGCGGTAACCTGGAATCCGCAGTGTCTGCGGCGCGCGCACGGCCGACTGATGACCCGCCTGGCCGCGGCGGGCGCCGCGGTCGTGGCATGGGACATCCAATTCCGCGGCGACAGTCCGTATGACGCCGAATTCGCAGATGGGGTCCGAGCCCTGCGTAAGGCCGGGTGCGACGTGATCGTCGCCGTGGACACTTGGCCGCTCGCCCCGGAGAGTTTTCCGGCCTTGAGCCAGGCGATCCGCAGTGCGACGCGCTGGGGTTGCGCGCCCGCCGGCCTTACGCCACAGGAGCCGTGGCGGGTTCTCTTGGCCGCCCAGCGCGGCTCGGACGGCCCGCTGCCTTCACTGAGCACCCTGCTTTTTGCGGCTCGCCGACGGCCCGGCAGCGATGTGGCGCTGGGCCTCGACACGGCCAGAGAGCTGCTCACGTTGCGCTACCAGCACCGATCCGAGGGCGCCCTTGCGAATGAGCCGACGCCCTACGAGACGGACGATATCCGCGTCAGCGCCGTGCGGGCGACCGAGCGCGACGACCCGAGCTCCGGTCTACGGCGTGGCGACTTTGTGGCCTACTACCTGCTCAACCTGCCGTCGGACGACGTGCTGGCCCAGGCCACTCACGATTACGGACAGATCTTCAACGCGACGCCGGACGACCTGCGCCGCGAACTGGGTGGCCGCGTTGTGATTCTCGGGGATCGACGGGATCCGGGGCGTGTCTTTCTGACGCCGGACGGCCGGCGCGTGTGGGGTACGTACGCGCATGCGGTGGCCGCGGACATGCTGCTGCGCGGGGCGCCGATCCGGATTCCGCGCAACGTCCGCGCCATCTGGATCACCGCCCTGACCGCCGTGCTTGGCGCTGTTACCGGCTGGTATTTGTGCGGTCGGCGCTGGCTGCGAATCCTTGGGCTGGCGGCGCTGGGCGCGCTGTGTTTGGGATTCAGCCTCGCCGCCGCCTGGTACTCGCATACGCTGTACAACCCCCTGATTGCCATATTGGCGCTGATCATTGCGAGCGAGCTGTGCGTAGGGGCGCGCGCCCTGCACCGCTACCGATGAGGTCGAAGGCACAATTCGAGAGGAGGTGCTCCGATGGCCCAGCAGGTTGATTCCGACCCCCAGATCTTTCTGACCGGCTTCGTGCTCAGGAACAGCATCACGGGGCAGGACGCGTTGATCGACCTGACCGCCGGGCAATCACCGGGCGTGGCCTTGGCGCCGAACCTGCCGCTGCTGTTTCAGCACGAGGCGAAGCTGCACATCCGGCACGACGTGGAGGGCAAGCTCCACGACTACCAGGTCCTGATGGGTGCCGACCCCGAGGGCGATGCCTACGCCGCCGGGCAGGTTAAGACCAGCGCTGCGGCCATGTGTCCACAAGTCGGGTGGATCATCATGATCGGGCAGTTGCCCGTGGCCCAGACAGACCTCGTATCGACCACGCCGGATGGCACGGCCATGGCCGTTCGCCTACAGCAGCAGACCGGCCAGCATTACGTTTACAACCTGGAGCCGGCGGGGTCCAAGAGTGTTGTCAGAGTGGATGCCAAAGGTCAGACTGTGTCCTTGCAACCCGGAATGTACGTGGCGGTTTCGCCGCGCGCGGGCGAAACGCTGAAGGCGGTACCGATACCGTCGGGTGACGCGTTCGTCGCGCACATACGGGCCCGGGCGGCCGTGGCCGGGTTCGTGCTACCTGGGTGAATCATGAGTGGGCTGGAGTGTCTGATGGTGTTCCCGCTGTGGCTAGGGTCGTTTTCGGCAGCGCAGAGCCGGCCGGCGGAGTCGCCCGCTACCGGCTTCCTGTACAAGACCGTCACGGTGGACAACGAAGCCTACGCCTACTCCGTCTACGTCCCGCCCGACTATACGCCGGATAAGGCCTGGCCGGTCATTCTTTTCCTGCACGGCTCCGGCGAGCGCGGCAGCGACGGGTTTCTGCAGACGGATGTCGGCCTCGGCCATGCGCTGCGGCGCAATTGGCGGCAGGTTCCGGCGATCGTGATCATGCCGCAGTGCCGCGCGAACCAGACGTGGGTCGGGCCGATGGGCCGCATGGCCCTGCGCTGCTTGGAAGAGACTTCGCACGAATACCACCTCGACCCGCGACGGCTCTACCTGACCGGGCTTTCGCTCGGCGGGCAGGGCGCCTGGTACATCGCCGCCAGCCTGCCGGACCGTTTCGCCGCCCTGCTCGTCATTTGCGGCTTCACCGAGTTGGGGCAGTCCACAGGGGAGGCGGCCAAGCTGGCCCCGCGGCTGACCGACGTGCCGATCTGGGTCTTCCACGGCGAGCAGGACACGAGTGTGCCGATCGAGAAGGCGCGCGAGATGGTCGCGGCGATCCACAAGGCCGGCGGGAAGATCGAGTACACGGAATTCAAGGACGGAACGCACTTCATTTGGGACCGGGTGTACGACAACCGCGAAGTCTGGCGGTGGCTCTTCGAGCAAAAGCGCCCGGGCCCGTAGTGGCCGCGTTGCAGCAGTGCAAAGCTCCAGCTTTGCCCGTACGCCAGAAGCGCCTGCGCTGCGCGAGGGATCGGTGGGCCAAAACCGCATTCTGAGAGCGCCCGCCGAACGTGATCAAGATGCTCATGTGTGCACACCCCCCTCTTGATCACCTTCGGCTGGCAGTGCGTGGAGCGCGGTTTTATCCGACGGTGCTCCGTAGGCTTGATCATCTTCGTTATTGCGACCATACGCTCTGAGCGACCTCCAGCCGCGGGCGGAGCGAGCGAGCGCCGAGAGTAGTATTCACGACGAAGGGGGCGAAGGGTAGGAAGGGAGAGAGGATTGGCGGGCTTTGGCGGTTCTGAGCGGGGATAGGCGCGGGCGGAGCCCGCGGAGTCGGAACGCGAAGCCCAAGCGAGCGCCGGCGTGGATCAGAGCCCGAAGGGCCAGCGCATGCCGACCGGAGCCGGGCGGGCGTTCGTGCGTGACGATAAACCGAGCGCGCGAGCGAGACTCGCACGGGACGTGTCAGAGGACCGCAATCCTGCGCGCGCCTGCACGCCATGCGCGGAACGTGTGCTGCGCGGCCATACAATGGACGATGTCCAGTCCGAAGATTTGCTCGAGCCGTGGTTCTAGAGCGTCGAGTAGCGCAAACCCACGTGGTCTTGCGGCCACGCGGTCAAGCAGGCGCATCACCACCTGCGATGCTTGCCCCTCGAGCACCTGATTCCTCCAAAGCAGGACGATTGAGCCCGCCACGACGCCAGATAGCGTGTGAGGACTCAGCTCGGGGCGGGCAAACTCGTCCAGCGCCGCGCTGAGCAACCGTTCATCTGGGTCCCATTTGCATTGCTTCGCGGCATGCACAACCAACTCGGCGGAAACCGGCGTGAACGCGTACCCTGCGCTTACCAGTCGCAGTGTTAGGTCCAGAAATCGGGGCTGTTGGAGGCGGTCATGCTGGGCCAACCACTGGGCAAGGATGTACGTCCAGATGCGGTGGACCTCGTGATACTGCTCGGCGATCGCGCCGATTGTGAAATCGTCCGCCCACAGGAGGCCGCCAACGTCTTTTGCCAGCACGACGCTCTCGGCGGTTGGCTGCCCGAACAGGTCGATCAGTTGCTGGCGGCGCTTGGGAGCCAGTGACGACAGGGGCAGGGCAGTCCGAATTTGGCAGTTGGTCCTTATCGTGCGTAAGAGCGCTTCGAAGCGATCCAAGGCTATGCGATTCTGCTCCTGGACGCGCGCGTCTGTGTAGTCTGTGAAGGTGTAGTGCTCGCCATGCTTACCCAGGGAGCCGCCTTTGGATCGCTCGATGAGTTCGTCCCGCACCTCCTCGATCGTATCAAGTGTTCCCTGGGACACGATCATTCGCGGGGATGTCGTAATTAGATCAACGGCTTCCATCGCAAAGACAGATGCTAGGGCAGTCACGTCAATTACGACGGATGTAACCTGGTCAAGACTGCGAACAGCGTTCGCTCTCTCTTCTTCCGTCCCGGTGCTGCAACGGACGCGGAGGTGCCTGCTGTCTGCGACGTGGAGCAGCGCGTCGAAGACAGTGCGACCGAGCCGGCACGAGAAGACGTGAAGCGGCAGCAGATTGTCCCGGTAGACGCGCTCGACCTCCTCCACGGCGCGGACGCGATCGTCGATCGATTTCAAAACAGGCGTAAAGTCTAACTTGCCATCCGGGGTCTTGGTGAGCTTCACGTGCTGCACGAAGAAGCGATCTGGGAATCTGCGTTCCCATCCGGACATCGAGTCACGCGCACGAGCAACGAACTTGTGTACTACCTCTATGATCACCGCCTGGCGCTCGTGGATGTTGCCGGGGTTGAGGACAAAGCGATCCTTGACGCGCTTACCCATCAACTGTCGCGCTACCCGGTGATCGGGCGCCAGTTCTCCTCGATCTACGTCTGGGCTGGCACCGTCCTCGAGAATGAAGAACCGGGGCTCGTCGTCTTCGTCATGTTCACGAAAGTACGCCCCGAAGCCTAGCTGAACCGTATCGGACGACGGTAGGGTCACCTCAGGACCAATCGGAGCCATCAGCGAAGCGATCATAGCGGCGTGCGCGTCCGGATCATGGAAGTGCGAACGAACGACTGCGTAGGCGAAACGAACTGCCTCTTCCGGGTTCGGTCCATTCCGCAGCACTGCGACCATCGCTGGTGCGTCCCGCACCGCAATCGCGTCGGGCTGTGGCAGCTTGGACCGGTCGTGCTCCACTAGTTCAATCCGTTTAAGCTGAAGTCCGAGCACAGAAAGTCGGAGTCGCAGGATCTGCTGAATGTGGGGCTGGACCGCCTTCGATATGCTCTGTTGCAGGAGCCGAATTGCCGCGTCGTATTCGCCATACTTGGTGAGCGTGTGCGTTTCGAGCTCAATGCACTGGCGCTCCTCAAATCCGCTCTTGCGTAAGGCCTGGCAGAAATCCAGAATCGTCTGATCATCGCCTGTTTTCTGCGCGCAGTGCAGCAGGTCTCCGGTGTGTGGACCGAAAACATCGGGCCGGACCAATTCCCTCCATATGGTGAGCGCTTCGGCGAACATGCCGACCTGCTGCAGGTGCCGTGCCAGCAACGCCTGATGCTCTGTCGCCGCGATGTGCTCCCGGCGGTCGAAAGCCTGTCGGAAGAACTCACGCGCTGAGGACATATCCCCGCGGTGCCCGGCGGAACAAGCGCGCAAAATGATCGCCAATTCTGCGGGGATGAGCTCTGGCACCGCCTTCGCCAACAGTTGTTCCGCATCCCCTTCCCGACCCGCGTCCACAAAGACCTGAAAGAGAGTCGCAACACAGTCGTAGCGCAGAGCAGCGTCCTCCCCGCGCAGGGTCGGCAACTGTGCCTCCAAGAGGCGAATTGCCTCCTCCCGGTCCGAGCCGGCGGCCCTTTTGCCAAGGAACGCGGCAAGGAGGACATCAAGCCACACGCCTGCCTCGGGCCCGCGTGCGTTCCGCAGGGCCGCAATAGCCGGATCGATCTCCTTCCGCCCCGCAAGCAGTTGCGCGTACCGCACGGCGGCCCAAGGCAGGCGCGGCGCTATGGCATGGGCGTGTTCAATGTCGAGTTCCTCGGCCTCCCTTTCGCCGAGCAGTCTGTGGCCCTGCGCTCGGCTTAACAGCAGCCCCGCCATCCGTTCCGCTGGGGCGCGGACACGCAATCGCTCGATGCCCTTGTCGAGATATGCAACGGCGTCACGTGCCCTCTCCTGCGCCGGCGCCGAAAGCTGCGAAGGGTGGCTGTTTTCTAGCGGAGCCAGCAACCGCTGGAGGATCGTCGTGCCGAGCTGCGACATCAACTCAGGACTGTCCGGGCAGCCCTCCAAGGCCGATCGTCCGTATAACTCGGCTTTATCAAGATGGCCTGCGTTGTACGCCCGAGCGGACAGCGCGGCCGCAACCTCCGCGTCCTTGCAGACTGCTGCTGGAACTGCTTGCGCGATCTCGTCGAAGGTGCGCTCCTCGGGGGCCGAGCGAACCCAAGTGGCCCAACCCAGGGACGAAGCGGGAAAATCCGTGATGATGTCTGAGGCGAGTTGGAAGGCCTTGGCATGCTCGGCGCGGAACGTCCAAGCCATCGCCTCGAAGCATCGCGCCTGTTCGTGGTCGGGACGATACCCTTTGGCCTCTATAAACAAGTCCGCCGCGGCTTCAAACTCGTCCATCGCCTGGCGGGCGATTCCCATGTTGGCAAGCACTCGGTAGCGACAGACGTTGTCGAGCTTGGTCCATCGACGGTTGCGTAACTGATCCAGTACAGCCAGCGCCTCTTTGAAATGCTGTCCCCGGATCAGGCGCGCTGCGTCCTCGACCTCTTCCCCGATCGTCTCTGGGCCAACCTGCTTTCGAATGTCGGCGAGTTTCGTATGAATGGCCTCCACGGAGCTCTCGATCCTGAGCGTCGTGTCATATGTAGCGCCGACCTTCTCCTCGATTCTCGCGAGGGATTCGTTCACGCCACGTTCGAGGGACTGAAGGGCCTTCTCGAATCGCTCGCCGTAGCGATGCTGCTGCTGGCCCAAGAAATTCGCTGCATAGATGACCAGTGCGTTCTGCTCCTCGCGCAGTTCGTCGAGTTTCGCCTCCGACGCCTTCATAAGGGTCAGGACGTCGGACGCGCGCACTCGGTCGATCGCGTCAAGGATCTCGATCCCGTCGGCAAGCTTGGCAACCGCCTCCGCGAGCGTTCCGTGCTTTTGAATCAAGCCTCGGAGCTCCCCTTCGACCTTCGCGGTACCCTCTTGTCCGTGAGATTCCGCCCAAGCCTGCGTGACCAGTAACATGGTCGCCAAGGCGAGCAGGAGCCCCGCGACACTAGGTTCGCCGGTTGCCGCCGCGGCGCCGGCGAGCAGGGATGCGTTCAGCCCCGCGACATTCTTCAGCAGACGCCAGAGCAGTTTGCTCATGCCCCGCAAGTATACCCGACCGGACCTGTTCGGCGCGTTCTCGGCGTGTCCAGCGCGGGCGCCTCGGGCCCTGGTCAGGCGACGCGAGGCGCCCGCTTCGGTTCCGGGCCAAAACGGCCGACGAGCCGTCGGCCGCTACACCGGGCAGGCTGGGGTGGTGCGGCGACCCTCCCCTGGCCGCTCCCTGGGAAGTGGGCGGAAATGCGGACGGATTTGACCCGCCCCTAACCCCTCCCTAAGAGGGAGGGGAATTGAGGGAGAAGGCGCGGTTTTCCAGGGGTTGGCACCCCTGGCTACTCTCGGGCGCCCCGTTGGGGCTGCGCGGGGCGACCGTATGGCGCGCACCGAAGGGCTGCCAGACCGGTTGAAAACCGGTCCCACAACCACGGCCGGGACAGTCCGCCGCGACGGACCGGCCGGTACGCGCAAAGCTGGAGCTTTGCACTACTGCGGGAGCCTTGCACTACTGCTGGAGCCTTGCAGTACGACGCGCAAAGCTGGAGCTTTGCACTACTACTGGAGCCTTGCGCTACGACGCGCAAAGCTGGAGCTTTGCACTACTACTGGAGCTTTGCACTACTGCGGGCAAAGCCGGGCGGATATACTCCCGCCGTGCCGGTCCCGCGAACACTCAGCGAGGAACCTCCTATGATGCGAAACACCGGGCCCATCGGCGTGCTGCTGGCGGCCACGCTCGGCGTCTGTTCGTGCACAAACTCGTCGACCAGCGTGCAGACGACCGATCCCGAGCTGGCTGCCTACCTCCAGCTCCTCCTGCCGGCGCGGATCGAGATTCAACGCTTCCTCACCCAGCCAGTCAGCTTCGCCGGCGACGGAAACGCGGACGGCCTGGAGGTCGTGCTGGCGGCCTATGATGCGTCCGGCGACCTGACCAAGGTGGCGGGTACGCTGAATTTCGAGCTGGTGTCGCGGAAACCGGCCGAGCACATCGGCACACGCGTCGCGCTGTGGCCGATCGAGATCAAGACCGAGAAGGCCATGCGCCTGTATCGCGACCGCCTGTCCCGGTACTACGACTTCCCCCTGCAGCTTGAGCAGCGGCCCCTGCCCGCCGGGCAGTACGTGCTCAGCGTCTGGCTGAACCTGCCGGCCGGGGAGCGCCGGTTCGACGAATATGAGTTCACCTACGAAGGCACCGGGGCACCGCCGGTGCGACCGTAGCATGTGACCGCGGCGCCCTGCGGGCGAATGACCGGGACCCCGAACCGGATATACTCTAACAGTGGTTTTCCGCGCCCCGCGTGCGGCACACTGAACGCAGGGAATCCCCCGACGGGTTGTCCAGTCGGACCAGAGAACCGGATTCATGCACTTAGTCGCTCTGCTGCTGCCCATCATCGCGCTCTTTCAACCCGCTGCCCCCAAGTTCACGGCCAAGCTCTATGCCGCGGACGAGTCGATTCAGGCGGGTGGGCAGACCGAGTTGGCGGTCGAGATCAATGTCGAAAAGGGCTGGCACATTTACTATCCGATGGTGCTGGACACAGGCGCGCCGACCACCATCCGCTTCGACGTGCCGGCCGGCGTTACCGTCGGTGAGCTCCGTTTCCCGACGCCGACCCTGGGCAAGGAGTACGACCTCGAATACCTGGCGCTCAGCGGCCGGGTCGTGGTGCTGACCACGTTGCAGCTCGCGCCCGACGCGGCGTTGGAGTCGCTGCCGATCAAGGCCACCGTCCGCGCGCTGGCGTGCAAGGCGCTGTGTCTCCCGGTCCAGGTGCAGGCTAGCCTGACCCTTCCAGTGTCGTCCCAACCGCCGACCGCGGCCAACGCCGAGCTGTTCAAGGCGGCCCGCGCCGCGGTTCCCGCGCCCCTCGCGAGGGCGAAGTACATCGAGGGCAGCGCGGTCGCCGTCTCGGCCGAGAAGATCGGTCTGGGCGAGCCGGCAGAGGTCGTCCTGACGGTGCGGGTGAAAAAAGCGCATCACGTCCAGGACCGCGATCCGGGCAACAAGGACCTGATCCCTGCGCGGCTGTTCATTGAGCTGCTGGACGGACTCAAGCTCGCCGACCAGCAGTGGCCGCCGGCCCGCGTGCGCGAGATGCCGGGCTTCGGCAAGGTTCGCGAGCAGAGCGGCGAGTTCCAGGTTCGTGTGCCGTTCAAGATCATCGACAGCGAGTTTGCCGGTGGTCCGGTCGCGCTGCGGGTGCTGTTCACGTACCAGTGCTGCACCGACGCCGGCGCCTGCTTTCCGCCCGAGTGGGCCGAGGGGGTCATCCGGTTCACCGCGGACACGCCGAACGCCGCTGTGACGGAGCGACAGCGCGGGACGCTTTTCCCGGCCCCGGGTGGTCAGGAAGGGGCCGTGGCTTCAGCGCCAAGCTGGCTGAATATCCCAGGATTGACGGCTGAGCCGGCTGCGCAACCCGCCCAGGAAAACGCCGCCGGGCAACTGAAGGCCGAGGATTGGGCGGAGCACATTCCCTGGCAGCCGTGGCGGCCCGGTCTGGCCGAGGAGCTCTCGCGACGGGGCCACGAGGTCTACGTCGATTACACGGCCACTTGGTGTCTCACCTGCCAAGTCAACAAGAAAATCGTTCTGGAGACAGAGCCGGTCCGGGTGAAGATGCGCGACCGGGGCGTGATCCCCATCCTGGCCGACTTCACGAACAAAAGCCCGGAGATGCAGAAGGAGATCAACCGCTGGGCGCCGACGGTGCCGGTGAACGTGGTGTACGCGGCGGGGCATCCGGACAACCCGGCGGTCCTGCCGACCGTGCTGACGCAGCGCGAGGTGTTGCGGGCCCTCGAAGACCCGCTGCGCTACACGCCGTCGCAGGAGCTTAACCTCTGGCTGGCGCTGCTAGGCGGATTCCTCGGCGGGCTGATCCTCAACGTCATGCCGTGCGTCCTGCCGGTCATATCGATCAAGATCCTCAGTTTTGTGCAGCAGGCGGGCGAAGACCACCGGCGTGTCTGGCGGCTGGGCCTGGCGTTTTGCGGCGGGATCATGGTCTGGTTCTGGGCTTTTGCGTGGCTCAGCACGCGCGGGCAGGTCCCCTGGCAGTACCCCGAGGTGGTCATCGCACTCGGGTCGATTCTGTTCGTGTTCTCGCTGAACCTATTTGGCGTCTTCGAGCTCATGCTGCCGGGGACGGCGGCGGGCAAGCTCGACGCGCTCGCCGCCCGCGAGGGATACACCGGCGCCTTCCTGAAGGGCCTGCTGGCCACGCTGCTGGGCACGGCGTGCACCGCACCTTTCATGGCGGGGGCTTTCGCGTATGCCCTCACGCAACCCGCGTGGGTCGTCTTTCTCGTGTTCAGCGCCGCCGGAATCGGGATGGCCGCCCCCTATCTGCTCCTATCCGCAAAACCGGCCTGGTTGCGATACATCCCGAAGCCGGGGCCTTGGATGGTGACGTTCAAGCAGGCCGCCGGATTCGTGCTTCTGGGCACCGTGGTGTGGTTGTTGTGGATTCTCGCGGACCAGCTCGATGCGCGGGGCGTCGTGTGGACCGTCGCCTTCTGGGGGTTCCTGGGGTTTGCGACGTGGATGTTCGGCAAGGCGAAGCCGACCTGGGAGCCGGGCCGCAGGACGGCCATGCTCGTCGTGTCGGTGGCCGTCGCCCTGCTCGGGTTCTGGTTCTGCTATCACGTAATGTACGACTGGCATCGGCGAGCGCCCGCTCACGGTACGGCAGTTGCGTCCGGCTTTTCCCGGCCCGCGGTCCCGCTGCCCGGAGACACCGCCTGCTCGTGACGGCACGCTGAGCGTCCGAGGGCAAGCGGCAGTAGTCGCGCTATATCGCCCAGAACATCAGGTGGTGGTCCTACAAGACCGATAACCCGCATGAAGGGGCCGCTGGAGTGACCCTTGGCGAGCGCCATTGTGCATGTAAGTGGCCGTTTGACAACTACTTATGCGATGGTGCGGTGGCGAAGCGGAGTAACCACGCGGTGCGCCTCGCGACTACCGACGCCCGGATCGGAATGCACTGCTGGTCTGGTGGCCGTCAGGCTGCCCAATTATGGGGCACGAAGCATGCAAGTCACTATTGACTCAGGTCTTATAATGGAACGGCGAGCCAAAGACGCCGCGCATGTCGGTGCTGGAATGGTGACGACGAAGCGGGCGGCGCGCAGGCCGCTCTGCGGTATGGTTCTCGCCGCGACCGTGCTGGTCGCCGGACAAGGTTGTGCATGTCATGAACGCGTCACGCCGCAGCCGGTATCTCCGCCTCGTGTGCTGGTCGTCGCGCCGGTCCTGAACCTGAGCGGGAGTCAGGATTTCGACGCCCTGAAGGTCACCGACCTCGTTGCCTCGGAGTTTCAGTCCTTTCCAGACGTTGCTGTGGTACCCGTGAATCTCGCTCTGGCGGAGCTGGAGCGCCGCGGCAAGAGCGCGGTGGAGAGCCCGGAGGATGCGGTCGAGCTGGCCCGCGCTCTGGGTGCGGATGCGACCATCGTGACCGGAGTCACCGAGTACAGCCCGTACGCGCCCCCGGTGATCGGCTGGGTGATGCAGTGGTATGCGGTGCCGCCGCGGCCCGCAGAATCCCCGGCCACTGGCCCGGACGAGTCCGGTGCGACCGGATCAAGAATATCGGACCCGCGCCCGCCGGGCCCACGCTACCAGGTGCAGCGTGTCTTCAACGCGGCGGATGAGGACGTCTTGGAGCAGGTCCGCTCATTTGCCCGCGAGCGCGACGGGCACCAAAGTCCTTATGGCTGGCGAAAGTACATCCGGTCGCAAGAACTCTACGTCCGCTTCTCATGCTCAGCCACGATCCGATCGATACTAGCGCAGGACAAAAACAGCCGCACGGCGGTCAAGCCCGACGAGGCGAAGTCATGAGTCCGGCGACGCGATGTCTGAGCATGGTGAAGGGCGAGCACCGCTACGTCTTCCGCTATGCGGAAGGGTGCGAATCGGAATTGCTCGGCAGCCTCGTCGCGTTGGCCAATGACCCCGACACCGAGTTCGATTGGTTTGATGCGGCCGTCCTCAGTTATCAAATGGGTCAGCAGCTCGCCCGCGAGCTCGATCCGGTCGCCCAGTTGGAGTAGGGCCAACGTGATGTGGAATACGCAGATGGCGAGCAGCGCCACGAACTCGACCAGCCTCGCCGAAAGTGATGGACGTATGAGTGAACAGGCTAGCCTAGTTCAGCAATTCATTAATTACCTGCGGGCCGAACGGCACTTCTCGCCCCACACCGCGAAGTGCTATGCCGCCGACCTCCAGCAGTTCTGCGGCTACCTGTGCACCGTCGAACGCTTCGGTCCCACAGGCGTGGAAGGCGGCAATGGCAAGGCCCCGGTGGACGACATGTCCAAGCTGGGTCCCCCGCCCGGAATCGCGGGCGAGGACCTGAACCGGCGGCTGCTGGGGGTCGAGACCGACGACGTCCGGTCCTTGATGGGCCGGTTGCGCGACCACAATTACTGCAAGAGCACCATTGCCCGCAAGCTGGCCACGCTGCGGTCGTTCTACAAGTTCCTGGTCCGGCGGGGCTACCTCACCAACAACCCGGTCGCCCCCATCCGCACCCCCAAGCAGGACAAGCGGCTTCCCAAGTGTCTCGAGGTGGACCAGATCGAGAAGCTGCTGGCGAACCCGGATACCTCGACGTTGCTCGGGGCGCGCGACCGGGCCATGCTGGAGACGCTCTACTCGACCGGCGTTCGCGTCAGCGAGTTGATCGCCCTGGACATCGCCGACGTCGACCTGACGACCAACGTGGTGCGGGTGGCCGGCAAGGGCAAGAAGCGCCGCGTCATCCCGCTGGGCCCCGGGGCGGTCAAGACGATCCTGCACTTCCTGGATCTCCGCCGCAACGATCCGCGCAACGCGAACTTCGACGCCGAAGCCCTGTTCATCAACAAGCACGGGCAGCGGCTGAGCACGCGCAGCGTCCGGCGGAAGCTGGACAAGTACCTGCTGGATGCGGGGCTGGATCTGTCGGTCAGTCCGCACACGCTGCGGCACAGCTTCGCGACGCACATGCTGCGGCGTGGGGCCGATCTGCGGTCGGTGCAGGAGATGCTGGGGCACCAGAGCCTGAGCACGACGCAGATCTATACGCACCTGACCGGCGAAACGGTGAAAGAGAACTACGACAAGGCGCATCCGCGGGCGTAACCGTCCCGCTCAAAACCCCGCCCTCTCTTCAGGGGAGGGCAGGTTGGGGGTCGTGCCGGGTTCGGGGGGCACGGACCTATCAGCGCTGGTGCCGACCGGGCGGCTTGCGGGCGCGCCCGTTGCCGAGGATCTCGATGGCGGCGATGTGCAGGAACGGAACCAAGTCCAACGGTCGGAATCGGGGGCAGCGATGACCAGCCGGCTCTTCATCACCATCGCCAGACCGGGATTGCGGACCTCGTAGGCGTCCCCGCTGGCCGGGCGCACGCGGAACGGCGCGAAGGGCTCCCGGTCCAGCAATGCGCACAGCTCCTCGGCGGTCATACCCATAGCGTAGTTTGAGCCCAGTCGGGCGCCAGCGCCCTCGTCGACTGCGAACCATCGGGCAGCCTATTCACCATCGCTGGCTGTGGCGCCAGCCCCTTGTCCTGCGCCGCGGAAGCAGTATGCTCACCACCGAGGAAAGGAGTCGTGCATGAGCATACGGAAGATGCGCCTCTGCCTCGCGGGCCTGGTGGCCTTCTTACTCGGCATGCCGCTGACGGAACAGGCCTTCGCGCAGGGCCAGGACATCATCAGCGCCTCGTTCGGTCTGGCGGGCTCGATCGCCGATTCGGCGGGAATGAGCTGACCCGGAAAGACGCCGTAGGAGCCGTCTCCAACGGCGACTGAATCCGTCTCTCACGGCCGGCGAGCCGGCGGCGGCTAAACGGCGCCGAGCTCCGTGGTTAGCTGCCGCGCGAGTTCCTCCCCCCACCGTGGGTAGCCCCACAGGTACTGGGTTGGATCACGCAGGATCAATCGCTCCAAGCCCCGCAGGTAACGTTCCGTGATGTATGTGATCGGATCCGCTTGCCCTTCCCAGTCGGCACGCTTGAACACGTCCACCACGTCGATCTCGAATCGAAAGGCACTGCGGAGCCGCCGGATGCCTGCAACCACCACGTCCGCGTCGTACCGCCAGGCCAGCAGGCCGACGGTCCGCGTCACCCTCGTGGGCAGGCCAAGGAAGGTGCCCGCCAAGCCCCGTCGCTCGGCCGGGTGATCCGCCACGAGCGCAACCGTCCCCCCCGCTTGCAGCACCGCCGGCAGCCGCTCCAGCGCGCGCTGCACCGGAACCAGCTCGCAACCGCTGCGGGCGCGGACCCGCCGGCGATATTCGTCAAACGCCGCGTTCGCGTGCGGCAAGTACACGACCGCCGCGCGGATGCCGTTGTACCCCAGAAACACCGGCAACAGGTCGAAGGGCCCGTAGTATGCCGAGACAAGAAGCGCTGCCTGGCCACGCCGCTGGGCCGCCAGCATGTCGCCCAGGTGCGGCTCCGGCACGCGCCCGCCATAGCGGTGATACGTGCCGGGATGCAGGAGCCGCTCCGCCAGCAGAAGGTCGGTCAGGTTCCAGACACGGTGCACAAACGCCTGCGCCGCGACGCGCGCGACCTCGTTCGGCCCCAGCCGGACGCCGAGTGCCGCCCGGCACTGGGCTTCGCTTCGCAGCCGCACCGGCGTGAGCAACCAATAGAGCCACCGCGCCAGGGCCCCCATCAGCGCATATGCGACCCGGTGCCCGGCGAGGGCGAAATAGACACTGAGCATGCGCCGGTGGAAATCGCCGAGCCAGAGCACCGGCCGCACCCACAGACGCGCGGGGGTCATGCGGCCAGCATACCACAACGGGCGTGCCCCGGCCCGGAGCGCACAGTTACCCGCGCGCGCTGTCAGAACGCGACACGGAACCAGAAGAGGAAAAGGTGAGAGACAAATAGGGACAGTCACCTATTATAGATATTCTAGCCGCAGAACAGGACAGGACAAGTTCGTTTAAGGACGCGAGCGGGGATAAGGGGGACAGCCGCCTATTATAGATACTCTAGAGTGCATGCGCTCGGCACCGCCGTCGATGGAGCCGCCCGGCACGCGCCGGCCGCCCCAGCCGTGCTCGCCTGCGACCCACCGGCCTCCTGCGCCGACAACGCCATGCTACCGCGGTCCGGCAGGAAGAGCAGCCACGCTCTTTGTCGGCATCGACGGGGCGGAAGCGCGGCAGCGGGTCGTGACCCTGGGGGAGGACGGCAGCGAGGTCGATCGCGGCGGGCGCTGCCGCTGGAAGATCGAGACCGAAGGCTTCAACGTCCAGAAGAACGGCGGGTTCGATCTGGAGCAGGCCTACAGCACGCGGCCCCCGGCAGATCAAGAACGGATACCTCCTGTTGCAGATTGCCCATCTCATCCTGCAACTCCTGGAACGCGGAAATCTCCTGGGTCAAGCGGCGCAGCGCCTGTTCGGTAGTTTCCGCAACCTGGCCCAGCGCCGGGCCGAGAGTCTCCGCAACCACCTGATCCTTGCGGACGCACTCGACCCGCACGCGTGCCGGGCCATGCAGATCCGGCTCAACAGCTCCTGACCATCCGCCCGCTGTCGCTGTGCTTGGAGAGAACCCGCCCGTTCGTTCACGCCGCGCTGAGTCCACCCGTCTCAGCCCCCAGCACCTGGCGCGCGCCTGGCCACGGGTTCTCCGTGACCGCCCATGGCCTCTGACCACGCCATTGGGTTCGTCATCGCTGGCTGAGCCCCCGCGCGCTTGATAGTTCGCACTTTGTTAGGTATACTTCTTTGGGGGACGGAATAGGCGCGCGGTGGGGCCGCGCGCCCGACGGCGAGCCGGTCGAGGATCGCAGACCATGCCCAAGCGGCCACAGGTCAGACTGCGTCTGCCGGTGCGACAACCGCTGCCGCTGGTGCGATCCGCCGCGGCGGACTTTCTCGCACCCGATTCGGCGGGAATCCCTTCCCGCCCGCCACGGCCGGGACAGAGCCCGGCCGCTACGCTGGCCGACGAGGCGCCGGCCGTTACGCGCTGGACACGGAGGTCCGGCGCTACGTCGGCCGACGAGCCGTCGGCCGCTACCAAACGGCCGCGCGAGACGCCGGCCGCTACTGAACCGCCGTACGCCGAACTGCATTGCCTCACAAACTTCTCGTTTCTCCGCGGCGCGTCCCATCCGGAGGAGCTCGTCGAACAGGCGGCGGAGCTGGGCTACGCCGCCCTGGCGATTACCGACCGCAACTCGCTGGCCGGCGTGGTCCGGGCGCATGTCGCCGCCCAGGAGCATAACCTTCATCTAATTGTCGGCGCAGAGATCACGCCGGCAGATGCGCCGCCGGTGGTACTGTTGGCGCCCGATCGCCAGGCGTACGGCCGGCTGGCCCGCCTGATCACGCGCGGCCGGCTGCGCTCGCGGAAAGGCGATTGCGAGATTCGCCTGGCTGACATCGCGGACCTGGGACCCGGGCTGATCGCGCTTGTGGTGCCAGGGGCAAGGGATTCAGGGATTGAGGGATTAAGGGATCAAGGTAACGGAACGCCGGCGCATGCGGCCGATGCGCGCGGGTCCGGCCGCGACGTCGGCCACGGGGGGCCGACGCTACATCCCCTGCTGGCCTACCGCTCCATCTTCGGTCCCGATCTCTATCTCGCCGCCGAGCTAGCCTACGACGTGCCCGACGGCGCGCGGCTGGAACAGCTCGCTGCACTGTCGCGACAGACCGGCATTCCGCTCGTCGCCGCCAATGACGTGCACTATCACGTCCCCGAGCGGCGCTACCTCCAGGACGTGCTGACGTGCATCCGCGAGAAATGCACGCTCGCTGCCGCCGGTCGCCGGTTGTTCGCGAACGCTGAACGGCATCTGCGGCCGCGCGCTGAAGTCGCCCGGCGCTATGCCCCGTATACAGAGTTACTCGCGCGCACGGTAGACATTGCGGCGCGCTGTACCTTCAGTCTCGACGAACTACGGTACGAGTATCCGCACGAGCTGGTTCCGGAGGAGAAGACGGCGTGCGAGCATCTTGCGCAGCTCACGTGGGCCGGGGCACGGCAACGGTATCCCGGCGGCGTCCCGGACCGAGTCCACCAGTTGCTTGAAAGCGAGCTCCGCCTGATTACCGAATTGCATTATGAACACTACTTCCTCACGGTCTGGGACCTGGTCTGCTTTGCGCGGGGGCGCGGGATTCTGTGTCAGGGCCGCGGCTCGGCGGCGAACTCGGCGGTGTGCTATTGCCTGGGCGTGACCGCGGTCGACCCGGCCCGCATTGATCTGTTGTTCGAGCGCTTCATCAGCAAGGAGCGCAACGAGCCGCCGGATATAGACATTGACTTCGAGCACGAGCGGCGCGAACAGGTCTTTCAGTACATCTACGAGAAGTACGGCCGCGAGCGAGCGGCGATTACGGCGGAAGTCATCAGCTACCGCCCGCGGTCGGCGGTGCGCGACGTGGGCAAGGCGCTGGGCCTGTCCCTGGATCGCGTGGACGCGCTGGCGAAAGCCCTGGAATGGTGGAGCGACGACGCGGTGCCGGAGGAAGCCATCCGCGCGGCCGGGCTGGACGCGGGTGATCGCACAGTACAAATGTTGATACGGCTGGTGAAGCAGCTACTAGGCTTTCCGCGGCACCTGTCCCAGCACGTGGGCGGCTTCGTGATTACGGAAACGCCGCTGTGTGAGATCGTCCCGCTGGAAAACGGTGCCATGCCGGACCGCACGTTTATTGAGTGGGACAAGGATGACATCGACGCGCTGGGGATTCTGAAGGTGGATTGCCTGGCGCTGGGAATGCTGACAGCCATTCAGAAGTGCTTCGCGATGGTCAATCGTCGGGGTAGTGGCAGTCTCGCGCTGCACACTATTCCTCCCGAAGACCCGCACGTGTACGACCTGATCTGCGCCGCCGATACCGTCGGGGTGTTCCAGATCGAAAGCCGCGCGCAGATGAGCATGCTGCCGCGGCTCAAGCCGCGACGCTTCTATGACCTGGTGATCGAAGTTGCCATTGTGCGGCCCGGACCGATCCAAGGGGGCATGATCCACCCATATTTGCGTCGGCGGGATGGACTGGAAGCGGTGTCGTACCCCAGCGATGCCGTCCGCGGCGTGCTCGAAAAGACGCTCGGCGTGCCGCTGTTTCAGGAACAGGTCATGCGGCTCGCGGTCGTGGCCGCCGGCTTTACGGCGGGCGAGGCGGACCAACTGCGCCGGTCGATGACCGCCTGGGGCCGCGGGGGCAAGATGGAGACATTCCAGGTGCGGCTGATTAAGGGCATGCTCGCCAATGGCTACCCGCCCGCGTTCGCCGAACAGATCTTCATGCAGATTCGCGGCTTCGGCGAGTACGGTTTTCCCGAGAGTCACGCGGCGTCGTTCGCGCTGCTGGTGTACGTGTCGGCGTGGCTGAAGCGTTACCACCCGGCGGCGTTCATTGGGGCAGTGTTGAACTCGCAGCCGATGGGGTTTTATGCGCCCGCCCAACTCGTCCGCGACGCGCAGCGGCACGGGGTGCAGGTGTTGGGGGTCGACGTGAATTACAGTCGGTATGACTGTGTGCTGGAGCAAAACGAAGGGGAATGTAGCGGCCGGGCTCCGTACCGGCCGGGGAAAACGCAGAACCCCGCGGCGCTCGACGGCCGGTACGGAGCCCGGCCGCTACATTTCCAGACGCCTGCCCTCCGGCTTGGCATGCGGCTCGTGCGGGGGCTCAGCCCGGAGCAGGTGCGGGGGATCGAGGCGGCCCAGCGGGAAGGGGCCATTACTTCGCTTCACAGTCTCGCGCGGCGGGCGGATGTTTCGCGGCCGACGCTGCTGCGCCTGGCGGCGGCGGATGCGTTCCGCTCCTTGGAGCTCAATCGCCGGGAGGCGCTGTGGCAGATTCTCGCGTTGGACGACCGCCCGGCGCCGTTGTTTGCCGAATTGGAGCCCGTCGAGCCGCCCGCCGCATTGCCGCCGATGCCGCTGGATGAGACGGTGGTCCAGGATTACGACGCAATCGGACTGTCACTGAATGCACACCCGATTGGACTCGTGCGGGACGCGCTCAATACGCTGCACGTCAGCCCGAATGAGCAGCTCAAGGGCACACGGCACGGGAGGCGAATCGCGGTGGCCGGCCTGGTGACGCACCGCCAGCGGCCGGGGACGGCCAAGGGCATCGTGTTCATGACGCTGGAGGACGAGACCGGGACGGCGAACCTGATCATCCGTCCACAGGTGTGGGAGCGCTGTCGGGCGGTGGGCCGGAGCAAGATCGCCGTCATCGCGGAAGGCACCGTTGAGCGGCAGGGGGATGTGGTGCACGTACAGGTGCAGCGGCTGCAAGATCTGGCGGCGCGAATCGCGCCGGTCCGCGCCACCTCTCGCGACTTTCACTGATAAGGACCATTTGGAAATGCAGCGGCGGGGGTCCGCACAACGGACCCTACGCAGACCGGTTGGAAACCGGTCCCACAATTACGGCTCCCCCTCGTGCACCAGCCCGTCGCGAATCTCGATAATTCGCCGGCAGCGGCGGGCCACGTTCACGTCGTGCGTCACGATGATGATCGTGCGGCCGGCGGCGTTGAGCTGGTCGAGCACTTCCAGGATGAGCGCGCCCGTCGTGCTGTCGAGATTGCCGGTCGGCTCGTCCGCCAGCACCACCGCCGGATCGTTGGCGAGCGCGCGGGCAATGGCGACGCGCTGCTGCTGACCGCCGGAGAGCTCGTGGGGAAAGTGCTCGCCGCGGTCGCCCAAGCCGACTCTTTCGATGAGCCGGAGGGCCTGGGCATGCCGCTCGTGGGCCCGCAAGCCCTGGTAGAACAACGGCGTCTCCAGGTTTTCGAGCACGGTCTGGGTGTGGATCAGGTTGAAGCTCTGGAAGACGAAGCCGATACGCTGCCCGCGGATGTCGGACAGGGCGTCGTCATCGAGCTCCGAGACGTCGTGGCCGTCCACCCAGTACGTGCCCGACGTGGGCCGGTCGAGGCAGCCCAGGATGTTGAGCAGCGTGGACTTCCCGCTGCCCGAAGGGCCGACGACGGCCACGTACTCGCCACGCCGGATGGCAAAGGAGACGCCGCGCAGGGCGGGAACCTCGACGCCGGCGGCCGGGGTGTAGATCTTGACGACCTGCTCCAGGCAAACGATCTCGTCGGGTGTCGGCGGCATCGAGCTCCTCGGCCCGCGCGGGCCCGGTGACGGGGGCTTCAAAAAGGCGGTTGCAGGCCGGGCCTTTGGGCGGCATAATATGGGGTTCGGAAACTAGACGAAAGCCCCAGGCGGGGCGCAACGAGAGAGTCAGCAGCATGAAGCCCGACATCCATCCCAAGTACGTCGACACGCAGGTGACGTGTGCCTGCGGCAACACCTTCAAGACCCGGGCCACCGTTCCGGTCATCAAGGTCGATATCTGCAACGCCTGCCACCCGTTTTATACGGGCAAGCAGAAGTTCGTCGACGCCGCCGGCCGCGTTGAGCGCTTCCAGAAGAAGTTCGGCGGCGACTATTTCAGGTCCAAAGGCGACGGCAAGGCCGCCAGCGGCCATTAGCGCCGTGACTGCGAATCTTGACCACGGCCCGGGCACCGCGCTCGGGCCGTGCTGTTTGTCCCGCTCGTGAGTATCGGCCCGTTGGTGTGGAAAAGCCTGTGATCTCCGTCGCAGACCCAGCCTGGATGACGCGCGTCAAAGAGATCGTCGCCCACGTCGACGAGCTCGCCGCCGAGATGAACCGGCCCCAGGTCGCCGCGAGCAGCGCGCTGATGACCAAGCTGTCGCGCGAGCACGGCGAGCTGGAGAAGATCGCCCGGCCGTACCGCGAATACCGGCGGGTGACGGATCAGCTCGCCGAGTCGCAGGAGCTCGCCGCAGACGGCTCCGACCCCGAGCTGCGACAACTGGCGGAGGCCGAGATTCCGGCTTTGGAGACCCGCCGGGAGCGGTTGCTGGACGCGCTGAAAGAGCGGCTGGTGACGGGCGACGAAGGGGCGATTCGCTCGATCATGCTCGAAATCCGGGCCGGCACCGGGGGCGAAGAAGCGGCCCTGTTCGCCGGCAACCTGCTCACCATGTACACCGCCTACGCGACCCGCAAGGGCTTCAAGGTCGAAGTGCTGTCGATGTCGCCGTCGGAGCTCGGCGGGATCAAGGACGCTATCCTCAACGTCACCGGCGACGAGGTGTACCTGCACTTCCGGTTCGAGGCCGGCGGACACCGCGTGCAGCGCGTGCCGAAGACGGAGGCCCAGGGCCGGATTCACACCTCCGCCGCCACGGTGGCCGTTTTCCCCGAACCGGACGAGATCAACATCGAGATTGATTGGGAGAAGGACGTCATCGAGCACGTCAGCCGGGCGGGCGGGCCGGGCGGGCAGAACGTGAACAAGGTTTCCAGCGCGATCCGGCTCGAGCACATCCCGACCGGCATCACGGTGTCGATGCGCGACGAGAAGAGCCAGCACAAGAACCGGGCCAAGGCACGGCGTGTCCTGATGTCGCGGCTTTACGACCACTTTCATACGCAGCAGCAGAGCAAGGTGGCCTCGGACCGCAAGACGATGATCGGCTCGGGCGACCGCAGCGACCGCATCCGCACATACAATTTCCCGCAGAACCGGGTCACCGACCACCGCATCAACAAGGACGTGTACGACCTGCCGCGCATCCTGGCCGGCGACCTGGACGAATTCCAGCAGGAGTTGCACGACCGCGAGCTGAAGCTGCGGCTGGAGAACCTGTAACCGCCAAGGCGCCAAGCCCGCCAAGGATGCCGAGCCCGCAACGCAAGCGAGGGACGCGCCGTAGCGTCGGCCCTCCCGGCGCGCCGGGACCGACGACGAAGTCGACCGGGTTTGTAGAGTCCCTACGACGTCACCAACTTCGCCAGGCTCAGCTCCAACACTGCCACCGGGTGCCGCAGGCCGTAGTTCTCCAGCACCTCCGGATGCACCTCGCCCATGACGCCGAGCGGGCGGCCTTGATCGTCGAATAGAGCCGCCGCGCGGCCGGGGATGAAGCTGGCGTGCTCGGTCGGCTTGACGGCCTGGGCGGCTCCCATTTCGTGGACGAAGGCGTCGGCCACCGCGCGGATGTCCGCATAGCCGACGTGCGTGCCGATCATCGCCGCCGCAACGAAACGCTCCTCGCGGGCGCCGGTCTCCGCCGCGGGGTCCACAAAGGAGCAGTCGCCCAGCTCGAAGAGACACTGCGGCAGGTCATACTGCTTGTTGATCGCCAGCGTCTCCAGTAGCCCCGGCAGTAGCGACACGCGGCACATGGTCTGTTCAGTGCTGACGGGGTTCTCGATCAACACGGCCCGCGGGTCCGGCGGAAGCCGCCACTTGGCCAGCGCCGCCGGCTCGCTTGTCAGCACCAACGTCATGACCTGGTGGAATCCCAGGCCGGTCATGATCCGGCGAGCCGTCGCCGACTGCTCTTCGATGGCCTGCGGCGTGCCCACGGTGAAAGTGGGGACAAGCTCCGGCGTCAGGTTCTCGTAGCCGTACGCGATGGCAGCGTCCTCGATCAGGTCGACCGGGTGCATGACGTCGTTGCGGTACGCGGGCACGAGCACCTTGATGCGATCGGGCCGGCCGAACTCATCGACGTCGTAGCCCATGGACTCAAGCAGCTCGGCAAGCTCGGCGGCATTGAGCCGCACGCCGATCGTGTCGGCCGCGTCCTGCACGTCCAGGATCATCTCCTGGGGCGTCAGGTCGGGGGTGATGCGGACGGCGGGCGAGACGCCCACCCCACCCGGCGAGACGCCCACCCCACCCGGCGAGACGCCCACTCCACCCGGCGACTCAATGAGCACGCACTCGACCTCGACCTGCGGCATGATCTCCTTCAGGCTGGTCACAACGATGTTAAGGGCCCGGTCGACTGTTCGTTGCGCGAGCCCCGTAACATCCACGAAGAACTGGCCAGTCTTCAGCGTCACGCGCGTGGCCTCGCTGTTGATGATCGGCGGCATCGACAGCACCGTGCCGACGCCGTCGCGCAGCAGGGGATATTTCTTCAGCGGCCGGAGCAGATGCGCATACGCTTGCCCGGTCTTGTGCTTTTCGAGGATTTCGCGTGGCGTAAGCAGACTGTGCGGGTCATGGGGCGGGAAGCCGAGCGGCACGAAGCGCACCCCGTCTGGATCGACGGCGTCGTAGTGGAAAACATCGCCTGCGAGCGTGTCCAGGTCATACACGCCGATGGACGCGAGCTTGCGGTCGCGGCCGATGGCCCAGTGCAGATCCTCCTGGAGGTTCATGACCATCTTGATGGTGTTGTTGTCGAGCTGCACGTTGCGGACGACGGCGCAGGCGATGAACGGCCGTCGGCTATCCTCGCGAGACAGGTCTGGATCGACTTGGACCCTGATGCGAGCGGCGGACAGCGGGTACTCGGGTATGCCAGTCTGGATGCCCAGGTGGCCGCGGACATAGCGGGCCATCCCGCCGGGGTCGAAAAGATCCGGCCGCACCGCCAGCATGTTCAGTCGCAGCACCTGGCTGGGGCCGAGATCGCCGAGCGTCGTGGGGGCGGCGCGGAAGTCGGACCCGCAGTTCGAGCAGCTCAGCGGCGCGCCCTGGGCCTCCGTGCGGTCGTAGATTTTCCCGCAGACGTTGCAGACGTACTGCTGCACGTCGGCGACCTGCTCGACCTCGCAGCCGAGCCTGGGGAGCAGGTTGACGAGGTCGGCGACGGTGAGTCGCTGCCCCTTCGTGCCTGCGTGTCCGCCTGCGGCGGATGCCTTCGTGCCTGCCTGTTGGCCCCGCGCTTGCGCTTGGGGCTCGGATGGCGCGATGCGCGCCAGGAGCATCTCGACCGGCATATCTATGATCGGCACAGCGGCTCCTCCAGTAGCGGCCGGCCTCTGTGCCGGCCGTTGGATACCACGCGACTATCAACGGCCGGGACGGAGCCCGGCCGCTACGCCCGACACAGCGGCTCCTCCCTTAGCCACGGCATGGTCGCGTAGTACAGGGCCCCGATCGAATCCAGGTTGTGCGACAGCATCGCCAGCCGTTCCAGGCCCAGCCCCCATGCCAGCACGCGGTCCGTAATCCCCACCGGCAGTGTCACCTCCGGCCGGAACACGCCCGAGCCGCCCATCTCGACCCAGTCGCCACGGCTTTCCAGGTAAAGCAGCACCTCGGCCGATGGTTCCGTGTAGGGGAAGAAGCTCGGCACGACCTTGACCTTCGGGAAGCCCATCTTCTGGTAGAACGCCGACAGGGTGCCAATGAGCGTCACCAGGCTGGCGGCCGGGTCAACGATGATCCCGTCAACCTGATGGAACACGGGCAGGTGTTTGTAGTCCGCGGTTTCGCGGCGAAACACTGGTCCAATAATGAAATACTTTCCCGGTTTACCACGGGCATGCCGCGCCAGGGCTCGGATCGTTGCCGCGGTCGTGTGGGTGCGGAGGACCGGGCGGTGCGCTAGCTCGCGATTCCAGCGGTACTGCCACCCGCTCGAGCCCGTATCGCCGCCATCCTCGTGCGTTGCGCGGATCCGTTCGACGAGTGCGCTATCTGGTAGCCGGCAGCGCTCGGGGCGCGCGACATAGAACGTGTCCTGCATGTCGCGGGCGGGGTGATCCTGTGGCTGGAACAAGGCGTCGAAGTCCCAGAAGCTGGATTCCACCCACGGGCTGACGACCTCTTCAAAGCCCATTTCCAGGAACGCCCGCCGCGCACGATCGAGCGTCCGTTGGAACGGGTGCTCCTTGCCGGGATAGAGCTTCTTGGCCGCGAGCGTCACGTCGTAGGGCTGGATGTCTACGTGCCGCCAGCCCCCGTCCGCGAGGAGCTCCGGCGTGAGCTGCGTGACCTTCTTCCGCCCCTTCACGCCGGCGGCAAGCAATTCGCAGCCGGCGTCGGTCAGCGCCACGTGGCGTGCGGTCCGCTCTTTCACAACGAGGAAACCCTTCCGCGCCGCGAGGAGCTTGACGGCGTTGGCAACCGGGAGCCCCGCGGCCTCCAATTCGGCTCGCGTGGCCACGCGACCGCCCGCCAGTGCTTTGAGGAGCACCTCGTCCGGCTGGGGCTGATCGGTCTGGCCGCCGGGTAACAGAGTCAGGCGGTCGCCTTCCTTGCGTGCCCACGCGCGCTGCGCGAGCCAGCGCAGCGCGCCGCCGACCTGCCCGGCATTCAGCTTGCAGTGCTTGGGAATCTCCGTGATCGGGCAGGTCCCGCCCTGTTTGCGTAGCACACGGACGATCACCCGCTCCGGCAGCGGCTGATCCACGTAGGCTTGGGCCTCTGGGCCCAGGTGAAATTCGTGAAAACTCGACTCCTCAATGACCACATAGCCCGAGTGACGAAGCTCGGCGCACGCCGCCGTCACGGGCGACTGGTCCAGCCCGAGCGCGCGGGCGAGGTCGGTGAGGGCGATGGGACCGGCCGCCTCTCCGAGCCGTTGGAGAACATCGAACTGGGTTTGCGGCAGTTCCATCCATACTCCCTCGTAGTGATCAGAACCCCGCCCGCGAGGGCGGGGCCTGGCCCAGTCCGGCGCGACGGACGTACCGGGTTCGGTCAGGCGCCATGAGAAGCCCTGTGTATCGCAAGTGCGTGCGGGTCTCAAGAGCGAATCTGCGCCGAAGTTCACGATCCCGCGCGGTAAACCCGAGCCCGGAGCGCGAGTAGAATTTGAGATCAGCCTCCACGCCACGACCGGAACCGACCCCGAACGCGGCGTCCCTCGAATGAGCGAAATCCTGCCGCCCCTGTAA
>Ga0315291_10000290_pt1 | contig 64393 bp, 64 predicted proteins | sample YL17G12_20_MG_FD_203070 | JGI IMG/M metagenome (GOLD analysis project Ga0315291, IMG submission 203070) | Sediment microbial communities from Yellowstone Lake, YNP, Wyoming, USA - YL17G12_20 | ecosystem: Environmental > Aquatic > Freshwater > Lake > Sediment | place: USA: Wyoming | collected... | reverse complement strand
ACGAGCCGTTCCTGATGCGGATCGGCTTCCTGGAGCGGACGACCCGGGGCCGGAAACTCACGGCCAGAGCCTACGAGCACCTGGGCTTCGAATATCCCCATGAACGCCGCCCGTCGCCGCAGAAAAAACTGTTCGGCGACAAGTAGAATGCGGTGAATTCGGCATGGATCTGCGAGTCCGCGATTTCGATTACGACCTTCCCAAGAAGCTGATTGCTCAGCATCCCCTGAAACGCCGCGACGAATCCCGGATGATGGTCGTCGAGAGAAAAAAGGGACGAATCACACACGCGCGGTTCACGGAATTCCCCGGATGCCTGCGACCTGGCGACGTCCTTGTCCTCAACGATACGAAGGTTCTCCCGGCCAGGGCCTGGGGGCGTGCCGGCGACAAGGACGTCGAATTCCTGTTCGTCAAAGAGAAGGCCGCGGGTCTATGGGAAGTGCTGTGCCGGCCGGCCAAGCGGGTGCGGACGGGGGGACACGTTGTCTTCGGTCCCGGGTTTGAAGGGACCATAACCGCGGAGGAAACCGAGGGGTTGAGGGTCCTGCGTTTCGAGGTCCCTGATGTCCTCGACGAGCTCAATAAGGTCGGTTTTGCGCCCCTTCCTCCTTATATCAAGCGGCGGAAAGACCAGGAGGGACTGAGGCTGCGGGATCTCGAACGATACCAAACGGTGTTCGCGCGCAAGGAAGGCGCGATCGCGGCGCCGACGGCCGGGTTTCATTTCACAAAGGCGATCCTGGACGAAATGGAAGGACGCGGCGTCAAGGTTCAAAGCGTCACACTCGATGTCGGGGTCGCGACCTTTCAGCCGGTGAGGGTCGACCGGATCAAAGATCACCGGATGCTCGAGGAAAAGTTCGAGATCTCGCCCGCGGCCGCCCGGGCGATCAGCGCCGCGAAAAGCGAGGGCCGTCCCGTCACGGCCGTAGGCACGACCGTCGTCCGGACGCTCGAGAGCGCCTGGCGGGAAAGAGGCGTGCGCCCGGGCCGGGGCATGACATCGCTCTTTATTTACCCTGGCTATGATTATAGGGTCGTGGACAGGCTGCTGACGAACTTTCATCTGCCCCGGAGCACGCTCTTGATGCTCGTCTCAGCCTTCGCCGGCCGCGACCTCATTATGCAGGCCTACCATGAGGCCATCAAGGAGAGCTATCGCTTCTTTTCGTACGGCGACTGCATGCTCATCCTATAGGAGTGCCGGGAGCAAAGACCTTTCCCGTGCCCTCCTCTTGACATCACGGCCATCGAAGGCCATCAGACACGCGAGTTCTGAAGGCGCCAAGAAGGATGGTTCGGAAATGGAAGAGAACCGTCTGCGCTTAATACCTGGCCCCCGCCCGTCAATCCGCGAATGCGACGAACGAAAAGCATTCGGGAATGTGGGAGTCGTAGACCCCGTGGCGGTTGAGCGCCCAGCCGGGGTGCGGTTCGGCCTTGACGCCGCAGTATTCAAGTCGCTCGAACCGCGAGAAATCCATCCGCCAGACATCGCCCGGGCGCGGCGGGAGGGAACGGCTGCCTGCGAGGGCGGTCATCCCCTTCCAGGGAAAGGCCAACTCGACGGTCCAGCCCTTATCGACGTCAAGGGGGTCGTTGAGCGTGCCTTGGACCTTGACCGCGCTCCTGAGCCCCGCGAGGTCCCAATCCATGAACGCCCAGCGGGCGCCTCGCGGGTGCTTGCCGTGCCTCAGGCCGTCCTGGAACCCGCCGACGATATCGACCTCGCGGCTGAGGAGGTCGAATTCGGGCCTGTCGAAGCGCCCGCCCTTTTTATAAGCGTCCTGCCAGATGTAGAAGACCTCGTAGACCGTGCCCAGGGCGTTGATCTCGAACTCGTAGTAGCAGTCCTCGCCGCCGATGAAGACCTCGATGTCATTCTCATGCCAGATCAGCGAATCCCGCTCAGCGAGACGAGCCTGGACGTTCGGCTCTTCCACCCAAAAGGCGGCGTAGAAATTCTCATCGTCCCAAAGCCCGGCCATCCGCGTTTCCAGGAATCCGGGGACGCCGCTCACGAGGTCTACGAACCGGCCGGACTTCGCCGCCCGGCGCCAGCAGGATTTTTCCAGATCGCCGTCGATCGCGATCTTCTCCCGGGTCCGGAGGCAGCTGTACCTAACCAGGTCCTTTTCCAAACGGCCGTATTTCGGGTCCATGGATTCACCTAAATCTATCAATACCAACAAAAAAAGGCAATACGCGAGACGCAACGATTGAGCACAATCTGAAGTATCATCCATCGTGAACCGGAAGAATCGCATCAAGAGGAGAAAGATCCTCATTCTGGCCGTGTCCGTTTTTTTTGCGGCCCTTTTCCTTTTCGGGGCCCTGGCCATCCTAGCAGCGGAGAAAGGCCCGCCGGAGTCCGATGTCGTGGTCTCCGTCGATCCAGGCGTGGAAATTAGCCGGACTATTTTCTGATAAAGCGCATGTTGCGGACGCGGCCCCCCAGTGCATTCCTCGCGCCGTCGCGTCTCAACTGGACATGTCCGAATCCCCAGGGGTTCCCTGAGAACGCGTCCTTTTCAAACGTCCATGTGTTGTAGTATGGTAAAAAGCATGAAACGCATCTTCGGAACTCTTATGACGGTTATGTGCTTGAGCGCTTATGCCCGCCCGATGAACGTTCTGGTCTTTTCCAGGACCACGGGTTTCCGGCATGATTCGATCCCGGCCGGGATCACTTGCCTGAAGACAATGGCCGAAAAGAACGGCTGGCGGATCACCTCGACCGAGGACCCCGCCGTTTTTTCCGACGGCGAGCTGGCCAATTATGACGTCACCGTCTGGCTGATGACCACGGGGGATGTCCTCGATGCGGTCCAACAGGATGCCTTCGCCCGCTTCATCCGGTCCGGAAAAGGATTCGTCGGCGTCCATTCGGCCACGATCACGGAGAACGGCTGGCCCTGGTTCATCGACCTCGTAGGCGCGAAGTTCATAGGGCATCCGCCAGACCAGAAGGGCCGTCTCATCATCGAGGACCGGGACCATCCTTCGATCCCGGCGACGATGCCGAAGGAATGGACGCGGGCGGACGAGTGGTATTCCTTTGACCGGAACCCGCGCGGAAAAGTAAAAGTGCTGATCTCGATCGACGAGTCATCCTATGACGTGGATGACAACCAATGGTTCCCGGACGTCAAGCAGAGGATGGGCGACCACCCCTTAGTCTGGTACCAGGAGTACGACGGGGGCCGGGTTTTCCAGACGGCTTTGGGGCATACGGCGGAGAGCTACGCCGATCCGATCTTCATCGCTCACCTCGAAGGCGCAATCCGTTGGGCGGCGGCCAAAGCGAAACAGGAACAGGAGATGGTCCTATGAAGCGATTGTCCATAGCGCTGATGGCAGTTTTGTCGTTCTGCCTGCTTGCGCCGGCGGTCCAGGAGACGCGCCCCGAGCCCGCGACCCTGGCCATCGGAGCGAAGGCCCCGGACTTCAAGCTGATGGGGGTAGACGACAAAGCCTACGGTCTGAAGGATTTCGCGTCCTATCAATGCCTCGTCGTGGTCTTCAGCTGCGACCACTGTCCCACGGCCCAGGCCTACGAAGACCGGCTCATCGGCGTCTTCCATGATTACAAGCCCAAGGGCGTGGGAATGGTCATGATCTCGCCCAATAGCCCCAAGGCCCTCAATCTGGCCGAAATGGGCTATACCGACGTGGGCGACACGCTGGCCGATATGAAGGTCCGGGCCAAGGACAAGAAATTCCCCTTCCCCTATCTCTATGACGGGGACGAACAAAAAGCGGCGCTAGCCTACGGCCCGGTCGCGACGCCTCACGTCTTCGTCTTCGATGGGGACCACCGCCTGCAATATTCGGGCAGGGTGGATGAGAAAGAAAAGCCGGGCACGGGACGGGCCGAAGACCTGCGGAACGCCCTCGACGCCGTGCTGGCCGGAAGGAAGCCATCAGTCGCCACGACCAAGGTCTTCGGGTGCTCCGTCAAGTGGGCCTGGAAGGACGATTATACGAACGAGCTCTACCGCGAGTGGGCGGCCCTGCCCGTGACGATCGAACCGATCGACGTCGCCGGCGTGAAGGCACTGTTGACGAACCCTTCAGTCAAGCTCCGGCTCATCAACGTCTGGGCCACCTGGTGCGGGCCCTGCACGGCCGAGTTCCCCGAGCTCGTCAAGACCGACCGCATGTACCGCGAACGGGACTTCGAATTCATCTCCATCAGCGCCGACAAGATGGAGAAACGGGGCAAGGCGCTCGAGTTCCTCAAAAAGAACCAGGCCTCCAATAAGAACTACATATTCAGCGGCGAGACCGTCTACCCCCTCATCGAAGCGATCGATCCCGGCTGGCAGGGGGCCCTCCCCTATACCGTCATCGTGGAACCCGGAGGAGAGATGGTCCTCCGCCACCAGGGCATCCTCGACCCCCTCCCCCTGCGGAAGTTCATCGTCGAACACCCGCTGGTGGGAAGATATTATTGAGGGCCGCTTTTATTCCTCGCCGCGGACGAGCTTCCCCGGCATCGTGTACATGCGCCTCAAGTAAACGATCAACATGAGAATCATGACCGCCAGGGCAGGCAGCATGGTCTCGAAGGAAAGAACGCTCATCTCCCCCCTGATGATCCGCAGCGTCCCCCGGATGAGGAGGTACCAAAGAAGATTGGTCCCGGCCGTCAGCCCGGCGAGGAATTCCTTGATGAGGTCCCAGTAGATCAACTGCTTCTCCTCCGGGAGTTTCAGGAATTGCTCCTTGTGGGGAATATTGAGGGACTGAGGTTTACGGTTCAAGCGGCGCATATTGTGGCCGAGAAGATAAAAGATAAGCGTCATGCCCCAGGCCATGGCCGCGAGCCAGATGATCCCTTCCTTGCCGCCCCATCGGTCCGGGTTCCCCGAGAAATTGAAGTGAGTGGGGATGCGCGGCGCGAGCTTCGGATAGGCCGCATAAACGGTGTTGCTGATGAGGACCAGCAGGATAAGGTTGGCCAGATCGTAGAGCTTTTTCATGTTCTTATTTCTTCTGCTTCGTTTCGAGGGGCTTGTCCGAGCCCTCGAAAAACATCTTTTGCAGCTCCAGCGTCTTCGCATCCGCCTTGACGGAACGGATCATCTCCGCCAGGACGCCGGATTCCAGGTTGATCATCGTTTCGCCCATCTCCTTGATCCCGGCGGCCCCGTATCCCCTATAGTGATTCGGCTGGGACGCGTACCACCAGATCCCCGTATAGGCGTGCTTCAGGTCGGCGAGCCGTTTCAGGTCCTCCCCGCTCTGGTCGTCCGCCCGGTCCAGGTGGACCAGGTCCGGCCGGTGGGCGAGCATGGTGGACGTTTCTTCTTCCCCGGCATGACCGTCGAGGACTGTCTTGCGCATCTTCTTCAGCGCATCGGCCACGGACGTATCATCCGAGGGGTCATACAGGTAGACGGCATAGTCTTTTTTAGCGGCGAGCTGGACCTGGCAGAAATACTGGAGGAACTGCTCGTTTCCGCCGTGGCCGTTGACCAGGATGATCTTCTTGATGCCGTTACGGGCGAGTTCGTCGCAGGTCTCCTGGAGAAGGTCCAACATGAGATGGGTGCTGTAGGCGATCGTCCCCGGCTGGTGCTTGGCCTCGAAGATCTGGCCGAAATAATACTGCGGGAAGACGATCGTATATTCCTTTGCCGCCGCCCGGAGCGAAAGCTCCCGACAGTCGAGAAGGTCGGTGCCCAGCGGGAGATGGGGACCATGCTTTTCCAAAATGCCTACCGGGATGACGCAGGTCCCCCCGGACTTGGCGACGGCCTGGATGAAGTCCGGGGACGTGAGCTCTTCATAACGGGCCGAAAGCTCCGAGGCCGCTTTCGCGGTTTCCTGGGCGAGTGATATTCCGGCCAGGCCGAAAACCACGGCGGCTACCGACAGAATAACCAACGGTTTAAATAAGCGCTTCATGGGTGACATCTCTTTTTCCATAGATATTTATTCCTATTTATATACCAGGGCAAAAAATGAGTCAACCGGGATGGGCGACATAAAAAGGGTTCTCTTCCATTTAGTGTGGGCTGGATCAATAGCTTGGACGGGACGGCCGTCGGAAAACGCTCCAGGAAGACTAACAGTCCAAGTCCTCAACCCACACCAAATGCAAGAGAACCACAAAATGTCAAAAGAGTAGGTTTGACCCTCACCGGCTTGCTCGATAAAATGGGCCCAGGAGGCAACCGATGGACCGACACGCATGGATCGAAGAGTTCCCGGGGGCCGTGACTGTCTGTGACGAGAAGGGGACGGTCATCGAGATGAACGAAAGATCGGCACGGAGCTTCGCCGAGGACGGCGGAGCGGCCCTCATCGGAAAGAACGTCCTCGACTGCCACCCCGAGCCGGCCCGGACAAAGCTTGCAGAGATGATGGACGGGCGGCGGACGAACGTCTACACGATCGAGAAGAACGGCGCCAAAAAATTAATCTACCAGGCCCCCTGGTTCCGGGACGGGGAATACCGGGGATTCATTGAGCTTTCGCTCGAGATCCCTTTCGAAATGCCCCATTTCGTACGAACAGGCAAGTCGGGGTCAAACCTACAATCTTAACAGCTTAGCTCTCCTGCATTTTGCTTCGAATTCAACAAGGCCCCCGCACACAAAACGCGAGAGAACCAACAGCTTTTGTTAAGATTGCAGGTTTAACCCCTAAAATTGCCGATAGGATTCTTTCTTTTCAAGCGATGACGCCGACTTCTGGTGATACCTGGAATTCCAGGGACACGATACCAATTCCAGAGAATTGGTTCATGTCCCGGAATTCCGACTCAAGTCCTACCGGCAATTTTGGGTAACCCCTACTGGTTTGACGTTGACCCGTTCCTGTGGTATTGATATCAGCTAGACGAAAATCCCCCAGGAAAAACGCGAGCTTATGATCGGCCAGACCCTGAAGCATTACAAAATCGAAAGCGTGCTCGGCAAGGGCGGCATGGGCATCGTCTACCGGGCGCTGGACACCAAGCTCCAACGGCCCGTGGCCCTGAAACTCCTCAAGCCTGAGCTCGTATCTAACGCGGACCGCAAGGCCAGGTTCCTGCGCGAGGCCCGCTCCGCGGCGGCCGTTTCCCATCCCTCCATCGCCCAGGTCTATGACATCGACGAGGATGACGGGACCACCTTCATCGCCATGGAATATGTGGACGGACGGACCGTCAACCGGCTCGTCGCCGACGGCGAGCTGGACCTTCTCGGAGCGGTGGAGATCGCCCTCCAGGTGGCCGAGGGCCTGGCCAAGGCGCACGAAGCAAACATCATCCACCGGGACATCAAGTCGGACAACATCATGGTCACCCGGGAGGGGCACGCCAAGCTTCTCGATTTCGGCCTGGCCAAGCTCCTGGAATCCGTCCCCGAAGACGCCGGGACGGACACGGGGGGCCCCGTTCCGCCCGGCCGGACCCTGACGATCGGACAGGCGCAGACCATCGCCGGGGCGGTGATGGGGACGATCAACTACATGAGCCCCGAACAGGCCCGGGGACAGGACCTGGACCCACGGAGCGACATCTTCTCGCTCGGGGTCGTCCTCTACGAAATGGCGACGGGAGAGCTCCCCTTCAAGGGGGACACGTTCCTGGACACGATGCACTCGATCGCTTACGAAGAGCCCAAGGCCGTGACGGTCGTGCGCAAGAACCTCCCTCCCCAACTCCACCAGATCGTCTTCCGCTGTCTGAGGAAGCGGCGCGAGAACCGCTATCCGGACGCCCGAACCCTGGCGGCCGACCTCAAGCACCTGAAACACGATATCGAATCCGGGGCCAAGCTCTCCCTGCCGCCTGGGCAAAGATTGCGGGGGTGGCTGGAGGGGCTGCCGACGGCCCTCCCCTTCGGGCGGAACGGCATGATCATCCTGGCGGTCGCCGTCGTCGCAGCCGTCGTTCTCATCTTCACCAAGATCCAATGGGGCAACATGATAGGCAGCGGCATTATGGCGCTTGTCGCTTATAGGATCGTCAGGAACAGGAAGCGCCGGATGCTCCAGGGATTCACCAAGAAGGTTTCCGCTCTCCCGGAGGTCAAGGCCGTCATCATCAAGGGCGATCAGGTGACCGTGGTCATGGACAAGGCCCGGGCCAAGACCTATATCAGGATCACCAGTCTCATCGACGGGATCAACAAGAAGCTCTTCCTGGGAAAGCCGGTCGCCGGCACGATCAAGGACGACCTGGGCGAACGGGAATTCCAGAACATGCTGCGGGACACCGGCATCGTCTACGCGCGGGACGACGTCATGCTCGAATCCGGCTTTAAAGCGGAAGGGAAACACGCCGGCCCGGAAAAAGGATCGAATTCGCGGACCTAGCGAGGCTTCGAACTTGCCGGCATCACGGCTTTGACTCGGAACTCTCTTTTGCATAGAATCCCGCTATGATGTCGAAATCCATGAAATCGAGCTCGTTGTCGCGGGCACGCGGCGGCGTCGTTATCCTGGGCTTCCTTTTTTCACTTTCGACGGCCTGTTCGCTGGCGACGAAAAAGCCCGCCGCCGCGGCCTCGGCCGGCCGGGGAACGGCGCTTCCCGTCAGCCAGATCATTACGCCCGCGGGAATCCAGGTTGAGCTGCCAGGTCTGCGGCCGCAGGTCCTGGCCTTGAGCCCCGACGGGCGCCTCCTCATCACATCCGGCAAGACCCACGAGATCGTGGTCGTGGATCCGGAAACGGGCGCGGTCAGGCAACTCGTCCCGTTCCCCGTGGAATCTTCGAGCGGCCTCGGACCGCTGTCTCCGTCGGAGAACATCCTGAAAACCGGCGACGAGGGCCAGGTGAGCTACACCGGCCTGGCTTTCTCTCCGGAAGGCGAACGCCTTTATCTCAGCAACGTCAATGGCCGTATCGAGGTTTTCGGCGTTCTTCCCGGCGGAGAGGTCGCCGGCCTGTTCTCCATCCTCCTGCCGTCCGCAGGCGCGCCGCGCCGGGAAGAAGAGATCCCCGCCGGCATCGCCGTTTCCAACGACGGAAAACGCCTGTACGTGGCCTTGAATCTCTCGAACCGGCTGGGTGAGTTCGAGTCCAAAGACGGCCGTCTCCTTCGGCTGTTCGACGTGGGCGTCGCCCCCTACGATGTCGCGCTCGTCGGCAGAAAAGCCTACGTGAGCAACTGGGGAGGACGGCGCCCGCAGACCGGTGACGTGACCGGTCCCGCCGGCAGAGGGACCCTGGTCAAGGTCGATCCGTCGACCTTCGTCGCCAACGAAGGCTCGGTGACCGTGGTCGATCTCGATTCCGGAGAAACTGCGGCCGAGATCCCGGTCCATCTCCACGCCTCCGCTCTGGCCGTCTCGCCGGACGGCCGTTACGTCGTCTGCGCCAACGCCGCGAGCGATAACCTCAGCGTCATCGACACCCGCAAGGATGCCGTCGTCGAGACCATCTGGGTCAAACCCGACCCTGCCGACCTCTTCGGGGCTTCGCCGAACGCCCTGACCTTCGATCCCGGGGGCGGCCGTCTTTTTATCGCCAACGGCACGCAGAACGCCATAGCCGTCGTCGGATTCGATCCGGCCGGCCGGGATTCGCGGCTCCTCGGCCTGGTCCCCGTCGGATGGTTCCCCGGCGCCATCGTTTATCATCCCCGCCTCGACAGGATCTGTGTGGCGAACATAAAGGGAATCGAAACGGTCAAGGGGCAAGATGAGCACAGCGGCGTTTCGGGATTTAATTCTCATCAATATCATGGTTCCCTGTCCCTCGTCCCCGTTCCCGCGGTAGCCGAGCTTCATCGGTTCACGGCCGCGGTCTGGGACAATTATCACCGGGGGCGCATCGCAAAAGCGCTCCTGCCCCCGCGCCCGGGCCAGCCGTCCCGGCCCGTCCCCGAGCGCATCGGCGAACCGAGCGTGTTCAAGCACGTCGTCTATGTCATCAAGGAAAACCGGACCTATGATCAGGTGCTGGGGGACGTGCCGCTCGGAAACGGCGACCCGGCTCTCTGCACCTTCGGGGAACGCGTCACGCCGAACCAGCACAAAATGGCCTCTGAATTCGTCCTGCTCGATAACATATTCTGCTGCGGCATTCTCAGCGCCGACGGGCACCAATGGTCGATGTCCGCTTTTGGGACGGATTACCTCGAAAAGTCCTTCGCAGGCTGGCCCCGCAGCTATCCGGACGGCATGGGAGAGGACGAGGTCGACGCCCTGGCTTACGCTCCTACGGGATTCCTCTGGGACAACGCCCTGAGCCACGGCAAAACGTTAAGGGACTTCGGCGAATTCGCCATCCCGGCCGTCCGCTGGGCCGATCCGGACCGGCCCGGGGAACCCGATTGGGCGGCGTGCTGGCAGGAGACCAATCATCCCCGGGGAGAGATCCTCTTCGGTTGCGAACCTGCGATCGAGTCCCTGAGGCCGTATCTCGCTTCGGGGACGGTCGGATGGAGCATGGAAGTCCCCGACGCCTTTCGGGCGGACGCCTTCATCCGTGAACTCGAAGAATACGAAAAGCGGGACAGCCTGCCCGATCTCATCCTCATCTGCCTGCCCAACGATCATACGAGCGGCACGAAGGAGGGCGCCCCGACGCCGGCCGCCTACGTAGCCGACAACGACCTCGCCTTCGGACGCATCGTTGAGGCCATCGGACGAAGCCGTTTCTGGAAGGATACCGTGATCTTCGGGATCGAGGACGATCCGCAGAACGGTTGGGACCACGTGAGCGGTTACAGGACGACCGCGTATGTCATCAGCCCCTACACGAAGCGCGGCCTGGTCGTCCGCACCGCCTACAATACGATCAGCATCCTGCGGACGATCGAACAGATCCTGGGTCTTCCTCCGATGAACCAGTTCGATGCTGCTACCCTGCCTATGTTCGATTGTTTCACGGGAACGCCGGATTTCGAGCCTTTCAAGGCCGTCCCCAATCGGGTCCCTCTCGACGAGATGAATCCGCCCGAAGAAACGATCAAGGATCCCCTGCTTCGCCATCTCGCAGCCCTATCGGAGCGGCTCAACTTCAAACGGGTCGACGCCTGCCCCGAGGGCATCCTCAACCGGATCATCTGGCACGCCGCGAAAGGCAGCACCGTCCCCTTCCCGGCTTGGGCGATCACGACGCGGGCGGGAGACGAGGATTAAAACGCAAGGGCGGGGCGCGGAGCCGGAGGGGAATGTCGCAAGGGGGACGGCTTGGGGCGGGGATCCCGGCTCCTGACGTTTACGGACCGACCGGGCTAGAGCTTTTTGCGGCTTGTGCCGTCGTCGCAGGGCTCATCGTCTTCATAATTGCGGGCCTGTTCGGGATCAGGCATGACCCGGCAAAAGGGAAGCGGCCCCATGGGTTCCATGGGCTTGCCGCAGCACAGAGGGACCGGCTGACCTTCCTTGACCGTGACCTGCTTATCGCATTCCGGGCATTTGTATCGTCTTTCGCTCATGATCCGTCCGCCTTGATGTTGTTCGTATCTGAGATACGGCTAAGATAGCATTTCCGGGACTCGTAAGCAAGTTTTGACATATCGGGGAGTTTCCTCTATCCTGTGAATTCATGCGGAGTTCCATGGACGGACCAAGCCCCTCCCTTGACAGGGCCGTTGGACCCGTCGTTCTGAACCGGGACGGCCACTCCATCTCGCGAAGGAACATCGACCCCGACGCCCTCAAGATCCTTTACCGGCTCCACCGGCTTGGGTTCACGGCCTATCTCTGCGGCGGGGCCGTCCGGGACCTGATGCTGGGAAAGCAACCCAAGGACTTCGATATCGCGACCGACGCCCGGCCGGGGCAGATCAAGAAACGATTCGCCAACGTCTTCATCATCGGCAGGCGGTTCCGGCTGGCCCACGTCCACTTTCAGGAAGGCAAGATCATTGAGGTGGCCACGTTCCGGAGGGACCCGAAACCCGAAGAAGAGACTGCGGCCGGGACCGGCCCCGGGACGGCGTTGGATCCCGCCCGGCTCTACGGCACCCCCCAGGAGGACGCCTTCCGGCGGGACATCACGATCAACGCCCTCTATTATGATCCGATCTCGTTCTCCGTCATCGACTATGTCGGGGGACTCGAGGACCTAGCCCGCCGGCGGATCCGGATCATCGGCGATCCCGTGGAGCGCTATACCGAGGACCCCGTCCGTATCTGGCGTGTCCTCAGGCACGCCGCGCGCCTGGGATTCGACGTCGAGGAGTCCGCCGAGCGGGCGATCCACACGCACGGTCATCTACTCGCGACGTCTCCCGGGGCTCGCCTCTATGAGGAACTTAACAAGGAGCTTGCCTACGAAACCAGGCCGGTCATCGAAGCCCTGCGGCGATACCGCCTCCTCCGATATATCCTCGGAAAGGCCGGGGAGGACTATGAAACCGACTACGGCCTATTCACGAAGCTTACCTACCTGTTGGACATCGAAAAGCGGGCCAGGGAAGCGGGGTGTCTTCTTTCCCTGGAGGAGACATACGCTTTGTTCTTTTGGCCCTGGATGGAACCGCTGTTCACCGATGAGGGGGCAGACATGAGCCCGGTCCTGGGAGACGCTTTCGCCGGCGCGAAGATGCAGGCGACCCTTCCCCGGGCCCTAAGGACCGACGTCGTCCAGATCTTGATCATCCTCCAGCATATGCTTCGGGCCTTGAATTCCGGCCGGATGCGATGGTCCCTCCGGAAAAGGGCCCATTTTCCCCAAGCCTCCCGGCTATGTTTTTTGATCGACCGGGGCCGGGCGCCCCAGGAAGGAGAGTCGTTCGAGAGTCTCTACCGGCAGGCCTTCCCTTCCGCACCGCTTTCCGGCCGCCGACGGCGCCGCCGCCGTTAATTCGGGGACACCATACCCGTTTCCGAATTTCTATAACAGGCAATTTTCCCAGGGGAAAACGGAGAAATTCGGAAATTGGTATTGTGTCCCCTATTTTATTTCAGCCATTTGTCGAGCCAACCGATCACGGTCTCGTGCCAGAGGATGGAGTTGGCCGGCTTGAGGACCCAGTGGTTCTCGTCGGGAAAATAGAGGAACTTGCTCGGGATGCCGCGCCGCTGCAGAGCGTTGAAACTCGAGAGCCCCTGCGTCTCCACGACTCGGAAGTCCTGCCCGCCGTGAACGATGAGCATCGGCGTCTTCCAGTTCTTGACGAAATTCGCCGGGTTGTGCTTCTCATAGCCCTGGGGATTGTCCCAGGGTGTCCCGACGTGGTCCCATTCCGGGAACCAGAGCTCCTCGGTGTCGTAGTAGGCCGCCCGCTCGTCCAGGTTCCCGTCGTGGCTTACCAGGCACTTGAACCGGTCGGGCCAGTTCCCGGCGATCCAATTGATCATGTAGCCGCCGTAAGAAGCGCCCAGGGCTCCGACCTTGTCCGCGTCCATCCAAGGGCATTTCTTTAAAGCCGCGGCGAGGCCTTTCTTCAGGTCCTCGAGAGGCTTCCCTCCCCAGTCGCCGCGGATGGAATCGCAGAAGGCCTGCCCATAGCCCGTGGAGCCGTGGAAATCGACCGTCACCACGGCGTATCCGGCACCCGCATAGGCCTGCGGATTCCAGCGGTAATGGAAATCGTTCCCGAAGGACCCCTGGGGCCCGCCGTGGATCAGGAAGGCGACGGGGTATTTCTTCGCCGGATCGAAATCCGTCGGCTTGACGATGTAGCCGTAGACAGTCTCGTTGTTCCAGCCCTTGAAGGTGAACGGCTCGGCGTCGCCCATGCGGGCCGCGGCGACCTTGGCCGCGTTGAAGCGGGTGATGACCTGTTCATCACTTCCCTCCCACCTTACGGAATAGATCTCAGCCGGCGACTTCAACGTATGACGCTCGAAGACGATCCGTCCCGAGAGCGGGGCGAATCCGTTCACCGTCCCCTGCCCTACGATCGTCCGGGCTTCTCCGGTCTTGACGTCAATGGCGAACAGCACGTTCTGCCCCCGGTCGGGGGCCGTGGCCAGGATGGTCTCCCCGTCGGGGGACCAGGCCATGGAGGCGACCGAATAATCCCAGGCTTCCGTCAGGACACGAGCCGCGCCGTCGGGCCAAGGCTTGAGCACGATCCGGAAACGGTCGGCCTCATAGCCGGGACGGGACATGGCCAGGTAGGCCAGCGTCCTTCCGTCGGGAGAAAAGACCGGCGTCGTATCCCAGGCCTTGTTGGCTTCGGTCAGGCACCGGGGTGCCCACGAACCGTCGACCGGGACCTCATAGAGGTCGAAGTCCGTGGACCAAGCTTCCTCCCGGCCGGCATCGCGGGCCGTGAAAACGAGCCCCTTGCCGTCGGCCGTGAAGGCGATCTCCTCGCCGCCGCCGAAAGGCTTGCTCGGCGTGTCGGCATCCATAGGGAGCATCAGGTCCCTGGACTCGCCGCCCTGCGCAGGCACAACGAAGAGGTGGGAGCGCCGGCCATCGGTCCAGGTATCCCAGTGGCGGACGAAGAGCTTTTCGTAGAGCCGCCCGGTGGCCTTTTGGTTCTGGATGGCCTCGAGCTTCTTAGCGGTTGCCTCGACGCTCTCACCCGGGAAAACCTCCATGGTAACAGCCAGGGTCGCCCCGTCGGGAGAAACGATGAGGTTGCCGACGTCGAGAGGCAGCTTCGTGATCTGCTGGGCCTCTCCCCCGTCGATCTTGATGCGCCAGACCTGGGCGGACCCCGACCGGGTGGAGAGGAAGAAGAGGCACTTGGCGCAGGGCGACCAGCGGGCGTTGAAGTCGGCCGCCGGATGGGACGTCAGGCGGCGGAGGTCCTTCCCGTCCGTGCCGACGATCCAGATATCCGTCCGTCCCCGGTTCCCCTCGAGGTCGGTCTCGCGGACGTTGAAGACGATCCACTTCCCGTCGGGCGAGACCCGGGAGTCCGAGATCCGGTCCATGGCCAGCATGTCATGGACCGAGAAAGGATGCGTTTTTTCGGCCGGGATCGGGCTTTGAGCGGCGAGGGCCGTTCCGGCCAACAGGAATCCCGCGAGCAGCCAAACATAGACGAAACGACGCATGATGCCACCTCCAGAAAGATTCGCCCCGTTTATAGCACACGCCCGCCGTTGGGGTCAAACCTACAATCTTAACAAAACGCCAATCCACGCCGGCCGCTCAGCTGATTTTGTCGTGCCCCAACCCACGCAAAATAGGAGAGCGCCAATTTTGTTAAGATTGTAGGTTTGACCCTGACTGTTGACAACCTCGCCAGCCGGCGATATATTTCCCCTGGCTCGAAGCCTGAAAAGAGGTCGCATGCCCACCAAGTCCAAGAACCCTTACCTGCCCTTCGGAGACCAGCAGAAAGCGCCCTGGTACGGCAAGGATATCCTGTCGGTCAAGCAGTTCAGCCGCCCCGACCTGGATGACATCTTCGCCGTCGCCCACGAGATGCGCGTCATGGTCGAGCGGGTCGGCACCTTCGACCTCCTGAAAGGCAAGATCCTGGCCAACCTCTTCTACGAGCCGTCCACGAGGACGTCGTCGTCGTTCATGGCGGCCATGCAGAGGCTCGGAGGCGCGGTCATCCCGATCAGCGAGGTGAAATATTCGTCCGTGGCCAAGGGCGAGAGCCTGCCCGACACCGTCCGGACGCTGGGCTGCTATGTCGACGTGATCGTCATCCGGCATCCCGAGGTCGGCTCGGCGGCCCTGGCGGCCAAGCATGCCCGGAAACCCGTTATCAACGCCGGCGACGGTGTCGGCGAACACCCGACCCAGGCCCTCCTCGACACGTTCACAATCCGCGAGGAATTGGGAAGGCTCGACAACCTCAACGTGACCATGCTTGGCGACCTGAAATACGGGCGAACCGTCCATTCGCTGGCCCGCCTGCTCACCCAATTCAAGGGGATCAAGCTGAACTACGTCTCGCCGGAGGCCCTGCGCATGCCCAAGGAGGTCATCGAAGAGGTTGAGGCGAAAGGATACCCGCAGTCGGAGCACACGACCCTCGACAAGGCACTCCCGGAGACGGACGTTTTGTATGTCACCCGCGTCCAGCGGGAGCGGTTCGAGGACCCCGCCGAGTACGAAAAGGTCAAGAGCGCCTACGTCATCACGCCCGAAGTGATGAGGCCCGCCAAGACGGAGATGATCGTCATGCATCCCCTGCCCAGGGTCACCGAGATAAGCATGGAATTCGACAACGACCCGAGGGCAGCGTACTTCCGGCAGATGGAGTATGGCCTCTACGTCCGGATGGCCCTCCTGGCGATGGTCCTCGGAAAGGCCTGAGCCCGGAAGGAGCGGCCGGCCGGGCTTCCCCATGTCGACGCGGCGCGAGTTCCTCATCAGGTCCGGGCAGGGACTCGCTTCCTTGGCCCTGCTCCCCGACGGCATCCTGTTTCAGGGGAGCGGTCAAAGGCGACTGACCTCCAAAACTCCGGCGCCGGCCGCCGTCAGCCTGGACGACAAGATCGGACAGATGGTCCTGGCCGGCTTCCGGGGGATGAAGCTCGATCCCGGCAACCCCATCCTGGCCGACATCCGCGAACGGCACATCGGGGGGGTCGTCCTCTTTGATTACGACGTCCCGTCCCGATCGCCGGTCCGAAACATCGAATCTCCCTCCCAAGTGAGCGACCTGACGGCGGCCTTGAAAGAGGCGTCCCCTTCTCCCCTCCTGATCGCGGTCGACCAGGAAGGCGGAAAGGTCTCGCGGCTCAAGGAGAAGTTCGGGTTCCCGGCAACGGTATCCCAGCAGTCCCTGGGAATATCGGATGACATCGGTGCGACGCGCAAGTCCGCGGAGGAGACGGCAAAAACGCTGGCCGGATGCGGTTTTAATATCAATTTCTCCCCGGTCGTGGACCTCAACATCAACCCGGAGAATCCTGTGATCGGCGGCCGCGAGCGGAGTTTCTCGGCTGACCCCGCTGTCGTGACCAAGCACGCGATCGAAGTCATCAAGGCCCATCACGGGCGCGGCATTCTCACCACATTGAAGCACTTCCCGGGCCACGGGAGCTCGAAGAACGATTCTCATCTGGGGTTCGTTGACGTGACGGAAACCTGGACCCGGACGGAGCTGGAGCCTTACGAGAAGATCATTGCGGCCGGGCTCAGCGACACGGTGATGACGGCCCATATCTTCAACTCAAAGCTCGACCCCTCCCTGCCCGCGACGCTTTCCGGCCGGACGATCGACGGTCTTCTGCGCGACGAGCTCCATTTCGACGGCGTCGTCATCTCCGACGACATGCAGATGAAGGCCATCTCCGCCCGGCATGGGTTCGAAGAGGCGGTCCTCCTCGCCATCGGCGCGGGCGTGGACATCCTGGCGTTCGCCAACAATTCCGTATTCGACCCGGACGTCGCCGGGTCGACCATCGGGGTCATCAGGAAGGCGGTCCGCGACGGGAAGGTCGGCGAGGAGAGGATCGACCGGTCCTACGCGCGGATCTTACGGCTGAAATCGCGGTTGGGAAAAGGCGCGACCTGAAGGCCGCGACGACAGGGAGAAGGGCCGCGCTCCCGTTAGAAGGACGGGCCCCGTCTAACCGTCGAGCTTGACCTCCTCGCGGTAATCCACGGAGATTCGGGCGCCCGGCCTCGGCTTCAGCAGCTCCACCACCCGGAGGAAGGTCCGGTTGCGTTTCGTCCATGTCCGGTTGAGCTTGCGGGCGTAGTGGGCGACGGCGACACTGATCCATTCGCGGGCCAAGAGCTTCCCGACCGTCTGTTTCAAAGAGTAGAAATGCCTGTGGCAGAACATCTGCGCTTTCTGCAAGTCGAAGAGGGAGAACCGCGCCGGCTGGAAGACGACGTGGTGGGCGTCGTAGAGGGCCCAGTCGTGAAACTTGAGGCGGTGCTCGGACTCCATCTTCTCGAAGAACTCCGACCCGGGCAGGGGCGTCAGGATAAGGAATTGGGTCGTTGAAAGCTTCGCCTTCTTGGCGAACCGGAGCATTTTCTTGACGCTTTCCCAATCGTCCTCGTCGAATCCCAGGACGAACATCCCGTGGATGTGGATGCCGTTCGCCCGCAGGACCTTCGCGGCTTGAACGAGATCGGCCACGGTTTGCTTCTTCTTCATGCCGTCGAGGCTCCGGGGGTTGACGGATTCGAAGCCGATGTACACCGTGTGGCAGCCGGCCTTCTTCATGAGCCTGACAAGCTCGAGGTCGTGGGCCACGTCGGCCCGGACCTGGGTCGTCCATTGGAACTTGAACCGTTCCCGGATCATGGCCTGGAGGAGCTCCTTCGTCCGCTCCCGGTTGGCCGCGAAGTTGTCGTCGTAGAAGAAGATGGAATTCCCGCGGCGGTCGTAGCGGCGCAGTTCCCCGATGATGTTCTCCGCCGAGCGGAAGCGATACTTTTTTCCGAACATACCGGTCACCGAGCAGAAAGAGCAGTCGAAGGGGCAACCCCGGGACGTCTGGACGGGAATAGGCGGGTGAAACTTCCGGCGCGTCGGGTCATGTTTAAGAAGCGAAAAGTCCGGGTACGGGATCGCGTCCAGGTCCTTCTCCTGGGGAAGCATCGGACTATGGACGACCCGTCCGTCGACCTTTCGGGACAGGTTGGGGATGTCCGCGAAATCCCGGCCGCCCTCCCAGGCATCGATGAAGGCCGCCAGCGCCTTCTCCCCTTCCCCTCGGATGACGTAGTCGGCGTGCTCCAAGGCCTCCTCGGCCAGGAAGGTCACATGCGGGCCACCCATAAGGACGGGGATACTCATGCCGCGGATTCTGTCGGCGATGGCGTAAGCCCGCGGCGCCGTCGACGTGATCGTTGATATGCCGACGAGGTCGGCCTCGGCGATGTCTTCGAAATCGATCTTCCGGAGGTCCTCGACGTAGACTTCGACCTCCCAGCCGCGCGCCTTCATCATTGTTCCCAGGATGAGCGCCCCCAGGCGCGGCAGGGGAAACTGGGAAAAGATGTGCAGGTTCGGAGCCTGCGGCTCGATAAATACGATCTTAGGCATCGGATCTCCCTTTCTTAGGCGTGTCGCCAGGTTCCGGCCGCTTCCGGTTCCTGTTCCGGAGGCCCTGGATGTCCTTCTTTTTCTTCTTCAAGAGGTCCTCCCACCGTTCGATCCCTTCCTCGAGGAGCTCCATCTTGTCGTAGAGGCCCTGGACTTGGCCGAGCATGGCGGCAAGCTTGGCATCGACGCCGGCTTTGGGAAACACGTCGAGGTCGGCCTGGATCGCCAGGAAGTCCCGCACTTCGTCCGAAACGGCCTTGATCTCTTCGAGCGTGTAACCAAAGAGTTGGAGGTCGCGGATGAGCTGACATAAGAAGACATAGGAATCCGAATAGAGGCGGAACCCGCCCTCGGTCCGCATGTCCGGTTCGATGACACCTTTGTCCTCCCAGTGCTTGATTGTCCTGGGACTGACTCCGGAGCGCTCGGCCAGGCCCCCGACGGTGAGGTAGGGGTCCTTTTTGAGCGGGGCCTTCCTGTCGTTCTTCCCGGTCGGCAGCCCGAACTTCTTGACGATCTTCTGGATCTCCTCAAGCCCGTAGCCGAGGTCCTCGAGCTTCCGAATGTGAACGATCCGATCAAGGGCGTCCGCGGTGAAGAGCGGAGTTTTGTCTTCCGCAAAACCCGCCGGGCGGACGAGTTTGGCCTTCATCCATCCGGATAGGGCCTCTCCCGAAACGCCGGCTTTGCCGAGGAGATCTTCCCGGGTGAACACGTCTTTGTTCATATCGAACCTTTACGTACATATTGATTTATTATAATTAGCCTGTACACGCATAGGATTATATCTGCTGGAAAAGTGCTTGTCAAGCCTAAAAGATTATTTTTATGGTTCTCTTGCTTTTGGTGTGGATCGCTGAACAATAACATGGGCTGGGGCCGATACGGCCTTAGAGGGCCGTGATGGGAGGGTATAGGGAAGGGCTGCAGCGACCATGCGGAGATCAGCCTGAGATGAGTGTCCGACGAGGGAAGCCGCAGGCCTCCTCAGGCCCAAGACTCCGAGGATGGGTTTCCTTCAGCTCATTAGATTAGCCTGGAGTCTTGGGCCTGAGGAGCCGAGGACACGGAGACACGTCCAAGACTTTGGTTGAATTCCATTAATCCCCCCAACCCCCCTTGGTCAATCAAGGGGGCTAAAAGGTCCGTGTCTCCGGCAGAGGAGTGCCGGGAGCAAAGCCCTTCCCTATGCCCTCCTCTTGACATCACGGCCTTTGAGAGCCGTCCCGTCCAAGCTATCGGCCCGGCCCGTACCAAACGTAAGAGAACCGTTATTACCCCAGCTTCTTCCGGAACCGCAGGACGCTCAGGATCAAGATCGCCGCGCCGAAGGCGAGCAAAGCCAGTCCCTGGTCCCAGAGCTCGGGGATGCCCACGCCTTTCAGGAAGATTCCTCGGATGATGACGAAAAAATACCGCATGGGGACGACGAAAGTGATCGCTTGAAAGAACTTCGGCATGTTCTCGATGGGGAAGACGAAGCCGCCCAGGAGCATCATGGGCATCATGAAGAAGACCGTGGTCATCATGGCCTGCTGCTGTGTCCGGGAGATCGTCGAGATGAAGAGGCCTAGCCCCAGGGTTGTCAGCATGAAGACGAGGCTCATCCCGAAGAGAAGGAAAACGCTCCCCCGGAGCGGCACGCGGAACAGGAACGTCGCGACGGCGAGGACCAGGCAGACATCGATCATTCCGATGATAAGGAACGGCAGGAGCTTGCCCGTGATGAGCTCGAGCGGCCGGATGGGCGTCACGATGAGCTGCTCCATCGTTCCGGCTTCCTTCTCCCGGACCACGGCCATGGCCGTCAGCATCATAGTCATGACCATCAGGATGAGGCCCAGGACGCCCGGGACCATGAAGTTCCGACTCTTAAGCTCGGGGTTGTACCAAACCCGGACCTCCGGTTTGACGCTGACCGGCCGGATTCCGAAGGGCTTGAGGCGCTCGAGCCTCTCGAGCATGATCTTCTGGGCATACCCCGATAGGATCATCGACGCGTAGCTCGCCCCGATGGTCGCCGACTGGCTCTCCGACCCGTCCACCAGAAGCTGAACCCGGGCCGGCTCCCCCGCCGCGAGATTGTCCGCGAAACCGCGCCCGACGACGATGGCCATGGACGCTTTTCCGTTATCCAGGTAATGGTCCACCGCCCGCGTGTCGCTAATCCGGGCCTTCAGGCTGAAGGTCCCGGAGTTGAAGAACTCCGCGATCAGTCCCCGGCTGGCCGACGTCCCGTCAAGGTCGCAGACGACGGTCGGGATGTCCCAAACGTCGAGGTTGGCGGCATACCCCATGAGCAGCAGCTGGAGAACGGGGGCGACGAAGAGCACGGGAAGGAGCCTTGGGTCCCGCTTGAGCTGGAGGAACTCCTTACGGATGATGTGGGCGATCTTTCTCATCGTTTCCCCCGTTTCATCCGAAGGATGCTCACGCCGAGCATGATCGCGGCGAAAGCGGCCAGGCAAAGGACCTGGTCCCAGAATGCCCCGAGGCCCGCACCCTTGATGATGATGCTCCTCAGGGCGACCAGGAAGTACTTCGCCGGGACGAGGTAGGTGAGCGCCTGGACGACGGGCGGCATATTCCTCACGGGAAAGACGAATCCCGACAGGATGAAGGTGGGCAGGAACGTCGAGAGGATGGCCAATTGGAAAGCCACCTGCTGGGTCCTTGTGACCGTGGAGATGAGGAGGCCCTGGCCCAGCCCTCCGACGAGAAAGAGGGTCATGGTCAGGAGAAGAAGGAAGTAGTTCCCCTTGATCGCGACCCCGAAGAGGCCCCAGCCAAGGAGCAGGACGAGATGCGACGAAAGGAGGGAGATGAAGATGTAGGGTACGGTTTTGCCGACGATGAGTTCGCCCGGCCTGAGGGGCGAGACCATGATCTGCTCCATCGTTCCCCTCTCCTTCTCCCGGACGATGGAAAAGGCCGTGGAGACGACGAGAATGACCATCAGGATGAAGGCCATGAGGCCCGGGACGAGGAAGATCGCGCTCCGGAGCTCCGGGTTGTACCAGACGCGCGCATCGCTCTCGAGAGGCATGCCGAAGCTCTTGAGGCCCCGGTCGCGAAGGAGCCGGGCGGTCATCCGGACGGCGTCACTCTGGAGGATCGTGCCGATGTAGCCCACCGCCGTCGAGGCGCTCGAGGCGTTGGCGCCGTCCACCAGGACCTGGACCGCGGGCTCGCGCCCGGCCGCGAGGTCCGACGCGAAGCCGCGCGGGACGACCAGGGCCACCCGGACCTTCTCTTCGCCGAGGAGCCGGTCGACCTCCCTCGGATCGGATAGCTCATATTTGAGGTCGAAATATTCGGTGTGGGTGAAGTTGCCTATGAACTCGCGGGCTGCCGCGCTCCCGTCCTCGTCGCATACAGCAAGAGGGACGTGTTTAACGTCGAAGTTGAGCGCGAATCCGAACATCAGGAGGAGGAACGCGGGCATGGCCACAAGGAAGATGAGCGTCCGGGCGTCCCGGCCGATCTGCCGGAACTCCTTCTTGACGACGGCCCGAAGGCAACAAAAAACGGGGACGCGCTGGGGATTCATGTCGTCCCCCGAGATGTTCCCTTGGACCGGGGAGCCGAATTCGAAGGCTTCTCCTCTTCCGCCGATTCCTCTTCGATGCGTTGGATGAAGACGTCCTCGAGCGAAGGAACGATCCGGTCGAGGCGCCTGACCGCGATGCCGTTCGCTTCGAGCAGGCGCCGGATCCTCGCCTTGCCTTCCGCTTCGTCCCCGACGCTCACGTGGAGATAGGTGCCGAAGATCGAAGTCTCGAGGACCCACTCTTCCCTTTGCAACATCTCCATGGCATCCACCACGCGATCGCACTCAACCTCCAGGATGGGGTTCCGGATGTACCTCCTCTTCATCTCCCCGGGGCTCCCGCCCGCGACCAGCCGTCCGGCGTGGATGAGCCGGATGTCATTGCAGTATTCGGCCTCGTCGAGGTAATGGGTCGTGACGAAGACCGTGACCCCGCGTCCGGAAAGACGGTTGATGAGCTCCCAGAAATTCCGCCGTGACACAGGATCCACCCCGCCCGTCGGCTCGTCGAGGAAGACGATCTCCGGCTCGTGGAGGATGGCGCAGCCCAAGGCCAGCCTCTGCTTCCAGCCTACGGAAAGTTCCCGGGTCAGGCTGCGTTCCCGACCCTTGAGTCCGGCCATTTCCAGGACCCAGGGCATCTTCTCCCGGACCCTGTCCCTGGAAAGTCCGTAAACCCCCCCGAAGAACGAAATGTTCTCGTCGACCGTGAGGTCCTCGTAGAGGGAGAACTTCTGTGACATGTAGCCGATCCGCTCCTTGATCCGGTCGGGCTCGCGGCCGATGTCGAAGCCCCCGACGCTCGCCGCCCCGGAGGTCGGACCGAGCAGGCCGCAGAGCATGCGGATCGTCGTGGACTTTCCCGCGCCATTCGCGCCCAGGAAGCCGAAGATCTCGCCCCTCCGGACGTCGAACGTGACATGGTCCACGGCCGTGAATTTTCCGAAGACCTTGGTCAGGTCGCGAACGACGATCGAATGTCCCGTCATCGTCGGCTCATTCCGTCATTCCCCGACCGCCTTCGCCAGCCTGGCCTTGGCCAGCTCGTGATCCACGAGCGCCTGGGTGCGGCCCGTTTTCGCCTGGAGGAGCGCCGTCTCGGCGTCCAGGACATCGGAGTTGAGGGCAACGCCTTCCTTGAACCGCTCGTTCGTGACGCGCAGGTTCTCTTCCGCTTGCGCGACCGCGTCCCCGGCAACCCCGATCTTCTCCCTGGCCGACTTGAGGGCCAGCCAATTCTGCCGGACCTCCACGGCCGCGGCGTCCTTCAGCTGTCCGAGCCCGTCCAGAATCTGGGCGAGCTGGGCTTTGGCCTGTTGGGTCTGCCGGAGCGTCGCGTTCCAGTTCCAGAGGTCCATGGAGACGCTGATGCCGAGGTCCCAGGTCGAAGTGAACTTGTCCTTGGCCGGCATAAGCCTCGGATTCGGCTTCAGATTGTAATAGTTACCAGTCAAGGCGACCTGGGGGTACCAGCCGGACTTGGCAAGGGTGACGCCCGCCTCGCCTGCCTTGACCCTGAGGCCCATGGCTCTAAGTTCCGGCCGTCCGCCCAGCGCCTTGTCGACGAGGCCGTCGAGGTCGCTCCACTCCTCGGACATCTTTCGCGCTCCGGCCTCGAGTTCCCCGGTCGTCACGACCGGTTCGATCGGATCGTCGAGCGGGGCGCCGATCAGGTTGTTAAGCCAAACGGCGGCCATCTCGACGCTGTTTGCCGCGTCGAGCCGGGCAAGTTTCATGTTCGAAAGTTGGACCTCGGCCTTGAGAACCTCGTTCCTCGTGAGCAGTCCCTGCTCGAAGAAGTTCCGGAGGTCGGCGAGATGGGCTTCCAGTTGGGCCGTGTTTTCGTCGACGACCTTCTTGAACTCCCCGGCCTTGAAGAGGTTCCAGTAGGCATTCTTGACCGCGAAGACGACCTGGTTCCTATCGCCGGCCAGGTCCTCCACGGCCACCTGCGTGCCAAGCCTGGCCATCGCGGCGCTGCTTTGAAGCCGGAACCCGGTGAAGAGCGGTTGTTGAAGGCCCATCCGGACCGAATAGTTATCGAAATAATTGGGCGAAACGACGAACGTGGACGGCACCGGGAAGCCCGGCGGGAACGGCAGGCGGACCTCGAAGGGAGGGACCTCGCTCAGCCTCGCGTAGCCGCCGCTCAGTTTGAGCGATGGCAGGCGCGAGGCATTGACTTCTTTAAACCTGGCCGCCGACGCTTCGACCCGCGCTTCCGAAGCATGGAGCGCCTTGCTCGTCTTGAGGCCCATCTCGACACACTCTTCAAGGGTCACGACCTTTTTTACCGGTTCCCGGACATCCCGGGCCGCGGCCGGGAGGACGGAAACCGAAAGGGCCAGGACCAGCACGGCCGCCGCGTTGGCTAAATTCAAGCTCTTGATCATGGTCAACCTCCGTCTATGCGGTCCTCGTGACCGAAATGAAAACGTTCTCCAGCGAGGGGGGGACGGCCCTCCAGTCCAGGATCTCGATGCCCGCCCCGCGCAGTCGGGCCTCCACGGCTGGAAAGTCCCTCAGAGCATTATCGACCACGAGGTTCAGCCGGTCGCCGAAGGCCTGGACCTCCCCCGCTCCGGGCCAGCCCTTGAGGACGTCGAAGGCCCGGCGGGTCTCGCCGCAGACAACCTCGACGACCTCGCCCTTCATCAGGCGCTTTACGGCCTGGGGGGTGTCCGCGGCCACGAGACGCCCGTTGTTCATCAATCCGACCCGCGACGAGCGCTCGGCTTCATCGAGGTAGGGCGTTGACATGAAGATGGTGATCCCGGTCCTGAGAAGGTTTGAGAGGATCTTCCAGAAGTCCCGGCGCGAGACCGGGTCGACCCCCGTCGTTGGCTCGTCGAGAAGGAGGAGGCGCGGCGTGTGGATGAGGGTGCAGGCCAGGGCCAGCTTCTGCTTCATCCCGCCCGAGAGCCGCTCTGCCAGGCGCGTGCGGAAGGGCGCTAGGCGGGTGAACTCGAGGAGCTCCCCGCGCCGTTTCTTGTAATCCCTGACCTTGTGGACCTCGGCAAAGAACTCGATATTCTCATCGACGGTCAAGTCGCCGTACAGGCTGAACCGCTGCGAGAGGTAGCCGATATCGTTCTTGATCGCTGCCGCTTCGTTGACGAGGTCCCGGCCAAGGATGCGGGCCCCGCCGGAGGTGGGAGCCAGGATGCCGCAGAGCATCCGGATGGTCGTCGTTTTGCCGGCGCCGTCGGGTCCGACGAGGGCGAACATCTCTCCGGGGCCGACGGCGAGGTTAAGACCGTCCACGGCCCGGATCGGACCGAATTGCCTGGTCAGGCCGGAGGTTTCGATAACCGGGTCCATCGCCGACATTTTTTCGGGCCTTTCCCTATTGGCTGTCCGTTCGAGCCGCGGCCAAAAAGGCGTCGGCCGGCATCCCCGGCTTAAGGAGGCCGTCCGGGTTCGGGACCTCGACCTTGACCCCGAAGACAAGCTTGATCCGGTCCTCCCGGGTCTGGACATTCTTCGGCGTGAACTCGGCCTCCGGTGAAATGTAGGTCACGCGGCCCATGAACGTCCGGCCCGGAGCGGAGTCGATCGTCACCTCGGCCTCCCGGCCCAGGCCGACGTGGCCGAGCTCCTTCTCGGTGACATAGATCATGACATGGACGCTATCGAGCTCGGAGACGGTCAGCACGGTCGCCCCGGCCGAAATGAGCTCTCCGGCCTCGACGGGACGGCGCGTAACGATACCGTTCACGGGGGAGGTGATCGTGCAGTCGGAGATCGTCTTCCTAAGAAGGTCGGCCGAGGCCTCGGCCTGGGCGAGACGCGCTTCGGCGGCCCGGATCTCCTCGGGCCGCGACATCTGCCTGAGCTTCCGGAGCGCCTCCCGGGCCTGGGCTTGTTGAGCTTGGGCCACGATCAGGCGGGCCTCGGCGTCGTCCTTCTGCTTGAGGGTCACGCTGCCTTTCGCGGCCAGCCCGCGCATCCGCGTCGCGTCGTCGCTGGCGACCTTGAGGTTGGCATCGGCCTGTATCAGGGCTTCCTCTCCCTGCTTGATGTCCTCGCCGCGGGCGCCTTTGCGAATGAGGTCGAGCTGGGCCCCGGCGAGCGCCGCCCCGGCCTCGGCCTGGCGGAGTTGAATGTCGGCCATTTCGTGCTCGATGAGGGCGAGGATGTCGCCCGTCTTCACCCGGCTCCCCTCATCCGCCTTGAGTTCCCGGACCTGTCCGCTGACCCTGGAGGCAACGTTGACCTCGCGGGCTTCGATGGTCCCGGAGGCCCGGATGCCCCCTCCGTTCTTCGTTCCCGAACATGAGACCAGGCCGCCGAGCGCCAGGACCAGCGCTGCGGAAAAAACAAAGTCCATTATGCGGACGTGCGCTTTCGTGCCCATCAGGGAACCTCCTTTCCGGAATTGATCTGGCGACAGGGTCCCGGCAGACCCTATAGGCCGCATTCAGGCGCCGACGATCCCAAGCGCCTGATTGGTCTTCCACAGACCGCGGGTAAAATCCGGGAAGGCCTGTGGTTGGCCCTTCCGGGCGACCGAGGCCTCGCTCAGCCCGACGACGGCGCTCCAAGCTGCCGCGTCGTAGACGTCCGTGTCAAGGGGCACGCCCGACCTAAGGCATTCGATCAGCCGGTAGTCTTCGATGAAGTCCATGCCGCCGTGCCCCCGCCCTTCGCCTTGGGCCGCGAGCTTCGTCCAGAGCGGGTGCTCGAACTCCGCCGCATACGTTTCGAAGGGTTCCCACTCGTGCTTTGGGCTCCGCCCTTCAATGTAGGCCTGGTCCGGCCACTTCTGGACGATGCCCTTCGTCCCCTGGACAAGATTGATCCGCGTGTACGGCCGCGGCAGGTTGGTGTCGTGGATGAGGATGATGGTCTTCCCGTTCCTGGTCTTGATGAGGCTGGTGTTGACGTCGCCAAGGACAAACCGCTCCTTCCCCTGCGTCGAATCCTTCCCGAACGTCTCGGCCGCGTAGATCTGAAGTCCTCGCGACGGACTGCTCGTCGAGACGAGATAATCAAAAACGTCGCCGCGGTTGATGTTCATGCACTGGGCGACCGGTCCGAGGCCGTGGGTCGGATAGAGGTTGCCGTTGTGTTTCATCGCGTGCTGACGCCGCCAGAGCCCCTCACCCTCGCTCGAGAACTTGACCTCGCGAAGGTCATGGAGATAGCCCGCCTCGGCGTGGAGGACCTCGCCAAGCAGGCCTTTGCGGACCATGTTCAGGGTCATGAGCTCGATCCGGTCATAGCAGCAGTTCTCCATCATGACGCAGTGTCTCCTGGTCTTCTCGGCCGTTTCGACGAGCTGCCAGCATTCCTCGAGGCTCGTGGCCGCCGGAACCTCTGTCGCCGCGTGCTTACCGTTCTTCATGGCCTCGACGCAGACCGGGACGTGCCACTCCCACGGAGTCGCCGTCAGGACGAGGTCGAGATCCTCCTCGGCCATCATCCTCTTGAAATCTAGGGCTCCTCGTGAATAGCCCGCCGGCTTCGGCTGTCCCGCCTCCTCAACCCACTGCTGGGCCCGGGCGACCTTGTCTTCACGGATATCGCAAATAGCCTTGATGACAACGTTATCGATGTTGAGGAAGTTCTGGACGTGGACCGAGCCCATGCCCCCGACGCCGACGAACCCCATCCGGACCGTCGGGATCGGCGCGACGCGGAAGACCGTCCGGGCGTCGCCGGTCACGGGGGCCGTTGCGGCGGAAGCGATCTCCAACGTCGAAAAGGCCACCCCGACGCCGGCCGCCGCTCCGATCTTCAGAAAATCACGTCGTGTGGGATTCATGTTTCCTCCATGCTCGGGGTTTTCATTCCGCTTCCTGCCTCGGGGGAACGGGCGGGACGTCGACCTGGCGGGAAAAATTGCTCTCGACACCGTCCTGTCCGACGGCCGTGATCACATAAAAGTGCCACATTCCGCTCGCGACACCGCGGTCGGCGTATTTCGGCTCCGTGACCAGCCGGTCGTTGATCTTCTCGTGATAATTATAAGGGATGTCCGTCCGGTAGATGTTATAGCCGGTGACGTTGGGCGACGGCGCCCAGGTGAGGTAGATGTTCTTCCGCGTGCCCAGGAGCGAGCTGAAGAACGAGGAGCGCGCCTCGAGCCGGACCGGCGGCGGAGGGCCGAACCCGACGGGCTGGGCCAGGACGGCCACGGTCGCCAGAGCGGCCCTGGCCGCCTGGGCGCAGAAATCGAGATTCAGAGTGTCCAGCGTATCTCCCGTCTGGTGATAGTAAAGATTCTGAAGCGGCCAGTCCTCGATCGCCAGAAGTGCAGGGAAGCCGCGATCCCAGAACGAGGCGTGGTCGGAATAGACCATGGAGGGATCGACGCGGGCCCTCACGGACAACCCCGCGTATTCGGCCGCGTCCTGGAAGAGCCTGTCCCCCATCCAGCTCGAGGTGCTGTTCAAGTAGACATCCAGATCCTCGGGCATGGCGTCGGCAAAGGCGATCATGTCGAGGTTGACGACCCCGACGATGCGCTGGTTCACCTGCTCCGCCCTGAGCGCGTAGGCGCTGCTCCCGTAAAGCCCTTGTTCCTCGCCGGAGAAGGCGAGGAACCGGACCGTGTAATCCGTCGGGGATCGGGCCAGGATGCGGGCGGCTTCCATGACCGCCGCGACGCCGCTGGCGTTGTCGTCGGCGCCGGGAGCTATAGTCTCGGGCTCTGTGGACGTCGAGTCGTAGTGAGCGCAGACGATCACGACGTCATCTGGGAAAACCCGGCCCGTGAGGTGGCCGACGACGTTTTTCGAGTTCAGCCCGCCGGAGGAAAACCCCTGGATCTCCGCCCCGACGCCGTTCCCATGAAAATAATTATGAATGAATGTCGCGGCCGCGTCGCAGCCGGCCGTGCCCGTGCGCCTGGTCCCGAAATCCTGGAGGGCCTTGATCAGCGCTCTCAGGTTATCCTTGGAGACCCAGTCGACGATCGTCGCGACGCGCGGGTCCCGGGCGGCGGCGCGGGCCGTCGCGGGAGCCGCCGGATAGGCCCGGAAGTATGGAACGATCGAAGAGGCGGGCAGACGCTTCCTCGGGAGCCCGGGAGGAAGAACGGCGGAAGGGTCTCCGGCCTCGGCCCAGAAAAGCAGGGTTCCCGGCTCGAGGGAGACGACGCGGCCCCTTTTCAGGAGGTCGACGGCCGTCCGCGCCGACTCGGGCCGGACGAGAAAATAGGATTTATCAGCGGCGGCCGGATCGAGGACGGTCACGGCGACGCCGGAGGTCCTCAAGGCCAGGACGCCTTCCCTATCGAGGCGGCCAAGGTAACAGCTCGAGAGCTCCTGGACGACCTCCACGTCCCGAGCCTTGAAGATCTCTTCGAGGCCGGGGGGGCCCTTATCGATCCGGACGAGTTGGACCGGACCAATGGAGGGATGGAGGAAAAGCAAACTTGCAGCAAGGAAAACCAGGGGAAGCGTTCGTCGGACTTTCATGTCTCTTCATTAAACCAAATATTCGGCAATTCTTCAATACGACCCAAAATCGCCGATAGGACGCAAGTCGGAATTCCAGGGATCACCAGAAGTCGGCGGCATCGTTTGAGAAAAAAGAATCCTATCGGCAATTTTGGGTCGAGGCTTGATCAGGTCTCAAAGGGATTGACGAAGCGCGGCCTTGATGGAAAAATAAGAGAAAAACGGGGAGGCCGCAATGGAGACAATTCCCGACCGGAAGTGCATGGAACTCGCGGTCCGCCAGGCGCGGAAGAACTTCCAGAGGCTCGAGGGCGGTCCGTTCGGCGCCTGCGTCGTCAAGGACGGCAGGGTCGTGGCCGTCGCCCGCAACACCGTCCTCCGGGGGGACGCGACGGCCCACGCCGAGATCAACGTCATCCGCAAGGCCTGCCGAAAGCTCGGAACCCACGATCTTTCCGGCTGTATCATCTACTCCACCACCGAGCCCTGTCCGATGTGTTTCAGCGCCGTCCACTGGGCGAGGATCGGGACCATCGTCTACGGGACGACGGTCGCCGACGCCAAGAGGGCGGGCTTCCACGAACTGGAGATCTCGAACGAGGAGCTGAAGACGCTCGGCCGAAGCAAGGTCCGGATCGTCAAAGACATCATGAGGCCGGAGTGCCTGGAGCTCTTCAGGGCGTGGATCGCCCTGCCGGACAGGCGGACGTACTGAATAGGCCTGAGAATAGGGGCGCGCACCTCAGGGACATGTCCCCATTCCGAGTCCTCGCATGCGATCGCCGCGGTCGTGGACGAAGCGCTCGCCGCGAAGAAAGAAGGCAAGGAACACGTCATCCTGTTCAACCTGTCGGGCCACGGGTTTCTGGATATCAGCGCCTTCAACGGGAACGGGAGCACATAAGCCCCGCCCGGCCGGCAATAATTTTTCCACTCCGTCAAGCCTGAGCGAACGATTCCCGGCGGGGAAGGATCCCTAAGGATGGGATTAGGGCCGGCAAAGAAAAAAGCGCCTTGCTTTTGACGCGGGATCATAATTCTTTGCTGGACGTGCACATGCCCACATGATATGAGATGGCCAAGCTTAAATTAATGCCTGAACACCGCAAAGCTCCGGACGCAGGAGGTTCGGAGGGGAATCCCTTCCTCCAAGATTTCGTACTATGATACGATAAGCCGAAACGAAGGAGGTTTGAATGACCCAGAAGAAGCGCGTTCCATTCATAGCCTTCGCGGTCCTTCTTTTCTCGATCCTGACCATGCCGGCCGTGGCCCCGGCCGCTCCGGCCGGCCCGGCGCAGAAAACCGTCGACGATGCCCTTGCGAAACGGATCGACGTGGTCATGGCCGAGATCTACAAACCCGGCGAACCGGGGGCGGCGATCATCGTCCGGAAGGACGGAAGGACGATCTTCCGGAAAGGCTACGGCATGGCCGACATGGAGCTCGGTGTCCCGGTCGAGCCCGACATGGTCTTCCGCCTCGGCTCGATCACCAAGCAGTTCACAGCCGTTTCCATCCTCATGCTGGCGGAGCAGGGGAAGCTCTCCCTCCAGGACGAGATCACGAAATTCCTTCCCGACTTGCCGACCCAGGGCCGGACGATCACCATCGAACACCTCCTGACCCACACGTCCGGGCTCAAGAGCTACACCAACCTATCCGAATGGCTGCCCCTGTGGCGCAAGGACATGACCGTCCGGGAGATCATCGACCTCACCAGGGACAAGCCCATGGAATTCGCCCCGGGCGAGCGATGGAATTACAACAACACGGGCTATGTCCTCCTCGGGGCCGTCATCGAAAAAGTCTCGGGCCTGACCTACGAAGACTATGTGAACAAGATGATGTTCGGGCCCCTCGGCCTGAAGCACTCGTATTACGGAAATGCCGAGCGGATCATCCCCCGCCGGATCCCGGGCTACCAGATGGGCAAGGACGGCTTCGTCAACGCCCCCTACCTGAGCATGACCCAGCCCTATGCCGCCGGCTCCATCCTCTCCTCGGTGGACGACCTGGCCATTTGGAACGACGCCGTCTTTTCCGGCAAGCTCATTAAGAAAGAGTGGCTGGACAAGGCGTTTACGCCCTACCCGCTCAAGAACGGCGAATCCACGGGCTACGGCTTCGGCTGGTTCATCGCCAACTATCAGGGCCACCGCATCATCGAACACGGCGGGGGCATCCACGGATTCTCGACCTATGAAATGACACTCCCCGAAGACCGTATCTTCCTGGCCATCCTGACGAATAGCACCGTCGGCGGGCGCGATCCGGAGCCGCGGGCCTTCAAGATCGCCACCCTTCTGTTGGGAAAACCCGAGCCCGAACGCAAGGCCATCACCCTCCCCGAAATGGACATCGAGGCGCTCGTCGGCGTTTACGAGAACGCGGACGGCCAGGCGCGCTACATCACCCGCGAGGGGAGCAAGGTTTTTTTACAAAGGGCCGGCGACGCTAAATATGAGATCATGGCGGCGTCCCCGGACGAGTTCTTTTTCCTGGACAGGCCCACCCGGATTAGGGTCGTGAAGAACGCCGCAGGCGAGGTCGCGGGGCTGCGCCTCGAGGCCCGCATCGGACCGGCCGAGACCTGGACCAAGACGGCCAAGCCCCTGCCCGCGCCAAAAAAAGAGGTCGCCGTCGATACGAAGATCTATGATCTCTACGTCGGCGAGTATGAGCTCGCCCCCGGGTCAATGCTGGTGATCACAAAGGAAGGCGACAAGCTCATGGGCCAGGCCTACGGAGAGGAAAAGGTCGAACTCTTCCCGGAATCCGAAACCAGGTACTTTCTCAAGGTCGCGGACGCCCAAGTCGAGTTCGTCAAGGACGACGCCGGTAAAGTGACGGGACTCGTCTTCCAGCAGGCCGGGCAAAAAATGAACGCCCCAAAGATCCGCTAGGACGCGGGCGGGCTGAAGCCGCGCCCTCCTGAGGACCCCGGGACGAGCGGACTCCGGCCCTCCGTCCCGCCGGAACGCTTTTCCACCATCATGGCAGGAGGAATTCGCAGAAAGGCGGCGGAGTCATCCGGAAACGAAGCAAGGAACGATTTTCAATGAAATTCGTATATATGGTTATGGAGGCAGCAAAAATGACGATCAAATCCCTGTTCTTTCTCATAAGCGCGATTGGACTCGCCCTGACCTTTGCGGCCTGCGACGAGGAAAGGGAATCCCGGACTGAAACGCGGACCGTCGAGGCCGGCGGGGCCGAGGCCGTGGAGGTCGACGTCCGGATGGGCGCCGGCGAGCTTCGGCTCCAGGGGGGGGCATCCGCCCTCATGGAAGGCCGGTTCGACACGAATTACCCGCGCTGGATACCCGAAGTCGATTACCGCGTCCGCGACCGAAAGGGAGAGCTGACGGTCCGGCAGAGAAGGTCGACCGGCATCCACTTCGGCCACAGACGCAACGACTGGACGGTCCGCCTCAACGGCGGCCTGACCACCGGCCTTAAGGTCCGCCTGGGAGCGGGAGAGAGCCGGCTCGACCTCAAGGGGATGGCCCTCGAGTCCCTCGATATCCAGATGGGAGTGGGCGAACTGGACCTCGACCTCGGCGGCCCTCGGACGAAGGCCCTGAGGGCCCGGATCGAAGGCGGCGTCGGCAGCGGGACGGTTCGCCTGCCCAAGGATATCGGTGTCCGGGTCGAGGTTAACGGAGGGATCGGGTCGGTGAATGCCCGCGGCTTCGACAAGAGGGGCCACACCTACACGAACGAAGCCTACGGACGGACGCCGGCTTCCATCGACCTGAGCATCGATGCCGGGATCGGCAGCATCGATCTCAGGCTGGAATGATCAGGGAGGCATCTTTGTCTTGAAAACGATCGGACTTTAGGTTAGACTCTGTTCATGACCGATCTCGCTGTCGAAGAAAAGCTGGCCGAAATCCTTCAGTCGGGATCGCAGGCCCAAAAATTCAAGATCACGCTGGTATTCGGGTATAAGATCTTCCCTAAATACGGGAGGGCCGTTGAGCTCGCCCGCCGGAACCCGACATACAAGGAAGAAGGGACCGGCGAATTCGTCCACCACTCCGCCACCTATTCCACGGACGAGGTCGACGACCTTTTCGATCTCTGGAACCTGGTTTACGAATGGGGAGACACCGAGGTCCTGGTGAACCACAAGAACATCCCCTACGGGTCCTCGTTCTGGCTTCCGTTGATGTGGTTCTACCGGATCAAGTGATCCGGATTAGCCTTCGAAAGCCTTCTAGATCTCTTCCAGCCGGGCGGAGAAGTGGCGGAGGAAGGGCGATTCCCGGACGATGCGCATTCCCCTGACCTTGTCCCGGTTCGCGTGGAGTTCGATAAGCGAGTCGGCCGTATAACGGAGGTGGGAGGCCGTATAGACCCGGCGCGGGATCGCCAGCCGGACGAGTTCGAGCACGGGATAGACCTCTTTTCCCGACCTCCCCTCCTTCTTGGCGAACATCACCCCGCCGATCTCGACCGCCCGGATCCCGGCTTCCCTGTAAAGGGCGACGGTCAAGGCCCAACCCGGGTATTGGTACCGAGGGATGTGCGGCAGGAACCGGTCCGCGAGCACGTAGACCGCGTGCCCGCCCGTGGGCTTGAAGAAGGGCACGCCCCCCGCCGTTAGGAGGTCCCCGAGGAAAGCCACCTGCCCCGTTCTGTGCTTCAGGTAGTCTTCATCCAAGCCCTCGCGGAGCCCGCGGGCCACGGCCTCAAGGTCACGCCCGGCCAGCCCGCCGTAGGTCGGGAACCCTTCACTGATGATGAGGAGGTTCTTGAGCCTATCGGAAAGGGCGTCGTCGTCGAAGGTCACGAAGCCGCCGATGTTGACCAGGGCGTCCTTCTTGGCGCTCATGGTGGCCCCGTCGGCGTAAGAGAACATCTCCTGGGCGATCTCCAGGACGGATTTCTCCGCGTAGCCTTTCTCCCGTTTCTTGATGAAGAAGGCATTCTCCGCGAAGCGGCAGGCGTCGAAGAAGAAGGGCACCTCGTAGTGGCGGCAAACCCGGCTGACCTCCTTGATGTTCTTCAGCGAGACCGGCTGGCCTCCCCCGCTGTTGTTGGTGACCGTCAGCATCACCAGGGGAACCTTCTTCGCGCCCTTGCTTTCGATGAACTTCTTGAGACGGTCGACATCCATGTCCCCCTTGAAGGGATGGGGGGAGTCCGGGTCATAGGCCGCGGGACCGGCCAGGTCCACGGCGTTGGCCCCGAGGACCTCGATATTGGCCCGGGTCGTGTCGAAGTGGATGTTGTTCGGGACATGGTCCCCCTTTTTGACCGTCCCTTCGAACAGGATGCGCTCGGCCGCCCTTCCCTGGTGTGTAGGGATGACGTGGGAGAAGCCGAAGATGTCCTTCACGGCGTCCTCGAGGTGGAAGAAGTTCCTGGCCCCGGCATAGGATTCGTCCCCGATCATAATCCCGGCCCACTGGTTGTCGCTCATGGCCGAGGTCCCGGAATCCGTGAGGAGGTCGATGGTGATCTTGTCGGCGGCGATCTGGAAGACGTTGAATCCCGCCTGGCACAGGAGAGCGTCGCGCTCTTTCCGCGTCGTCGACGGAATCGGCTCGACGACTTTGATGCGGTACGGTTCCATGGGTTCTTTGATCTCAGCCATCTTCGCCTCCCCCTTCGTAATCAATGGCTATCATAGACCGGCCCTTAAAAAGACACAAGTCTTTTAAACTCGCGGAAACGCGCCTCGATCTCTCCGCAAGTGAGCGTCAGGAACCGGCCGATGCCGAAATCCTCGATGGCGAAGGACGCGACGACGCTCCCGTAGACGGCCGCCCTGCGGACCTCCCGGGGGCTGATCTTTGCGACCTTGTCGAGATATCCCAGGAACCCGCCCGCGAAGCTGTCGCCCGCGCCCGTCGGGTCGACGACATCTTCACACGGCCGGGCCGGGACGCCGAAGACGAAGTCCTTTCCGAAGACGAGGGCTCCGTGCTCCCCTTTCTTGGCAACGATGAGCGACGGGCCGCGTTCGAGGAGCTTTTTCCCGGCCCGGACCAGGTTGTTGTCCCCGGCCAGAAGCTTGACCTCTTCGTCGTTGGCGAAATAGATGTCCACGCGTCCGAGCTCCCGGAAGATGGCCTCCGGCTTGTTCTCGATCCAGAACCGGATGGTGTCCATGGCCACGAGCTTCGGCTTCCGGGCCTGGGCCAGGACCGGTCCATGCAGGTCCGGATCGATATTGGCCAAAAAGAGGATGTCCGCCGAACGGTAGGACGGCGGAAGCTCGGGCTTGAAATCGGCGAAGACGTTGAGATCGGTCCGGACCGTAGTCCTCTGGTTGGGATCGGCGCCGTAGCATCCCTCCCAGTGGAAGGTCTTTCCGGCCCTCATCGAGACTCCCTTGATGTCGATCTTGCGCGACCGCAGGAGTCCGATCGTCCGTTTCGGGAAGTCCCTCCCCACGACGCCGACGATCTTGGGTTTCGTGAAGAAGCTCGCGGCCAGCGCGCAGTAGGTCCCGGAGCCGCCGACGATCCTTTCGCGCCGGTCGAGGGGGGTTTCAATGGTGTCGAAGGCGAGGGAACCGATGATGACCAGGCTCATAAGGATGACCTCAACAAGGGATGTATTTTTCGATGATGATCCGGAGTTTTTCCCTGGTCCCGGAAGGAATGAGGGCCGGATCGGTGACGATCGCGTTCCTGAGAGCCTCGCCGCAGTCGCAGGCCCCCTCCCCCCCGGGGGGGAGGGCCGCGACGGCCGACTTGATGATGGCCTTGGCGTTGCCGATATTGAGCCTCAGGTTCTCCAGGATGAGTTCCACGCTGACGGATTCTTCTTCGGCGTGCCAGACGTCGTAATCCGTCGCCAGGCTGAGGGTGGAATAGCAGATCTCGGCCTCGCGGCAGAGCCTGGCCTCGGTGGCCCCCGTCATGCCGATGACGTCGCAGTCCCAGGAACGGTAGGTCCTGGACTCGGCGACGGTCGAGAAAGCCGGGCCCTCAATACAGATGTAAGTTCCGCCGAGATGCATCCGGAGGCCGAGGCCCTTTCCGGCCTCGTAGAGGACGCGGGAAAGTTCCGGGCAGACCGGCCGGGCGAAGCCGATATGGGCGACGATCCCATCGCCGAAGAACGTGTTCCGACGGCGCGTCCGATCGTAAAACTGGTCGGCCAGGACGATGTCCCTGGGCCGGATCTCTTCCTTGAGCGAGCCGACCGAGTTCACGGAGATGATCCTCCCGACGCCGAGCGTCTTGAACCCGTAGGTGTTGGCCCGGTAGTTGATCTCGCCGGGCAGGAGGCGGTGCCCCCGGCCGTGGCGGCTGAGGAAGGCCACGCGTTTCCCTTCGAGCGTCCCGACGACAAAAACGCCGGACGGCCGGCCGAAGGGCGTATCGAGGGAGATCTCCCGGACATCTTTGATCCCATCGATCTCGTAAAGCCCAGTACCTCCGAGGATCCCGATATCCGCACGGGTCTGCCCCGCTTGCCCTGAAAGGGACATGTGGCCTCCTTGAGCTAGAGTAAGGATATATAATTTATGCAGGGACAAGTCAAGGAGCCTTCGACCTGATCGTCGAACAGTTTGACGATGGAAAATTCCAGGGACACAATCCCTTTTCGGGAGAAAAGGGTTATGTCCCGAATTTTCCAGATCGCAGCTCTAAATTTTCAGCGAAAGAATCCCGAGAGTGTTCGACGGTCAGGCCTTCGACGACCTATAAGTGCCGGAAGGACGTGAGTCGGAATTCCTGGCATCACGAATACAAACGGATTAGACAGTTTGACATCTGACTTGAAGGGACCTGAAGCCGCCCTCACTCCCCCGGTCCCCCGGGGAACCAGTCCCGTCGGTTCCCCCCGTCGAAAAAGCCGACGGGTTTCCTCTCCGCTACGGGGGCTTGAGGACGGCATTCAGTCCCGTTCATACATAAGTCCTTTTTCATTTTGTTCGCATTAGACTTCGGCGTCTCGGCGTGAGAAGAAAGTATCCTTTTGGCAAATTTGGGCGACGTTCGGCGCGGTCAGCGCTGGACAGGTCTCTTGTCTTGAGGTATCCTATTGACAAAAAAAGAACTGCGGATGAACGCCCAAGAGACTCGGGGCCGAGGTTAAAAATGAAGTTCGTTTATTTTGACGCGTCATCGGGTTTGAGCGGTGACATGATCCTGGGGGCCCTCCTGGACCTGGGCGCCGACCCGGACATCTTCAAGAAGGCTATGGCCCGCCTCAAGCTGCCGGTCCGCATCGAGGTCCGCGAGGCCAAGAGGTCCCGGCTTCGGGGCCTCAAGGTCGACGTCATCGTCGAGCGCAAGAAGTCCGTGACAAGGACCTGGGTCGACGTGGAAAGGACGATCGGGCGGAGCCCGTTCTCGCCCGGCGTCAAGGCCGACGCCCGGAAGATCTTCAAGCGGCTGTTCGCGGCCGAAGCCCGGGCGCACGGCTGCCCCTTCCGCTCCGCGCATCTCCATGAGGCGGGGGCCGACGACGCGCTGGTGGACGTCCTGGGTGCCTGCTGGCTGGCCGAAGCACTCCGTATCGGCGCCTTCTTCTGCTCTCCGCTCAACGTGGGGGCGGGCTTCGTCCGGACCTCCCACGGCCTCCTCCCCGTCCCTCCCCCGGCCGTGGCCGAACTCCTTAAGAACATCCCGGTCTATTCGGCCGGGGCCAAGGAAGAGCTCGTGACGCCCACGGGCGCGGCCGTCGTCTCGACGCTGGTCCGGGAATTCCTGCCCTTCCCCGAGATCACCTACGAGAGGATCGGCTGCGGCGCCGGAAGCCGCGACCTCCACGGCCTGCCCAACATCCTGAGGGCGTTCTACGGGAACGCCGGGGACTTCAAGCCGCAAAAGAAGGTCTTTGTGGTTGAAGCGACGATCGACGACTCGACCCCCCAACTCTTGGCCCATTTCCTCGAGATCGCCCTCAGGAAGGGGGCCCTCGACGCCTTCCTCACCCCCGTCGTCATGAAGAAGAACCGGCTGGCGACGAAATTGACCCTGCTCTCGGAGGCTGATAAAATAGATGGTCTGATCGAGGCCGTCTTCCGGGAAACGAGCTCCATCGGGGTTCGTTTCTTTCCGGTGGAAAGGCGGGTCTTGGAGCGGGAGAGCCGGAAGGTCCGGATCCGGGGAGAGGTGATCGAGATCAAGGTGTCCCGTCTGGGCGGCGAAGCCGTTAATGTCCAACCCGAGTATTCGGACTGCCTGAAGGCCTCGGAGAGAATGGGCCTCCCTCTCAAAGAAGTCTCCCGGCTGGCCTTGAGAGAATATGAGGGAAAAAATAGGCGCCGCGAGACCTCGAAGGAGTGACGATGGACCTGAAGAAGATCGAGAGAGGGATCAAGCTCGTCCTGGAAGGCGTGGACGAGGACCCCGATAGGCCGGGCATAAAGCGAACGCCCCAGCGCGTCGCATCCATGCTCCAGGACATCCTGGGCGGCTCCGTCAAGGAAGCGGCCAAGGGCCTGCGGACGATCGAGGCCGAGAAGCACGACGAGATGGTCCTGATCAAATGCATTCCCCTCTACTCGATGTGCGAACACCACCTCCTCCCCTTCGCCGGCGTGGCCCATGTCGCCTACATCCCCAAAGGGGGGCGGATCGTCGGGCTGAGCAAGATCGCCAGGGTCGTGGATATTCTAGCCCGGAGGCTCCAAGTGCAGGAGAGGCTGACCAAGCAGATCGCCGACCTTCTTGAGGCACGGCTCAAGCCCCTCGGTGTCATGGTCGTCATCGAGGCCGAGCACATGTGCATGTCCATGCGGGGGGCCAAGAAGCCGAAGTCGATCACCGTGACCTCGGCCGTCCGGGGGTCCTTCCGGACGAACCCGGCCACCCGGACCGAAGCCATGATGCTCATCCGAGGAGGTTTGACCAGTGGAAAAGAATACTGACGAAAATAAATTCTACGTCACGACGCCGATCTACTACGTGAACGATGTCCCCCACATCGGCCACGCCTATACGACCATCATCGCGGACGTCCTGGCCCGATTCAACCGCCTCCGGGGAAAGGAGGTCTTCTTCCTGACCGGGACGGACGAGCACGGCCAGAAGATCGAGAAGGCCGCCGCCGAAAAGGGATTATCACCCCGGGAGCATGTCGACCGGGTCGTGGGCCGGTTCCAGGAGCTGTGGAAAGCCATCGACATCTCCTTCGATGCCTTCATCCGGACAACCCAGGCCTATCATGAGGAGGGCGTCCAAAAGATCTTCCGGAAGCTCATGGACAGGGGGGACATCTACAAGGGAACATACAAGGGATGGTACTGCATCTCCAACGAACACTTCCTGGTCGAGGACGTGCCGATGGAAAAGGAAGGATACAAGATCTGCCCCGAGTGCGGTGTCAAGACCTCGCTCGTCGAGGAGGAGACCTATTTCTTCCGCCTCTCGGCCTATCAAAAGCCCCTTCTCGATTTCTACGCCGCCCACCCGGATTTCGTCCGGCCGCAGAGCCGGATGAACGAGGTCATGAGCTTCGTCGAAGGCGGGCTCAAGGACCTGAGCGTCACCCGGACCTCGGTCAAGTGGGGAATCCCCGTCCCGGGAGACCCGAAACACACGATCTACGTCTGGTTCGACGCCCTGAACAACTACCTGACCGGGATCGGCTACGGCTGGAACGAAGAACTTTATAAAAAGTTCTGGCCGGCGACGATCCACCTCATGGCCAAGGACATCCTGCGCTTCCACGCCATCTTCTGGCCGGCCTTCCTCATGGCCGGCGGCTTCCCGCTTCCCGGGACTGTGTACAGCCACGGCTGGTGGCTCAAGGACAACGCCAAGATGTCCAAGTCCAAGGGGAACGTCCTTGACCCGAACATCATCCTCAGGACGTTCGGCGCCGACAGCCTTCGCTACTTCCTCGTCCGCGAGATCCCGATCGGGCTCGACGGCAACTTCTCCCACGAGGCGTTCATCCACCGGGTGAACTCGGACCTGGCCAACGACCTGGGCAACCTCGTCCAGCGCACGCTGACCATGGTCCGGAACTACTTCGGGGGGGTCGTCGGAGAGGCCGGCCCCGAAACGGATGAGGACGCGAGGGTCCGCGCAGGTTTCGATGAACTCAAGGCCCGGACGGAAAGACTCTTTTCGGACTACGCCATCAACCGGGCCCTGGAAGAGATCTGGGCCTACCTCGGTACGGTCAACAAGTACCTGGCCGACCACGAGCCCTGGAAGATGGCCAAGGAACCGGGCAAGCGGCCGCGCCTGGCGAGGGTCCTCCTCCAGGCGGCGTCCGCGATAAGGGGCATAAGCTACCTGCTGTCCCCTGTCATGCCCGGCTCCTGCGATAAGATCTGGGAATATCTGGGCGAATCGAAAAAGATCAAGGACGTGAAATATTCCGAGATGACGTTCGGCGGCTTCGGCCCCGGCCGGGCGGTCCAGGAACCAAGAGCCCTCTTCCCCAGGGTCCTGCTTAGGGACTTTCTGGCCGAGGAGAAGCCCGAATCCGAATCGAAGACCAAGGCGGCGCCGGAACCGGCGCCCGCCGGAAAGGAGAAAACGATGGAAGAGACACCAACCGCCGCGACCAACCTTATCAGCTACGAGGAATTCATGAAGATGGACCTGCGCGTGGCGAAGATCCTGGCCGCCGAGCGCGTCCCCAACACGAACAAGCTCTTTAAACTCGAGATCGACCTCGGGACGGAAAAGCGGACGATGATTGCGGGCATCGCCGACGCCTACGCGGCCGAGGACCTCGTCGGCAAAAGCCTCATCGTCATCGCCAACCTCAAACCGGCCAGGATCCGGGGCATCGAGTCCCAGGCCATGCTCCTGGCGGCCGTCATCGGCGACAAGGCCGTTGTTCCCTTCTTCGACCGCGAAGTGCCGCCGGGAACGCAGGTCAAATGATCAGCCTGCTCTAGGCTAATGAACATAGCCAAGCGTACGTAATTGTTCTAGGCTTTTATTATCGAGCTCAATGTCCACATAGGCGGTGTTATGGCGGGGGCTGTCCTTTTCATAGGCGAAAAGGTTAGCCGCCAGCATTCGGGCCATCTCCCCTCCATCGGCAAAGCGGTTCCTTCTTTCGCCCGGGTCTTCCTTCAGATCATACAGCAAATGCTTGTCAGGGAATTTATAGATATATTTATGCTCCCTGTAAAGGCAGGCTTTCTGCAGGATATCTTTGCGGCTGCCCATTTCCACCTGCAGATGGGAAAAGATGAAACGTTCACTGGAAGATTTGGTCACTTCCTTAACCTCCGGTATGAGGTCCTGCCCGGACAGGCCTTTCATCCGAGGGAAATCCAGGAAAGATATAAGCGTCGGCAGGATATCCATGGTGGATGCATTTGCCGTCAGCCGCTTCCCGCCGAAAAGCCCCCCATGCGGATAATAAAATAACAAAGGCACATGAATGACTGTATTGAGAAGGGACTTTCCATGTCCGTAGCGGTGTTTCTCATTCATCTCTTCGCCGTGGTCGGCGGTAATGATCAGCAGAGTATTTTGTGACCAACCGAACCTTTCATAAAGTCCCTTGATGCAATGATCAACGTGGGTGATCTCCTTGTCATAAAGCGCTTTCCTGTCGGTGAGGCGGTCCCCGCTCTTTTCGTCCTCTTCAAGCGGGATCCTGTAGGGCATGTGAGGGTCGTTGTAATGCACGTAAAGAAAGTACTTCCCCCCGGTTAGAATCTTTTTTTTCAGCTGGAGAATCTGTTCATTGATAAACTGCCCGCCCGTGTGTGAAAAGCACAGAAAGCGGTCGAATCCCTGCGTGAATCCCTGATTTTCGGAAATATTATAGTTGTCCGAGACACCGAAGGTACGATAGCCGTTGATGCGAAAAACTTCCGGCAGCGTGGTCAGCTCTTTGGGGATACGGTTGATCTTGATCCTTGGATCTTTGTCTATCAACCGCTTCTGGACCAACAAGCCCATGGTGACGCCGTGTTGAAAGGGATACAGCGAAGTGAAGATCGAGGCTGTGGCGGGCGACGTCCAAGAGGAGGCGGCATAGGCTTTCTCAAACACGACCCCCTGGGCTGCGAGCTGCGAAAGGAACGGAGCCGTCTCCTTAGGATAGCCGTAAAAAGGCAGATGGTCGGCACGCAGAGTGTCAATGACCACCAGAACGACATTGGGTTCGGCAGGGTGCCTGGGAAACAACCGCCAAAGACAAAACACAACGGCGAAAATCAATACCGCGGCGATGAAGAAAATTTTCTTCTTCATGGGTAACTTGTTATCTTAGTATACAGATAAAAAGGTCATCTGACAATATCATGGGCGTCGCCCAAAATTGCCGGCGGGATTCTTTCTTCCGGAATTCCGACTCACGTCTTATCGGCAATCATGAGGCATCGGTCCACAAACGCCTGGAGAAACGCAAAGAGCCCGTCTCGATAGTCCCGTGACAACACGCGCGGCAAGGTTCACGACATCGCTGATAAATACCGTTCCAACTTGCCGGCCGGAATCGCGCCTTCACGGAGGATGCGGGGCGTCGGTCCTGTAATATCGACGATCGTCGAAGCCCGCCCCCCGGGGGTCGGCCCCCCGTCCACGATGATATCCACTTTATCGTTGAAGGTCCGGAGGATTTCGGCCGGGTCCGAGATCTCCCCTTCCCCCGAAGTGTTCGCGCTCGTTGCCGTGATGGGCAGGCCGACCGCGTCGACGAGGCGCCTGAGCCACGGGACCGAAGGGATCCGGACGCCGATCGTATGCCCCGGTCCCGCCAGCCGGGCCGGGAACGATGGCGAAGCCTTGAGGACGAGGGTCAGCGGTCCCGGCCAGAACTCACCGGTCAGGCGATGAAAAAGGGGCGGCGGGCAAGCGGCCAGAGTCTCGACCATGTCGAGTCCGGAAACGATGAGGGAAAGCGGTTTCCGGGCGTCCCTCGCCTTCAGGCGGTAGATTCGGCGGACAGCCTTCCCGGAGAAGCAGACCGCCCCGAGGCCGTAGAACGTCTCGGTCGGATAGGCCATCAGCCCGTCTTCGAGCAAGATGCCCGCGACGGTCTCGATCACGTCGTCGGGGACCTTTTCCGGCTCAATTTTGACGATGAGTGTCTTCATGCCTTCCGTCTTTCCCGGTATCCATCGTAAAGGGACGCCGGGAGGGTTGTCAAGACACCCCGCTTCGATTTCCGTGATAGGAGGGCATGGGGAAGGGCTGCAGCGACCATGCGGAGATCAGCCTGAGACGAGCGTCCGACGAGGGAAGCCGCAGGCCTCCGAGGGCCCAAGGCTCCAAGGATGGGTTTCCTTCAGCTCATTAGATTAGCCTGGAGTCCTGGAGCTGAGGAGCCGAGAAGGAGGCGAGTCTCAGGCGTTTCTTGATCGGAGCGGGAGCAAAGCCCTTCCCCATGCCCTCATCTGAACATCACGGAAATCGAAGGCCATGCAGAATCGGGCTTCAGGGGACAGTTGACCTATCCAGGGAACACCGTCGGGAGGTAGCCCCTCCTGGAAAAGGGTTGGGGATGTTTGGCACGGTTTTTGCTATAATATCGGGCATGAGGAGAATGAAAATGAAAAAATCACTTATCCTGATCGCGGCGCTCATCGTCCTGATACCTGCCCTGGCCTATTCCAACACCCTCACCCTGAGGGCCGGGTACTTCTTCCCCCGGGCCCAAGGCGGTCCCGACAGCCTGTGGAACATAGAGTTCCAACAAATGAGCTTTAAGAAAGCCGATTTCCGGGAGACCATTCTCGGGTTCAGCTACGAATATTTCGTGACCAAGGAGCTCAGCCTGGCCCTTTCCGTTGATACTTACAGTAAGCGCAAGGCGGGCTATTACATGGATTATGTGGGATATGAATTCGATGAGGGCGATTTCGCGTTCCCGGTGAGCGATTATCAAGGCGAATTCAACATTACCCACGGCTTCAACGTCTCGATCACGCCCGTCGAGATGTCGGTGAAGCTCATGCCCTTAGGAAGGAGAACGAGGCTCATCCCCTACGTCGGGGGCGGGATTTCGATGTACTTCTGGAGCGCGGGCATCCGGGGGAGCATGGTCGACTTCACCGACGAGTGGATCTACAACGACCCGGACCTCGGCGACGTGACGATCTACAAGATCAAGCAGACCGACGCCCGGGAAAGCGGCCTCACTTTCGGCTATCACGCCTTCGGAGGATTGATGTTTCCGATCGGGAACAGGATCACGCTGGAAGCAGAGTTCCGCTACCGCATCGGGAATGGCAAGTTCAAGGACGCCTTCCTTGACTTCGAAGAGTTCGACCTGAGCGGTTTTTCGTTGACCGCGGGGTTCAATTACTGGTTCTAAAACACGGTTGCGGGCTTCTGCCCGCATCTTCATAAAATCCGGTTCTCTTACGTTTTAAAACTTCTCGTAGGAGACGATCTCGTCGAGCGGCTTGCGGCCGCGCTCCCGGGGAGATTCGTCGGGCCGGCCAAGAGGCGTCAGGGCCAGGACCCGCGCCTCTTCAGGTACGCCGAGAACGGCCTTGACCTCGGCCTCGTCGAAAGCCCCGATCCAACATGTTCCCAGCCCTTCCTCGGCGGCCTGGAGGATAAGGTGCTCAAAGGCGATGGCCACGTCGATGGGCCAGGAGTTCATGTAGCGGCCCTGCCGGGGAAAGGCTTTTTCGGGAAATCCGCAGGCCGCGATGACGACCTCCGCGTCGGACATGAAATATTGTTCGAACGAGGCTTTGGCCAGCTTCCTCTTCGTCGCCCGATCGCGGACGACGATGAACTTCCAGGGCTGGATGTTCTTGGCCGACGGCGCGAGCCGGGCGGCTTCCAGGACCCGGGCGAGGACGTCCTCGGGCACCGGATCGCCCTTATACTTCCTGACGCTCCGCCTCTTGCGGATGGTGTCCAGAACGCTCATGAACCCCCCTCCCCGGTCATGGCCCCGGGTTTCACTCGGGATTTTTCGCGACTTCCATCAGACCGGCCTTGTCGAAAGCGATGACCAGGCGGCCCCAGACCGAATTGACGGCGATCTCTCCGGAGAACCGGCAGGGCACGGGCGGCTTCAAGAGGAGGTCGTAGACCTCCTTGCCGACCTCGAAGAAATCCATCAGGAACGGAAGGGAGAGGGTCTTATCCCCTCTGGCCGGGACGCTCTTGTCACCCGGGACCTCACCCTTGAGGACCGCCGTCTCGCCAAAACGGAGGTCATAAGTGATCGCGTCTATCATGAGGTCGTAACCGTTGGGGTTCCCGAACTTGACATCGAAGACGACGTCCCCGCCGCCTACGGTCAGGTCGTTGACCCTGAGCGGCAGGAACTCGACGACAGGGTCCTGGAAGATCGGGAATTCCCCGGAGAAGGCGAAAGCGATCTTCTCTTCCTTTTTCTTCTCATCCGCGAAAACGAGGTCGCCGACCATGTCGCATACCGCCTTCTCTCCCACCGGACCGATCACCTCGAATAACAGGGTGTAGGTGACCTTCAGGGGAAGGGCGATGAGGATCTCCTCGCCGGCGCCGACGCGGATCGGCTCGTCGAGGACCACGGGAAGGCGAAGGTACTCCTTCTGGTTGATCGTCACCCGGTAGTTGTAGCGGGCGAGAAAGCAGGCCGCGGCCGAGGAATTGCGGATACCGGCGTAGAAGGCAAGGGTCAGGCCGCTCGAGCTCAGGTCACGGATCCGTTTTTCCTTGAGGCTTACGGCGAGGTCTTTTTTCGACAGCCCTAAGACCGGTCCCTGAAATGCGAGGAAGGCGATGATCGCAGCCGCCGCGAATCGCTCTGCCGTCCATGTTTTCCTCTCGTTCATTTTAGGAATTATAGAATACACGAAAGAGCGGATATCGGCAAACCAAAATTGCCGATAGGAAGCATCTTTTTTCGTGTGATATAGACAATGGCGCAGGGGCAATGCCCTGAGGAGGTCGTTGAAGGGTGGAGCGGGCACGGGTCCTCATTCTTACTGCGCGGGACTGGATGCCGCCTGTAAGCCCCCGTAGCAGAGGGGGGACCCGAGTCTTATGAAAGCTATCTCGGCGACGCGTCCAAGACTCTGTTCATATTTCTTGCCACCCCCTACCCCCTCCGATAATGGAGGGGGGCTCTGTAATCGTCCGCGTCGCCGATAGAGGTGCGACGGGGGGAACCGACGGGACTGGTTCCCCGGGGCCGGGGGCCAAGGGCGGCTCCAGGCCGCTCGCACTTCCTCTCGCCGGGCCAGGCCGCGGCCGACGGAGGGCAAGCCCCAAGCCTGGAATTCATTTGTCCTTCCCAACCGGCCCGAAAAACTGGTAAAATAAGGGGGTCGTGGAGAAGATCGAGGCGGATTTCCGGGACAAAGGCCTCTTCGTCAGGCTCTTCGGGGCGGATGTCTATGCCGTCGGGGGCTATGTCCGGGACCTCATCCTCGGCCGCCCTGCCCCCGAGGTCGACCTTCTCGTCGCCCGGCGGTCCCTGGAAGAAATCATCCGGAAGCTCGCCCCCCACGGCAAAGTGGACCAGGTGGGCCGGAGCTTCGGAATCATCAAGTTTACCCGCCGGGGCACGACCTATGATGTCGCCCTGCCCCGGACGGATGCTCCCAAAGCGGCCGGCGCCAAGAGCCACAAGGACTTCGTCATCTCCGCCGATCCCTGGCTCCCCGTCGAGAAGGACCTCGAGAGGCGGGACTTCCGGGTGAACAGCATGGCCCTCCGGCTCAAGGGAGGGGCCCTCATCGACCCCTTCGACGGCCGGAAGGACACGCGCGCCCGGACGATCCGGGTGACCAACCCCTGTGCCTTCCCCGATGACCCCCTGCGGGTCCTGCGTGCCGCAAGGTTCGCCGCGGTCCTGGGATTCAAGATCGATCCCGAGATCTACGAAGCCGCCAGGGACATCGACCTCTCCGGACTGAGTGTCGAAAGGGTGAACGAGGAGCTGTTTAAACTCCTTCTCAACTCCCCCAAGCCCTCGGTCGGCCTCGAGGAGCTCTTCAAGATCGGCGCCCTGGAGAAGCTCTTCCCCGAGCTTTACGCCCTGACGCTGGCCATCCAGGACTCCGTCTTCCACCCCGAAAAGGACGCCTTCGGCCACCACACGGTCTGGCAGCACACCAAGCTGACCGTGGACCAGGCCGTCAACCTGGCCGGACTGGGTGGAATAGAACCGCCAAGGAAGCTCTGCCTCCTCCTGGCGGCCCTCTACCACGACGTAGGTAAACCCGACGCCGCCCGCTGGGAGTTCAAGCGCGGCCGGATGGCCATCACCAACTGCGGACACGACGTCCTGAGCGAGCGGATCAGCCGGAAGGTCCTTGCCCGGTTCAAGATCTACTCCTGGAACGGCTGTAACCTGCGCCGGATGGTCCCCCTTCTCATCCGGACCCATCACCGCGCCTCGGAGTTGTGGCAGAACAGGAAGTCCGTCACCCGGAAGGCCTTCACGCGCCTGGCTGCCGAGGTCATTGGCGAGATCGAGCTCCTCGTCTACCTGGACACCGCCGATAGGGGCGGACGGAAGGACCGGCCCCTCAAGGCCCTCGACCGGGAGGCCCGGTGGCTTTTCAGGAAGTTCGAGGATTTCCACGTCAACCGGGAAACTATCAAGCCCTTCATCATGGGCCGCGACCTGATCGCCATGGGAGTAGCGCCGGGCCCGGACATGGGGAAGGTCCTCAAGAGGCTCTATGGGATGCAGCTCGACAACGAATTCGAAACGAGGGCCCAGGGGCTCAAGGCCGCCCTAGGCATCCTCAAGGGGAAGAAGTGATGAAGATCCTCGTCACCGGGGGAGCGGGATACATCGGCTCCCACACCGTCAAGGCGCTCCTCGGAGAGGGGTTCGACGCCGTCATCTTCGACGATTTTTCGACCGGGAAACGGGGCCTCGTCCCGGGAGGGACCGTGATCGAGGGAGACCTCATGGAGGCGGCCGCCGTCCGGAAGGCTTTTCGGTCCCATGACATCGGGGCGGTCCTCCATTTCGCCTCGCTCATCCAGGTCGGGGAGTCCTACCAGGACCCGCAAAGGTACTATCGCCACAACTTCGGCACGTCCATGAACCTTCTGGAAGCCATGCTCGAGGCCGGAGTCCGCCGGTTCATCTTCTCCTCCAGCGCGGCCGTCTACGGCATCCCGCAGCACCAGCCCATCACCGAAGACCACCCGGTCAATCCGTATAACCCATACGGCATGACCAAGTACATGGTCGAGCGGGTCCTCCAGGACTATGACCGGGCCTACGGCCTGCGTTTTGTCTCCCTCCGCTATTTCAACGCCTCCGGGGCCGACCCGGACGGCAGGCTCGGCGAGATGCACGATCCGGAAACCCACCTCATCCCAAACATCCTGCTCTCCCTCCTAGGGAAAAAACCGGTCCTGGGGATCTTCGGGACGGACTTCCCGACCCCGGACGGCACGGCCGTCAGGGACTACATCCACGTCACAGACCTCGCTGCGGCCCACGTCTTGGCCCTCCGTGCCCTGCTCGGAGACCAGCCCAGCGAGTTCATCAATCTTGGAACGAACCTGGGCTACTCGGTGCTCGAGGTCATCCGGGCGGCGGAGCGGGTCACGGGGAAATCGGTCCCATATAAGACCCTGCCCCGGCGCGAGGGCGACGTCCCGGTCCTCCTGGCTTCCAGGGAAAAGGCCGAGCGCGTCCTGGGCTGGATCCCCCGCCTCTCGGACATTGAGACGATCCTCCGGACGGCCTGGGCCTGGCACCGGACCCAAAATGGCCGATAGGACGGGGGGTCGGAAATCCGGGTATCACCAGAGGTCGGTGTCATCGTTTGAGAGGACAAGTACCTATCGGCGATTTTGGCACGGGAAAAGCGTTTGACGGTAAGCCTCCCTGATGGTATAAAAAGAGATTAAGATCGATCATGAAGCGCAGACAAGATATCTCTTTTATTGCTTTTATCGCAGCCTTGGGGCTTCTTGTCGGGAGCTGGGCCTGCTCATCCGGACGGAAAGCCGCTAAGACGACCCCCCAAGCGTCGCCCGCGGCGAAGGAGAAGACCGCCAACAGGAAGAATGGGGCGGGCATCAAGCCTGACGCGAAACAATCGGCGCCCCCGGCCCGGGCGGCTGCGCCGCTCCCCGTCCTTGAGAAAGACGACTTGGACGGCGAGGCCGAACCCGGGAAGAACGGCGCCCAGGCGGCGGACAAGGAAGAGGCGTCGGGCCTCCTCGAGGAGGCCCTCACCGCCTACCAGGAAGCCCAAACCGCCCTGGACCTGGGGGAGACTGACCCAGCCCTGTCCAAGCTCGACGAGGCCTACGGGCTCATTCTCAAGGCGAATACCCCGCCGGATTCCGACCTCTGCCAGGAAAAGAACGACCTCCGCATCCTCATCGCCCAGAGGATCCAGCAGCTCTACGCCTCGCACCTGAAGACGGCGGCCGTCGGCAACGGGACCATCCCCCTCGTCGAAAACAAGTGGGTCCAGGACGAGATCCGGTCGTTTCAGACAAAGGAGAGGCAATACTTCGAAGAAGCCTACAAGCGCTCCGGCCTCTACCGTCCGATGATCATTGAGGAACTCAGGAAAGGGGGCCTCCCCGAGCATCTGTCCTGGGTCCCGATCATCGAGAGCGGCTTCAAAGTACGGGCCCTGTCCCGGGCACGGGCTCTGGGGATGTGGCAGTTCATCCGCTCGACGGGATACCGCTATGGCCTGAAGCAGGACAAGTATGTCGACGAACGAATGGATCCGGTCAAGGCAACCCGGGCGGCCGTCAGGTACCTGGCCGAGCTCCATGATTTCTTCGGGGATTGGACGACGGCCCTAGCCTCCTATAACTGCGGCGAGCTCAGGGTCCAGAACGTCATCAAGGCCCAGAAGATCGACTACCTGGACAATTTCTGGGACGTCTTCAACAACCTGCCCTACGAGACAGCCCGATTCGTCCCCCGCGTCATCGCCACCATGCTTATCATCGAGAATCCCGCGAAGTACGGGTTCACCCTGCCGACCCCCGACCCGTCTCTCACCTGGGAGACGGTGACCGTCGGCCAACCGGTGAAGCTAGCCTCGATCTCGTCGACCCTGGGGCTCGACCCCCTGATCCTCTCGTTCCTCAACCCTGAGCTCAGGCACGACTCGACCCCAAACTACGACTACGCCCTCAAGGTCCCCGTCGGCTACGGGGAGAAGGTCCTGGCGGCGCTCCCGGCCCTCCCCCGTTATATCCCGCCCGACGTCGTCTACGGCTGGCATACCGTCAAGTCCGGGGACACGCTGGGCGCGATCGCCCGCCGCTACAGGACCTCGACCGACGCCATCATGCGGCTCAACGGCATCAAGAACCCGCGGAGCCTCCAGATCGGGCGTAAGCTCAAGATCCCGGGCAAGGGCGATCCGTCGGAGCCCGAGCCGGGCGGCGGGCCGGCGCCACGGCTGTCGGTCCAGACCGCGAAGCCCAAGGGGACGACGCCGGGGACCGATCCGGCGGGGGAACCGGGGGCCCAACCGGCCGCGCCTTCCCCAGACGGGATGACCGTGTATATCATCAAAGAGGGCGACACGCTCTTTACCCTGGCCCGGCAATTCAACACGACGGTTGAAAAAATCAAGACAGACAACGGGCTTGCCGGCGACAGCTTGAGAGTCGGGCAAAGGCTTGTCATCAACGGCGGGAAGACATAAGCCCGAGTCCGGCGGCGCGGGATTCGGCCTCGGCTAGTTCCAGACGTCCCCTTCGACCCCCAATCCCGGCTTATCTCCTAGGAAGAGCCTGTCTTTGACCGTTTGGACGCCCTTGAAGGGGTCGTTCGTAATGAGAAGATTTCCGTCGAGGTCGGCGCAGTCGAAGAGGGGAGCGATGGACGCCCCGGCGGTGATGCCGAGGGACGTCTCGATCATACAGCCCAGCATGAGCTTCAGGCCCAGCGCCCTGGCCATCGCGACCATCCGAACGGCTTCCTGGATGCCGCCGCACTTCATCAGCTTGATGTTGATGCCGTGGAAACCCCTGGCGATCATGGGGATGTCCGTAGCTTTCATCAAACTTTCGTCGGCGAACAGGGGGAGCTTCGACCTCTCCTTGAGCCACCTGTGCTCGTCGGACATGCCCGTGGGCATAGGCTGTTCGACCAGCTCAACGCCCCTGCCGGCCAGCCAGTCGATCATGGCCAGCGCCTCTTCCTTTGTCTTCCAGCCCTCGTTCGCATCGACCCGGATGGGCTTCGACGTGACCTCGCGGATGCCGTCGATGATGGCCTTGTCGTCCTTGGAGCCGAGCTTGATCTTGTAAACCGAGAAATCCCCGGCCTCCTTGACCTTCTCCTGCATGAGCTTCACCTCGTCGATCCCGATGGAGTAGGTCGTCGGCGGCGTCTTGTCCTTGTCTAAGCCAAGGAACCGATAGACGGGAACGCCGAGCTTCTTCCCGACCCAGTCGAGGATGGCCATGTCCAGGGCCGCCTTGGCGGCATGCTCGCCGGGAGCCAGGGCATCCAGCTCTTGCCACCGCTCGAAGTATTGCCAAAGGTCCTTTCCCAAGATGGATCGGGCTTTCTCGATGAAGGCCAGGACGCCTTCGGCGTTCTCGTTATAGCGGGCGATGGGGGCCGCCTCCCCCATCCCGGCCGCCCCGTCCTTCTCGATCCGGACGAGAGCGTTCCGGCGGACGTTCCATGTACCGCGCGACAGGGTCCAGGCGTGTCTAAGTTGGACCTCATAGATGCGGGCGTCTATCTTGGCCGGGCCGGTCGCGGCGTCTTTGAGTTCCGTGAAAACGGTCTTCCCCGGCAGGGCGGACCCGGCCAGCACCATCCCGGAAAGCTTGAGGAATTCCTTGCGTCTCATCATCGTCTCCTTCGCGCCGGATTTGCGGAACCAATTATAAGCCAGAAGACGGGGTCAAACCTACATTATTAACAATCCTTCGATGACCGTGATGGGAGGGCATGGGGAAGGGCTGCAGCGACCATGCGGAGATCAGCCTGGGACGGGCGTCCGACGAGGGCGGCCTAAGGCCTCCGATGGACGGAGACACTTCCCGTATAGCCCAAGATAATAATCCCCTTTTCCCCTTGGACAATCAAGGGGGACTGCCGGATAGTGTCTCCTGCAGAGGTCGGAGGATGGGCTTCCTTACGGAAATTGAAGGCCTCGTTAAGATTGTAGGTTTGACCCCACTTTATTTGACACCGAAGCCCGGGGGTTATATAAAAATATCAGAATCAAACGGGAGGCGTTCATGCTTAAGAAGACCGCTTTTATTCTATGGCTGATATCCTTCTCCGTCATGTTCGCGGCCGGCGCCGAAATCGCAAGAACGGCCGTTGTCATCAAGACCGTCGAGAACATGCACAGTGCATCGAACGACGCCGTGGACGTCGTCAGCCAGGCGCTCCTCGGGACAAACGTCAAGATCCTCGCCGCGGAGAAGAACGCCAAGGGCGAGGAATGGTTCCGGATCGAGACGCCGGACACCTACCAGGGCTGGATCGTCGCCACGGCCCTCAAGTTTCTGAAGCCTGACGCCAAGCCATACGCCTCGGCAGGGAAGGTTTTTGTCGTCACGTCCCTCCTGGCTAACACCTACTGCGAGCCGGACGTCACCAAGCACAAGCCTGTCAAGGTGGCTCCGATAAGCTGCGTCCTCGAGGTCGCCGAGGAGCGCGACGAGCGCTGGCTCAAGGAATACGGTGAGCGTTATCTCGAAGTGAACCTCCCCTGCGGGACGAAGGCCTGGGTTCAGAAGGGTGACGGGGAGATCAGGGACGCCGCCGCTCCCCGGAAGAAGCTCTCGCCGGACGAGACGGTCGCCCTGGCGAAACGCTTTTTGGGACTTCCTTATCTTTGGAGCGGCGTCACCCCCTATGGCCTGGATTGTTCCGGCTATGCCCAGCTCCTCTACCGGTTGAGCGGTATCGACATCCTCAGGGACGCGGCTATCCAGATGACGAAAAGCGGCCTCATCGAGGTTCCTGCCGGGCAGGAACGGACCCGCGATCTCATTTTCTTTGGCAAGGCTAAGGACAAGATCACGCACGTAGGGATGATGATCAGCGGCGAGGAGTTCATCCACGCAACGACGCACGACAAGCCCGTCGTCCAGATCTCGCGTCTTAAGGACCCGTACTGGCAGGCCATCTATCAGGGCGCGCGGCGACCGAAAGAATAGGAGCACTCGTTCGTGTGGATCGACTTGGGTCTATGCGACCTTCGATGACCGTGATAGGAGGGCATGGGGAAGGGCTGCAGCGACCATGCGGAGATCAGCCTGAGACGAGCGTCCGACGAGGGCAGCCTTAGGCCTCCGAAGGACGGAGACACGTCCAAGACTCTGTTTTGATTCCATTAATCCCCCAACCCCCTTGATCAATCAAGGGGGCTGGGAGGTCCGTGTCTCCGGCAGAGGTCGGAGGATGGGTTTCCTTGAGCTTATCAATACGAACACAATAAAAATTGCTACATCTGAACGGCACTGAATGCCGTCCTCGAGCCCCCGTAGCGGAGGGGGGACCCGTCGGCTTTTTCGACGGGGGGAACCGACGGGACTGGTCCCCCGGGGGCCGGGGGAGAGAGGGCGGCTTCAGGCCGTTCATAGTCAGATGTATAACCAATTAATGCGTTCGGATTAGATTTACCTGGAGTCTTGGGCCTGAGGAGCCGAGAAGGACGTGAGTCTCAGGCGTTTCTTGATCGAAGCGGGAGCAAAGCCCTTCCCTATGCCCTCCATTTAACATCACGGAAATCGAAGACCGTTAATTCATGTTTCACTTGGCCTGACAGCAGGATGAGGAGCGGGCCTTTAGGACTTGGCCTTGGCTAAAGGATTCTTCTTGGCCTTTTTATCCTTTTCGGCCTTTTTCTTTTTGGTCTTCTTCTTGAACTCGGAGCCGATCATCTCCAGAACGGCCATCTGGGCGCCGTCCCCCGCCCTGGGTGCAAGCTTTACGATCCGGGTGTAGCCGCCAGGCCTCTCGGTGAAGCGGGGGCCGACGACGTCGAAGAGTTTCTTGACGACGGACTCCTGAAAGATGTAGGCGAGGGTCTGGCGCCGGGCATGAAGGGTGTTCCTCTTGGCCAGCGTGATCATTTTTTCCGCGATGGGTTTGGCGGCCTTGGCCTTGGCCACGGTCGTCCTGATCCTTTCCTTGTCGATGAAGGACGTCACGAGATTGCGCAGCAGAGCTCTCCGGTGGGCCGAGTCCCGCCGTAAATAGCGTTTCTTAACTTGGTGCCTCATTCATCCTTCTCCTTCTCTCCGGTCCCTTCCTTGATCTCGGCTTGGATCCTCTCGACGAGCTTGGGGTGAAGTTCCAGACTCAATCCCAGGCCCAGTGTCGCCAGAGTCTCCTTGATCTCGGCCAACGATTTGCGGCCGAAGTTCTTCGTCTTCAACAGCTCATCCTCGGTCTTTATGACGAGCTCGTAGATCCTCTCGATGCCGGCCGACTTCAGGCAGTTATTGGACCGGACGGACAGCTCCAAGTGCTCGATGGACTTGGAAAGGATATCGATCTGGGAAAAATAAGGGATCTCCTTTTTCGCCGCCAGCGGCTCCTTCTCCAGGGGCTCGTCGACGACGTTCAGGAAGATCACCAGGTGGTCCCTGAGGACCTTGGCCGCCTGCGACAGGGCGTCCGTGGGGCGGATCGCGCCGGTGGTCCAGATCTCAAGGGTCAGACCCTCATAGTCGATCCTCTTGCCCACGCGAGCCGGCTCCACCCGGTAGTTGACCTTCTGGACCGGCGAATGGGAGGAATCGAGCGGGATGAAGTCGACGCTCAGGGTCTCGTCGAAGTTCTGGTCGGCTGGGACGTAGCCGCGGCCGTTCTTGACGATCATCTCGATCTCGAGTTTCCCGTCCTTGTCCAGGGCGGCGATATGGACGTCCTCATTGAGGATCTCGATGTCCGCGTCGTGGGAGAGGTCCGCGGAAGTGGCGGAGGCCGGTCCTTCCTTTTTGAGGGTCATGGTCTTCGGGCCGTCCCCCTTGAGTTTGAGAGGGATGCTCTTCAGGTTCAGGAGGATGTCGGTGACATCCTCCACGACGCCGGGGATGGTCGAGAACTCATGCAGCACCCCCTCGATCCGGACGGCCGTGACGGCCGCCCCGTTGATGGAAGAAAGGAGGATCCTCCGGAGAGCGTTCCCGACGGTCACCCCGTAGCCCCGCTCAAACGGCTGGGCCTGGAAGCGGCCGTATTTTTCCGTCAAGGTCTCAAAATCACACTCCAAGCACTTCGGTCTTTGAAATCCTAATTCGTTCATTGGTCCTCCTTTTGAGGATGTCTCCCTCTGAGACGTATGCGTTATTTCGAATAAAGCTCGATGATCAGGTGTTCTTCGATGGGCAGCGTGATATCCGCCCTCTGAGGCAGGGACAGGACGCGCCCCTTCATGCCGTCCCAGTCGACCTCGAGCCAGCCGGGAAGAGCCTTGTTCCTGTTGGAAGCGACGAGCGCTTTCATGTCCTCGCTCTTGGCCGACCTGTCCTTGAACCGGACAACGGCCCCGGCGGAGACCAGGAAGGACGGCACATTGACCTTCTGGTCATTGACGAAGAAGTGGCCGTGGGTGATGAGCTGGCGGGCATGGGTCCGGGACGCGGAAAATCCCATCAGCGTGACGACGTTGTCCAGGCGTCGCTCGAGCATGGAGAGCAGGTTCTCGCCGGTGACCCCCTTCTGACGCTCGGCCCTCTTGAAGAAGAGACGGAACTGCTCTTCGGACATCCCGTAATACCTTTTCATTTTCTGCTTCTCGCGGAGCTGGATGGCGTATCCGAGGATCCGTTTTCTGGCCCTGCCATGTTCGCCGGGAGGATAGGACCTCCGCTCGACGGGGCACTTATCGGTCAGGCACTTGTGGCCTTTGAAGAACAGCTTCGTCTTTTCGACGCGGCAGAGTCGGCAATCCGCACCTTGAAATCTTCCCATGGTTCTCTCCTTATCTCCTCATCCCCTCAGACCCTTCTCCTTCGCCGGACGCGGCAGCCGTTGTGCGGGATGGGGGTAACGTCCTTGATCGTTTTGATCTCCAGCCCGGCCGCCTGGAGGGCGCGGATGGAGGACTCGCGTCCCGCCCCGGGCCCGGTGATCCGGACGTCCACTTGGCGGACGCCGAACTCCTTCGCCTTGACGGCAACGTCTTTAGCTGCCAACTGGGCGGCGAACGGCGTCCCCTTCCTGGCTCCCTTGAAGCCGGAGGTCCCGGCGCTCGCCCAGCAGACCGTGTTCCCGTAGTGGTCGGCGATGGTGATGATCGTATTGTTGAACGTGGACTGGATGTGGGCGATCCCGAAACCGATCTCTTTACGGACCTTTTTCTTCCTCGTTTTGGTTTTGGCTTTAGGCATGTGTGCGCTCCCTCACGTTAGCTTGACCTGCTTTCCTTGAGTCTCTTGATCGTGTGCCCGCGGGGTCCCTTGCGCGTCCTGGCGTTCGTCTTCGTCCTCTGGCCGCGGACGGGCAGCTTCCTCTTGTGCCGGAATCCCCGGTAACAGCCGATGTCGATCAGCCGCTTGATGTTCATCATCACTTCTTTGCGAAGATCGCCCTCGATCTTCTCCCGCTTCTCGATGATCTGCCGGATCTTGTTGACTTCGTCCTCGGTCAGGGCCTTGACCTTCTTGTCCATGTCGATCTTGGCCTCTTCGAGGATCGCTTTGGACTTGGACCTGCCGATGCCGTAGATGTAGGTCAAGCCGATCTCGATCCTCTTGTCCGGGGGAAGAGTGATACCTGCTATTCTTGCCATTTTGACCTCGTCTTATCCTTGTCTTTGTTTATGTTTCGGATTGGAGCAGATGACTCTGATGATTCCATTCCTTCGGATGATCTTGCAGTTCCTGCAGATCTTCTTGACCGACGCTCTGACTTTCATGGTATTCGTCCTCTATTTGAATCGATAGGTTATCCGTCCCTTGGTCAGGTCGTAAGGCGACAGCTCCACCAGGACCCTGTCCCCGGGGAGGATGCGGATGAAGTGTTTCCTCATCTTGCCTGAGATGTGGGCCAGGATGACGTGCTTGTTGGTCAGCTCGACTCGGAACATGGCGTTGGGCAGGGTCTCCAGGACGACGCCTTCGGACTCGAAAACATCCTGTTTAGGCATTCAGGCTCTCCTTGTCCATGACGTTCCCGATGCTGTCCCCGGGCCCTTCCCAGGCGCTCAGGATCTCGACCCCGTCCCCCGTGCAGGCCACCGTGTGCTCGTAGTGGGCCGCGAGACTCCTGTCCTTCGTCACGGCCGTCCAACCGTTGGCCAGGATCTCGACCTCCCAGTCGCCCATGGCGATCATGGGCTCGATGGCCAGGACGAGGCCACGGCGGATCTTCGGCCCGTGGCCGGGGAGTCCGAAGTTCGGGACCTGGGGCTCCTCGTGGAGCGACCGGCCGATGCCGTGCCCCACGAACGACCGGATCACGGAGAAACCGTCGGCCTCCACGCACTCCTGGACGGCGGCGGAGATGTCCGAAACGCGGTTGCCTTCCTTCATCCGGGCGATCCCCGCGTCAAACGATTCCCGGGCGGTCGCGATGAGACGGGCAGCCTCCGGGCTGATCTCCCCAACGGGAACGGTGACGGCCGAGTCACCGAAGTGCCCCTCGAAGACGACCCCGCAGTCCAGGCTGAGGATGTCCCCTTCCTTGAGCTTCCTCGAGGACGGGATGCCGTGGACGATCTCCTCGTTGACCGAGGTGCAGAGCGAGGCGGGGTAGCCCCGGTAGCCCTTAAAGGCCGGGGCGGCGCCCATCTCCCGCGTCCTCTTCTCTGCGTATTCATCCAGGTCCTTCGTGGTCACCCCCGGCTTCACGAGAGGCACGAGCTCGGCGAGGACACGGGCCACGATCCGGCTCGACCTCTTCATGGCCCGGATCTCGTCATCGGTCTTATAGATGATCATGGCCTGGCCGCAGCTCCTTTGGACCTCGCGATCTCGATATCCAGGACCCCCCGGATCTCCAGGAAGGTCTCCTCAATACCCCGGCTCCCGTCCACCCTGTGGAAGACGCCCTTGGCCTCGTAGTGGGCGTGGAGCGGCCCGGCCTGTTCCCGATAGATCCTGAAGCGCTCCCGGATGACCTCCGGCCGATCGTCCTCCCGAAGCACGAGGGCGGAGCCGCAGACGTCACAGACGCCCTCCCGGGCGGGCTTCCGGGCGCTGAGATTGTAGACCGCTCCGCACTTCAGACATGCCCGTCGGCCGGCGAGCCTCTCCAGCAGGGCGTCTTCGTCGAGGGCGATCTCGATGGCCGACTCGGGACGGGCCGGGTCCAGGGCCTCGAGACTCAGGGCCTGGCCCAAGTTCCTCGGGTATCCGTCCATAACGTAGCCGTTCCGGCAGTCGGGCCGGGAGACGCGCTCCCGGACGAGCTCCAGGACGATCCCGTCCCGGACCAGCCCGCCGCGGTTCATCGCCGCTTCGGCTTCCAGGCCCAGGGACGTCCTGTCTTGGACGGCTTTACGGAGAAGGTCCCCCGTGGAGATCCTCGGGACGCCATACCGCTTCCCGATCAGGTCTCCCTGGGTGCCTTTTCCGCCGCCGGGCGGGCCGAGGAGAATGATCCTCATCCCCTTCTCCCCCTGATCCGGCCCCGGCGCATGAAGCCGTCATAGTGACGCATCACGAGCTGCGCCTCGATCTGCTGAAGAGTGTCCATGGCTACGCCGACGACGATGAGGATGGACGTCCCTCCGAAGTAGAAGTCGATATTCATGCCCTGGGTGAACCACTTGGGGAGGTTGGCCTCAAGAAAATTCCCTATCCAGGGCAGCGCCTGGACCTTGAACCCGGTGAGCAGGAACTCGGGCAGGAGGGCGATCGCGGCTAAATAGATGGCGCCGACCAGCGTGATCCGGGAAAGAATGTCGTCGATGTGGTCCGACGTGTTCTTCCCCGGCCGGATGCCCGGGATGAACCCGCCGTACTTCCTGAGGTTCTCGGCGACATCGGTCGGGTTGAAGATGATGGAAACGTAGAAGTAGGTGAAGAAGATGATGGCCGTGATGTAAAAGATATTATACAGGGGCATGCCCAGGCTGAACTGGGAGGCAATGGTCTGGAAAACGGGCACCTTGACGAGCTGGGCCAGTGTCGAAGGGATGGTGATGATGGAAGCTGCGAAAATGATGGGAATGACGCCGCCGGTGTTCACGCGGAGCGGCAGGTGGGTGCTCTGGCCGCCATAGACCTTTCGCCCGACCACCCGCTTGGCATAGGACACCGGAATGCGTCGCTGCCCCCTCTCGACAAAGATGATGAAGGCCACCACCGCCAGCATCAGGGCCCCCAGGAAGATGAGCCGCAGGGGGTCCATGCTGCCCGTCCGTAAACCGGAAATGACGCCGTTCAGGCCGCGGGGGAAATCGACGACGATCCCGGCGAAAATGATCAGCGAGATGCCATTGCCGATGCCCCGCTCGGAGATCTGCTCGCCGAGCCACATGACGAAGACCGTGCCGGTGGTCATGGTCAGGATGGTCAGGAGCTTGAAGCCCAGTCCCGGATTGGGGACGATGGGCGCCCCGCCTGGGCTCTTCAGCGCTTCGAGGAAGATGGAGATGCCGAAGGCCTGGATCAGGCAGATGGCGATCGTGCCGTAGCGGGTATACTGGGTGATCTTCTTCCGGCCGAGCTCACCTTCCTTGGACAGCCGCTCGAGGTAGGGCCAGACGACCTGGAGGAGCTGCAAGATGATGGACGAACTGATGTAAGGCATAATACCCAGGGCGAAGATGGTCATCCGGGACATGTTCCTCCCGGAGAAAAGGTCGATGAATCCCAGGATGGACCCCTTCTGGGCCTGCCAGAACTCGGCCAGGGCCGAGGCGCTGATCCCGGGGTTGGGGAGCTGGGCGCCAACCCTGTAGACGGCCAGTAGGAGGAGGGTGAAGATGACCCTCTTCCGAAGTTCCGGAATGCTGAAGATGTTTCTGATGCTGTCGAGCATTAGCGTTTCCCGATGATGCGGACTTGGCCGCCCTTCTCTTCGATCTTCGTCTTGGCGGATTCAGAGAACTTATGGGCATGGACGATCTTGGCGGAGGTCAGGTTCCCCCGGCCGAGGATCTTGACCCGGTCGGAGGCCCTCTTGATCAGGCCCGCTTCGACCAGGTCCTTGGGATGGACCTCGTCCTTCCCGACCTTGTCCAGGCGGTCCAGGTTCACCTCGACGTACTCCACGCGGTGGATGTTCGTGAAACCGCGCTTGGGGATCCTGCGGGCGAGGGGCATCTGGCCGCCCTCGAAGGCCCAGCTGCGGGAGTAGCCCGCGCCCTGGAGCTGTCCCTTGGACCCGGCGCCGGCCGTCTTGCCCGTTCCGGACCCGGGCCCGCGCCCGACCCTTTTCCTGTTCTTCTTCGAACCGGCTGCTGGACGCAATTGGCTGAGGTTCATTTTCCCTCCACGGCATCCACATTCAATACATGGATGATCTTCTGGACCATGCCCCTGATTTCGGGCGTATTGGGGCGGACGACTTCCGAATTGAGCTTTCTCAGTCCGAGGCCGCGGGCCACGAGCCGCTGCTTCCCCGGGTAGCCGATCAGGCTTCGGACGAGCTTGATCCTGATGAAGCCCGGGCCTTGGAGCGTCTTCGCCGTTTTCTTCCTTATTGCCATGACACACCCTTCGCTTTCCCTCTCATTTTCGCCACACCTTCAGCGTTCTTGATCCTCTTCAAGGCTTCGATCGTGGCGTTGGCCACGCTGATCGGGTTGCTGCTGCGAATGGACTTTGTCAGGATGTCCCTGATCCCGGCCAGCTGCATGATGACCCGGACCGCTCCGCCGGCGATGACGCCGGTCCCCTTGGACGCAGGCCTGAGGATCACGACGCCCGCCCCGTCGATGCCCTTGATCAAGTGCGGGATGGTGGTCTCCGCCAGGGGGACGTCAATCATGTTCTTCTTGGCGTCCTGGACGGCTTTGGCGATGGCCTGGGGGACCTCCCGGGCCTTTCCCTTTCCGATACCGACCTTACCGCGCTCGTTGCCTACGGCCACGAGGGCGGAAAAGCTGAGGTTTTTACCTCCCTTGACGACCTTGGTCACTCGGCGGATCGAGATGACCTGGTCTTTAAACTCCGGTTCATCGCCTTCGGCTCCGGCTCTGGCCTTCCTGAACTCGTCTTTGCGCACGCTCATGCCTCCTAGATGTGTTCCTGCTTAAAAATCAATGCCCTCTTTCCTCATGGCATCGGCCAGGGCCTTGATCCGGCCGTGATAGAGATAGGTGCCGCGGTCGAAGACGACACGCCCGATCTTCTTCGCCTTCAGCCTTTTGGCCAGCATCTCGCCCAGGAGGGCGCAGGCGGCCTTGTTCTTGGTGTTCTTGCTCCGGTCCCTGAACTCCTTCTCCTGGCTCGAGGCGGCCGCCAGGACGGCATGGTCCTTGTCATTGACGACCTGCGTGTAAACATAGGTGTTGCTCTTGAAGACGTGAACGCGGGGCCGCTCGACCGTCCCCCGGGACCTTTCCCCGATCCTCTTCCTCAGGCGGGCCTTCCTGACCTTCTTGAATGTTGTTCGATCTTTAAGCACCGGTCACCCCTACCTTTCGTTCTTTCTTGATCAGCTTCTCGCCGGCGTATCGGATCCCCTTCTGCTTGTACGGGTCCGGCTTCCGGAAGCTCTTGATCTCGTAGGCCACCTGGCCCACGAGTTGCTTGTCGATCCCCCGGATCGTGAGGATGGTCGGCTTTTCGGCAACGACCTCGATGCCCTTCGGGATGTCATAGACGACGGGTTTAGCGAAACCCAGGTTCATCTCAAGCCTGTTCTTTTCGACCTTGGCCCGGTAGCCGACGCCCACGATCTCCAGCTGTTTGGAGTAGCCGGCGGACAGCCCCAGGGCCGCGTTCTGGGCCAGGCTGCGGCACAGCCCGTGGAGGGTCTTCTGTTCCTTGCTGTCATCGGCCCGCTTCAGGCTGAGCACGTTCCCTTCCAGGGAGGCCTGGATCCCGGGATAGAGCGGAGATGACAGTTTTCCTTTCTTCCCCTCGAACTCGATCCGGTCCGGATGCAGAACGGCCTTCACCCCATCCGGCAACTTGATCGTTTTCTTTCCCACTCTCGACATGTTCTTCCCTCGCGTTCAGGATTCTACCAGATCGAGCACAGGACCTCGCCGCCGATCCCCGTCTCCTCGCACTTTTGGCCCGACATGAGCCCCTTGGACGTGGAGACGATGGCAAGCCCCAACCCGTCCAGAACCTTGGGGACGGAGTCCTTGGTGCAGTAGATGCGGCAGCCGGGGCTGCTGATCCGGCGGATTCCGCTTATCACATTCTGATCGTCCTCGACGTATTTCAGCGAGATGCTCAGGATGCCCTGCTTCTTGTCCTCGATGACCTTGTAATTCCTGATGAATCCCTCTTCCCGGAGGATCTTGGCGATCTCGACCTTGATCCCGGACGAAGGAAGGCTGACCTCTTTCTTTCTCGCCCGGACGGCGTTTCGAATCCGGGTCAACATATCGGCGATTGGATCCGTTTGACTCATGAGCTTATCCTTTCCCCAAGTTTACCAGGAGGCCTTGGTGATCCCCGGGATCTCGCCCTTCAGGGCCAATTCACGGAAGCAGAGGCGGCACATATCGAACTTGCGATAATAGCCCCTGGAGCGGCCGCAGATCCGGCACCGGCTTCTCGTCCGGATGGCATACTTGGGTTTTCTGAGGTACTTGGCCACGCGTGCTGTTGTCGACATTTTTGTCCTTCCCTTATCAAGCCTCTCGGAACGGCATGCCCAGTTTCTTCAACAGGGCATGGGCTTCCTTGTTGTTGCGGGCCGAGGTCACGATCGTGATGTTCATCCCCCGGGGCCGCTCCACTTTCGTATAATCAATCTCCGGGAACACGAGTTGGTCCCTTATGCCCAACGTGTAGTTCCCCCTCCCGTCGAAGGATCCGGGGGGCACGCCGCGGAAGTCGCGGACGCGGGGCAGGACGATGTTCATGAGCCTGTCCAGGAACTCGTACATCCTCCCTCTCCGCAGGGTGACGTAGCAGGCGATGGGCTGGCCCTTGCGCAGCTTGAACGCGGCGATCGACTTCTTGGCCCGGCCGATGGCCGGCAGCTGGCCCGTGATGAGACCGAGCTCGGCCTTGGCCGCGTCCAGGAGCTTGATGTTCTGGATGGCATCCCCGACGCCCACGTTCACGATGATCTTCTCCAGGCGGGGGACGGCCATGACGTTCGTGATGTCCAGCTCTTTCCGAAGTTCCGGCAGGACCTCTTTCATGTACTTTTCATAAAGGCGATTCATCGGTTATCCCCCGCTATGGCCTTTCCAAGCTCGACGCGCACTTGACGCAGACCCGGATCCTCGTCCCATCCTCCAGCGTCTTGATCCTGGCTCTCACGCCCTGTTCGCAATCGGCGCAGTAAAGCATCAGGTTGGAGACGGCGATGGGGGCCTCTTTGTCCATGATCCCGCCCTGGACGTTCTTGCTCCTGTCCGGTCGGATGAATTCCTTGACGTAGTTGATCTTCTCCACGATGACGCGCCCGGTCTCGGGTTTGATCACCAGGACCTTGCCCGTCTTCCCCTTGTCCTTGCCCTTCTTGACGATGATCACGTCGTTTTTTTTCAAGCGGATCCTGTCCATCAGAGGACCTCCGGAGCCAAGGAAACGATCTTCATGAACTTCTTCTCCCTCAATTCGCGGCCCACGGGCCCGAAGACTCGGGTCCCGACGGGCTCGCCGGTCTTGTCGATGATCACGGCCGCGTTGTCCTCGAAACGGATGTAGGAGCCGTCCTTGCGCCGCAGCTCCTTACGCGTCCGGA
>Ga0315291_10000289_pt1 | contig 64691 bp, 63 predicted proteins | sample YL17G12_20_MG_FD_203070 | JGI IMG/M metagenome (GOLD analysis project Ga0315291, IMG submission 203070) | Sediment microbial communities from Yellowstone Lake, YNP, Wyoming, USA - YL17G12_20 | ecosystem: Environmental > Aquatic > Freshwater > Lake > Sediment | place: USA: Wyoming | collected... | reverse complement strand
TTCACTTCCTTTTCCTGAACAGCTTTCCCTCAGAATCGTAGTCGCACACGAATTCTGAAAAGCTTCTCTTATCATCTACCATTAGGCACAAAAGATGAATGTGTAGAGATAATGGCGACGGACTTGAACAAGCTTGCGAACCTCATAAGGATCTGCGGTTTCCTGATGCAGACGAAAGCCGCTTTTCTTGCGGAACCCGATTTCAGCTAGTTGAGGCGCATGGCTGAATGCCTTTTGGCCTTCTCAGTGGGCTGTGCAGTGCCGATGCTGGCGGTTTATCCTTGGATTGCGTAGTTTCCCGATGCGAGCGGATAATACTTCAAAATGCTGTTGTAGGCCTCATCTGGTCCGACTTCTCTTGCTGTGTTTTCCACTGTTTGACTAATCGTTTGGCCTTCGGTGACCAGGTGTTGAAGTAGGCATGTTGTTGTTTGGTCTGTGTGAGATGCGGACACTGAACCGTTCCAGCCTATGTAGACTTTTGCTCCTTTTTTGATAAAAGCTTCTGCCATTTTAGTGTCTTTTATTCCCTCGCACCCCATCATAATTATTATTGTGTTTTGGAATTTTCCATTCATGCTTGATTCCACAAAAGAGGGTAATATCCCGAAGTACGCCTGAGCAACACTGTAAGAATAAGCGACTGAGTAGAGTTTATCTGAAAGTTGCTCGGATACATATTTTGATCTACTATAAAGTTCACGTGTAAAGAAAGCTACTGGTGGATACCCACCAGTTGTTGAATGCACTCTAAAAATTATTATTTTATATCCATGTGTCGGTAAGTTTCTGTAGAATTCCACCGTGCCCCTTTCGCCTGGATAATAGTCTACTGTGTATCCTGCTTGTTCTAGGGTGTTTGTGGCTGTTTCTACGAAGGCTTGGTTTGGTATTGTGAGGCTCAGCTGGTCGACTATGGCTGCTTTGAGCTTTGGGTTTGGGTTCTCTGGCTTGAACTGCAGAGTGGGCTCGATGGAGTTGAGGGGAGTAGACGGATTCAGAATTGTGTAGCCGAAGTAGGCTGATAAGGCAGCACTGGCCAGGATTATAGCTAGGAATAAGGCTGTGGCTACGCGTCTGCCCCTTTCCCTTTCAGCCCGAATCTGAGCCTTAATTCCTACACGCTTTTTCTCAGCCTTCATAAGGAGTAACCTTGACTCTTGAGCAGACAAAAAAGAGGAGAATGAGGCATGCAGCGAATGAGGTTCATTGCTTCTCTTCTTTTCGCTTAGCACGCCTGACATATACGACTGTCGCAACTGCTCCGATGGCTGTTGTCGAGGCTAAACCAACGTAGGGAGCCAACAAACCAAACTTATCAACTGCAATCCAGACGCCGCCAACACCTGAAGGAACGGGGTGATCTGCAATGGCTGTAAGAACTTTATCTCCGTTCCAAATTATGTCGTATTTGAAATAGACATGTGCCTTCAGACCCACACTAGGTATGTTGTATGTCCATGACTGCTCAGGTCCTAAGGTAAAGTCGGGTAATGGTGCTGGGAAGACTATCGTCTCGAGATAAGGATACCAAGTCATGGTAACTAGGAAGGCAAATTCTGTAATGGTAAAGGTTCCGGTTGGGTCATCATTAGTGATGGTAATCGTATGGAAATAGCTTCCTGGGTTTTGAGAATCCGTCACTGGGTCATCCACTGTCCACCCGTGGTTCGGTGCAGCTTTTAGATTTTGTCCGTTCCACGTCCAGTTGATGTCCTCTATTCGCAGAGTGTTTTGGTCTGTTAGCCAGAGAGATGCATTAACGTAGACCCACGTGCAGTATTCGACGTATCCCGCTTGGTCGAAGAAGGCGTTGACTGTTACACTATGATTGTCAGGGGTTGTTATAGCGCTAGTCGAATCCGTGAAGTGACTGATTACAGCGAGCCAGCCATTTATGTGGATCCATGGTTCTTTTTGCCAGAGAACAAAATGTAGATCAGTAGCGAGGGGGATTTTTTCCTGATGTATCTTGAACAATTCGCGCACCTGTATTCCTTCCCATTTGCCGCCATGTGTTTCAGTCCAAGGCCAAAGTCCAAGCACACTAGGCAGTTGTAGAAGTGTTACCAATAACCCGAGATAAATCGCTAGAACTACACATGATCTGATCGTATTGTGCTTCATGCTGTACTATTCCTCCTCATTCTTGATCCTTCGCGCACACATCTCTTTTCTGCATTTGACCCGTTTTGTGCAGACGGCTGTTGCAGCTGCTGCAATTACGATTGTTGAGGCTAAGCCAATGTAGGGCGCCAGCAAACCCAACTTATCAACAGGAACATAGACGCCACCAACTACGGCACCGGGTTCTTCCAGTACGACTTCTAGTTCGGGGGAACTATGCGTTTTTCTGTATGTTCGAGGCCATGGTTGATTGTTGCCATTCCAGTCTTCCCCTCCGTCAGGCCAATTGACCCAAAGACGCCAAGAAATATCATTGGGTTTCTCAGCTACGTCGAAACTGTAGTCCGTGTAGTTACTATTACACATCACCGCAAAAGGGCCACCGACTACAGTACCGTCTTTTGTAAAATTGATCCATCCATTCGCCCAGACTCCGCTTGATTGCGATATTCTAAATCTTTGAGTGTATGGACCAGCGCTTACGTAAAATGTTCTGAAAGTCCAATCCCAAGGGTACTCAAAGTTGGATCCACCAGGTGGATATGCATCCCAATCTACGGCACTCCAAAGATACGCCAATGGCTCGCTGTCCAGAACGATGTAGTAACTCTGACCAGGTGTTAGCGCTATATCTGGCACATCAAAGGAAATCCATACGGTCTCACCCCAAGGCAGTTCTGGAACCTCCTCCCATTGAAGTGTTTTAGATGTTAAAACACTGCCAAGCGGGCCTTCAATCGTCATGGTAATAGGATACTCGTTTGGGTAGTTCTCATAACGATTTATCTTTACCTCAACTCTAGAAAGACTATTCACTGTTGGCACAAATTCCTGCCACGAAATCCAATAGGTATCCACATGTTCACACACTTCCGAATTTTCTTGGTATTGGTCCTTCTGTTCTGACTGCGCCAATACAGAGGATATAGATGCGACCAAAGCTGTTGAGAGTAACAAGTACACACACATGTATAGACCAGATTTTACACGCATTCTCCTTTCTCCTTCACGTTGGGGGATATTTGTTTCATTGCGCTTCCTTTTTGAGCGCCCTTGAAGGGTGCAAACCCTTTTTTGGAAATCCTGTTCATTGAGTCTTTGATGCTCTCTGCTTAGACCATTCAAGATAATGCCGAAAGTTTGCCTTCCCCTTCACCACATAGTTAGCTTCATGAGTCTTCTTAAGCTTTATGAAACTTTGTTCTAGTCTTCGCAAGCCATGCGCGACGGACGGAAAATCGTTGGGGATTTGAAGGCGCTCGAACAAAACCGCAGACCAGATCTGTCGAGAATCCAATGCTACACGTGAGCAAATCCAACGGCGAACATAATCACAAGACGAAACAACTCTGGATGCGGAAGCTTCAACGAAAACACACAAAAAAGGGCGGGTTTTGCGGGAGAAATACGCATATTTTTATGCTGTGTTAATGAAGATTGGAGATTAAGCGATCGTTCACTGTCAGCATGAACACTTCTTCCAGTTCTATGCTGTAGTTTTCAGCTAGAACAAAGATTGTGTAGAGCAAGTCAGAGAGTCCAGTTGCTAGCATCTCTTTTGTCTTGGGCTTCCCTGGAGGCTTGAAACCCTCCAATCTTTTTATCACCGCGGCAGCTTCACCTGCTTCCTCAAGCAAGTCAGTGACAATCACGAAAGGTGTCCAACTCTTTCCTCTCTCGGGATCAAGCACTTCGTTGATTTTCCTAAAGTTCTTCCAACAAATGCTGAGCATCACGCAAAGTGACAGACACAGGGTTCACCAACGTCAACTGGAGCTTTTTACCTAATAAACGGTTTTGATGAAAAACGGAATCACCATGGGATAGTTTCGCATTCAGCAAGGTTGAAAGCTTCTCCCGCAATTCCTTTTCCGTCTATTTACTCTGATGAGGAGAGCTCAAGGGACTATAGGATTCTAGTCCGGCAAAGAGTGCCCTGCTATTTCGCAGGCGTGGGCGACGACCTGATACTGTCGCCGATTCAGCAGATGTGAGACTTCTCGAGCCACGATGGCATACAATTGAAGCGCTGCTCCGCAGGTATCTTCGAAGCTCTGGTTGCCCTCTCCTAGGGCGGCGCTCTGCAGGTGCGCCCATCTTTTTCCCATTCTCGCAGAGACAAGAGTCCACAGTTGATTTTCAGTATCGTACAGGATTCGGTGGTGTACGGCAAGCACTGGCGCCGTCTTGATTGCCAAAACTGACCGTTGAACCGCTGCGGCACTTCTGCGCCCGAGTTGTAGGTTTCCGATCAGTCTGTGAACCTCTTCAGCCCAACCTGTAATCTCTTCGGCGACCCATCTGTCCGATAGCTTGCTCAAATGTGCCCATTCCCATTTTTGCGCATCTTGCTTGAGAGCATGTGCAATTCCTCTTGGATCATAGATTATCGCTGCATCACGCCAAGCTGGGATGATTCCACCGACTTTGCTAGGATTTTTGAAGGCTTGACGGTGCTGTCTGGCGGTCGTCCATGATACTGAAACTAGGAAGCCTTGGACCCGTTCGAGCCTGGAGTGGGAGCCTCTGCCTATGGCATGAATGTCTATATCCGATTCCTCGTAGGCATCCCCTCGCACCCTGCTGCCGAAAAGAACTACCGCTTCTGCTCCCTGCCTTACGAGTCTGCGGGAGACCGCTCGACTTACTTGCAAGACTTTTCTATTCATCCGACTGCCTCAACACGAAGCTGACAATTAGGAGATTTAATCCTTTGCCGGAAATGAGGATCGCATCGGCAAAGCTATCGGCGGACGCAGAGAGCAGATCGTGATTGCCACCAAGTCCACGGCAAGAGATAGGAGGACTGCGACAGAACAGATCGAGAAGAGCCTGCAGCGTCTTGGCACTGAATATGTAGACTTGTGGCAGATGCATGGTGTCAACAATCTTGAGGAATATCGCAAAGCGCTGGGGCCTGATGTGGTTATGGAAGCCGCGCTGGAAGCTTTGAAAAGAGGAAGGATACGCCATATCGGTGTCTCTACGCACACTCCGGAAGTGGCGCGAGAGGTGATCGCTTCAGGCGTTTTCGAGGTCGTTCAGTACCCGTTTGATTTCGTCCATAATGACGCCGCAAACAATCTAGTTTCATTGGCTAGAAAGCATGATGTTGGTTTTATTGCAATGAAACCTTTTGCTGGCGGCAGGCTGAAAGATGCAAGACTGCCTCTCAAGTATCTACTGCAGTCTGACAATGTCGTGCCTGATCCAGGTGTCAAGAAAATCGAGGAGGTCGAGGAGATAGTCGCAATAGTAAACGGATCTTGGAATTTGACGTATGGAGACCGACGGAAGATAGAGAAGACCAGCCGAGAAAGCCAGTGCGCCGAGAAAAAGAATGAAGATTTCCCTTATGCAGATACCAGTGCGGTCATAGCAAGTTCCGAGCCCCCAAGGCACCTTTTCGCCTTCTGGAGTCTTGATACCCATGTACAGAAGCAAAGCACCAATGAATGGAATGAGGCCACCAGCGGCGAACGCAGGAGGATACACGAGACTCGCCAATCAAGTTGTTGTCGGAAGAATGAGATAAGCTTCACACAACGGAAACTCACGTTTCAAAGTGGCTTATGTCAATTCCCTGAATTTGGCAACATGCCAGCGCGCTAATGCGAGTGGAAGTCAGCAGCCTTATATCTTTCACGAGGGCAGCTATCTTGTAAGGGAGAGAGGGGTGGAAGGACGGGTCTTCCCAGTCGTATGCGGTCACTAGCTTTGCTTATTCTTCTTATAGGCACTGTAGTCTCATCGACGGTGATTGTGAGCGGCTCGCCTCACGCGGACATAGATGTAGGCTCCGCTTACAACATGATAACCGGCGGTGCCTATCCCGACCTAGTCATCTTAGATGTCAGATCGAAAGGTGAGTATGATAGCGGCCACATATACGGTGCAACTTTGATACCTGTAGCGGTATTACAGCAGAGAATCGGAGAATTGGCAAGCCACACGAATGACGAGATAATAGTCTACTGCCAGTCCGGAGGACGAAGCGCAACCGCTTCAGATATTCTGGATTCAAACGGTTTCACGAAAGTCTACAACATGCTGGGGGGCCTTTCAGCTTGGAAGTCTGCCGGGTACCCAACGTGGAATGCCACAGTCCATAACGTAGATACAACTTATAACTACGACACCATCCAAGCAGCCATAGATTCTTCTATAACCGTGAATGGAAACACGATCCTCGTCGATAGAGGCCCGTACCACGAGCATGTGGTTGTCAGCAAAACATTGTCGATCACCGGACAAGATCCACTCGACACCATAATCCACGGTAATGGAACGGGAACAGTGGTTTCCATCACAGCCGATAATGTGGTATTTGAGAATTTCACCATACAAAGTGGTAACGAATTCGGCGTATACCTGAATGGGGGAAACTACGCGCAAATACGGAACAACAAGATTATGTACAACTACTGTGGCGTCAACGTATCATCTTCGTACAACGTGATTCTCGGTAACGAGATAGCAAACAACCAATACTGTGGCGTGTCGATAACACGTGGTAACAGCACGATTCTCGAGAACAACATAATGTCCAACAACTACGGTCTCTGTATAAGCAGCTCGCAGGCCTCAGACGGCAACCTCATCTGTCATAATAGGTTCCTAAGCAACACCTACCAAGCGTCAACAGTTGGGCCATCTGGACCATGGGACGATGGATATCCTTCGGGTGGAAACTGCTGGAGCGACTACAATGGAACGGATCTTTCTAACGGAGTCTATCAGAACTTGACAGGGAGAGACGGCGTGGGCGACACACCGTACGCAATAGATGCAAACAACACAGACCATTATCCGTTGACTCACGCGTGGCTTCCGGGCCCGTACTCTCTGATAATCATTTCGACCGAGGGCGGAACAACAAGTCCTGCCCCGGGAACATACGTATACAACGCCACGTCGTATGTCCAAGTAGCCGCAATGACCTATGAAAACTACACGTTTGACCACTGGGAACTCGACGGATACAACGTCACTGGGACAAACGAGACGAGCATAAGGACAGACGCGGATCATACATTGAAGGCGGTGTTCACCCGCTCAGTATTTACGTTGAGAATCACGTTTACTGACGGCGGCAACACCGATCCAACAACAGGCTCCCACATTTTCTATCCGGACACAGAAGCATTCGTGAGTGCCCTACCAGACCCCGGATGCTATCTCGATCGCTGGGAGCTCGACGACATCTACGTCGGCATATTTAGTCCCATGAGGGTTGTTATGGACAAGGACCACACGTTACACGCTGTGTTCAGGCAGCTAGATATTGGGCACAACATTGCAGCAAAATGGATTGCTTCAAAAACCGTTGTGGGACAGGGACTCAACCTGTCCATCAACGTAACCGTAATGAACATCGGCGGCTATGCTGAAGAATTCAACGTCACTGCTCATCTCAATTCAACATCAATGACTTTGGAAAACGTAACAGTAGAAAGTGGAGCCTTCATGACGATAACCTTCACGATGAATACGTCAGGCTTTTCCAAGGGCAACAATACATTATGGGCTTACGCATGGCCAGTATTAGGTGAGATTGAGACCGAAGACAACAACTGCACAGGCGAATATGTAATCGTGTCCATCGTAGGCGACTTGACCGGCGGAACCCCTAATTCCTGGGACTTCGTTCCAGACGGAAAAGTCAGCGGCACAGACGTCTCAGTAGTTGCCAGGTGCTTCGGCTCCTCGCCTACAACGCAGCCGCCCATGCGGTGGGAGCCGAACTGCGACATAAACAACAACGGCCATGTGGACGGAAACGACGTAGCCACAGTGGCAAGGCACTTCGGCGAAGCATACCCCTAAACACCCATTTTTTTTCTTTCAGAACAGGCAAACCTTTGTCTGCATTAGGAAACCGCAGATCCATATCAGGTTGTCATGACCACGCTGATGATGGCGACATCACCCGTTAAAGTTGCTAACACGCTTGATGATGCTGTTAAACTGATGGAAGTCGGATTTGAGTTTCACGCCGAGATAAAAGGCAATAAGCTGTTCCGAAGGAGGAAATGAGACAATGGATTATTCCAAAAATCAAGGAATTATCTCGCATACGACACCAGTGGCGACGTCTCCCGCAAAACCCCTCTTTTTCTGTTTGCTGAGGGTTGTTGGGGCAAAGTTTTATCCCAAAGGCTCGCCTTTACAAGAACGAGCCTTATGAAGAATCTCTCAGTTCGAAAGGCAACTTGTTCTGACGTCGAGAAACTAGCGCGCGCACTCAAACGAAGATATTAGTCCCTTTTCTCTGATTTCGGCATTCCTATCCATCTTGGAGTTCTGCTCATATATTCTCGATAGGCGTTCCCGTAATGTCCAATGCACTGGGCTTCTTCAATCTTTATGAAATATACTGCTCCAACCCCAACTATGATGGGAAACAACAAGAAAACCCATGAACCCGAAGCTACACTTACACCCAAAAGAAGTAAAACTTCTGTTAAATAGATAGGATGTCTTGAAAAACGATAGAGTCCTGTGGTAACTGGTTTACCCTCTGGGGTGTTAACCCAATTCACCACAGTTATCATGTTCCCGATTAATCCTATTAAAGTAATTGGGAGACCTACGTAGAACCATATCGTACCTAATTTTAGCGGTAGGAAAACAGAGTATATCACGGCTGCAAAATAAATAAACTTGGAAAAAAGGCAAAATGATAGCTTAGTCTTGGACAGACGCATACTTGTTGCTGGTGCACGTTTTTCTATAAACAGGCGAAGAGAGAAAAGCATGAGTAATAGGGAGGGAACCATGAAAATCCAGGCATTCCACAAGCCTAACTCAAATTCTGGTATAAGTGACGTAGTCTCCCTCTTGCAGTTAACTATTATCAACTATCTAATGCTTTGGTATGCGTCAGCGCGCGCTCTTGTCACAAATAGTGGGTTTGGGGGGTAAAGTTTCATTCCTTCCTTCGGAGTAGGCGATTTCCAGTGACTATTTCCACGAACGTCATTTATCGATTGAACCACTCCAGAACGGGAGATGCATGCGGGAAAACAATCCTTCTCTTATTCCTTTATCATTTTGAGCTTCTTTCTAACGATGAAGGTAATAAGAGTCATTGCCATAAGTAAGAGTGGCAGAAGTGATGGGAATTCAGGGATAACCGTAGTGCCAGTAATCTCAATTGCGTGTCCACTCTGAGGGTATGTAAAGTAAAGCCATGTGTGTGTGCCATTATCAAGTGAAAGAACCTCACTCAAAGGTTGCTCATCAAATGTAACTGTGAAAGGACCGCCAAGTAACTGGTTTGGTATTGTGATATTGCAGAATCCGTACGTGCCTGTTGATCCTGCAACGTTGAATAGGAGTTTTTTCCCCTCTTTGATGAATTGGAAATTTGAAGTGGTCGAGTTGCTTTCTGCTGTAACGTGAAAAGTACTTCCTTCGACAAGTACTACATGGTCAATTAATGTGCCCACGACAGCTCTTATCATAAAGTCATTGTAAGACTCTGCCCTCCAATGTGTTCCATTCCAATACGAACTTCTATCAGAAGGACTGGTGCTATCCTCTCCGAGATCAGGATTATAGTCATTTATCCACTCCATTCCAACGTAGAAGTCTACGCCTTCATTCACGCCAATACCATAAGATGAAAGGCCCACGTCAAACCAGCCTTCAGAAGTTGGTGTTTGCTCAAATGGTGTGATTAGGTCACTTCGGTTTTCATCCATAACGTGAAGCTTAAATGCGTTGGATCCAAATGAATAGAGGTCGTATATGTAGAAGCGAGCCATTAAGAGTTGATCTGAAAACAAAGGAGTGAATCTGACAGCATCTATACGTCCTACCGTATCTGACTCCCACTTAGGTTGTCCGTGATCGTAAGTATATTCTAATCGTTTTGTGTTTCCCACGGCTCTTAAGGTTCCCCCACCTGAAACCATGACTGTTGTGGTTGCTGCTTTTGAATCGGAAACGTTAATACTCCCACTTGTTTCCCACCACATAAACATGTAGCCGCCGCTATAGCTGACTTGATAACTACCCGCGACAACGTCAATGTCGGTTGGAAGAGAAAAGGTATAATCTGCAAAGGTCATGAGCCCTAAATCGTTGGTAGCGTCTGTGTCTTGACTAGATTCGAGATGAACAACAAAAACAGGTAATGTAGCGTATTCAACCTCTAATTCTGGGCTGTGGGAACTCTCTGGAATCGAAATGTGCATACGATGATGAACGGTGATCAACCAATACTTCGGTTAATTTTTCTTTGCTTAAGGCGTCTCTTACATCAACGGTAACATTCCAAGAGTCATAACCATACGACACCCACATGCCATAGTATACAGTGTCTGTGGCGGTCTCCGCGAAGCTCGGTTTATTGTTCCATGTAATACCGAGTTCAGTCCAAGAATCGTTTGAACTGCAATGGGTGCCGATAGACCCAGTGTAACCTTCAATGTCCGAAAGATACACTTTGAATTCAGCAGAGATGACATTAGCGTCTGAGGGAATACTCGATAGATTGAACATGGTGTATGCGTAATTCAATTCTGAGTTATGGCTGGTGTACAGAGAATTCTCATTACCATAGTTCGTATCTGGACTAGACGAGTTTACATAGGCATCTGCTATCGGATATAACGTTACGGTCGTGGAGCCAATAGCTGGTGCTGCATTGATCTTGAAAGACGAAAAAGATAATGACGAGGCTAAAAACCCAATGACCAGAAGTAAAATCCAAGTTCTTACCATTATCTTCATAATCATTCTATATATTCATAACAATCTATTTATAATTTTTTTTCTCTGAAAGCAATTGACATGCTGAACAACATTCCACTCAGTGGATCATACATGCCTTCAGCTGGTTCCCTATGAGCCAGACATAGAACTTTTGAGAAAGAGGAAATGAAGCAATGGATTATTCCGGAACTCAAGGGATTATCTCGCATCCGGCATCAGTGGAGACGTCTCCCGCAATCCCTAATTTTTTTTCGGTTATCTCGCATTTTTGTCATCAACTCATATATGGGTCCTGTGCAAAATAAATGTTGATGAAGAGTTCTTCTATTGCTGAGGGCCTGTTTGACGCTTGAACCGTTTTCTTCTAGACGCTATGATTGCCAGCAGTGCTGCTATCATGAACAGTGGCAGAACAAGCAAGGATGAAAACTCTGGTATGATGTGTGTTCCAGTGATGTAGACTATTTCTTGGCTATGACTATAGGTGAAGTATATATACGTATAATCTTCATCTTGCGTTATCTCAGCTGAAACTGGGGTTGTGTCTACTATTACTATCCAGTCTTCTGGGTTATTACACCATAATAATTCCTTGAGGATAGCGACGTTACAAAAGCCTGAGGTTCCAGAAGAGCCCTCAACATTGAACGCCAATGTTTTTGTATGTGGATTGAGTTGGACATTGCTTATACTCGAGTTACTCCAAGTACCAATGCTGAATGCCCTTCCATCTGCATAAACAGTGTGGATCTGCCTATGCGCATCAATGAATTTAGATGCGTCTGTCCAACCTGCTAAATCCAACTTATATCCTGGTCCCGACTGTCCCCAATTGGGGCAAGTTGGAAATCGTATCTCGAAATGCAGATGAGCCCAATATTCATTATCGTTGTATCCCTTGCCTATTTCACCAATTCTTGTTCCTTTCATCACTGCGTCCCCTTCACTCACAAGCAAAGAGCCGTAACGCAAATGCGCATACATAGACTGCACAGCGGAACCGTCTGGAAGAGTATGATTTATGATGATTACGTTTCCCCACCCAGAACCAGCATCTCCCACATACACAACCTTTCCATTAGAAACCGCATAAACAGGGTCTCCAAAATCTGTATCCGCGCCGCCTTCTCCATTCCAATCCTCCCCCAAGTGATATCCACCATAGTCTCCATTCCAATCTCCAAAGTCTTGAGCATTGTAGTAACCATCCCCGTCATTCGCTTCAGTAACATATCCAGTTCCACCATGACTCTGAGGAACCCCCACGGGATAATCAAAACCATCTGAGACGACAACGTTTGACCAAGGATTCACAAGCGGATAACGGTCTCTATTGTTCGCGTCTACAATGTATGGTGTATCACCTATTCCATCACTTCCAGTTATGTTCTGATAAGAACCGCTGAACAAGTCAACGCCAGCATAGTCGCTCCAATAGTTGCCGCCAGAGGGATAACCATCATCCAGAACATTGGAATAGCCTGAGTCATAGAAGTGTACTTGTTGGATATTGCCCATGAAGTTGTTATGGTGAAATTTGCTGTTATAAGACGACAATAGCCCGATGCCATAATAGTTGTTTGTTATGTTGTTTCCAACCATGGTGCTGTTTAGAGAGTATTGTAGATAGATGCCATGGTAGTTTCTTGTTATGTTGTTTCCAATTATGTTGTTATTTGAAGATTCGTTGAAATAAATACCAAAATCGTTGGTACTTGTTATGTTATTGCCAGAAGCAGTATTATTCGAGCACATCGCAAACAAGATACCAACGCCGTCGTTTTCTGTTATATTGTTTCCGAAAATGTCGTTATAGTCTGAAAAATACCAGAGCGAGATACCATTCCAGTTGTTTGTTATGTGATTTCCAACTATTGTAGTGTAGTTTGTGTATGCGAGTAGTATTCCTTGCATGTTCTTTGCTAGCGTTAGGTTTTCGATTCTTACGTTTGTGCAGTTCACTAGAGCCACGTAACCAGCGTCTAACGGAACTTCAACATTTCGTCTGCTAACCCAATAATACATTGGTTTCCCATCAGCACTGTTTGAAACGTCAACATCATTAATAAAATCTGAAAGTGCCCCACCCAACACTCCAAAGTTGAAGTCACTATCAGCCATAACATTGTTTCTTAAAAAGTTGCCAGAAGAGAAAGCAAGTTCAATGCCATGTGTTCTAGTTGGTATGGGAGGAAATGGGAGAAAAAAGCCGTTGTTTGTTATGTTGTTTCCAACCATGGTGCTGTTTAGAGAGTATTGTAGATAGATGCCATGGTAGTTTCTTGTTATGTTGTTTCCAATTATGTTGTTATTTGAAGATTCGCTAAGATAGATACCGGCATAGTAGTTATCGGTTATGTTGTTACCAGAAATAGTGCTAAAAGACGACGAGTAAAGGTAGATGCCATAATTAGGATGTGCGTCTCGTCCGCTCTTGCGCGCGCTGATGTCTGTGCTTTTGATTGTTACATTGTTCACGCCAGATAAGTCAAACGCTTTCCCGAGTCCAGAACCTTGGAGAGTGTATCCGTTTCCATCGATTATTATGTTGCTTTTCTCAACCACGATCGAATTATTAATGTTCCCGTTAAAGGCGTAAGTGACGTTATCCATGCTGGATATTGGCGCCGTTGACGGGTCAACACTTCCATCAGCCCTAATATAGATGGATTCGCTTGTATCTGCTATGCAAGTTCTTGGAGAGGAAAATAACATAGAACAAAAAACCACTAAAAGAATCAACCTTGGCATTAATCTCGTCATATCTTGCCTCAATAGCGTATTCTTTAGTTCAGCTTTTATTTCTTCTGAAACTTTGGCAGTCATACTTAAATAGTCAATTGTGTTGAAGCTTGTGTAGTCCCTAAGTGAAACAAAGTGCGTTATCTTACTCTGGGTTACCATTTAATAGTCTTCAGTCCTCTATTCTCTTTAGCACTTTTGGTTGTAGCGCGCGCACAATTAGGAGTGACTGCATTAGTAATAGGTGTTCAAATATGTGGAATGATTCTCTACCTCGTGGGATATAGAAAGCCAAGTAAACCATCTGAAACACCTCCTCATATCTTATTGAGTGGCATTTTTCTCATTGTTTGGGGACTCTTGGTCGTTTGGTATCTAATCACATGGTACAATTTTCATATAACATATTATCTCCCAGAGAAGCCGCTTACGTTTTGGGATAACGTGAACTGTGCAGCTTACGTTTTGAAAGGTTTGCTATGGGTTGCTTCAGGCCCAATGCTTATTATTACTCGAATATCCAAGACGTTCAGAGTGCATCAGACTTCACATTCAAATTCCAAATAGGGAACAGAATCATAGTATTCAGAGTCCAGCACCTTCGAGTCAAAAGACTTAACCCAATCTTTGATCGGTTAAGCTTTTATAGTTTACCTATCAAATAAACTACTTCTACATATGGAGTATATCAATATGAAAATAAACCCATGCTTTAACAAGAAGTACATTTTTGCCTTGACCCTCGTTGTGTGTTTACTGGCTTCAATGTTCTCAGCAAGTTCGGTGAAAGCGGAGGACGGACCTATCTTAAGCAAAGAGCTTCGACACATTTTCTATCCCTCTTTTGTTATGAACAATGAATCAGTTACAGCTGGTGCATCGAATCCCAGCCAACCGTACATGGCAGGCTATATGACAACTGACTATCTTTCGGGCAGTCCTATAGAGGATCGGGTAGCTGCTGTGTGTGTGACCGTTTCATTCAAAGGAACAGATAATTCAATTATTCAGGATGGCAACGCTTTAGCCGCTGGAATTGCTGCCCAAGGACAAAGCAGTAGCGGGGAACCCTGGCCCTTTGGTGAGACATACATTGATTATGGATATACAATGTTGCTCGTAGTAGACAATCAGTATGATTGGCCCTTCATTCAAGGAATTGTTTGGGAAGTCGTTGAATGGGGCCCAAATAATCTGTGGCCGGTTGAGGACCCCGTGGTCAACATTGTAGACTACTTTACATGGGAGTTTCCTCTAGTTCTAAAGATGGATTCTGAGGTGACTTTGATTATGAAGTGGAACTTAAACCCAAACGTGACGTCCTATTCTGTGATCATTGATGACTATCCTGAATATCCCATTCAAACTTTGATCCCTAATGACATTCAGAATGACTATTTTATGCTTGGAACGGAGGAACGAGAGCATCAGTTCTGGGAACCATTCATAGATCTTCCGGGTACTGTGAAGTTCTTCCAATTTCCCGGTGCTTGGAGCAATATTAACATTGGACAAATAGGATGGCACTCCTATCTGAGTCATCCTGGCTTCAAGAAGACGGAAGAATCCTCGTGGACGGATGTTCCCTTCGCGTATTCAGTGAACGGTACAGCTTCTTGGCTTGACAACACCGTCAATTGGGGAGGAGCTTGTTACGACAGTGTTAATGCTGACTATACCTATCAGCACGTACATTTCTATCCTACATCTGACGGTACTACGCTTGAACCTGACACATTACTTTGGGCTCCTCCTACGTGTGCAATGAAAACTAAAACAGACGGATACTTTTACGTTCCAAACGTAGCGACAGACCTTCTCAAAATCGAGATGCTGTTTGACAACGCAAACCTTACCGGAGATCAGACAGGCGGAACATCTCCCTACCCTGCAATAGCAAACTACCCGGACGGCAAAGTAAGCGGGATGGACATTGCCTTCGTGAATTCAAAATACGGTTCATGGGAAGGCGAAACCTCTCCTGTCGTTTGGGATTACATGGCTGACGTTAATCCAGACCGAAGAATAACAGGCGTGGATGTGGCTCTGGTCTGCAAGAACTTTGGCTTAAACGGAACGTACATCACCGACTTGGCAGGAGTTGCAATCACATTCAACACAGGTCAAACTGTGTCGCCTGAAAGCGATGGTTTCGTGACGATTCCCCCAGGAGCCACAAACTTCAACGTTACACGCTACGGCACTCTCATAGGCGCAATGGTAATCTTCTGGTGAACACTAAAACCTTAACTTCCCTCTTTCCCTGCTGTTTGGAGCTTTTAGTCGTTAAAGGGGGGCGAAAACGTGAAAGAAACCATGGCAAGAGAAGGAAGAATATATCATGCTGTATGAGGAAGGAAAGTAGATTTTTTCTCAAAGATAGGGGGGTGTAAAGAATATCTGTTCTTAAACTTGCTAAAGTTCCAAAGTTTGCGCTAGATGAATTTCCTCCGTCTCAGATGGAATACTATCAAATACTCTGAACTCATGTACGGAATTTTAGGAATAAAGAGTGTTCAGCTACGTCAACATCTACCAACTCGAAAAAAGCTTCCTGAGACAAAGGAAAAGACTCGCCCACAAACTCGGAAACCCAAGATTACTAAGCATACACATGCACACGTTCCGACATTGGAAGGGGACCGTGGAATATCATGAGACAAAGGACATCTTCTACGTGAAAGAACTCTTAGGCCACAAGAGTATCCAGAGCACTCAAGTCTACATACACATTGAGAGAGCACTCTTCCTGAATGCGCCACCAGATGATTACCACGTCAAAGTTGCCAAGACGCAAGAGGAGATCACCCAGCTACTTGAAACTGGGTTTGAATACGTGCTTCAGAAGGACGGTCTTGCCTTCTTCCGAAAACGGAAATGACCCAAAACATAACGGATGCAACAAAAACTACGGGATTATCTCGCATCTGACACCGGTGGCGACGTCTCCCGCAAACCCCATTTTTCTCTGAGGAATGGCGAGTTCGCTCACTTAACACTAATGTGGCAACGCCACCTGCGATTTCCATCATTTTCTCAAGTCCTGTTCAGCAAGCTTTTTGACGTTTTTGGGCTATTTCAAATCTGACGAAACCGAAGAATGTTAGATGGCTAACACTGGAAAACATCATTGAGCCCCCAAAAAAAAGAAAGAAAGGGAACTACGTGTTCCCTAGAAAGGCGCGAAAATCCCTATGAACACAAGCCACGCCAAGATCGTTTTCGCAACGAAGCTAAGTGTGATGTAGACCCTCTCGCCGTACAGATAGTCTCTCCAGCGCCCGACGCCTTTGTACTGTAGAACCATGTTAAGGGCAAAAACGTTGAAAACGATGAAGTATATGAAGAATATTGAGTACACAAATGCGGGTGGATTTGTTCCTGTAGACATGACGGCTGCCACGAAATAGGCAAATAGTGCGACCCATGGAACTCCACCAGAAATGCATCCAAGGACGAATGCAGACCAAGAGGTTTTCTCAGTTCGCTGATTTATTGCTTCCATCAGGTATCCAAACATGATCATCATCGCGTTCAGCACGAAGATCATCACTAGCGACCAGAAGTCCCAGACACCCACAAACGTTGAGATCAGCACTATCATTATCGAGCTTGAGAAAGCGTATTCGTACCAGCGATACGGGTTCATCCCCTTTTTCAGATTCTCAACGTAGTTTTTGTTCTTTGGGTAAGCTATCATGAAATGCGCCAAGGCTGAGATCAGGGGGAAAGAAGCGACTATTACTCCTATGTAACTTGCGGTGAAGAGTATCTGTGGGTTTGGGCTGACTTCAATTTTCAGCGGAGGCCCTGTAATGATGTTAAGCTTCAGATAGAATGTGTATATAGATCGATCCCATTTTAGGAGAGTCCCTAAAGAAAGCATCAGTATTCCTTGTATCAGATGCAACACGCCTGCGCCAAGGTTGAAACGCTTCAAGTAGCTGAAGGAAATAGGCGATTTCGCTATTATTTCCTGTCTTTCTCTAAAGTTCATGAAACTACGTTCGATTGGAAAGACTAATATGCTTTTCGTAAGCTTCTTCCTCAGGAACCAACCAGGCAGATTGAAATGACACGTTTGATCCCAGAGAAACTGCATGTCAAGTACTTGTTTGGTGCAGGTTCTGGTGCCTTAGGAGCTCCGAGATATTACACGCTGACTCATTCTGATTCAACAGGTGATCTCTTCTTGTCAATAGGCCAATGCTATGATGCGAAGCAGATTTCCAAGATATACACGCGTCTAATGAGGGATGAGGTCTTGGCAGAGTTAGGAGTGGATTCAGGAGGACTCTCGCTGAACGTGTATTGTCATGTTAGTGGAGGGTTTGTTTTTGGAAGAGCCAAGTGGCGGTACAACATCTTCTGTTCTGAACTCTCGCTAGTTTTGGAGGCAATCAGATTCGGAGACAAAGCCTTTTTCGATCAAGATCTCAAGCTTGACCAAGTTCCAATTCTGGTTCATTTTAAATCCACTGACAAGAGGTACAGCAAGACCGAAAAGTGGGGTTCATTGGGAGATTATAGACCGTGAATAGTTGTAGGCGCGCCGTTAGCACGCGTGGCACATGGTCCTTGACCAGAAAAGAAGGGAGAGTTTAGAGTTTTTTCTTGCAGAGGAACCAGTCTATGCACTCATAGCCTTCTTGCGTGCGTTTCTCAGCTTCAGCTTGAATAGTTGGTGCTGGAACAATGAATGCTTCGCCAGGATGCCAGTTGGCTGGCAACGCACAGCTGTTTTTGTCTGCAGTCTGCAAAGCATCAATGATCCTTAGGATTTCTCGCATGTTTCTGCCAACATTGAGGGGATAGTAGATCATGACTTAGTTTCTGGTCAGGATCGATAAAGAACACGCATCTGACAGCTGTGGTAGTGCTTGCCGCTGGGTGGATCATGCCGAAAAGAGACGCAACCTTCATGTCCAGATCGCTATCACTGGGAACGGAATGTCTACTCCACTTTTTTCTTTTATTCTTCGTATCCATGCGATGCGAGCGTATACGCTGTCAATGCTTAGGCCGATCAGCTAAACGTTTCCCCTTTCTTAGGAAAGAGATCAGGCACTTTTGAGAATGAATCAAATGAGCGAAATCGACGATGAACTGGAATACACAGAAAAAGCTATGTGGCATTCAGACTTTATACATTCTGGGAGGGTTATCTGTAGAAGAAATCGTCGTTGTTGAGGACCTACGTAAGACCTACAGAAAGAACATCTTAGCAGTAGATGGCATATCTTTTCGCGTTCACAGGGGTGAAATATTCGGCTTTCTTGGACCCAATGGTGCGGGAAAGAGCACAACTATCAAAATACTCACGACGTTGTTGAAGAAAAGCTCGGGTAAAGCAACAATTGACGGCTTAGATATCGATGCTGATCAAGCCAAGGTCAGACGCATAATTGGGTACTGCTCGCAAGAGGTTGGAGTGGACGATGATCTCACTGCACGTGAGAACCTGATGCTGCAATGCAGCTTCCACCATATCCCGAAGGAAAAGGCAAAAAAGAAGACAGAAGAACTGCTACAGAAGGTGAGGCTAACTGAAGCAGCTGACCGGAGATTGAAAACATTCTCTGGGGGAATGCGCAAACGTCTGGATTTGGCCTCTTCGCTTGTCTCCGACCCTGAGGTTCTGTTCCTAGACGAGCCTACCACAGGTTTGGATCCACAGAGCCGGCAGGATGTTTGGGACTACGTGAAACAGTTGAACAAGCAAGGAATGACAATCTTCCTCACAACTCAATACATGGAAGAGGCAGATCGTTTGGCTGATCGACTCTGCATTGTCGATCAGGGCAAGATAGTGGCAGAGGGAAAACCAAACGAACTGAAAGCAAACGTGGGCGCTGACAAAATCGCTCTATGGTTCAAGAACGATGACCTTGAAGCTTGCGAAAAAGCTGTGAAAGCGTTGTCGAATCTGCAAGGTGTAGAAGAAGTAGGCAAATGCGTGGTAGGCTTGACAACAACGGAAGGGCTGACTATAACGACTAAGAATGGTTCAGCCGTGGTTACACAAGTGGTGAGGGCTTTGGACGGAGCAGGCATAGACCTCGAGCAGCTCAAGCTGACCGCGCCGACGTTGGACGAGGTCTTCCTCAAGCTGACGGGAAAAACGCTTAACGTGATAGAGCGAAAGGAAGCAGTTCGCAGAGGCAGAAGGGGGATGCGATCTTGAAGATGGAGTTGATTTCAGAAATAGTGGCAATATTCCGCCGCTGGAACACGAAATTGTTGAGACAGCCGATTTTTCTCTTTTTCTCGCTTATCCAACCGCTGGTATGGTTCCTTCTCTTTACACAGGCTTTCTCGGCAATCGGTGATATTCCGGCCTTCAAGACTCTTACGGGTACCAACAGCTACATCACCTTCTTCACGGCCGCGGTCATAATCCAAACAATTGCCTCTTCGGCGTTGCAGGCAGGCATCGGCCTCGTCAACGACCTTGACAGTGGCTTCATGGACAAGATGAGGGTTGCGCCTATAAGTAAGTCTGCAATCCTGTTCGGTAAACTCTTTAGCGACGCGATAAGCACGATAATACAGGTAGTCATAATTCTGTTCATCGGGCTGGCGTTAGGGGTAAACATCGCATCCGGCATTCTTGGAGTACTGATGATTCTCGCTATCGCCGCGACTTTCGGAATTGCTTGGTCAGGCATCTCTCTCTTCATTGCCCTGACGACGAAGAGCAGTCAGACCACGCTGTCAGTTGGACTACTGACAACATTTCCATTGCTATTCTTATCAGCTAGTGTGATGCCGCTTCAGCTGTTGCCAAGCTGGGTGCAGCAAGTAGCTAGAGTTAACCCGTTCACTTACATTGCCCAAGCTTTTCAGGACCTTATAATTAGAGGCTTCGTTTGGGACAGCATAGGCTACGCCTTCATCGCTATACTGATCATAGGCGTTATAAGCCTGGGAGCGAGCATTCTAGTGTTCCGAAAAAAGATATCTTAGCGCGCGTCAAAATTGAGACGCTGAGAACCGTGACAGCTATGAGCCGAGTCAACAATCGATCCGTGCTTTTTTATGAATTGGTAGGGATGGTCTTCATAATCATTCTTGGAAGTGTGCTTCACTTCACCTTCGAATGGTCTGGCGGTAATTCAGTAGTCGGCGCATTTTGTGCAGTGAATGAAAGTGTATGGGAACACCTGAAACTTGTCTTCTGGCCTGCTCTGCTATTCATGCTCATTGAATACCTGCCACTGAGGAAAACGGCTAACAACTTTGACTTGGCGAAGACAACTGGTGTCTATCTGGCGATAGTCACTATTCCAGTTGTTTTCTATTCTTATACTGCAGTCACTGGAAAGAGCATCTCTCTCATAGACATTTCCACTTTTGTCGTTGCTGTCATAATCGGGCAAATATCAAGCTACAAGTTGCTGACGCACAAAAAACTCGCAGAAAACTTGGACAGAATATCTCTCGTTCTGCTAGTCATACTGGGGATTGCTTTCGTATTATTCACTTTCTATCCGCCACAGTTACCGGTTTTCAGGGACCCAATCACTGGAAGATATGGAATCCCACAATAACGCGGAAAACTACACGTTCCAAGTGCGTGGGAGGGATAGGGTTTGAACACGGGGTCAATAACGATGCGCGTGCATTGAGAATACTTGAGCGACTGAGTGGAAAATGAGGCTTGGCTTTGGCTAGAAGTTCAGTGACGGTGAATCTGGAGACATTAACAAGATTCTACCTGCAGAATCACTGCCTTGCAGATCGCGCAAGCAAAACTGACATCGTTAAGGTGGTTGGCAAGGTATGCGGTCTACACTCTCAATTGCCGACGACGCCTTACTACTCGCTTTGGAACAGAGTCAAAGAATTTGAGCCCAAAATGCTTGGTCATCTATTGTACAGGGAAAAAAGTCTGGTGAAGACTTGGTTCATGCGAGGCACACTCCACATGATCCCATCGCAGGACTTGCCTTTGTATAACAACGCCCTGAAGCGAATGTGGTTTGAGCATCATGGAAGATACATGAACAAGCCTGGCTGGCCTTCACCTAAAGAAAGAGAAAGCAAACTATACCCAAAAATCGAGGAAGCTTTGGCTGAAAAGCCGTTGCGGAGGAAAGAACTGTGCAATAAAGTTCGCTTTCTGTTGGCTAATGAAGCGCAGCCGTACGAAAGGTTGTTCTCGGCATGGGGAGGTATTCTGAAAGAGACAAGTTACTTAGGCTTGACTGTCCACGCTGAACCTTGTGGAAGAGAATCATGCTTTGCAAGGCTGGATAAGTGGTTGCCTAGTATTGATCTCAATGGGATTAGCGAGAAGACAGGAAGGCAACAGCTGCTGAATAAGTACTTGCACGGATACGGTCCTGCTTCTGCACAGGATTTCGCCTGCTGGAGCGGCATGTTAACCAGTGAAGCAAGACAGATCATAGAAGAAACCAATGCCATAAAGCAGGTTCAGTTCGAAGGTTCTCACGCAGAACTCTGGATGCTGGAAGAGGATATTAGGACTCTTGATAGAATCGACTTGGAAGCAGAGGTTCCTCCTCGACTGTTGCCAAAGTACGACTCATATCTAATGGGTCACAAGAACCGTACACGAATAATCCAAGATGAAATGCTAAAGAAAGTTTATCGCCCCGTTGTTGGAGAAGTCGCCGCAACGGTCTTGATCAATGGACGTATTGTCGGGACTTGGACGAGCAAAAAGACAAAGAAAGCTCTGCAAATACTTGTGAAACCTCTTGAGAAACTCACCGAAGAAACCTTCAGCAGACTAAAGCCCGTAGCCTACGAGCTTGCTCAATTCATTGGAGTCAAAGAAGCGCAAATGACGCTTGGCTAGCCTGGTTCATTCACTCGCGCGCGGAGTTCAACAACTCCTAGTCCTCTCCCTCAACTCGACTCTGATCAAGAGTGCTTACTGCCCTGTCACATTGGTTTGTTTGCCCTAAAGATTGCCGAACCGCCCTCTTGTCAATTGCGAAATCCAAGCAGTCCAAGTTCTCAACACTAGTCCAGAATATAGCGTCTGCTTCTCGGTTTTTCGGAACACCCTTCCAGTTTTCGCACAAATAGTAGTGAACAATCTGCTTTTCAGAGATTGTATCGTGAGGCATACTCGCTACAAAGCGGAAATTGCTGCACTCCAGGTCTAGTTCCTCTTTGAGCTCGCGTGCGCATGCCTGCTCAAGAGATTCCGGATCTTCTACGTGTCCCCCTGGAATTACAGTTTTGCCCGGGTCTACTCTTCGGTCTTTCTTTCTCTTCTCCAAAAGAATCTCACTGTTCTTTCGAATTATAAGTGCTACAACGTCTACTCTATTCATTTTCTTAGAGCTTGCCATAGCTCGCGCTTCCTGGCCAAATTGTTGAAGGTTAGTCAAATGAGGTATTAACTCTTCTCGAGACATATGTGCGCGCTAGAATTCCCTGCAGGCCCCTTTGAGAGCTGCGAGTAGTTTTGCCGCTTTTTCGGTGATCTTGTATTTGACTGATAAATGGCCTTGGCTTGTAAGTGATGGAGTCTTCTCCACGATTCCAGCTCTTAGCAGGATACGAAGATGCTTTTCGATTGTTGATCTGTGACGATGAAGATTAAGTGCTATCTTGCCTGGGTTGCTTATGTCTCCTTGTATGCATTCCAAGATTTGAAGTCTAGATTTTTCGCCCAGTGCCTTGAGAAGTCTTTCTGTCTTTTCCTGAGAGTTCATGCCGCTTGCCACCTCTGGTGTGAGTATCTTTCTACCTTTCGGCAAATAAATGTGCCTTTGGGCAAAATCAATTCATGACGAGACAAAAAGTATTCCAGAAGCGTCGGAAACGCTTTTTGTTAAGGCGGATAATAGTGTAGCAGAGAGTGAAGTAGGATATGTATCATCCGAGGATTAAAGGTTCATATTATGACATGGGACGCGGCTATGGAGCCATATTGTACAGGCATGGCTTCAGAGTTACAGCCCAGCCGGAAGAGAAGCTTGTCTTCGCGACCAAATCTGAGCCTGAAGTAAGAAGAGTCTTTCCAGAAATATTGGACGAGATTAGAGGCTTCGCAGAAGGCTGTCACGCTTCATACAACGAAATGGCAGCTTTCATGCTTACGATTGGAGCGTTCAAACCTCAACCAATGTGTAGCAGCTTCGCCGCGTTCGATGGCTCCGATGTGATATTCGGGAGAAACTATGACTTTTTCTACAGCTTCAAAAAGTACACGGAAAGCTATCTGACCGCTCCCCAAGATGCTTTCATCAGCCTCGGGCATTCTGATGTTTTCATCGGAAGAGAAGATGGCATCAGCGAAAATGGCTTAGCCATCGCGATGACAGGCCTAAGCGACAAAACAGTCAAACCTGGAATCAGCTTCGTACTGGCAGTGAGATCAGTGCTTGACAAATGCGCCAACGTCAAAGAAGCTTCAAAAAGCATTTTGAGCATGCATGCTTCAGCCTGCGCCAACTTCTTGTTGGCTGATCATGCAGGTGATATGGCCGTCGCCGAAGTCTCACCCGAGAAGGCCATGATCCGTAAACCAGAGCACGGCGAAAGCTTCATCGTATGCACAAATCATTTCGTTCTTCCTGAGATGCAACAGTACGAGGACTTGGACCGTCAAAAGATAGAGAATTGGGATACGATACTACGATACGATGCCATCTCTGAAGGCATACGAAAAACAGGACGTAAGATGAACGTGGAATCGGCGCAACGAATCATGTCAGACCACACGGGTTATGTGTGTTCTCACCAGAACAAAATAAAACTTGGAACGCTATGGTCCATAACTGCTGGCCTGAAGAACCTTGACGTGTTCAGAGCCGAAGGAAACCCCTGCCGAACCAAATACAAAGAGGACCGAAGGCTCAAAAGCGCTGTCCAGCGCGTCCTAGGAAAATGAGATCGATTCAGACCCTATTAGAGCTTCATAATCTAGTCTGAAAAGCTTATACGAGTACTGGCAACAACTTTGTTGAAGAGAAGAAAGGTTCATGTTTGAAGAGCATGTCGAGAGATTAGTTCAGGCTCTAGGATTGAAAAGCATGCCTATCGGAGCGAAGTTCTCTGAAACTTCAGATGAACGTGGAATCGGCAAGCAAATGAGGATTTGTGAAGCCCTAGATTCCGTAAGACGCAGAAGAGTGATAGTCAATCTTACAAAGGAGAACTGTGTTTGCCGTGGCGGTCGTCACATCGCAGGTTGGCAAGCTCTTTCCGTAGAAGAGCTTTCAGCAATCTTTATGGAAGTAGGTGTCTACAGGTCCAAGAGAATCGCAGAAACTTCCGTGAGCAAACGACCCAAACCAGTATACAGGGGCAGATTTCTGATTCTAGGTCCTCTGGTCAAGTTCCACGTGAATCCTGACCTAGTTCTGTTCTTTGCAAATCCTGCCGAAGCAGAAAGAATTCTTGGTTTGATGTGCTTCGACGGCATCAAACAATTCATACACTATCCAGTCAGTAGCGTATGCTCCACAATCAGCAACACCTTGGCAAAGAAAAAGCCTGACATGAATCTCATCTCGACATTCGAGAGAACGAGACATAAATGGCCTGCAGACAAGCTCATAGTGAGTCTGCCTTTCAAGGATTTCCTGACTGCCGTAAGAAGTGCTGACTATTCTGGTTATGGAAAAAACCCACATCTTAGAGCGCGCGCTTGCGGACAGTCATCTTGATCTTATATACGACTACCATTGCTAGTCACCTAGCGCGCGCTATAACTTTTCCGCAAAACCAAAAACTGGCTCAAAAAAGAGTGATAGAGAATTCTTCTAGTGACAAACAGGTCAAACTGGCACTTGCTTCGCTCGCCTAAACAGATATGCAAGTGAGGCTGTCGCAAGGGGCATTACAATGTCCCACACTATAAGACCCCCAAGCAAAACTTCAATCGGAAAATTCAAGGCGTATCCTATGGGCGTGAGTATGCCGAGAATGCCGTTCGCAACAAAGAGCCATTTGACCAGACGTTCCATTTTGCTCGAACCAAAGACTGGAGCGGCAAAAAGCGTTGAGAGTCCCAAGAAGAAATATCCCAAAACTTCAATCACCCACATCATAGAATGCGTATTGGTCATGTCAAATATAGACACGTCAAAAGTGCCTTGACGAACAAAGGTCAACTGTATGAAGTAATTCACGCTAATTAGGGTCGCATAAATAATGGCAAATGAAAGCCCAACAAGACTGAAAACTTTCCTCTCATCAGACGCATAGCAATGAACAGAAACCATCACAATAAGGAATGTCAATGTCAATAGGAACCCCATGACGGTTGCAAAGGGCTGAATTGAAGCGGTGGCTGTGATACCAGCTACTGTTACTAACAGAGTGGCAACAATAGCCGACCAGAATCCTAACTGATAGACATACCTTTTTTCCTTCTGGTCGAACTTGGACACAAGTCATCCCTCAGTTTACGATGAAACTGTTTCGGTTCAGGCTATAACTTTTCCGCAAAACCAAAAACTAGGGAAAGAATATGTCGATTGCGCATAACAGAAAAACGCCAGTTTGTGCTTCGCACGTGCCGCTGGAAATATTAAGATGGCGTGTACAATATTCGCTGTGATGCTTTGGAGTATGAGAGCGTAACCTCAGAAGACTTCTTCAACCACCTAAGAAATGAAGGAGTGGGATGGCTAGCTTTCGCGTACAACCCCTGTTACAAATCCTTTGAGTTCTTCTACAAAATCCTTCTGGATTCAGAGAAAATCAAGCACCTGTGCGCTTATCACCACGCTCTCTACATGAGTATGAAATGCGCTCTATATGAGTATGAGAAAATCTACAAACCGCTCGGAGTGGACGAATCCGACTATTTCAAGCCCACCTATTACTCACTCGAGGAAATTGTTAATAGGGTTAAAAGTGAAGAAAAAATACTTTCCTCAACCAAATGGTGGCAGGCTGTGGGCACTTGGCGCTTGCAGGAAATCGAGTTTGCTAGGAAACCGATAACCGTGAGGGAACTGGAACCTGAAAAATTCGAAGTCATGGACGGGAATCACAGAATAATTGCGAAAGCCCTTAATGAAGGGTTTACTTTTGGCTGTCAGGCATTTGTGATGTGCAAGCAAAGACATCAGCTCGGCGCCGTTGATGCGCTCGCTGGCTAGCTAAGTTCTTCTTTTTTTGCCATAATGCTGGCTTCTTCAATTTCCCGCAAATCTTAAGAATGATAGTGATACCCCTGTCTCATGGAGTGTGTTGGTCTTGGATGAAGAAGGATTCAGACGATATCTGAAGAAAATCGGCAAATCTGAGAAGCGGTGTGATTCCGAAGTTCGCCACATGAAGAAATTCGAGGAATATCTGCTAAAACATAAGAATAGGAGGCTTGGAGAGGAAGCTCCTGAGGACCTTGGGGATTTTGTGAATTGGGCAATGGGGAAAAGAGAGAAGGTCAATGTTTTGTTGTGGGTTCTCAACCGGTACTATAGTTGTGTATCAAATGACTTGATGTTTTGCGCAGTAAACGAATTGATAGGTGTAGAATTTACGAAGAAAGGTAATCTGAAGGATTTCTTGGGCGTGAATCATCAACATACTCAGACGTTGAGGAAGGAGGGTGTTTTCACGTCTGAACACATGCTCAAGGTGGGACGAACCGAAGAGGGAAGAGAGAAACTGGCGGAAAAGACTGGTGTGCCACCTAGTGCCATATTGGAGCTGGCAAAGCTAGCTGATCTGTCCAGAATTCCTGGCTTGGCAAGGAAGCGTGCAAGGCTTTATTATGATGCAGGGTTGGACACGATGGACAAGATAGCAAAGTGGGATCCTGAGAAGATGCAGCAAATGTTTGCCGAGTTCGTTGAACGCACAAAGTTTGACGGTACCCCTCCGACTCCATTTGAAGCAGCCTTCACCGTCAAACTTGCCAAACACCTTCCGAGAATCATGGAATACTGACAAGTGCGCACGCGCGCTATACAAAGTGAGAAATCATGAAACAGAAAATGAAAAACAAAGCAACCCTTTACATAGCAGTGCCTCTGATTCTAGGACTTATCATAACATACGCAGGAATGTACTTCCTACATCCACTGGATTCAAATGATTGGTATCGCTATGGATTTCCCGTAGGCTGGAAAAACATAGAAGCAACAGGCGAAGGATATGGTACACCAACATTCGCTTTTTACAACCCTGCAGGATTTGCTTTAGATGTACTTTTCTGGTATGGCATCATATTAATCATCATAGTTATCGTCACATATTGCGCACGCTGAGCGTGTGTGAGAGCGTGGCTGTTTGGGTTTGGGTTTGGAGGGGGTAAAGTTTTATCCCAAACCCAAGCCTACTTTAGTCTCATCGGTAGCGAACTCAAGAGTCAGCTGCGCGCGCGCTTTTGTCTCACTTTCTCTAGGAACTTGGTGATGTGTGGCAACACAACATCTGCTCGGTCACGAACCTCCTTGTGACCGAGACCACGCAGCGAGACGAAAGCTGCGTTGGGCATACTTTTGACGCACTTCTTAGCGTTGGAGTAAAAGAGAGGGTCAGCCTCGCCTGCATAAACCAGACAGGGCATGTCCATAGTCGGCAGCACATCCTCAAGATTGAGCGTAAAGTCTTCTGCCGACATCAAGGCGGCGATTGCCTTCGGGTCGTTGGACATCAAATAGGCTTTTCTTTCAGGCGTCATCTTTGACCCAGTTTCTTTCTCAATTGACGCAATTACTGCTTTTATCCCCTTTTTCCAAAGCTCGATAGCAGAGTCATAGTCTGCTAGTTCGTCTGCACTAGGCTCGTAAGGATGCGCAGCGCCTATTATCAAGGAGTAGATTCGCTTAGGAGCGTACATTGCGATGCCGAAACCTAGCCACCCGCCCAACGAATATCCTAGAAAGTGTGCTTTGCCTATCTTGAGTTTGTCCAGAACAGCAACGACATCAGATACCATTTTCTTCATCGTGTAAGCTTTTGAATCATGAGGTTTGTCGCTTGAGCCGTGTCCTCTAACGTCAATCAGGATCAATTTGTAGTCTTTCTTTAAGGGTTCTACGTAGCCATAGTCATACCAGGTCCGCAAGTTGTTACCTAGTCCGTGCACCAGCACCAGTGGTGGACCTCTTCCCTCAACTTCGTAGTGAATACGAACTCCTCTATTATCGGCATATGGCATGGCAATCGACTCTCAATGCACATTTCGTGAGTAAAGCATTTGCGACGTGCGTGGGATAAAACTTTGCCTCCAAACCCAAACCCATGATTATCTCACGAAAAAGTCTCATTTCCTTCCACAGACGAAAAGGATTACCCTGCCCTTTTCTCTGGGGATGGCTTCGAGAATGTCAAAGTGTTTGAAGAGGGCAGATTTCATTTTAGCAACTGGGTATATTTCCTCTGTGAATTTGTATTTGTTCAGTCGGAATAGTCCTTCTGGAAGTCTCTCGAATATTCCAACGTCCCAAGTCAACATTTTTCCGTTCACTATGCCCACGCCATTACAGTATCCTCCTGAAAATTCCCTGAATGAGGTCAGCGCGCGCTAAGCAATAGCTATAGAAACAGTCTGCACATCAACCATTCTTCACGCCTTCTTGTTCTCTTTTCTTCATCTCATTATAGTAGTACTCAAAACACTCGAACATCGCTGGAACACCCCACCTTCTTCTCTCACCTTCCACAACAGGTTTGACTTTCTCCCAGAGTCCCAAGCCTTGCCACACTTCACACAGAAAGTCAGCATCAACTGCTTTCCTCTTTAGAAGGAAACCGATCATTTCCGCTGTGTTGAGCACCTGACCAAATGATTCTTTCAATCTTGGTTCCTTTTCTGAGTCCCAATCCCAAATTGAACCATATCTCTTGACGAAATCATCATAATCCTTGAATTCACAACGTCGAACCCTAGCATAGTCTTTCCCGAATTCCCTGTCATTCAGTATTGAGAACAATCTAATCGCCAAGTCTGTTTCTCTCAGTCTAGTCTGATGTCTAATCTGCCAAATGTAATATATTGCTGCTAGAAACACACCTGCAGAAGCAACTCCTATTGATATTGTCTGTATGTCAACCATTATTGACACCCAGAAGACAAGATTAGGTGAATCAGTATTAAAGACTACATCATGAATTACCAACAGATAGAAAAGAGGCTTAATTCCAGCTCAATATAGCAACATACAGAAGAGACGGGTTCTCACTTTCTTTTTCTTTTGGGTCTCAGCTTCCCAACATTATCAACCTGCTCCGTAGGGAAATAGTAAGGCATGGTACTGTAGGAGCTTGGAGGGGTCTTCCTCTTGTTCTTTTTCTTCATGCTATCCAATAGTACAAAGAGACAAGTGGCTATTCTCCTTTTTCATCTTATACACCCACACACATGCATAGGCACAATAACATAACACAATACCAGAAGCTCTATGCATGTAAGCTTTGAACTTCGATGGAAAACTTCTAGGGAGTCTTTGAAATCATTGTGAAAAAACAAAGTCTGCAATGGAAAGGATTACTGGGTCAGAAGTTGTGTTTTTCCTTCTTCCTTCATCTTTGTGCGGAGGGCTCCTTCTTGAAACCCCATGGCTTTCTCATCTACTTACCACCACATCTTTACATTGCAGTAGTCAGGCTGCAGGCAGACAAACAGCTTGGCAGAAGCTATCCCGTCCTCTACGCCTTGAACGAAGGCCTCTACAAGCTGGGCTACATCTCGAAGGAAACCCATGAAATCTACGAGAAACGGTACAGCGAGAAACTCATCCACGAAGGACCCAAGCCCCCAACAAAACAAGAACAAGAAGAACAACGTCTCATCGAAGAAAAAACAAGAACGTTCACAATGGTTCTGGAACAGTGGAATGAAAAGCACCCTTCACCGGACTGGCACAACCGTTGGATTATTGAAGCGGAAAAATACGTGGATAGAGTGCCTAGTGCGAAGCTCATTCTTGCTCTAAGAGGCAAGGAACCAAAAACGGAAAAAGGCCCTCAGCAACTTTCGTGGTGAAATCCAACCAATGGCCGATTTCTGCTGTCCAGTATGCGGCTCGGGGAAGCTCTACAAGGACGGCCTTCGTTACATTAGCAATGAGCCTGTTCAGCGTTGGCTTTGCCGAGACTGCGGCTACCGCTTCAGCCAACCGAGACCACCACAAAAAAGCTTGTACTGCCACATAAATACCGCAAACACCATAGTCTCTAACCGTCAAGTATGCGATCTCTTGACAGAAGAGTCGAAAAACTTGGCCGAAGTAACCCGACAGGAACAAGCCCAGCGGGAGGGCACACCACAGTCTTCAGAAGTACGCGGAAAAATCATAGAATTGCTTTGGCAGCTTGAAAAAGACGGCAGAAAAGAAGGCACCATTCATAACTACGATAAGTGGCTTTCGCACATGCTCAAGAACGGCGTCAACCTCTACGATCCAGAAAACATCAAAGGTTTCCTAGCGAAAAGCCACCTAAAAGACAGCACCAAAGTACTCGTGGCAGCGATCTGTGACGTCTGGCTCACATTCCTGAAAATCCCATGGCGACCACCCAAATACTCTGCTGATCATGAAATTCCTTTCATTCCAACAGAGCAAGAACTGGACCTTCTGATTGCCGCATGCGGAAAAAAGGTAGCAACATTCCTTCAAATACTGAAAGAAACAGGCGCTCGATGCGGAGAAATCACAAAACTAACCTGGACAAGCATAGATTCCCAACAAAAAGTCGTCAGAATAACAGCCGAGAAAGGAAGCCTATCAAGAATACTGCCACTCTCCACAAAAGCCATAGAAATGCTAAACAACCTTCCAAGAGACTCGGAACACATATTCGTATTTGCCGACGACATGCGCTCCAACTTCTACCTCCAACGAAAACGAATAGCAAGAAAACTAGGCGACCCAAGAATACTACAAATCCACTTCCACACCTTCAGACACTGGAAAGGCACAATGGAATATCACAAGACAAAAGACCCGATCTACGTCAAAGAAATCTTAGGCCATAAAGACCTCAAAAGCACACAAGTCTACATACACATAAGCCATGCGCTCTTCCAGAATACCCCACCAGAAGACTTCCACGCCAAAGTTGCAACAACACCTGAAGAAATCACTCAACTCCTCGAAGCCGGCTTTGAATACGTACTCCAAAAAGACAGTCTAGCTTACTTCAGAAAAAGAAAATGACGAAGAGTTAATGGATGCGCCGAAAAATTAGGGGATAATCTCGCAACCATTATACTTCACATATTGAAAATCTTCCATGCTGATTTTGCCATTTTCTATGAGTGCTTTAATTCTTGGGATTTCTTGGGTCACAGCCTCTGCCAGATTCCTCACAGTTGCGCAAACGACGGCGTAGGCCTCCTTGTTCCATCTTCTGGTTATGTTTGCGTAGAGACAACGGCCACCACATATGTCGTAGATGTCGCACGTTGTGCAGGGTTCGCTGACAAAGATTCTTTTCAACTTCAGCGGGTCTGCATCGCGGATATGCCCCACATAGTAGTCCTTTATTCCCCACATGGTTGGGCATATGATGATGTTGCCATCCGTCTGTATCGCATAGTTAATCCATCCTCCCCCACACCGCAAAAGACACCTTTCTTCACCCCGCAAAAGCGACTGCGCAACACCAAGAATTGGATAGAGCTCCAGGACGATCCCGTTCTTTTCCATGTGGTCAACCCAGAACTTCACGAGCTTCTGTATTCCCGGGTTGTAATTCTCCTCACTCCATCTCTTGAAGTCTCGTCTTGCGAAGTCATTCCAGAACCCGGCGTTGAGTTGCCAGTGAACTGAAGAAAACGGAAATTCACGATTGTTCAGAAACCAAGAGACTTGCTTGTAGATGTCTGTCTGCTCCATGACTGTCATTCGAGCGATCAACTCGCCCATGAAACCGTTACGTTTGATCAGTCTCAGGTTTTTGATCACTTTCTTGAAGGTGCCTTCTCCACGGTAAAAGTCCGTTAGTTCCTCGTCACCGTCTATCGAAACGAGAATCGTGTGAAAGCGATTGACGTACTTGGGTTCCAACCGATCCAGAAGCAACCCATTCGTCTGAATCATAAACCCCTTAGCCTTCACACCATCCATGATCTCTTTGATCTCTTCAACACACAGTAACGGTTCGCCACCGTAAAAAGTCAAGACACATTCAGGATCATGCGCGCAGAATCTTGCAAGCAGGTCAACGTCATATTCGATCGTCTTAGGCAAACAATAGTCAATGTTGGACTCAGAAGAACCTTCATCGAAATCGTCTATCGCCTCTCCAAAGCAATATCTGCACTGCGAATTGCATTCACCCGTGAGTATTACATGGAAGAACATGTTTTTCTGCCAAAGAGGAAGAAACCCTGCTCTTAAGCGTATTTCTCTTTTGTCTTCTTCGCTCTTTTCCGTTGATGAAAACCCATCTCGCTCGTCGAGCCATGTTAGTTGACAATAAATACGTTAGTAGAACATTGTTGAAAGTGATGTTCCAGTTGGCCAATAAGATAAAGTTCGTGTTTCTAGCAATGACTGTGCTGATATTTTCGTGCCAGACGGTAGCGCGCATGCGTGTTCCTAAATTGGCCAAAAATGGTTCTTATTCCTTAAGCATTGAAAAGCTTATCAGACAAATCCGTAACGTGCCCAATATCCAAAACGGACTTAAAACCATTTGACCATTTTAGGAACACGCATGTACTCTAGTACAACGCTTGAGCCTTTCTAATCTATTCACAGAACCAAGAATACTTGCTTATGGAGGGTTGTCGATTCGAACTACTTTCCCCACGTATTCTGTTGCCGTGACGTTATATGGGTATGGACTTGGGTTATTGTCGCCTTTAGTCACTAATCCTTCAGCCAGTACGTGCGTGATCCTTGCTAAGATGAGTGCGTCGTCACCTGGCCTCTTGAACACGATTATGTCATCAACCTTCAACTCTGAGTAAGGCACTTGCTCATAGGAGACAGTCGCACCTACCCTGATTGTCGGTTGCATGCTTGGGCCGACAACACGAAGAAACTTCTCTCCATGAATAAGGGGAGAAATGTATGGAATTGAACCGAAATATCCCCAAACGGCAATGACAAGCAAGACCACGACTACAGCTATCACAACTAGATGTTTTCTTTTCATGGAAATCCCGTCGTTATATCTCTCGCGCGTGCATGAGATAACTGCACCTGCAATTACGTGATAGCTACTTGTGCTCCCCCAACTATATTGTTTATGAATTTAAGATATTGACCGCAGATAGGCGACGCGCACCCACAACGCTATTGGGTTCGGAGTTAACATGTGAAGCTGGGATGATGCTCAAACCCCTCCACAGTGGTGGCGACACCCGCAGACTCCCTTCTCTATTTTGTTCAATGTTTCTGCATGTAGAAGTTTTTGGCTATGGCGAATTCTGTGGCTATCCTGAGTTCTAATATTGATTGAGCTTTCATAAAAGTAATCAAGAAGAGTACCGAGATGTCAATTCACGTGAACATCTTATGGCTTTCAACCTTGACCCCGTGTATTTGCTGAACTTTGCCCTATGCATCGTAATCTTGACGCTTGGAACACACGCCTACAGAAGAAAGAAAAGCTTCATTCCTCTCTTCATAGGTGCGGCCTTCGGCCTCTTCGCCATCTCACACCTCATGACACTACTTGATATGGCAAAAACTCTGGAAACACCACTAATAGTGATCAGAGCATTGGCCTACTTGACTGTAATCTTCGCCTTATACAAGTATTCCGTGCAGATGCAGGCAAACAGCGCGCATGCTTGTTCTGAAAATGGTTAAAAATGGTTTTAATTCGTTTTTTGTGATTTGGGGGCAATTTTAGGCCTCGCGTCGGCTTTTGGCCTTCTTGCTGTGTCCGCCTTTTTCGAACTGTGGAGGGTTAAGCTGAAGGTCGCGGTGTAAGGCTCCACGATCGTCAGGCAGGCTTGATGCCCGAATCCATGATTTTCCATCCTCAGCACGGCCAAGACTTAACTACAAAACAAGCCCACATCGGACGCGAACAGGCAAAAAAAGAATAAAAACCATTCTAGACCAATTTTTGGACAGGCCAGCGCACGATAAAGCTTCACCACACAGAATCCTGCCCGATCGTTCATTAGTCTTATGGATTACCTCTGGACGGGTACTTGTCTCTTGTCAGTTCTACCTTTTCAGCCATAGCTCTTCCGCGTATGCTAAGCAAATCTTATATCGGACGACAGACTATATCTTAAGTGGATAGGTTCGCCCGGGGGGTACATATTGTGTATACGTAGAACATGTATACAGGGTGGAAGAATGAAAACAACATACGCGTTGCTAGCTGTAGTATTAGTTATGCTTCTGATCGTGCCAATAGTAGGTACGACGGAGAATAGTGAGATGGAAGAAGGAGGTTACGAACGTCTATCTGACCATCATCCTGTAATGCAGCCAGATTCCGAGACTCGCCACGAAATGTTGAAACGTTGTGACCCTGTCCTACAACCTCATGTTAATTCAGGAACTCCATCACAAAGAGCATCGCGCAGTCTTCTCAGTCACTTAAGTTACGTCCCTGTTGAACGCGATCAAGGGAGTTGCGGCAACTGCTGGGTTTGGGCAGGCACAGGTGTTTTGGAAGTCGCTCTCGACGTTAATGAAGGAGTTCTTGATCGCCTTTCTACTCAATATTTCAACTCAAAATACAATGGGGGGACTGGGGCCAATTGGGCGGGATGCGGAGGCTGGCTGTCAGATTTTGCAGAGTTTTACGCTAATGAGGGTTTTGCCATACCTTGGTCCAACACAAACGCTTTCTATGCTGACGGCCACCAAACGAGTGGCGAAGGAACCAGCGTTCCTTGGCAAACTATAAGCACGATACCCAACTACACTATTACCCAATGCACAGTGGAGTCTATAGGAACGCACGGAGTAGGGCAAAGCGTAGCAATCGACAACATCAAAAACGTTATCGACCAGGGCAGACCTATCTGGTTTGGATACTTCTTGGCAACTGAAGCTAGCTGGAACCAGTTTTTCGATTTCTGGAACTATCAATTTGAAAATGTCACTTGGAACCCAGATTTTTCATGCGGAGATGCTTGGAATTCCGGGGGAGGAGGTCATGCAGTCTTATGCGTTGGCTATAATGACCTAGACCCTGATAACTCATACTGGATCATGGTGAATAGCTGGGGTACAGCATACGGAGGGAGACCCAATGGCATTTTTCTTATAGACATGAACATGAACTATGATTGCTACTTCTTCGATCCCTACCCACAGGCATATTACAGTCTCTACTGGCAAACCCTGAACGTCACCTATGACATAGAGCAAGCCAATTACAGTATCAGCTTGGAATCCCAGGAAGACACTGGTTCAACTTCAAACCAAGGAACAATAGCATTCGACGGCACTTCATATAGCCTACCATCCAACGTTTCTCAAGAACCTGGGAACTACTCTGTTACGTACTTAGCAAATGATGGCTACGAATTCGACCATTGGCAGACATTGGGGAATGCCACTGTATCAAATGCTACGAGTTCCATGACATACGTCACCGTTAGCGAAGATGGAGCCCTCAAAGCAGTATACAAAAAGACAGCACAGGATGCATCCACACTTTCGGGCTTCAACTTACTCTTTGCTCAGAATGATGTGCGGGTTATCTACCCTTCGGACAGTGCCTCGAAGCCGCTAGGATGCCATTGGGCGTCGACCAGTGACTGGACTGCATCAGCATTCCTGACCACTAAACTCAGCCATAATACTGAAGGAACAGATATTATGAACAGCTTTGTAAACCAAACCTCAGGCAAACCCATTGGAGATCAAGGCATTGGTGTCGTAAGCTTCGGAGGACCCCATGTAAACGTCCTCATATACTACTACGAACTGACAAAGACCGCCCCCATCATACACTGTGATACTCCAGATTCACATGATCCTGACGAGCCATGGAGCTTATGGTACTACGCGAATGGCACATCAATCACTGCAACCGCGGCAGGCATAGATGAGCATAATGATTTCTTCCTGATTGAAGTGTTCAAGGACAGCGACGGCAGAAACGTGCTGTTGGCCTATGGAATAAGCGGCAGAGGCACGTATGCAGCTGGCAAATACTTCCATTACGCCATGTACCCCAGCATAGCATCATACGACGTGAGCTGGATCATCGTTAAATGGGACGACACCAACGGAGACGGATTCGTCAATGCCCCCGGAGATGGTGACACCTACACCGTAATAGCATCAGGCTCCTAACCGCGCGCTAGCATCTTGCTGGCCATCTAATATTTGATGTGATTGGGAAACTGCAGTCTGGCCCACACGCTGTGCACGAGCTTTCGGAAGTGTTGAAAGCCCTTTATTTGTTCGTTTTGTGCGCCTTCTTCCGAAAACGGAAGTGACCCAAACATAACGGATGCAACAAAAACTACGGGATTATCTCGCAACAGTTTTCTGTGGTGACGTCACCACCCGCGCACCCTTCCATTTTTTCTTTTTGGTGCGTGTTCAAGTTTGTTCTAATGAAAATTGCGCGCGCGTCTGTGCAGAATACCAACTGGTGACACTAGTGAGAGTAAGGGACATCCGTAGAATCTGGCAAGCGTGCGCTAGATACAGATGGGAATGAGACAGGAATTGGAGACTTTGATTAACGAAGAGGCTATGCTTTTTGCGAAGTATCTCGGAAACAAAAGACGATCTTGGAAACCTAGAATAGCTGATATAGATATTTAATCTCAGAATACCAAAATCTAAGGATGGTTGAAACTAAAATGGCTACTGTTGCAATAGATAGCGAGCCAGCTAAATATAAAAAAGTACCGCAGATTTTCATATGTCATAGTTCGTTGGACAAAAGCCTTCTAGATGAAGTTGAAAGCGCAATAAGAAATGAAAAGGTTGAACCCTTCATCGCTAACCGAAAAATCCTTGGGAAGAATCCAGTTGAAAAAGTTATCCAAGCAACGAGTAATTCTGATGCTCTTTTTGCAGTCCTAACGAAGAATGTCTTAAGAGAGCAATCAACAAGAGACTGGGTATTTTTCGAAATAGGATTAGCAAAAGGAATGTGGAAAGATCTTACCAAAAGTCTGTGGGCACTACGAGGTATTTGGGTGGAAAGATGTTACAATTAGTCTTCCAAGTGACTGTCCAATCAATTTGATCACGGATTACAGACCTCTGAAACCTCGCAGCAGAAAATCGAGAAACGAAATGCTAGGTGACATGAAATCTATCACTAAAAATCTATCCATGTTGCGATATATGTAAGCAGCATCATTTCCGCGCGCTAAAACTGAGAAGAGATCAGGCAGATAAGGCGACTGAATGAAAGTTATAGATTCGTTTAATCCTAATTGTCTAATCGTGGTTTGTTATGAATAACAAAACACTCAAGGAACTTGGGAAAATTATGAATGAAGAATTGAAAGCCAAAGATCTCAACATTACTGTAGAGGTTAAAGGTTCTGATAGCCAAGGAATTTTAACGAATGTGTCGGGAAAAGACTTAGAAGACGAAGCTAAGAAATATCAAGAAGCCATGAGCATCGCATTCGAGAAATGGAAAAAGAAACATATCAAAGAATTCTAATAGAACTTGCTCCACTTTCTTTTTTGAGCATCTTTCAACGAATAAAGCCTGAGAGGTTGATATTAACCTCTGAATACAGCTAATGGTGATAAGAATGCTTGAAAAAGACACATTTCTTACGAATTAGAAACAAACTGCAATGTCTCCACTTCTTCCAAGCTCATTATGAATCTAGGCGAGAGCATTCTGTTTTTGAAAAGTCAAATCTCAAAGTCCAAGTTTTCTTCTCACTGTGCGCGCGCCTAGGGCGGCATCGCGGTTTTGAAGTCTACCGCTTTCCCTAGACTGCCGTGAACAGTAGATTCTAAGCCTGATTACGTATTGAAGCCTTATGCAGCCCCAGAAGTCCTTTTGCGAGTACTTCTATGATAGGATAGCGCGCGAAAGCGAAAGTAGAAATGGAATCTGCAAACTCGAAAGGCTAAAAAAGCACATCTGATTTAAAGATGAACCATGAAGCTTATCAAATTGAGACTGAAGAATTTCCGATCTTATCGTGAAAAGAATTCCAAGGAAGGAATAACGTTCGGAAATGGAATAAACCTCCTAGTAGGAGAGAACAATGCAGGGAAATCAAACCTTCTGAAAGCTTTGGATTTGCTCAAAGGAGAGAATCCACTGACTCCAAATGATTATTATGGTGGAATTGAAAACGAAAAGGAAGTCTATCTTGAACTTGAAGTCGAGTTCACTTCGAGAGAACTAAAAGGGATACTTGGCTTTCTAGTGGAAAGTTCAAACATTAGTAAGACCAAGACTGAGAAGATCCAGGATGACCTTAGGAGAGCAAGGTTTAGCTACTCCAGCAAAACAGGTTCTATGGTCAGGATTATGCAGCTTTATGTCAAAGAAGCCGAAGCGAGGCTGGATTCAGACTTCTCTGAGGGTAACTATACCATCGTGCAGTGGAAACAGATACTTGACGCTTATTCCGATTCTCCAGATTCTTCAGTTTCAATGGTTGCGAGGACGGAACTTGAGAAAGTCAAAGGCCCAGCAAGAATTAGATTCAACAGGAATGTAAACGCAGAGATATGCGGACTGTTCAGACAAAAACTAAAGATCTTCTCCGAAGTAAGACAAAGACCGGGTGGGAGAAATGCGAAGATCCTCGAATCTTATGATGGCTCTCTTGTGGCAGATGTTCTTGCAACTCTCAAGATGGGAAACAGGCAACAGCGAAAGAACTTTGAGTCAATAAAGAAGGAATTCAATAGTCTGTTTCCGACTCTTCAGATGGAAGTAGCGAGCGAAGCAAGCGACCAACCTCCAAAGATCATGATAGAGAAAACCACTATAGATTACGAAGTTCCAATAGACCGCGTAGGTGCTGGGATTGGCGAGATGGTAATCTTGCTTACACATCTTATAGCATCTAAGGACATGGTCTTTGGTCTGGATATGCCAGAGCTTCATTTCCATCCGCATTCGCAGAGATTGCTTCTGGATATCCTACGTGAACGTTCCTTAACCAACCAAATTCTAATCATTACACACTCCCCAACTCTCCTGCAATCGAAAGAGATAGACAACATAATGGTTGCAAGGGAACAAAAGGGAGAGACCGTCATCACTCAGTTACCCAATTACTACTTTAATGCAGACGAAAAGAACAGGCTTGAGAGGAATTTGACAGGCTACAACACCGAGTTCTTCTTCTCTAGAGCTTCACTAGTAGTCGAAGGACCTACGGAGATGGGGGCTATGCCAATCTTCTCAAAAGCTCTTGGAAAGGACTTTGACAAATGGGGGGTATCGATGGTTCAAACAGCAAAGCATTTTGACATTATGATGAAACTTCTGGATGGCTTGAAATTCCCATATGTCGTGATGTCTGACAAAGATTGCCTTTTGAACGTTGAAGGGAGCATCAAGATAAACAAACGAAAAGTGAAGACCAGCACTTTGTTCTGTAATCTAGAAAAGATACATGTGCTGAAGAGAAGCCACAAAATGAGAATCTCGAAACTGGAAAGTAAAATATCTACAGACACAGGCGCGGCTGCATACAAAGATGATTTGTTCAGCGAACTAAGCGAAATGGCTAGAACCCATGGGATTCGTGTGTTATCATCAGATTTTGAAGGTGTCCTGTGCAAAAATGGATACACCTCTATACTTGAAAAAGCTAGAGAAATGTCTGAAAGCAAGCCTACATGTGGCAGGCTAGTAGCACAGGAAATAGTAAGGCAGAGCAAAAAGATTCCAGACGAGTTCGTTCAAGTAATCAATGACGTAATCAAGAAAGCTGAATCACAATAATGTAGCGCGCGCGCAAGAAACGTGATAGAGAACGACTTTATGAGGGTTTCAGGGTTATCGTTGTTATCTCAAATCAAGACAGACGTGTTCTAAAACAGGTTCGTCTTCTGTTTGGGAAAGGTGGAATCTATAGTCAAGAAAAGGAAGGATATACTACTCAGGGAAGACGACAAAAAACTTCGTATGACTTTAGGATTTCTAAACCCATTGAGATTATAGAGCGCGCGCTCCTCGTTTGCGCACTGATTAGGTCTTAGTATATATACTATCTCTGTAGACCCCCTCCCACCCCTGCAGGTGTGCGTTACGAAAAGCGGGGGTTCTTAACCGCGTTTTTCCTTTATCTTCTTTGCCTTCTCAATATATCCCTCGAGTTCCCTTTCTTTGAGTTTCTTTTCAGGCAAAGTCTCAGGAGCGTAAAGCAAGGGAAGTATCGCTAAGAATAGAAACAGGCTCGCAAGAGAGAATGAGGTGTAGATAGGGATCACCTCAACAAAAGGTTTGGTCAGGATTCCAATCAGGCCTGAAAGCAGAAAAGGCATGCCACCTAGTAGATAGTACTTCTCGCGAGTCCCTCTTTCTGAAAGATCCCCCCAAACAACGAAAATGAAGGCTACGTAGAGGAGTCCCCAAGCTATTCCCTCAAGTATCACATATAGAACGAGGGAGAGCCAAGCACCTGAGAAAAGGCTCAAGACTGCATAACCAGCACCCAGCATAACGAAGCCCACTATGCTTGTAATCTTTCGCCCTCTGAAATCGCAGAGTAATCCTCCGACAAAAGCGGTGACACCAACGACAATGATTCCCACTAAGGAGAATGAACTGAACAGCTCTGGTCCAAAGAACCGCTCAAGTAATGGGTTTTCAACAAATTCCACGATGGCAAACAAAAACCATGGAATGAAATAGAAGGCAAAAGATCTGTCCATGAAAATGGATGGCAACGAGTCAACACTTTTCCGTTCAGTCAGTTCCTCCTTTGGTTTGTAGAGCGCCGCACCGATCAAACCAAGTGCCCTCCACACCGCAAGAATCAGAAGACTGACAGAAATGCTTGATTCACCAATTGTAATGTATATCAAAACCGTCAACGTTTGAATCGAGAAAAAGGCAATTGATCCGAACCGGCCACGATTCTCAACCAAGGAATAATCCGCAAAATGTGCAAGACATGAAGGGATATCCAATCCGACGGACACCCCCAAAGCAAATGCAACGATAGCTGTCTCAAATGACACAGACTTACCAATCAGAAATGAGGAAACCCCACACACACCCACTCCAAAAGCAATCCATGAAAGCAAGAACACTCTACTTTGAAGCCTTCTGTTAAGAATGGTGGCCCCAGCAACGGCAGATAGGATAAATGCTCCATAGAAAGCCAAGCCGACTAGCAGCATTTCAGTGAATGCTGCCTTTTGGATAAGATCTCGAATAACGAACCACGTTAGAGAAAACCACGTGACGCTGTTGACAACTAGAAACAACGAAGGAAAAACATGCGCTACTTTCATTTTCCACCCTTTTCTAACATGTTTTGTGATTCTGTGTCATACTAGTTTTATGAATCTCAGATATATATTAACGGAATTGATCGCTGCTGGGCTGTATACGCGTCGAACAATAAACCTTATATGATAGCTTTGTTCAACAGATATACAGGTGGTAGAAATGGAGAAGGCAAGAAAAACAGTTGAGCAGAAGACCGTTCCGAAAAAGCCACGAGTCTATTTCTGGTAGTCTCATAGGTCTTCTAGCATAGACATCGCTAGAACGCGTAGATTAGTCTTTGCTTCAGATGCACGTATGTTAGCAATCGCATCTATGGCTTCCTTTGACAGCTTTTCTAGATTCCGTTTAAGAAGAGAACTTTCTGGTGTTTGATAGATGAGTTCTACCAGTTCTTGAGCAGCACCTTTGCTAATTATTTCGTGTGAAAGAATCTTCAGGATTCTCTCCCTGCAACTTCCATTGTTCAATGCATAGAGAACAGGAAGAGGCAAACATTCGTTTTTGACCCTATTCTCAAGTTCTCTTGGTTCGAAAATATCAACATAATCTGATCTCACTGCCAACAAAACACCAAGACATCGCCCGTATTTGCCAAGCGCCTCAATTTCGCTAGACGTGCCTCCGCCGAAAATAGCGCCTACTTGCATAAGACCTTCGATGTCTGCAGCCTTTTTCTCCAGAACTTTGAAATATTCTCTTGGTTTAACATTCCATTTCTCATTTCTCAACTCGACTTCGATTACGTGAGCTTTGATCACTTCAAAAAGAGAATTTTGGACAGTGTCAATTATCAGCAACCTTTTTTCCCCTGAAAGCTTTTCAATCGCCTTGTAAAGCTGAATAAAACCTTTAACCAAGAAGGCGTTTCCGAGAAGCAAGGCTGTTTCCACTCCTGTTCTACCATAAACCGTTTTTCCTGTAGTCTTAGCATCAGATTTGTCAATAATGTCATCGTGAATATCCATCGTTGCCGCTATTAGAAGCATTGCAGCCTGCAGAGGAACAAGCGAGTTCAAGTTTCCATTTACGGCTTCGCATGCAAGAGAAAGAACGCCTGGACGTGTTGTGTCATCCCATTTCTTCACATAATCTCTTAAGGCAGCGTCTGCCTTTTTGCTCATTTTTTCTTCCAATATTGCTTTCTTTGTTGATTCGAGTGCCTCTTTACTCTTGAGTCGCAAAACTTCCAATGCTTTTCCAGCAAGTTTTTCATTATCCATTATGTCTACCTCCAGTCTTAGTAATTTGGAGTAAGGCTGATTTAAGATGAACTATTGTTGAGGCGAACTGCTTCATGATTCATGTTCTGTTTCAGAAGGTACGCATGAAATCCTCTAAGCATCCCCACGCCGAATGAATCTGAGTATTGAGCAGGTTTCTGGCTATGTGTTGAACAGTTCCTTTCGTGGAGCCTTGTCTCAACTATTTTGCGCTCAGAACGTGTTCCGTCCATGCTATCTAGTGTCTGGACTTGTTTCGATCGTTGGAAAAGCGTTCCTTTTCCCGTTTCTGGTTATGTTTCTATATGCTTGCGGTGAGTATGAACGTTTATATCGGTGTTTCGGCTATATAGAGTCTCAAGACATGTTCGGAAGCGGACATGTCGTATGTGTGTAGAACACACAGAGGGGGAGACACGTGGGAAACAATCCAAAAGAAGTTCAAACAAAACTCATGAAAGGCCTTCTAGACCTAATAGTACTACAGTTCCTAAACGGGACACCCATGCACGGGTACCAGATAATCACAAGAATCCGCAAAACCTTCGGAGTCTACTTCGGGCCAAGCACGATTTACCCGCTTCTAGGCACGTTGGAAAAGAAGGGATACGTGGCAAGCGAATGGAGCATGAGCAGCGAACGACCCAGAAAAGTGTACAAACTCACAAATGAAGGACAAAGCCTACTGAACTTCACCGAAGACTCGCTCAACTTCATATGCAAGAAAATAGGCACACCAGGACTGCCCAACAGCGGCTCGATGCCTGAAACCACGACACACACAGCACTACGCCCGTTCCTAAAGAAAATCGAGAACGCCAAACCAATGATCTAGACCACGAAACACCATTCTCCTTCAATTTCAGCACTGGAGAAGGCCTTGAAAAACAACATTTCTTTCACCTTGTCACAGGGTTCTGTTTCGTCTGAAGGTGTTCGTTTACGGTGTTGCAGAAATGGTGGTTAGACAGACAATAGCATTAGATAGTGAAGTGAAGCAATCTCATTATTTCAACTCAAGTTCAACCTTTTGCTCATCTACGCATATCTTGAAATTTGCTAGAAGAATGTCCATCCCTAGCACAGACGGAGTATGTCTCAAAAGTTTCTCCCTTATCTCCCTAGTCACATCAGTAGGGATACATATTACCTTGAAGCCACTATTATAATTGATTCTGTATTCTTGCTTACCTGAACTAAAGGTGAGAGTGACAAGCCTATTTATCATTCTCGTCTTGAATAATCCCCCAAAACCTATCGCTTCACCTTTCGCTTCTGGAAGTTCTGAACAGTCAATTCCCATAAGCGTCGCTTCTTTTTCAGAGAGTGCAGAAAAAATAGAACCTGTATCAACCAAAAAGTCAATCATTTTGCTTTTTTTGTATGCTTTTACTTCAAAGAAAACTTTAATCAGAGGTTGTTTCCCTATAACTGGCCCTGCAAATTTCGAAGTTACCGCACCTTCTAATTTCTAGAAAAACATAGCGACAGGGGCTGATTGCATATATTCGACTATTACTCTGTTTGGGTCACGCTTTCTAACAAGAGACAGCACTTCATCAAAAGTACTAGCACTTTTTATTACTGTCTTGTTTTCTATCACAATCCATTGCTCATCGTATTTCTTTTTCAAATGCTCATAGTTTTCTTTAAGCCATTCAGTATTTTCTTTCGAATTTTTGAATAACTCAGCTCTTTCCATTTCTTTCACCTGCGAATACTATTATTGTAGTATTATTATGCTATTATTATACCATTATTCTACTATCGGTGTGACGTTCAAATGTCTTTCGGTTGATGGATATATCTATTTTATGAATCTACACTATTGCTCTGCAATTTGCAGTTATTTTCCATGCTTCTTCTTATTTGTTTGAGCCATTCATTGTTATCTAAGTGTAAGTCATCCGACGAAAAGTAACACGATGAACAACCCGACAAAGAGGTAACAGAACCCGGCAAGAGCCTTCGGCACCAGTCCAAGCCAACCAAAATGGGACCCAAGAGCAGACGTAAACATCGACCGCATAGTAGACTTCCAAGACATAAACACCATAGCCAGAAACTTCGGAAAACAAGACCCCTAGAAACCCTCAAACCGATTTCTGAAACTAGAAACCGCCGCCATGGTTGGACCCCACGCAGCTTACACGTGCAGTCCTGGTTTCGTGCCGGTATTTGCCAGCCTTTTGATCACCCCTACCATTCCCCTTGCATTTGTCTGCAAGACAGACTTCGCGGACTGATTGCCCGTGTTCTCATTCAACTTGAAAGCGTGAGCAAAAAGAGATATTAACTGACACAAAATCTATCAATAAGCCGAGAACTCCAAGTTGGACACTTCTTGATGAAGCGTAACCCTTATGAAAGAAGCAGGCACTGGTTTTCCCACTGAAACCATTACGGAAGGTCAAACAAGACTTGTGATTCCCCGGCTCAAGGCCTTCATTAAGTCCTGCTCCGATTATGCACCTTCGAAGGCTCCAGTGTTCTACAACCCGGTCATGGAGTTTAATCGTGACATAGCAGTCTTAGCTCTCCAAGCCTATCAAAAAACGATCAAACGCGAGATCTCTGTGTGCGAACCCTTAGCAAGCTGCGGCGCAAGAGGAGTACGGTTCGCAGTTGAAGTCCAAGGCATAAAAAAGGTAGTGATGAACGACATCAACGAAAAAGCATTCGTGATCGCCAAGCACAATGCGGAGCTGAATAATGTTGAAGCTAAAATCACTGTCAAGAATGAAGATGCTAACCTGCTGCTGAACAAGTACAGTGCACCCCGCAGAAGGTTTGACGCCATCGACGTTGACCCATTCGGCTCCCCCGTACGCTACATTGATTCCGCCATACGGGCTCTCCGCGATCACGGCCTAATCGCTTTAACAGCCACGGACATGGCCCCTCTTTGCGGAGTCCATCCAAAGGCATGCATAAGAAAATACGGGGGCAAACCTCTGCGCACGGAATACTGTCACGAACTAGCGGTCAGACTTCTAGCTGGATGCCTAGCAACCATGGCGGCAAAACACGAAATGGGCATACATATCGTGTTCAGCCACAATGCGGAGCACTACGTCAGAATTTACGCGACAATAGAATACGGAGCCAAGAAAGCAGACGAAGCTTTGAAGAACATGGGCTATGTCCTACACTGCTTTGAATGCTTCCACAGGGAAAGCTTGAACGGACTGCATACGGTTGAACGATCTGGAAAATGCAGCGAATGTGAATCAAAACTCAGCATTGCTGGACCACTGTGGCTTGGAAAACTGTCGGATATCAGATTCTGCAGCCTGATGCAAGAAGAAGCCGGTCGAAGAAAATTCAGACAAAGCGAAAGAATAGGAAAAACGCTGACTTTGATAAAAGAGGAAAATGACGCGCCAATCGGATACTACGTAATCGACAAACTATGCGATGCCTTAAATCTGCCAGTACCCTCGGTCAAGAAAGTCGCTGAAAACCTCGGAAAAAAGGGTTTTAAATCCACTTTAACACAGTTTAATCCTAAAGGGTTAAAATCAAACGCGCCTTCATCGGAAATGGCGAAGCTGCTGAGAGCAATGGAAACGCCACAGTGATGGATTAGCATCCACGATGGTCAGTAATTGAAATGGCTTAAGTAATAGTGTCTACACTGTTTGCTTCATTTGATCAAGGTTGGAGGTGCCGTAAAAATCGGGAAAATCTTGGTGACATCCGCTTGGCCATACCTTAACGTCACACCCCACTTGGGCAACATAATGCACCTCTTGTTCGCAGACTTCTACACCAGATATTGCAGAATGAAGGGTGATGACGTCGTTATGGTCAGTGGTTCTGATGAACATGGAACACCCATCGAAGTCGAAGCCGTACGACTCGGCATCCAGCCCAAGGAATTAACTGACAAAAACCACGCCAACGTAGTTGAGCTACTCAAAAAGTGGGAAATAACTTTCGACAATTATACCAGAACTGAAAGCCCAGTTCACAAAGAGTTTGTTCGAGACCACCTCAAGAAAATCTACGAAAACGGCTTCATAGCGGTCAAAGATACTGAAATGCTTTACTGCGAACATTGTGGACGTTTCCTACCAGATAGGTTCGTGGAAGGAAAATGCCCATACTGCGGCAACGAAGGTGCTCGTGGAGACCAATGCGATGCATGTGGACGACTGCTTGAGACAACACTGCTTATTGATCCTTACTGCGTGATATGCCACGGCAAGCCCGCCACCAAGACAACAAGACACTGGTATTTCGACCTGTCACAATTCTCGCAAAAACTAACAGACTACATCACCAACAACAAACAACTATCGAACAGCACCAAGAACTTCAGCCTGAACCTGATAAAGGAAGGACTGAAGCCTAGGGCCGTCACGCGAGACGTTTCCAAAGCCGCCGAATGGGGAATCAAGGCACCTTTCCCAGATGCCGAGGGCAAAACGATATACGTCTGGGTCGAAGCCGTCCTAGGCTACGTATCAGCCACCATAGAACACTTCAATAACCTAGGCGAACCCGAGAAGTGGAAAGAGTACTGGTTTGACAAAAACGTGCGATCACTGTATTTCATCGGAAAGGACAACATCCCATTCCACACCATAATACTCCCAGCCCTGTTACTGGCTTCAGGCAAAGACTACAACCTACCATGGAACGTTTCAGCAACCGAATTTCTGCAATTCAAAAACCTCAAGTTCTCAAAAAGCCACAGGATAGGCATATGGATAGATGAAGCTTTAGAACTATTCCCTGCAGACTACTGGCGATTCTTCTTAATCGCTACCAGACCTGAGACAAAAGACTCAAACTTCTCATGGGAAATCTTCATCGAAAAGATCAATTCAGACCTAAACGACACTTTTGGCAACTTCATCCACAGAACCCTGACGTTCATAAACACGAAGTTTGATAGTGAAATACCAGCGCCAATGGCGTTAGACGAAGACGCGCAAAAGGTTTTGAATTCTGTCAAAGAAAAAGTGGAAGCGATAGCCAAAGAAATCGATGAATGTAAGCTGCAGGCTGCTGCAAACACGCTCATAAGCATAAGCCGCATCGGAAACCAATACTTAAACGAGAAAGAACCCTGGAACCTGATAAAGAAAGACAAGGCCAAAGCTGCAGCCATCTTCTACGTGGTAGCACAGATCGTCAAGACCCTCGCAATAGTATCGGCTCCTTTCATTCCAGTCGCAGCAGAAGAAATTTGGAAAACGCTAAACTTGGAAGGAAGCGTGCATGAACAGAAATGGACCGAAATCCTGAAACCACTACCTGCCAACCACAAGATAGCCAAACCCAAACCCCTGTTCAGGAAGATAGAAGACAACGCTAAACAGCTGGACAATAAACTGGAGGAAGTAAGGAAAAACCTAGCAAAAGAAACATAAACATGGAAACAGCCGTGAAGAATTGCCAATCAAAATCGACTTGCACGTCCACACACACTATTCTCGTGACTCTCTCATAACACCCGAAGAACTAGTCATCTACGCCAAAAAAGCCGGACTCGATGGCGTAGCTGTAACAGACCACGATCGACTCGACGGGGCACTAAAGATAGCGAGAGAAACAGACTTCTTCATCGTTCCCGGAATGGAGATTTCAAGCTCAAATGGACACGTCGTGGCGCTCAACGTCCAAGAAGTAATTCCCAAAGGATTAGACGCTGGTGAAACTGTGGATAGGATTCACAGAGCAGGCGGCATTGCTGTAGCCTGTCACCCAGTAACCTTCTTCAAGGGCAGCTTGCGAAAGCACGTGAGTTCAAAGTTCGACGCAGTTGAAGTGATTAACGCTTCATCCTTCCCATTCAATTACTCGGTCAAGAATGCCCAAAAGATCGCTTCGCGCCTAGGGATTCCGCGAGTTGCAGGCTCCGACGCTCATTATCCTCCTGAAATAGGCTATGCATACACACTTGTGGATGCCAGTTCAAATGTTGACGACGTTGTGAGGTCGATTCATAAAGGATCATGCCAACCGTTCGGCAGAGCAATACCGATAAAGGTGAAATTGAAAAAGGAGCTTGCAACTCTAAAGAGACGTATCGAGCGATAACAAAAAAGGAAGGCGACTAGGAGTCTTCCAGCTGGTAGAGATCAAGCTCCAGGTCCAGTTGTTTTTCTGGTTCAGAGTGCGGCTCCATGTTGAAGAGTTGCGGCGCGATCGTTCCAAGCCCATTAATGGCACGCAGAGCATTCAATCCTGTCATGACCAATGTGACTTTCAGTTTGCCGCTTTGCTCGGGGTTCACCCTTGCTCCCCAGATGACCAAGGCATTGTTATCCATCATTTCCGTGACGATTTCACCCACCCTGTTTGCCTCTTCGATCGTCATTTGGTTGTCACCCGTAACATGAATCAAAGCCCCCGTAGCCCCAGCATAGTCGATGTCCAGTAAGGGACTTGTAAGTGCATTTCGCACGGCCTCCTCTGCACGATTAGGCGCATCTGATTCACCCACACCTACAATGGCCAAGCCACCGCGTTTCACTATGGTTCTGAAGTCGGCAAAATCAAGGTTAATTAGGCTAGGCGAGGAAATCGTTTCCACGATGCCTTTTATCATGTTTGCCAAAACTTGGTCAGCCATTCGAAAAGCTTCGCTGATAGGCAGCTGAGGAACCATTTGCATGAGTTTATTATTGTCAATAACCACTACCGTGTCACACTGTCTGCGCATCTCTGCCAACGCGGCCGTAGCATACTCAATCCTTCCTTTCTCAATCCGGAACGGAGTAGTAACCACACCGACCGTTATGGCACCCTTCCGCCTTGCGATCTCTGCAATAACAGGTGCTCCACCTGTCCCTGTTCCTCCACCTAATCCAGCCGTTACAAAAACAATGCCCACACCAGAAAGCAAATCCTCAACGCGTTGCCTTGACTCCTCAATCGCGGCTCTCCCAAGCTTCGGGTCGCCACCCACACCAAGACCCTTAGCGAGTTTCTCACCTATCAAGATCTTTTGATTTGCCTTCGAAGCATTCAGATGAACTGCATCAGTGTTAATCGCCACGTATTCTGCATTAACAGCGCTCGTCTCTGTCAAGTGACTCACAGTATTGTTGCCTGATCCTCCGATACCGACTACCATTATGCGGCAATAACTCGGCTGCTTGACTTCGCCATTAAGAGTGTTGTGCCAAGTATATCCTAGAGTGTGCTCTGGCGTATGTAATTTAGTCAACGTTCTTCCTCCTCCAGACCTCTTCATTGATCAGATCACGGATTGCTACGCGGATGACTTCAGCCCGATTAGGATAGAACTTCTCGTCCACAAGCTGATCCAACAGTTTTATGTAAGTCTCAGGAAGATACAGCGTAATCAACTTCATTTCGTTTCTCCCTCTTGGTAATAGCACAGAAAACCCGCGCAAAGTTATATCTCTGTATAATATGCTACAAATATGATACAAACATGTTTGAACCAGCCTTTTTAAGTCTTGTGTAAACTCTATTTCAGATTTCTGTAAATTCCTGTCCAAGAAACCCTCATGTTTTTATTCCTTATTCAATCATTCAACGTACTGCGATGGAGTATTATGCGCGTCTACGTCAAAAGCTTCGGTTGCTCAACAAATCTAGCCGACGGAGAAGCCCTAATGGGTCTCCTGAAAAAAGCAGGTTACCACATGACAGATTCTGCGTCAGAAGCAGACATGATAATCTACAATACATGCGCAGTCAAAGGACCAACAGAAAACCGAATGATTAACCTCCTAAAGCGTACGCCCACAACCAAGAAACTGATCGTTGCAGGTTGTTTGCCGCTAATCAATTTCGAAAGACTAAGAAGAGAAACACACTTCGATGGAGTTATGGGTCCAGCCGCAGGCGATATGATTCTTGAAGTTGCAGAGCGCGTTCTGAACGGTGAGAAAGTCACTGCTCTGGAGAACGCGACAAAAACGATGCCGCGTCTCAGTCTTCCTCATGCGCAGCTTAACCCTGTGATAAGCATAATACCTGTAAGCTATGGATGCCTAGGCTCATGTGCTTATTGCTGCGTGACCCTAGCGAGAGGAAGCTTGAGAAGCCACAGGATTGAAGATATCGTTGAAAGAGCAAAAAACGATATGGCGTCAGGCGCAAGAGAGCTTTGGATCACCGCGCAGGACACAGCTAGTTATGGAAGAGACTTGGGCACGAATCTAGCTGAACTACTCAGAGCTTTGTGCCACGTTGAAGGAGAGTTCTGGATTCGCGTGGGTATGATGACTCTTAACATGGCCAACGATATTTTAGAAGAACTAGTAGAAATCTTTCTCGATGATCACGTCTTCAAGTTCATCCATCTACCTGTACAAAGCGGCAACAACAAAACACTCAAGCTCATGCGGCGCTCGTATTCGGTAGATGATTTCAAGCGAATAGTAGCTGCTTTCAGGGAATCTCTTCCAGAAATCACTGTTTCAACGGATGTCATCTGTGGTTTCCCCGGGGAAAGCGAGGATGCTTTTGAGGATACTCTGAGACTTATTGAAGAAGTCAAACCTGACATAGTTAATGTTTCAAAGTTCTTTGCAAGACCGAACACGCTGGCTGCCAAAATGAAAGAAAGTACGATCCCTTTGGCTGAGATTAGACGGAGAAGCAGCCTTGCAGCGAATGCTGCCAAGAAGGTGGCTTCAGAAAGGAATCAACGTTGGGTTAGCTGGAGTGGTGAAATTCTTGTCGACGAAGTCGGCAAGGTTGCTAATTCTTGGGTCGGGCGTAATTTTGCGTACAAGCCAATTGCAGTAAGAAGCACGAGTAAGTTGCATGGGAGAAAACTGTTTGTTCGAGTCGTTAAACCCCACCCGACTTATCTAGAAGCCGAAATAGTTGAATAAGTTATTTATGTGTAGTGTAGCTATTAGTTTGTTGCAGGAGATGGAAGGCATGAGTGAAAAGAACATTGTTGAGGTCGGGCGAGTAGCTCATTTCTTCTCAAAAATAAACGTTGCCGTCATTGAGCTTAAGGCACCCATGAAAGTGGGAGACACCATAGTCTTTAAAGGGCCAAACACAGATTTTGAGCAAGTAGTCGATTCCATACAGATTGAACACGAGAATGTTCAGCAGGCTGAAACTGGCCAGAGCGTAGGCTTAAAAGTATTGCAGCGCGTGAGAGAAACAGACAAAGTGTACAAGCAAGTGTAAAACACCCTGAAGCAGAAACCTCGAAAATTCAATGCCCAATCAAGATCATTCATCACAAAGCTCTGACACTGATGTTCAAATTTACCATCTCAAACCGATAAAAAGATAAATTCTCGTAAGAAAGCGATATAGTAGCCTAACCACCAGTAATTCCCTAACGGAGGCAAATTCAACTATGTTTGACGAAAAAAGCCTGAAGACGTTAGAGCAAGAGCAAAGACGCTGGGAACAGACAACCTTACAGAACTGGTTGAAACTAAGCCCTGAAAGGAAGAAAGAGTTTCAAAACCATTCGGGCATACCGATTAAGCGCCTCTACACGCCAGAAGACGCTGAGGCACTGGATTACATGCGAGACATGGGTTTCCCCGGAGAATACCCATTCCTCCGAGGTGTGCATGCAACGATGTACCGTGGCCGCTTGTGGACAATGCGATTGTTCGCGGGATTTGGCACAGCGGCAGACACTAACCAACGCTTCAAATACCTGCTGAACGAAGGCGAATCCGGCCTCAGCACAGCCTTTGATTATCCGACAATAATGGGTTATGACTCAGATCATCAGATGGCAAGAGGGGAAGTAGGAATCTGCGGTGTGGCAATATCCTCATTAAGAGACATGGAGGTTCTCTTCGACGGCATACCTCTAGACAAAGTCACCACTTCCATGACCATAAACGGGCCAGCACCGATGCTCCTCGCGATGTACGTGGCCGTAGGCGACAAACAAGGCGTGCCCAGAGACAAACTAGGAGGAACAACCCAAAACGACAACCTAAAAGAGTTTTTCGCCCAGAAACTCTGCATATTTCCCCCAAAACCTTCAGTTAAGCTTACTACAGACATCATCGAATATTGCGCAAGACACTTGCCAAAGTGGAACCCCGTGAGCATAAGCGGCTACCACATAAGAGAGGCAGGCGCAAACGCCGTGCAAGAACTCGCCTTCACGCTTTATGACGGAATAAGTTACGTTGAATCCACTCTTCAAAGAGGCTTGAAGGTCGACGATTTCGCTCATCGACTGTCATTCTTCTTTGCATCCCACAACGACTTCTTTGAGGAAATCGCGAAGTTCAGAGCCGCCAGGAGGCTTTGGGCAAGGATAATGAAAGAAAGATTCCACGCCAAGAACCCTAGATCAATGTGGATGCGCATGCACATCCAAACCTCTGGATGCACGCTTACAGCTCAGCAACCGCTAAATAACATCATACGCACCACGACCCAAGCCCTAGCGGCCGTTCTAGGCGGAACCCAATCGTTACATACAAATTCCTTCGATGAAGCCCTATGTCTGCCAAGCGAAGAGGCCGTAACAGTTGCCCTTAGAACTCAACAGATACTAGCAAACGAAAGCGGCCTCGCCAACACCGCAGATCCACTTGGAGGATCATACTACATAGAAGCTTTGACAAACGAAATGGAGAGAAAAGCAATGGACTACATCCAGAAAGTGGATGAAATGGGAGGAGCTATCGTCGCTATCGAAAAAGGATTCTTCCAAAAAGAGATAGCCGACAGCGCCTACAAATACCAAAAAGAGACAGATGAGAAAAAACGCACCATAGTAGGCGTCAACGACTACACTACCAAGGAGGAAAAATGTCCAATAGAGCTTTCGCGCATTGATCCAAAAGTCGAACAACAGCAAGTTGCCAACCTGCAAAAATTAAGAAGAGAGAGAAACAACAAAAAAGCGAAAGAAACCCTAGAAAAACTTCACTACGCAGCACAGAAAGACGAAAACCTAATGCCCACAATAATCGAAGCCATAAAATCCTATGCGACAATAGGTGAAATCACCGAAGTGCTACGCCAAGTCTACGGTGAATACAAAGAGTTAATCGTTGTATAGGGAGGAAAAAAAGAAGTGCAAAACATGAGAAAGATTAGAGTCCTGATCGCAAAACCGGGTCTTGACAGCCATGACAGGGGAGCCAAAGTCGTCGCCAGAGCGCTGAGAGATGCTGGAATGGAAGTGATCTACACTGGCTTGAGACAGACTCCCGAGCAGATAGCTGAAACAGCTTTGCAAGAGGATGTTGATGTCATTGGTTTGAGCATACTATCTGGCGCTCACAGGACACTTTTCCCAAGAATAATGGAACTACTAAGACAGAAGGATTTAACAGACGTTATGGTCTTCGCAGGAGGAATAATCCCAGAAGAAGACGCATTAGAACTCAAGAAGCTAGGCATAAAAGAGATTTTTGGACCTGGAACCCCGACGGAAACCATAATAAGATACGTTTTTGACAACGTGCCAGAAAGAACTTGATGCAAGACGTGCCAAGCAGTTGACAAAAACTCAGGAAATAGTTCAAGGCGTACTCGCAGGAAATCCTCGAAGCGTAGCCAGAGCAATAACATACATCGAAAACAACACCGCTGATGCCCCAAAAATAATCACGGACATCTACCCACACACAGGTAAAGCTCACATAATAGGAATAACCGGTGCTGGAGGCGCAGGAAAAAGCACACTAATCGAGAAAATCATACGCGAATACAGACGAAGACGCAAAACAGTCGGCATAATAGCTGTTGATCCCACAAGCCCCTTCACAGGCGGCGCATTCCTAGGCGACAGAATCAGGATGCAAGAACTAACTACAGAAGAAGGCGTATTCATCCGAAGCATGGCATCACGCAACTACCCTGGAGGAATAGCCAAGGCCACAAAAGACGCTGTCAAGGTTTTGGATGCTTCGGGCAAAGACATAGTCCTTGTTGAAACTGTCGGTGCGGGACAATCCGAAGTGGAAATAATCAAGGTTGCCCAGACAATAGTAGTAGTTCACGCACCAGGCTTGGGAGATGAAATACAAGCCATAAAAGCGGGAATAACGGAAATAGCTGATGTTTTCGTCGTTAACAAGGGCGACCGCGAAAGCGCAGACAAAACCATCACAGACATTCAGGTCATTCTTCAGATGGATAATAAGGAGAAAGTATGGAAGCCACCGGTTCTGAAAACTGTAGCGCTCACAGGTGAAGGCGTGCCTGAACTCGTCGATAAACTGGAGGAACACAGACGCTTTCTGGAAGGAGATGAGAAACACAGAATGGCGTCGGTGAGAACTAGGGCTGAAACTGAGCTTGCTGACGCCATAAAGGAAAAAACCACAAACAAAATAGTAGAAGAACTGAAAAAAGAAGGGAAGTTCGAGGAATTACTGCAGAAAATCCTCAGAAAAGAGATCGATCCATCATCGGCTGCTGACAAACTCTTACAGGAGAAACTTAGAAAGTGAAAGCAATGCCAAATCTCGAAAAGGGACTTGTAGAGGTTTACACGGGTAATGGAAAAGGGAAGACTTCAGCAGCCTTCGGGCTGGCCATAAGAGCGGTTGGCAGAGGGTTAAGAGTGTACATAATCCAATTTATCAAAGGCGGATTCGATTACGGAGAGCTTTACGTAATCGATAAGCTTCCAAACCTCACGCTCAAAGCTTTCGGCAGGGGAAAATTCATCACGGCAAATCCCCCTGACCAAGAAGATTTCAAATTGGCAAAGCAGGCGTTTCAACTTGCCAAACAAATCGTCAAAGACGGAGAACATGACGTCGTCATTCTAGATGAAATCAATGTTGCCTTGAACCTAAAACTTCTGGATCTTGAGGAAGTTATGGCATTGATAAGAGGCAAGCCACGCCATGTGGAACTCGTTTTGACTGGACGACGCGCACCAGATCAGATAATCGAAGCCGCAGACTTAGTTACAGAAATGAAAGAGATCAAACACCCATTTAACAAGGGCGTCCCGGCAAGAAGAGGCATCGAGTACTGACAAGAACCGCAAATGAAACTGCACTAGTTATTGAAAATGGCGATTTCCTTTACTCCACAATCAGTGGATAAACTTCTTTCGAAACATACTCCAGATATTTCTCCTTATCGGTCAGATTGAAGATCGTCACAGACGCTTCCCGTGTCACTCCCACAACATACCCATATTCCCGGGACCTTGCAACCACATACCACAAATCACCATGTTTGCCATAGTCCTCAAAAAGAGAGGTATTGATTAGATCAGGCCCATAAAGAGAAAGCTTGTTCACATTAGGAATATCAACATTGTCAAAGAACGTTATTTTCGTGTCTTCCGGGTTCTTAAGGTGGAATCTCTTCAGCGTTTCAGGAGGTATTCTTGCTTCCAAAACGCCGCCAACTTTTTCGAAGAGAATCTCGCTCAGCTTGTTCGCGACAAAATTGGCCGACCGTTTCTTTTCCACGATGGCCAAAAACGTGATACCTTCTTGCAAGGCAAAACTGAACAGAGCTTCAATTGTTCTGGGCGTAGATACTATCTTTCCCCTGTGAAACACATGGAGCACATAATCGTGTGAGTAGATCCCCATGAGCACGTTTCCTTTTGGAAGAAGACCCGTGATCTCGGTGATTAGCTTGAATCTGTAATCACCCTCTTCGTGGTCTTCTTCAGTGCGGTAGTTTTCAAGCTTTTGCGCGATTTCAGGAATCTGAAGCGACTCTGAAAGCCGGAATATTTTACCTGCAACAACCATTTCCCTAACACCTTCCCCTACATCTGTTTCCAGCGTCTATAAAACCATTATGAATTCGTTTCTTGTTCCTATCTGCAAAAGATTAGATATTGCGTCAAGCATTGGGTCTCAAGTCGAGGGGAAGGTGCCATGTCAAGGGCCCGCGTAACGGCTTCTAGGATTATCGAGACTCTAAAAGAGGTCCCTGACGTGATTTATGTAGCTCTCAAATATCCAGTGCTGCTAGCGCGATCTTTGGCTTCAACGGAAGCGTGGTTATACCCCTTTTAATAGTGGGACTTGCTAAGTACGGCCCCATCGTGGTACCCCTGTTCTTGGTTGCAGAGTCTCCAATAATCTACTTGGTGGTCAAGGAAGCATTGAGACAGATAAAGCAACTACCGATGACTGAATCATGGGAAACCTCACATGAGAAATGGAAAAAGGCCTTTGATGAATACAGGAACATGGTAGAGAGCAAAAAAAACCCGCAAAAAAATGACTGTGAACGACTTTTCCGATTAATCTGAATCAGTAAACCTACACGTAAAATGCTCACAGACCTGCCAAGAATCTTTGAGTCAAACCTTGCCTAATCGTTTTGATTCACCTAGGAGTGGTGATGTCTCCCGCACAATTCCCTTTTTCTATCTTGTCCTTTTCTCTTATGATTTTTGTGAGGAGAGGTTCTTCTTCACTAGGATTGGAATCAGCAAGCCGTACAGTGAGATGAAGATGAGTGGCGTGTGAAGGACCAAATTCCACAATGTGTAGCCTGGCATTGTGAAATATGACATGACGTTGAACAGACCTATTATCAGGCCTACGAAACTGGTGGTTCCAAGAACATATGTATTGACTCTTGGATAGATTAAAGTCAAGAGGGCTACTGTCACTGGTGTCGTTGGACAGTACATGACGCCAAAAGAAGAATTAAGCAATAGCAAGGGATTGAAATCAGGATTCAGTTGAGCGTCTACTGGAGACCAGAAAGCCAAGAGAGCAAAAGGCAAAACCCAGTATCTCCACGCTGGAAGCCTCTCGAAAACATAATTGTTCTGAGGCTTGTAGACTTCCCAAACCCAGAATAACCCAACAATCAAGACCGGAATCAGATTCCCTGTTACTACCGCAAGTCCATAAGTGTCGGTCACAGCAATATGATTGCTGAAGGCAATGAACAAAAACAGAATCGCGAAAAAGGCATCGACAACTCTGCCTACCTTTGATCCATGAAGATACAGAGCAATAAGCAAAGCCACGGTAACAATGTGAACGATCGGGGCTAAACCATAAGTATGCGACTGAAGTTTTCATTAGAACTTCCTTGATGACAAGTGAATTGTCTTGTTGGGAAAAAGGCGATGCCGCAAATACTGGAAGAAACGAGCACATGGAAAGCACAGCCAGAATCAGCAAGGTCTTGTTCCTTTCTTTCATAAGAACATCTAGCTGACAATACCCTACTTTAGACTTCCCATTCCCGGGAATATCTGGCAGTTCGCAGCGGGCTTCAAATCTGGTAGTTCTGGTGAGGTCGCTGGGATTTGCTCACGTGTAGCATTGGATTCTCGACAGATCTGGTCTGCGGTTTTGTTAGAGCGCCTTCAAATCCCCAACGATTTTCCGTCCATCACGCACGGCTTGCGAAGACTAGAACAAAGTTCCATAAAGCTTAAGAATACTCATGAAGCTAACTATATGGCGAAGGGGAAGGCAAACTTTCGGCATTATCCTGAATGGTCTAAGCAGAGAGCATCAAAGAAGTCGATGAATAGGATTTCCACAAAGGGTTTGCACCCTTCAAAAGCGCTCAAAAAGGAAGCGCAATGAAACAAATATCCATAATGTAAAAGAAAGAGAAAGGAGAAGTGACGAATGAAAACGCAACAAAAGACGGGATTGATTTTAATAGTTTCCCTAATATTTCTTTCGCTATTCTTAGGACAATCCAGTGTACACGCCGACACTACTACTTCGGGCGGTGCAAGAACAGGCGTACAGGTGCGCGAAACCTGGAAAATACACCAAAACAAATACGATGACTTCGCTACTGACCTTCATATTAAGCTGTGGCAAAAGGAAGATAACATACAAGTAAATGGCTGGGACGTAGAAATTAGTAGCTTTACGGGTTCAAGCAGTCAGCGCGGTAATCAGCCAGAACCTGCACATTCAACATTGGAGAATCTTGGAGGATTGCCCCGGACAAACGACCCTGACAATGGCCAGCATGCCGTAGATGTCACTGCCAGTGGAGCGAACATCCCTAAATGCACATGGGTTACGGTTAAAGCAACATTCTGGCTGACAAATTGGAATACTAAGCGTATGGAAGCCTCATGGACGAAAGAAGCGGAGCCAGAGAAAAAAGCTGTGCCCAAACATGGTTGGGGATTGGATTGGCCAAAACCAGACCCTCAAAACCCTGGACAGTATCTCCATTTGTTTAGTATTACTAATGACGATACTACAGATTACCTTAATGTGACTGGGTTAGCGTTCACTGCTACCATGAATTGGTACGAAAATCTTACACAAATAATTTTTCCATCTCCATACCCTGATTTTGCTTTGGCTCCTGGACAAAGCTGGTCTACAAATATCAATACTGTAGGTCCACTCTATGGGGGACACATCTATTTCAAATATAGCTTACAAGGCTCGGCGATCTATTCGGAAGATTGGGTAGATCATCCTGTTACAGAGCCCCCTGCAGTTAACGACGTTGGCGGCATCTGGCTTCCTGTTGATAAGTTTGGTTTGTTGGCTCCCTACATTGGTTTAGCCTCGACAGCTATGATCGGAGCAGTTGCGACAGCAGTATATGTCAAGCGTGTTAAACAGAGAAAAGAGAAGCAATGAGCATCATTCACTGCTACGCCTCATTTTCCTCTTTTTTTGTCTGCTCAAGAGTCAAGGTTACTCCTTATGAAGGCTGAGAAAAAACGTGTAGGAATCAAGGCTCAGATAAGAGCTGAGAAAGGAAGGGAGAGACGCGTAGCCACAGCCGTAATCCTGGCTATAATCTTGGTCAGCGCTGCCCTGTCAGCCTACTTCGGCTACACAATTCTGAATCCGTCTACTCCCCCCAACTCCAACGAGCCTACTCTGCAGTTCAAGCCAGAGAATCCGAACCCGGAGCTCAAAGCAGCCATAGTCGACCAGGTGAGCCTCACGTTCCCCAACCAGACCTTCGTCCAAACAGCCACGAGAACACTGGAACAAGCAAACTACACCGTGGACTATTACTCAGGCGACAAGGTTACTGTGGACTTCTACAGGAGCCTGCCAACCCGCGCCTACAGCATAATCGTCTTGAGGGTTCACTCGGCCATAGGCCAAGACGGCACGCCGCCTGTGACTTTCTTCACTTCCGAACCCTACAGCCAATATACTCACGTCAACGAGCAGTTAGCTGACGAACTCGCAAAGGCCCACTACGTTGTGGGAGCCCAAGAAGAAGTCTTCTTCGCAGTCAACCCTAACTTCGTAAGGTCGTGCCGGGACGGGAGATTCCAGAACTCTACGATAGTAATGATGGGCTGCAACGGATTGACCTTCACCGACATGGCGGAAGCCTTCGTGGGAAGAGGCGCAAAAGCCTACATAAGCTGGACCGGCTCAGTATCAGCCAGCCACACGGACCAAGCAGCCACACAGCTTCTGAAACACCTGGTCACCGAAGGCCAAACGATCAGTCAAGCATTGGAGAACACGGCCTGGGAAGTGCCTTCGGATGATGCCAGCAACAGCGTTTTGAAGTATTATCCGTTCGAATCGGGAAACTACGCAATCCAAGGATAAAACCGCCGGCACCGACACTGCACAGCCCACTGAGAAGGCCAAAAGGCATTCAGCCAAGCACCTCAACCAGTTGAAATCGGGCCCCACAAGAAAAGCGGCTTTCGTCTTAGACATTTGTTCGACTGATAAACTTTGCCGATTATTAGAGAAATAGGTAAAACAACATCATTCTTGCCTAACAAAGCTTGAATTGATTTATATTAGAGAGTAGTTTGGTGAGATATGAGCTAACAGCCAGAACAAAAGACACCTGAAAGAGGACTTTATTGTTCGATTGGGCAGAGACCGGCGCACTTGACGAAGCAACGTGAAACTGAAAGATTAATTAGTGAAGAAAAAACAAGTCATACTCGATTGTTATGAAACCTAGGACGATATTTGCTCTTTGTATTTTGTTGGTTGTAGTGCCCACAGTCGTAGGATATGGAAGCTATAGTCTTGGTTTCAGGAACGGTTCAGATTCTGGATATAGCCAAGGACATGAGACAGGCTATCAGTCTGGAAACTCAAGCGGCTATCAGCAAGGGCAAGACTTTGGATGGGTTCAAGGAAACTCAAGCGGTTATGAAAGTGGCTATCAAATTGGTTACGATAGTGGAAATTCAAGTGGCCACACAGTCGGTTTCAGTCAAGGCTATTCTGAAGGAAGCTTAACTGGATACGGAATCGGGTATCATAGCGGCCAGACAAGCGGAAACCAAAGCGGCTACCAAATGGGCTATCTGCAAGGTGTAAAAGACGGGGCGGGTAGAGGCTACAACATCAGAGATCCAACATACCAAGAAATGCTCGATTTCCTAACCACAGATCAAACTGACAAAAACCCATATAACGAGACAAGCTACGTTTGCTGGAATTTTGCGTCAGACGTAATGAACAACGCTTTCAAATCAGGATACAAGTGCGGATGGGTTCACTTAGCATTTCCAAACTCTGCTCACGCGATAGACTGTTTCAACACCACAGATCATGGACTAGTCTTCGTGGAACCACAAAGCGATGACGTCGTCACGCTAACTATTGGACAACCCTATTGGGATAGAACCAAATATTCACCGCCCAGCTATGACGACACGATAGTCAAATATGTCGTTGTTTGGTAGCAAGAACTATTAAGGCATATTCAGTATGCCATATTGAGAGGGCAAAAATGCAATCTGGCAAACCAGACCATCAGAATAAACAACCCTGAGAAAGGTTCAGATTCAAGAACCCTGAAAGTCTCAGAGAAAACCCTTTCGATGCTCAAATCCATGCCTAAAAAACATGACCCATACATCTTCAATCCGAATTCCCGCGTCTATAAAGACATGTTGACCACGACACGAAACCGACTGGCCAGAACCCTTCAAAACCCAAGATTTAAACAGATCCACCTTCACACCTCCAGACATTGGAAAGCAACAATGGAATACGCAAAGACAAAGGACATCTTGCACGTTATGAAGCTGCTCGGACACAGAAACATTCAGAATACGTTAGTATACACTCAACTAGTAAACTTTGAAAGCGATGAATACCATTCTGCAGTTGCCAACACAGTCGATGAAGCTAGAAAACTCGTTGAATCAGGTTTCACCTTTGTTTGCGACATGGAAGGAACAAAACTGTTCAGCAAACGTAAGTGACAAAACATGACTGGAAACCATGCCCATTTAATAGAAAACTGTCATAATCGTTTTAATACGAGAAAATTCACTTTTAATGCTGCCACCAAAGAAGGCAAATGAATAATGCTGATTCAAGAGGTGATCCTAGAGAATTTCATGAGCTATGAATACGCTAGGGTACCTTTTAAGTCAGGGGTAAACATAATTTGCGGGCCTAACGGCTCAGGAAAGTCATCATTGCTGCTTGCCATTTCAGTCGCTTTAGGTCAATCCTACACTGAACGATCTAGGAAACTGAGCGACCTGATACGTTGGGGAAAAAGCCAAGCCCGCATCACACTAATCCTAGACAACGTCAAAAGAGGAAGCAATCGACTCGTTCCAAAGTACAACAAGGATCAAATCTTTCTCACACGCGTGTTGAGGCGCGATGGCAAATACTGGTTTGAGCTTGAGAACGGGGCTGCCACCAAAAATGACGTTGACAGACTGTTAGCCAGATTGGGCGTTGATCCAAACAACATCCTCATCATAATGCACCAGAGCATGGTTGAACAGTTCACTGTGCTTTCTCCTCAAGAGAAGCTGTGCATGGTCGAGGCGGCCGTGGGACTAGAGGCTTACCGCGAAAACGTGTTGCAGGCTCAGAAGAAGTTGACAAGGACGCTTAGCCAAGAAGAATCCATGAGCAAACTCTTGGAATCAGCAGAACAGACACTCAATTATTGGCGAGAACAATACGACAGGTTTCAACAGAAGAAACAGCTCTTGACCAAGGAGAGGTTCTTAGAAAGAGAGCTCGCTTGGGCAGAAGTTGCCCGAAGAGAAAACATGGTCAGTGACTTGGAAACGCGCAAGAAGAAGAAACAGGATTTGCTGAATCAAACCAAAGAAGAAATGGCAACCGCGAACGGTAGCCTGAAAGTTGAGCAAGACGAGCTTGAAAGACTTAAACATGAATGGAAAACACTCCTCAATGATCGCTTAGATCTTGAAGGAGGAAAAGCTTCAAGGGAATCAACGATTTCGCTATGTGAACAGCTCTTGAAGGAAACAGCAATACTCGAAGAGTTCGCTCAAAGCAACAATTCATCACACCAGAGTGGCCCACAGCCGGACGAACCTTTGTCAATGCGCCTTAAGCTTCTGAGAAGCGACACTCTCAGAGAATTAATCGAAGATTCAAACCAGAGTCTTTCAAAACTGAAAACAGGAATAGACGCAAATCAGTCCAAGACCGCGAGTTTGGAAGAGCAGACTGAGAAAATCAGGAGTCAGTTTTTGGAGACGCGAATCAGACTGGCGCTGCTTCAGTATAGCCAAGAAGACGCCAAGGTTGACATGGAGACACTAGAAGGGGAGCTGAAAGATGCGAGAAAGCATTTGGCAGACTCCGTGAAGGAAGCGGAGCAAAGCGGCCCTAGAATCGCAGTCATAAAAAACGCAGGAGAAATCCTGGATGAACTTCGAGTCACGGAAGGACATTTGGCCGCGCTTGCTGACGTTTCAGAAGACATAGAAAGGATGTATGAATCCTATTCAAAGCTCTATCTTGAGTTGAAAGAAAAAGCGCAACTCGTCACCGAAAACCGCGAGAAAACTTTGGAAGAAGTAAAGACAAGAATGCAGTCGTGGCGGACCGTGATTCAAAGTCTTCTTAATCGCGCCGACCTTGAATACCAAAAAATACTGATGCAAACACAAGCAGTTGGAGAAGTGAGGCTTATCAACGAGCAGGACATTGAAGCCGCTGGACTAGAAATCCACGTGGGATTCAAAGGCGGCAAACCAGTTCCGCTCGACGCATACACTCAAAGCGGCGGAGAAAGGACAACCGCAACCATGAGCTTCCTACTGGCCCTACAACAACATGTTCGATCGCCCTTCCGCGCGGTTGACGAGTATGATATTCACATGGACCCGAAAAACCGCGAACTCATCGCCAAGACACTCATCTCCACGGTAAAGGACGCAACCGCACAATACGTCGTAATTACCCCCAGTCAAATAACGTTCGCAGCAGAACAGACAAACATAATCACCGTCCAAAACGTAGAAGGCAAATCAATAATCAGAGAGGTGGCCTAATGCAGTCAAAAAGGGAACGAGAGAAACTCGGCAGAGAAAAACTAACAAGCATAATAGAAACATGCAGAGCAGTTGAGCAGCGGTCGCTTGACCCCTTCCTCATCGACATCGACGGCAACATCAACGAAATCAAGGAATTCTTTCCAGAATGGACAATCCCTGAAGACCTGTGCTTAGACGCTGAAACAATACATCATCTAGCATCCGTGATAAAACTTCAAGGCGAATGGGTCAAACACCGCTCAACATCACTCTATACAGACCCATTCCTATTGGAAGAAAAACTCAAACAGATGCGTAAAGAAGAAATCGCCGAAACTTTCGCGCAAGCTTGGCACCCAGTCATCGAGTTTGAACAGATTTCTCTGCACAGCCTAGCCGAAGCTATCAGATACTGGAAAAGCCTGTCACCATTAAACGAAAGATGGAAAGAGGCCCCACCA
>Ga0315291_10000286_pt1 | contig 65239 bp, 111 predicted proteins | sample YL17G12_20_MG_FD_203070 | JGI IMG/M metagenome (GOLD analysis project Ga0315291, IMG submission 203070) | Sediment microbial communities from Yellowstone Lake, YNP, Wyoming, USA - YL17G12_20 | ecosystem: Environmental > Aquatic > Freshwater > Lake > Sediment | place: USA: Wyoming | collected... | reverse complement strand
CTGCCAGGGTCTCCTTTTTGTCCTTGTTCACCCTTTATTCCTCCCTGTGATACGAGGTCTCCTAAAAGACCTCTCATTTCGGTTATTGCAATCCAAATACGTGCATAAATTTTATGCGGGGGGGGGTGCTTTCAGTATCTGCTTTTAAAAATTCCCAGTCTTTTTTCTTATTATTTGTTTTTAAAAATTCCCAATCTTTTTTCATCGCAATTACTACTCCTGATTTTTAATTCGGTTAACAACTGACCAAGAAATCTTAAAGCACAAGGTTTCGCGCTCTTCAATCGGTCTGTCTTTATAGGTTTCATAGGCCGAATTGAACGCCCGACGCCAAATAGTTTGTAATTTAGTGGAAAGTTTTTTTACTGCTGGCGGAAGTTCGTCATTGGACTTATACGGGGCTTCGGCATATCCACTGGGTAAATACTCTGTCCAATGTTCGCCCAATTCCCGCTCCATTTTTATAGTCCCTGCAATTAAAGGAACATTGTAAAATTCTGTCAATAATCCTTCATCAATCATTTCATTATAAATAAACTCGGCGTTTTGATTGTCATTATCCTGGTCAGATGGTCTGCCGTCGTTAGGTTCAGTCGATACTTCTGGCGTTTTAATTGCCTGTTTCATTATAATCGGCGGGTCAAACACTTCAGCATCGTCGTTGGATATTTCTTCTATGCGCCGTTGTCTTTCTATCATATATGTAGAGGGAGTCAAGGCATTAATCGCAGTAGGTTTACTCAATAAACCCTCACCATACAATTTATTTAACAACGCTTTCGCGGCATCAGTCAACCAAACATCGGTAACGGGCGGTAAAAATGTCGGAGCCATTCGCAAGTCTTTTTTAATACGCACTTGTTCTAAAAAGTAGTTAATCACTTCGTTGTTTATTTTTACCGCACTTTCTATTTCTAAAATAAGTAATTTAGGATTAAATGTTACTTCCCGTCCGCCGCGAGATGACTCCTGAATTGACAGCCAACCCAATGATTCAGCAATGTCGCGGTCTACCTCGTCATATTTAGTCCTTTCTAAAATAGAGGTGTCTGGAGTAATGTATTTAATATCCTCGTCGTATCTGCTGGCAACTATGGCTGGCTTGTCTATTGCTTCTTTTAAGTCTACTTTAATTCGTTCCGCAAAGTTCTTTATATCCTCTCCTGTAGGTAATTTTCCCTGCTGAGCCAAAGTATCGGTTCCTTTTTTGAAATGCAGAATCATTTTTACCAACGCTTTCATTATTGCTGTGTCTGATTTTCTGCACGCCTCTTTAAATTTATGCAGTGAGACTGTCCCGGTGGAAACTAAATAAGGAACTGGATAAAGGTCATAAGATTGTGCGGCTCGTTTGACTACGTTGAAATCTTCTATACCAGGAATCAACGGTAAAAGGTCATAGTCTCCATTCTTAAATTTTTTAGTTGTATACGGGGTGGTTACGACTGTGTTTGTTTCAGTGTTCTTGTCTGATTTATCAGTCAATGTTCCCGTATCTTTTATCCAATATTTAGAGCCACCGAAATCATTAGACTCCTCAATGTATAATCCCAATGGGTTCATAATAAATAATTTAAAGGCGGCAGAGTGTCTCCAATAAGACAAAACCAAAGACGATGACCAGTATTCCCTGAACCACCATTCCCTATAGGTGTTCATTCCGGGCAAAACATCGCGCATACCTGAGTTTATCTTAATTAAAAAATCCGTATAAATTTTCTTTTCGCGTTCCAGCATTTTAGGAGGAAAAAATAAGGAGTTATCTATAGTGGCTTTACCTACAGCGCTCTGAACCATCGCTTGAACAGTTCTTGGAATTAAACCCTTGCCTTCGCCGTCTTTGATTAAATTACGGCATAATCTTACCCTGGTGTCAAAGTCGGTAGGAATACTTAAATCCCACTGATTAGACACGGAATAAATTACATTATCCAGCAGTCCGGCGTATAGTTCATTGAGCACCTCGTGGGTTACTGGTTTAGACAAAGTGATGTCTACCGTATCCTCTAATTTTTTGAGTAATTTTTTGTTTTCTTTTTTGGCGCGAGCCATAACACTTTCCCCCTAAAATTTAAAAATCGACGTCTATAAAAGTAGTAGTAAAGTTTTGTTTCTGATTTTCCGCCTGTATCTGACCTCGTTTAAGTTTCTTAAACATTAAACCCCCAAAGCATCTGAAGGCGTCTATAGTATGGTCAGCACATACAGAATGATATATATAATTAAATTGCCCTGATTTTTTTCTAGTCTCTGAAGAAAACTCGATACCAATTTCAGGGTCGTTAGGTAACACAAACTCTTGATTTCGAAACATTTCAAATAAAATCTCGCTGATAACAACTTTACCCTCCGCCTTTAACATTTTTACTTCGCCGGTATTCTCGTATTTTACATTTCCCGCGTCGTCTTTCTCAATTCCTATTGGCAAAGATTCTCTAAAGTTTATTCCTACGATTCTGTTTAAGTAATCTTTTTCTACTGCGTATGCGTTCGTATTGTGCAGATGGTCTAGTATTCCTTCGCCGTCATTTCCGGTCGTGTCCAAACCCCAGTAAGAAACTCCCCAGTAATCCATTAAGTAGTCAACTATCTGTTCTTGAACCGGGTAAGAAATATTAAGTAAGTTTATTCGGCACTCCATTTTGTACTTCATTGTGCCGTTGTCATCTACTGTGACAAAAGGTATGATGACTGAAGGGTGAACTCGTTTACCCACGTCGTGCCCGACGAATACTCCCGCGTTGTCAAATCTTGGGACAAGTTTAAGCATTTCCTGTATGTTTACTTTGCCATCTACCGTGTTTTTAATTACGTCTTCTTTATCAAATTCAAAAATCTTGGCCGGGATTAACTGACCTTTGATGTCCCGTTTAAAGCATTTCATAATATCAGAGTAGTCCCACGCTCCACCCGCTACTTCTGATTCCAGCGCCTCTACATTGCTTCTATACTCCGGGGTTTTAGTCCCTTTGTATGCAATTATGTTTTTTTCATTCTCCTTGAGAGAATAGAAAGGGTTGCACCAGGCTGGAGTCCTTATTATAGTTCTGGATTCATCTTGAATAGCATTTGAAAAAGGAGTATCCGCTCGATTGTCTGGAACCCCATATAACCTTTCAATTGCTCCTTCAGAACCTTCAGCGGAAGCTTGCTGTAACTTCAGGTATGCCTCCGGGGAATAGCACTGTGACTCGTCTATAAGTTTTTCGTCAACGTGGCTGCTGAGAACGTTGTCTCCCTTTTTATTTTCCCCGGCTATGATTCCTTTTGCGATATGCCTCATTTTAGATTCAATCGTATAATAAGGAGCGCCACGCCGTTTACTCTTAATTAATTCTTTAAGTATATCGTCGGACATTGCTTTATCATATACTGCGTTCATACGTGGAACCAAGTGAACTTGCAGTAAAGTTGTGAATAAAGTTTCTTTGTATGGCTTTGAAAATAAATTCTGTAGTATTCTATTTTCTAAATCCCACGATTTACCTTGTTTTCTTCCGCCCACGAGGACAATATTGTCTGACAAGCACGGTAAGTACTGATAGTATCTTAATGTTATCGGGTTCCCTTTTTCTTTAATAAAGATTTCGGGAAACGCTATAGGATTTTTTAAAGAGTAATAAACCAAAAATTCTGCATTGGTTGGGACATCGGATTTAAAAGAAAAGTCAACGTCGTCGGTTTTCATTCTATTTCACCGCAGCATCTAATTTTTCATCCCATACCCCGCGCCGTTTACTAATCTCCCGTAAAGCATAGGTACTGGTGCGTAATACAAAGGCCATATCTGACAATGTAATTTTTTCTTTCAATACTAATTCGTAAAGTTCGGGACTAAACACAGTTTCATTTTCAAAAAACCAAGCGGGCTCGTTAAGTGTATTTATCTCTCCGCAGCCTCCGCACTTCCAACTATACTCGCCCTGGTGAGACTTCTTATAAGCATCCACACGTTCGTATATTGTTAATAATTTTTGCTGCAAAGAGATTTCTTTCTTATCTGCCTCACGCTGCTCCTTGTTCAAACGCAACGCTTTGCCTATAGCAATCATCTGGACAGTGTTCTCGTCCATTTCGTTTATTTTACTTACAATGCTCTCAGTCTTTCCGGTTTTTTCATTTTTAGGCGGGTTGGCAATCTGACCGGCCAGGACTCTGTTTCTTCCCAATCGCCACATATAATTTAAAAGTTGCTGAAGGTCAGAACTTTCGTTAAAACTAAAGTCAGCGACAATTTTGTCATACTCACTGGATAACCATTCCAGAGTTTCTTTGTCAAAAATTTTCGAAAGCCACCCAAGTTTATCGTCGGACATTCTATTATCTGAATCGTTAGTCCCCCATTCTTTAAATAAAAGTGCCTTGACTATTTCTACTTCAGTTTTACCTTTGTATGTCGGCAAGTTCTGCAGTTTCTTTATTTTAGATTGTAATATATCGTCGTAATTTTTCATTATTTCCTCTAAAAACTAACTTTGGCGTATAGTAAATATGACCTCTCAAGAGTTTGAAAATCAAAAAGAAGCCCCGCCCCAAGAGAAGTGTTACTTATTTGGAAAGGTTTAGTGGTTGTTATTTTATAGCTTATCCCCCCACCAATAAAGTCTTTATTTCCTAACACATCCACCTCGAATTTATTTACATAAGCCAAACTCAAAGCAGTGCATATATCTAGATGTTGGCGCGTAACCACTGCGATTCCAGGTCTCAACTGCCAGCCAAATGGGGGTTTAACTTTTAAATCACCCACGATAACTTTCTGACCGTCGAAAGTAATAGCACCTTTTATGATGTCGATTTTGTGTTCGACATTATTGGAATCCTTCACTGTGATAGTGCGGTCTTCCATATTATTGATTACGATTGGTTGAGATTTTTTACCTTTCCAATATCCGTAACCATAAATTCCCCCAATAATAATTGCTAAGATAACAAGAGTATAAAAAATATCCCGTGCAACCTTAGCAAAGTTTACTGGATTAATTAAATTAAAACCATTTATGAATTTTTTCCAATCAAATTTTTCGTCTGGCATTTTTTCTTCCTTTAAAAATTGCGAGATGCAGAATCGAACTGCTCTTCCAGGTTATGAGCCTGGCGTGCTGCCATTACACTAAACCGCGAATATGAACCAGGGAAGAAGCGCCTAACGCCCCTCTTCCCCGGCGATATAAGAGTCTAGACCCGCAATCCAGGTTGTGTTTGTGTGTGATTCGGCTATAACTCGTTATAAACTCATTAACTTTATCTTAACCTCGGCCAAAACAGCACTAAGACTTTCACACTCTACCTGTCTGACCTTCCCATTCTCGTCTATAATAACAAGTTCGTAGTCGTATTTTCCTTTTTCGACCGCGAACTGTATAATTTTATCCGGCATTTATATTCACTTCCTTCATTACAATATATCCGAATAAATATTAATTTGTGCGATTTATTTTAATTTTATTGTGTTTTTATAAGTTTATTTACGTTTATTCGACGATTTTCGTAAATTTTTAGACAATATTTTAACCCCTGTAACAGTGTCACATTAGGTAAAATACTATTTAATTCTAAATTCTTATATAATTAAATTATATTAAGTATTAGTAATTAAAGAATATTGATTATGATTTAAGATTTATTTTTTAGGGGATAAAGAGGAATAAAAAATTAATCTTAATATTTCTAAGTAATTAATAATTTATTTATATTGTATTTTGGTTTTTAGGTTTTAAAGGTTTAAGTAGTGTGTAAATATAATATGAGGAACTCTATTAGCATACAGTATTCGTAGAAGAAAAGAGTTCATCATCCCAGAACAGCAACGAGAGCCGACGATAGATTAAGTGACTTCCAGTGAGGGTCAAAACCAATGTTCGCCCGCCTGTCGTCGAACAGCGAACGCGGGAGAAATGAAACTACAAGATATTGTATAAAAGCATACATAAAGTTGCTGTTTTATTTACAATAATCGTTTAGATGCTGTAAATGTCTGCACTTATGCACAAGTGTATACAAGTAGGCCGGGCAGGTATTTCAAAAAACGCGGAAGATTCCGACCACCCAAAAGGGTCAATAGGGCTAAGGATACGATTTAAGGCACTTTCGTTGATTGGGAGCACCTTTATCTATGCCGGGGTAGGTTAATCGTTCTTACCCCCAAAAGCGTGTTAATGGCAGGTATCCCTGGGGCAAGTCACAGAGTTTAAATACGCTGCTACTTAATTGGGGATTAAGTTACAACATATTTGCTATATTATTTATATAAATTAATATATTAATAAGAGAGTGAAAATATTTGGAAACGTAACTAATAATATATTAGTGTTGTTTAAAAATATTATATGCCCATTTTACCCTAGAATTTTTTGGTGAAAGGGTCTAATTATATATTAGAGGCTTTTGTGCTAAGTTAATGGGGGTGTCCCTGGAGCTGGTTCAGGGGTAACTGGGCGCTTGTTCAGGCATTTATTTGCGTTTTGGTTTACAATCAAATAAGAAACGGTTGAAATTATTGAATAATACACTAGTTTTGTTTGCAGAAGCATTATAAAGTTCTGAAGAAGGGGATTATTTCCCTGAAGTCAGCCGCGAAATCTCTGAACAGTTCCTGAAATTCAAGTCACTAACAATTGCAAATCTCCGTCCGGCCTAAAATATCCACCGCACTAAAATATAGGGGTATACAAAAAAACTCTTATAAATCAACGCAAGTCACACCGAGAGCCGGAGTTATACACAGGCAAATAAAAGTTATCCACAGCCCCATCACCAGCAGTTGTTGATAAGTATATCGACTATATCAATAATTCACTATATATATCAACATAATTTGTATGCCCTGTTGATAACTTTTGTTCTCTATACATTTGTAATTCGCTATATATATCAATGTTATTTGTATGAAAAGTTATCCACAGGATAAACGCTATATATATCAACGGTATTCTAAAAGAATAGAGGCTGATGATTTTAGGGGCATAGTCAAGTTATGTTAACTTCGCTAATAATGATGATATACAAGGGTTTTATGCTTAAATCACTGAGAAAGTTATTCACAGGCTTATAAACATTATATATATCAAGGGTTTTTAGCGTGATTTTATTCTATTGACGCTGAGGGGTTAAAGGTGTGAAGTATTTCACAGCTTAATCTCTATAATATAAGTATACACAATAAAATAATTATATATCTATATAAATACTATATAATAGAGTCTTTATTATAATATATAAATACATAAGTATATATTAAAAGCCTTTATTCTCTCATACTGTTATAAATACAATAAGCAATATACTATATAGACGTTATATTATACAAGGTATAAATACACTGTAAAAGCTAATGTATACCATTGTATACCCCTATAAATACCCTAAGAAGCCCCTAAGGATTAGATTCTAGCCCTTTAGTACCTCTTAGGTATGCTATACCATTAGAGGCTAGCTTAGGCAGTCTGTATCTCTCGTGTTTGCGGGTTTGACCGGAGTTTAGTCGGATAAAATAGCCCTTGACAAGTATGAAATACGTGGTATAATTATATTGAAAGGGAAGGAGATGGTAAAAATGAAGTATAAGACACTTAAAAGAAATAAGGAGGTAAAAAACAAATGAAAATAAAATATAAATATAGAAGCACATCTATTATTATTCAAGCTTGCTTTTATTCTCTTGATGAGTTTTTTCAAGTAATAAAAGTCAATGAGCTGGTATGGTATCAAATAGAGAATCAAGAAAAATTTTTTATTAACAATTATTAGGAGCGGAGGTGAATAAATAATGACAAAATATACTGTTTACACCGAAAACAAATAACCCTTGACAAATCAATATAGCAGGTGTAAACTTATAACAGGCATAAATCTATAACAGAAGGAGGCGATTAAAATGACAAAAATAATCAATGTGAATCTTAGAAGCTTAGAGGGTATAGCAAGAGCAGAAAAAGAAAAAGCAAGGCTTGAAAACTTAGGGTATACCTTAGTTGATACGTCTAGCGGTTTAGATTCGGCCACACTACTATATAAAAAAGAGAGGGGTTAAAAATGGGTTACAGACTTAGAATAGTTTTAGCGGTACTAGTAATAATAATCGGGGTCGGGGTCGGGTGGCTTACGGTTTCGAGTTTTAAGGCGGTTTTAGACTTAAACACAAAAAGTCAAAACGCTATTTTACAAGAGATTGGGCGGTGATTAAAATGTTAAGATTAACAAAAAATCACATAAATCTAGGCTTATGGGTTGTACTGTGTAACTATAAAAAAAGAAAAGCAGTAATTGTAAACTTATGGCGGGTTAGATTTTTAATAGGTGTATAAAATAAACTTTTTAAGGGGTGAAAAATGAAACTTTATAGAATATATACAGAAAACATAAACATTGATAAAATTAAAAGTATTCTAAATAATCATTTTGAAAACTACACATTGATTGACAGTCTAGGGGTTTGGCAAGGTACAGAAGAAAAAAGTTTAATTATAGAAGTAATTCTTAGAGAGTTAACTTCTAATAAAGAAAAAATAAGTCTAGTGGCTAATGAAATAAAAGCTATAAATAATCAACAAGCAGTTTTAATTATTTCACAAACTATAGACGTAAAACTTGTTTAAGGGGTTAAAAGTGTATAGATATCATAAAGAAGTTTTTTGGCCGGAAGACACACAAGAAAAGCTTTTAATCTTGTGTGACACGTTTAAGAGCTTAGATTATAGTTTTGCGAGTCATTGTATTGACCGGATAAAGACTAGGGGCTTAAAAGATGTTGAAAACGTTTTGACGTGGCTAAAAAGTCAAGCGCTAAGGCCGAAAGACGTTTTCGAAGTTTATATCGAGGCCGGAAACGTGTTAAAAGCTTGTTTTAGATTAAACTATAATAGTCAAGAAGATTTGATTCTAGTTATAAACAGCAGTAAAAAGATTATTACCCTATATTTTAACAGCTCGTACGATAAACACAACACATTAAAAGCTAGTTTATATAATAGGGCTTAGGCGGTGATTTTATGAGATTATATCATTTTTCAAATGAAAACATTAAAAACGTGCTAAGGGTTAAATTTTTTGGCCGGAACGGTTATTCTAAAAATGATGTTTTGACGTGTGGCCTTAAAAGATTATATTTTTACAAGGATAAAAAGCCGGAAGCGGTTTTAAGCGGTGCTAAGTACCTTTACACCGTAAACGGCAAGGGCTTAAAATTGTATAGCCTAAAAGTGGATTCTAAGCGGTACTTATTAAAATTTGGCCTTGTTGATGGGCTTAAACTTATTAAAAAGCGGTTTGATGGGGTTGTTACAGGTTACGGTTTCATTTGCTTGTTTAATGATATAAAATATCATAAGAGAATATTACTTGACGAAACTATATAACAGTTGTATACTTATAACAGAAGTGAAACTATAACAGGAAGGAAGTGAGAACAAAGTGGAAAAAAATAAATTTGATGTAACTGGTGCTATAATAAGCTATGAACAGGGCGAGCTTGACGAAACCGGAGTTTTGGAGTTATTCGCTGAGTTGATAAAGACTGGGCTGGTTTGGAGTTTACAAGGTTGCTATGGCCGGACTGCTCAGGGTTTAATTGAGGCCGGATATATAACAAGGGACGGAAAAATAGCATAAACGATTCTAAAATAAAAGCGAGGGACTAAAAATGATGGCTAAAATGGTTAAGATTATAACTGGTGAGTTTACCGGACACGTAAAGACAGGGAAAACGGTTTCAAGGGCTTATGACTTAACAGAGGCGTACATTAAAACATTGGCCTTGCCGGAAACGGTAAAAACGTTTTTACTTAACAGGTTGATGATTGAATTTTTAATCAAAACATCTTAACAGAAGCAAAATTTTAACAAGGGGGCTATAAAATGTACGATTTGGCTACTATTGAAAAGATGGAACGGGCAGAAGCAAGAAGAAGCAGGCAGGCCGGAAAAATTCCGTTGTTCATTGAAACGGAAGCAGACAAGACTAACTTGAACAAAATCCCGAATTTAGGCAGTTACACACCGAAAAACTGGGAAAAAACAAGCAAGCAATATTTTGTTGATTCCTCTGGGTTTGGCTCAGTCGGTGAACTGGCCTTGACGTTTGCTCAGTTTGTCAGACAGGTTGAACTTGGCTATGGTTATGCCATTATAAGTGCCGGACAGTTTCAAGTATACGTAGCTCAATATAAATACAAGGGTTGAGGCTTAACACAGCCTATTTTATAACAGTCTGGGGGTGGTAAAAATGACACGTAAAGACTATGAATTAATCGCAAAAGCATTACGTCAAGCGGACGTTTGCTCTACAAATGCGACAGTTAAAGGCGGTGTATACCTTGCCTTTAGCATTTTAGTTGACAGCTTAGCAGAAGAAAACGCTGGGTTTAATAAAGAAAAGTTTTTTAAGGTAGTTTATGATAAGTAAACAAAATTTACAGCAGGTGATTTATGTTAACACAAAGACAACGGGAAAAAGTACACTACATAACAGACTTCAATGAATATCTGTTCAAAGTATACCATAATGAGTACCAAAATAGGACAGATGAATTCTACCGTTGTTTTGTGGCAGGGCTTGACAGTTTAGGCAGTAAAGATGTATAATCATTATTGAAGGAGTAAAAAATGCGAATATTAAAAAATGGGGTTGTAGTCTATGGTTATGACGAGTTAACCCCGCAGGCAAAACTTAAAGCTCAGTTGTATATCATCAAAAGAAAAAACGAAAACGGGGCAATTGGAAAAAACTACTATTTTGGAGTCAACGATTTTGAGTGGTTTGCTACTGGCTTAGTAATGTTTTACACTCATAATATCAACGCGTATTAAAGGAAAGGGGAAAACAAAATGAGAATTTTTAACTTAGATGGACGTTTTAACGTGGTTTGTAACAGTGAGGCTACCCGAAGCGGTTTCCGGCACGTGGCAGTTTTACACTCTAACGGGTTTGAGGTTTGCCGGACTAAAATTTGCTACCTTAATAGAACGTGGGAGTGCTACGAATTTGAAGGCATACTTGAAAAGCTCATTGGCGAACGTTTTAAGGGCGAGGAAAAAGAAAAGTTTTTGAAAGTAATTAAAACTTTTAGCTAAACACTTGACAGGCTTAGTTTAGAAGTGCTATACTTATAACAGAAGGGAAGGGGGAACAAAATGACTAACGAGGAAAAAATTTTTAGGGGCGAACGACTAGCAGATATTTTAGACTTAGAAGAAGTTGATAATTGGCATACTGAAATACTATATAAAACAACGTGGGGAACGAAATCAGCTCTTAGACTATACGAAACGGTCAAAAGAATTTTAGAGGGGGCTTAAAATGTTAACAGACTATGATAAGAAGCTAAGGCGAGGCGTAAACAAAATTAAGAAGGGCATAAAAGAACTTGAACATTTGGGACTAAGGACAGCGATTGACAAGGACGTCGAAACAATGTTTGGCTCATTGGTTGATAACATTTACATAACAGATAGGGCTAACGGAAAAATAATTTTACAAAAGCATTTGTTTACAGTTGAAAGGAGAAAGTACAATGTCAACGAATAACTTTTGCTACGTTAACAGGTGTGTTGTTGTAACAGATGATGATTACGAAAGCGGAAACGTTCCTAAATTAAGTAAGGAACGGGCATTTGACGAAAACAGACGCTACCCGTCATCAGTAATTGAGTTTGAGGGAACGGAAAAGTTGGGCTTTACTCAGATAGTTTTAACAGCCGGATATTATGCGGGCAGTTGTATAGACTTTATACAAAATGAATATAAAGCTTGTCTAGAAGTTGAAGATAACTATTATTATAAACACGACAAAAGCATACCGGAAGATGTTTTGAAAAAGTTAGTTGAAACAAAACTGGCTAAGGAAACAAAACTGGCCAACAGGATTATAAACAAAATTAAAAAAGAATACGGATATACGGAAGTCAAACGGATAGCCTGTTTTTCAAATGGTGAGGCTCTCTACAAAAAAGTGAGGTAAAGCAATGAAACTTAAAAAATATCAGGTTGACAGATATAAAAGATGTCAAGGTGCTTGTCAAATATGTTATAATGACGGGGACTGTAATATCCAAATGTTGATAAAGATATATGGCAAAGAAGCAGTCATTGAAGCAATAGATGACTACGGGGTGAACAAATGACAAGGATAAAAGCAAAAGATGAGTTTAAGGTCGGGGACGTTATAGACACGCAGGGCAAGTCAAATATGGTGGGTAGGGTGGCCATACGAGAGATAATAGGCAACAGCCTATATTTTACGGACTCGGCTGGAACTGATTATCAGGGTTTTGCCCGTTCCACTCTTAGGACTCTCATCAAAGCAGGCAGTTGGAAAAAAATTCTATAACAGGGTGATATGATGAACAAAAGAACAGGGATATTTTTAGGACAGGGATTTACCACTAAACAAGGCAGTCCGGTTGTCATTGAACACGTGGAAGGCAACCTCTTAACACTTTCACAAGGCGGACTCATTATTGGCCGGTTTGAACGGTGTTTTGTAAAAGAGATAACAGGGAGAGGAGTAAAACAAAATGGCAAGCAAAAAGTTTGAGGCTATCTTATCAAAAAATAATATAGCAAGAGAATTGCGGGATTTTATTAACAGAAACGAGCCGATGTCAACGACAGCAATTATTTATGCTCTAAAACAAATTGAGGAGTATCTCGGCGAAGATAACCAGCCGTCTGTCGAGGAGATTCTTACCAGCAAGTTTGATTTATAACAGACCCCTTGACAAATCATACTGAAAAGTGCTATACTCATAACAGGAAGGAAGTGAGAACAAATGAAAAACAAAAAAGAAATAACAGACATAATCTGGGAATACGAGTATTATAGCAACGGTTTCCAACATTTATGTGGCCGAGATGTGAGTGTAAAAAATTTAAGACCGGCCAGAGATACTGAAAGAGATAACGCCAAAGGGTATAAAGCAACAATAATACTAAAAGACCTAGAAGAAAAACGGACAGAAAGGTTTGATGACTGCTTTTACCCAGATAAAATGTTTGAAAAGGCGGTGAGGAAATGAAATCAAAAGCAAAAATATTAAAAGAGATAGAGTATTGTCAAAAAGGTGTGAAAGACTGTGAAGAACAGGACAGTCTAATATATCAGGGGTGGGTAGAAGCGTTAGAATGGGTTGTGTCTGGAAAAGGTGGTGGATATAGATGAAAAAACAAATGTGTAAATACGCTAAAATAGTTAGCCAGAAAAAATACAGAATAAAGGAGGTGAAATAAAATGGGTAAAGATTACCGAAAAGAAAAAGGGGTTTATATTCCTAATTGGTATGAGAAAAAACATTTTGAGGAATTTTCAGACAGGGAGTTTACTTCAAAACAATTTAATGAACTAAAGAAAATATTGGCTACATCAGATATGGCAGGAGAGGTTAGCGATTTAATGACTACTTATTTATCTTGGGCGATACGTATACTTGACCAAAAATAGATTGGGGGCTATATGACGAGAAAAAAAGAAAAAGTAACGGTGTCCTTTACCTGTGTAATATGTGGCTCGGTGGTTGAGGTTGAGCAAGAACACGAGGGGGTCAAGTGTGGTGGTTGTATATACACAAAAACACCTAAGCGTTGCCCCAGACTAAAAGATACCTGCGTGGAGTGTGGTAAGTCAGTCCGGCTCGGCTCTGGAAGGTTTGTCAATCGTGTTCCGGTGTTAGATGATTATAAAACACGAGTTGCTAACGGACACCCTTATCCTTATGGTGAGTATATCTGTGTGGTTTGCGATAACAAAAATTCTGATATGTGGGGTGATTAAAGATGTGCGAATTTGTTAGCTGGGTTGAGTATAACGATGAGATTTACTTTCTACAAAATAAAGATTTAGGTACAAAAGAGGGCGAGCTACTTTTACGCCCAGAAGTTATTGATGACTTGTGCGGGCACGGGGCTATCAGAAGTTACTACCCAGAGTTAAAAAACAAGGGTGCGAATAAAGAGTGTGTGAATTTTTCCTCGCCCGCTAATTTTCCTGCTGAAATAGTTGAGGGAATTAAGACGGGAGTATTGTCAAGAATAGGTATTTGCTTAGAGGTATTAACCATTAAGGGGCGGGCTGAGTATGAGAAGATTAAACAGCCTGCTATGGCTGAGTATAGGAAGATTGAACAGTCTGCTTGGGCTGAGTATAGGAAGATTAAACAGTCTGCTCGGGCTGAGTATGAGAAGATTGAACAGTCTGCTTGGGCTGAGTATGAGAAGATTGAACAGCCTGCTATGGCTGAGTGTAGGAAGATTGAACAGCCTGCTATGGCTGGGTATAGGAAGATTGAACAGCCTGCTTGGGCTGAGTATGAGAAGATTGAACAGTCTGCTATAGCTGAGTATGAGAAGATTGAACAGTCTGCTATGGCTGAGTATAGGAAGATTAAACAGTCTGCTTTTAGTAAGCTAGTCAGTCAGAAAAAATACAGAATAAAAGCGTGGAAATAAAAATAGATTGGGGGACTCTATGACAAACAAAAAAGTTAATGTATCTTTCACGTGTGTAATATGTGGCTCGGTGGTTGAGGTTGAGCAAGAACACGAGGGGGTCAAGTGTGGTGGTTGTAAAACCTATTACAGCAAAGATGAAATAGATGTGTTTAGCCGGAATGATTATACTGAGTTTAACCCATTTTACTGCTAAGGAGGTGAGATAAGGTGGGAAATAAAACAAAGCGTTTGTATATTTATGTGTGCTACAAGGTTTGCCGATGGAATGAAACGGCCGAAATGTTTTATGCTGATTACAATGAATATGAAATGTTTTCTACATCGGAGTTGGCGGTTGCTTTCTGTTTAGCACACATAGAAGGACACGGTTATATGATACACGTTGAAGAAGCGACACCAGATTTAGTTAAGGACTTACAGAAAGGAGAAAAATAAAGTGTATAAGGACATTGAGAAACTAAAATTCCACGTGTTCACTACTGGCAAAGATGAGTATACCAAAACAGAAGCCGAAGCAAAACAAATAATCAACCAATGGAGAGAAGAAGGACTACAAAACTTTCGTATTTACTCCTGTCATTGGGAACCAGTTGAAGGTATTTATGAAGATATAGAAGGAGTTTATTTTAGCGGGAGTTTTCCTGCTTAAAAGAAAGGAGAAAATAAAATGAAAGAAATTAGAGTGTATGTCATAGATTTGAACGACGAAACTGATTTACAATTTAGAAAACTTGAGCGGGCTAAGGAGTATGATAGAATAAAAGACGAAGCCGAGAGATTAGGAAGCGTTTATTCCTTAAAAGGATTTCAAGAAGCAATAAATAACGAAACACTTGATTTAACGTCAAGTTTTATTCTGATTGACTAAGAAAGGAGAAAAATAAAATGAAACAATTCTATGTAGATTTTGACCTGTCTTTGTTGGTAGACGCTAAAACAGAGAGAGAAGCCAAACAAAAAGCACAGGGGCAAGTAAGAGAACTTTCTGATTTATGTGGTTACGAAATACAAAGAATTGAAGAAAAATAGAAAGGACAGCCAATGGGTTTCCTAAGTCAATGGCTCACAAATCCGCCGGAGATAAAATCAGAAGTCCAAAAAGTAAAGGTTGTTCACAGTGAACTATCTGATTTAGTTTGGCGTATTTCACTTCAAAAATATTATCTCTCTCAGCAGTTGCCTCAGCATTTGTCAGATGACTTTTATTTATTTCAAGGCAATATTGGGGTTTTCAAATCCAAAAAAGAGGCAGAGAATGAATTTCTAAAAGTTAACCATATTAACTTAGAGGAAGTGATTGATACTGCTAAGGTCAATCAATTACGACCCCAGACTTTTGAGGCATACGTCGGTCAAGATGAAACGAAAGAAGTGCTTAAAAAGACCATTAAGGCGTGCCGGATATTAAAACAGTCAATTCCCCATTCCTTGTTTGCCGGACAGTTTGGGATTGGTAAAACTACTCTGGCTAAGATTATGGCTAATGAAATTGACGCACCGTTCATAAGTGCTACTGCGTCGGCCTTAGACAGTAAGGATAGTTTGCTTAAAATATTTACGCACCCAAAACTTCAAACCAAGATTCCGGCCATAGTATTTATTGATGAACTTCATAATTTGAAAAGTGAGCTGGCCGAACAATTATACACAGCATTGGAAGATTTTAGTTTTGATTATACTGATGAAGAAGGGTTGACAAAAACTTTTGCCGTTCCGCCGTTTACTTGCGTAGGTGCTACCACGCAGAAAGGCAAGATTGACTTAGCTATGCTTTCAAGGTTTGAGTGCTTTGACCTTAATCCCTACAACGTGCCGGAACTAAACGTAATGAGTAAAACATTACTGGATAGGTTAAACGTCAAGGATTATGAATTGAAGGGCTTAGATTTAATCGCTAAGGTGTCCCGTTCCACCGCCAGAACTTGTACACTCCTGACTCTCGGTGCGTATAGAACAGCAATTGCCGATAACAAGCCCTTAACGGAAACAATAGTAAGGGAAATGCTAACGATGAAGGGCATTGATGATTGTGGTTTAACAAAACTTGACAGGGCATACCTTAGTTTCTTGGGGTCAGTTAAACAGGCTGGTATCGGGACTATCTGTAAAAAGTTGCTCTCAATGGGCGGTGATAAAAAGACCGTCGAAAATATAACTGAGCCTTTCTTATTATCTCTGGGGCATATTGAGTTTACCCCGCAAGGCCGTATGATAACGAATGAGGGAAAAATTTATACCCAGAAAGGAGATATGAAATGAAAAGTAAAAGTAAAAAGAATAAATCCGGTGCGTGCGATTGCGTGTTATGTAAAAGAATGGCTAAGCAAAAGTATCTAAGTATGTTTATGAGAAAGGGGAAAATATGAAAAAGAAAATTAAGGCTAAAAACAGGACAATCATTCACGAAACAATGTGCGGTCATTGTGGTAAATTTGTAAGACTAATCCAGACGAAGGAAGACAAAGGTTTCATCTGGACTGGTAAGTGCCAAAATCAGAAGTGTAAATCTGAAATTGGGATTATGGTGGGGTATGAAAAAGAAGCGGGGTTATTCCCTATGCTGATAGGAGAAAAATAGTGGAACATACATTGAGAGTTGTTGTTTTTGTTTTGTTGGTTGTATTTTCGTTTGGTAGATTTATTGGGGGGTGAAATAAATTGGCAAAGTTTAAGGTTGAATGGTATATTGACTACGCAGGAATTGATGGGATAAAAACAATAGAAGTTGAAGCAGAAAACGAAGATGAGGCCAGAAGAAATGCCATTGATATACTGTGGGGTAGAGTTACTCTTGGTGAAGTAAATGAAATAAAGAGGAATTAAACACCTCAAAATACCTACTTCCCAGACTATTACCTACTTATTTTTAATGCCTGTTTTCTAATCGTAGTGCGTATTTTTCGTGCTTGGTGGGTCGTAGAATGATATTTAGACGCCCAACGCCTCAAAGGAAGCGTAAGGGCGTCTTTTTCTTTTATGGTGAGGTTTTGTATCAAGGCAAGATAATCGGGGTCTTGGTTGGCCGGTATGGGTGCTTCCGTAAGGTCTAAAAGGTCTGGGGCTGGTATTTCCACCAGTTTGGGTTTTTGGAATTTACTACAAAGGCGCAAAGGCAAGAACCTATGTATATAACTTAAAAAGCTCATCTTTCGCCGGTGATTGTAAGTTAAGGCCAATTCAATAAAGCACGCTTTCGCTTCCGCTTTTATATCCTCAATATCCACATAGCGCATTAACCTCTTAAACCTCTTATAGACTATCCAGTAAATCAATCCCTCAAACGCTTCCATTAAGATAGTCAACGCTTTTGTGTCGTGATTTTTTTTGTATAACAGGATGAGTTTGCGAACATCTTTTTTGTCCATTATTGTTCCTTCCAATAAACTTTTAAAGTTTTATCCAATAAAAATATATACCTGTGTTTTTGTGGGCGGTCTCTCCATTCACCGTTAATTCCCTTAGTTTTTCCTCTCTCTTGAATTTTACCGTTAACATAAAAATCTTTTTTCTTTGCGCTTAAACCGTAATATTTGAAATTACACGCTCTATAAATTGCCCCACTATGTCTACTACTGTCAGCGTAACTTATAACAGCCCGAACACCATAACTTTTTAATTTTCTTAAACTAAAACCGACTAATTGACTGCCATAATTTTTACCGTTATACTTCGGATGTAGCACCAATCTCCCTAATTCCATTAAATTGTGCTGTTGCTTTCTTTCTAACCCAAAAGCGCCAACCGCTGTTTCGGGAGCGGATAATCCGTGAAAAACAGCGCAGCCGACTAAAAGGTGATTGACAAACAATCCAAATATAACGCTGCTTCTAAACGGTTTATTACCTAAATAATGATAATTTTCAATGAGTAATTTAGCTTCTGGCTTCTCTATTTCTACTATAATGACTTGTAATTGGAGCGGAGAGGTCGGAGTTGAACCGCCGTCTTCAAACTGGAAAGTTTGCTGTTCTACCACTGAACTACCTCCGCAATTATTCCTCTTTCTTAATAGGATAGAAACGTGATTTTGCCCCATCAAAATACAGCGCCGTATCCCCGCCGGAAGAAAATCTACTTTTGTCTAATCTAATAATGGTAAACGGGTCAAGAGAAAAATTAAGAGAACAGAAGTCTTCTTCGGTTCTATTAACATCAGTAGTTATTCTTTTACGATACAAGAACAGAACATTATCCGCATCAGCAGAAATTAAACTGCTACCTCGTATGTCCTGAACAGTAGGCATACGGTCTTCCGGTATTTTAGATAACTGGGCTATCAAAAGAGTCGCCACATTATATTCCAAAGATAGGGTCTTAAACGCTTTACTTACCTTGTCAATCTCTTGCGTGGTGTGTTCAATATTTTTAACCAAAAAGTTTATATTGTCAAATACCAATAATTGAATATTATAACGCTTAACAGATTCACTTAACAGACTCATCATCTCAACACCATTGGCTATGGCAAAGTTATGCCCCACATAGAACGGAATACCTTTAAGTTTCTCTCTGGCTTGAGCAAACATTTCTGGGGTTATATCGGCCTCATAGTTATCGGAAATCTCTAATTCGTAGGCCACTATCTTTCTGTATAACCGCTTGGAAGGAACCTCTAAACAGTAATATAACGAGGGTATGCCCTTATGGGCGTTATATAACGCAGTATTTAAAGTGAAGGTGGTCTTGCCCACGCCCACCCCGGCTGAAATAACAGTTAATTCCCCCGGCTGGTATCTCTTCGTTAATTTGTCTACGTTTTCCCATCCCGTTTCTATTCCGGTAAGTTCGTCGTCTTTCTTTTCTACTTCATCGGCCATCTCTTCTAAAGAATAAACGCTCTCTACTTTATATTGTTTAGCCTGTTCTACCAATAATTGGAAGTCACTTATATTGTGGTCTTTAAAATATTCATTAACATCCTTAACTGGGAGAGTGATATTCCAGCACCGACTGAATCCTAAACGTTCTGCGAACTTACGCGCTGCTACTTGACCCACATTCGGACTTCGGTCAGCGTCATTATCCAAGCAAATGTATACTTTAATCTTTGTTTTTAATAAATCATACGATTCAGCCGGAAAATTGTTGGCTCCCAAAACAGCGCAGATATTTTTTACTCCGGCCTGCCAAAGAGTTATACAATCGGGTTCCCCCTCAACCACAAAAACTTCTTTGTAGTCCTTTATAGCGTCCTGATTATATAAAATTACTTTACCTATTCCTGTTCTTTTGTATCTTTTTTCTTTGCCTGTAATCAATCTGAAGTTAATGTCTTCGACTTTACCCTCTCTTAATGAAGGAAAGGCAATCCATATTCCTGAGTTGTCCTCTAAACAGCCTACTTTAAAATATTTAATAGACTTATCATTAAAACCCCGACTGTAAAGATATTTGAGGGCAATTTCATTTTTATATAATAAATTATGGTAACTTTCTACCAAGTCTATGGTAAGTGCCGGAACATCCTGTTTCATTTCTTCTGTTTCAGAGATTGGCTCGGCATTTGTTAACTTAGAAACAAATTGTTCCCATCCGCCGGAAGCATTACATTTCTTACAATTAAATGTCCCTGGGGGGTAGGTCTTATTCGGGGTTTTCTTCTCTTCCGTTAAAATATAAAAATGATACCAACTAGCGTCGCCACAAAAAGGACACCCGCGTAAATTTATTTGAGAGTTTACACTTACCTGAAATCTCAAATTTCTTTCGGATAAATAATTTGTTATTTCTAATCTATTCGGCATTATTTCTCCAATGCAGACTTATTCTGCTGCGTAGGGGTATAAATATTTACGAACCAATTATCATAATTTCTTACTATTGCATTTAAAGTCCAACTCTTCATCTGCAATTCGTTTAATTTATAGCCAATCTGCTCAATTGCTTGCCTGGCTAATTTCTCGTCACCTCCGGTCAATTCCAGCAATCTTTTAGCCGGGGAAATGTTCTTTCCCATATTGAAATTTATTTTATCCCAGTTAGGTATTTTATCATATCCCTTAAATATTTTATAAAATGTAACTAACTCGAAATATTTATTTGCCATCGTTATTCCTTTTCTTTATACCAATTGTCCAGTATCTCGACTTCCACCGGCAACGCCACCCGCAATTTAACTGCATTTTCCATTTCATATTTTACAATGTCGGCGGCTTTTTGTGCCTCGGATTCCTTTACCTCAATTAACAATTCATCGTGAACCTGAAGGAGTATTCTGGCGTCTAGTTTAGAGTCCTTTAATCTTTTGTAAGTATTGATTAAGGCGAGTTTTACGATGTCAGCTGAGGTTCCTTGAATGACGTGATTAACCCCCTGGCGCTGAGCAGAGCCTACTTCGTATCTATCGTAAGGGTTTAGCCTCGGAAAACGCCTTTTACGCCCTAAGTAAGTCCGAGTATACCCCACTTGTAGCACAGACTTTTTAGTGCTTTCAATCCAGGTCTTCACGCCGGGGCACAATGAAAAATATCTAACTATGTAGTCGTTGGCCTCTTCTTCATCTATTTTTAATCTTTTTGCCAATCCAAATGCCTGCATACCGTAGATAAGCCCGAAATTAATTGTCTTCGCGATGTCCCGTGTAATTTTACATTCCTGTGCTACTCTTTCGTGAATATCAAAATTATTATTAAAAGCGTTAGTTAAGTATTTATCCCCAGAGAAATGCGCCAGAACCCTTAATTCCATTTGGTTATAGTCGGCTTTGATAAACTTATACCCTTCGGGCGGAATAAATAATCTCCTCAATTGAAGGGTATCTTTTTTCTTCGGGATATTTTGGAGATTGGGAGAATTAGAGGATAACCGCCCGGTGACTGTCTGGCATTGATTAAAGTTAGTGTGAATCCTACCGTCTTCCTTAGTTAAATTGCCCATACCCTCAATAAAGGTAGAGTATAGTTTAAAATAAGTTTTATATTCAAGTATTTTTTCAGCCAATGGATAATCAATCGCCAACTTCTCTAAAATTGATTCGGTCATTGCGGGTTTATCTGTCTTTTTAGTAAACCCCAATGGCTCTATTCCCAATGTTTCATAAAGGACTTTACCTAGTTGCGCGGGACTGTTTATGTTTAGGGTAAAGTTTCCCAACGTTCCTTTAATGGTGGCCTCTAATTCCTTTATTATTACCTCTGAAGACAGTTTCAGTTCTTCTTTTAATGACTTGTTAATTAAAATCCCCGCCCATTCCATCTCTAATAAAGGTCTGATTAAAGGCATTTCAATTTTTTCAAATAGATTTTTTACACCTTCGACCTCTAGTTTATTTGTTTTAGCAAAATAAGAATAGAGAGCGTAGGTATTGTGCGCGTCGGCCTGGGCGTAGTGCATTGCAGCTTCAATAGGCACGTCGGCGATTGTTTTTGCTTTATATTCCTTTAGCAACGCGTCAAATTCTTTTGGCTCGCCTTTTAAATAAACTTTAGTATAGTTTTTTAAACTTCGCGGCATTACATTCTCATTATAAAGCCAGCAGGCAATCTGTGAATCGTAATAAGGTTGTGCTACCTCAACACCATATTTTTTGAATACCTGCATATCAAACTTGGCATTGAACCAGATAGTTTTTATTTCCGGGTTTTCTAGAATAGGTTTGAGTGTTTTAATAACAAAGTCCACGCCCAATTGATTAGCACTTCCTACTAAGTGTTCAGGTATAGTATCAAATGCTTCTATCTTATTGTGACCCACCGGGATATAAAAAGATTCTATTTTATCAGTCCTGTAAGCAATACTGATACCGACCAATTTTAATGCCTGTATATCTAAGCCGTCAGTCTCCGTGTCGACGGCTATAATTTTGGCTTCGTTAACTTGCCTAATAGTGGTTAACAATAATTCCGCTGTGTTTATAAGCATTTTTCCTCTTTGATTACTTTATATAACTTCCTAACAATCGTTTCTACGAGACTAACCGTAACTGCGTTCCCTACTGCTTTATACCGTCTATTATCAGAAATTTCATACTGGGTTCCCTTTTGGCTTATCCCAAATTTCGTCCAGTTATCTGGAAAACTCTGCAGTCTTTCACACTCTATCGGAGTTAGTTTGCGAAATTTGTTGTCTTCTACAATTAAACTTCCACCATTCAGCATATTTTGTCTTAAACTGCCAATCATTTCTGTAAACTTTCTATTGTAACCATCAAATATTAAATATTTAGATTCCTTTTTAATAATCGGTCTGTTACTCTTTGTGAAAGGAAATACTTTTGGTTCACTTTTTCCTCTAAGATGTCCGATAATATAAATTCGCTCTCTGTGTTGAGGGACTCCGAAGTCAGCGGAGTTGAGTAGTTGCCATTCAATGTCATAACCTGCTTCGGAAAACTCAATTTGCACTCTTGCAAAATCCCATCCTCTATCGCTTGAAAAAATACCTTTAACATTTTCAAAGATAAAATTTGTAGGTTGCTTTTCTTTAAGAAGTTGCACGAAATAAAAGAATAGTCTACTTCTTTCTCCAAACAGTCCCTTCCTTTTTCCAACAGTGCTGAGGTCTTGGCAAGGGCTCCCTCCGACAAGCAAATCAAAATCGGGCAAGGGTTTTCCATCTTCATAATTTTTAATCTCCTTAAAATTAAATTTATTTATGGCGATTGGGTCTTTTTCAATTTCGCCGAATCCCACTATCTCAACATTTTCTTTTCCCAATGCACGAATTATTCCTAAACTAAAACCAGCAATGCCAGTAAACAAGTCAAAAATTCGTAACTTTTTCATTATTGCACTTTCAAAAATATGGTTATTACATTACTAATAGCATAAATAATAAATAATCCACCAAGCAAAGGAGCCTTAGATATAAAATAATACCCGGCCACCAAAAGTTGAAAAAATATCAGCACTAAAAGTATTGGATTGTTCATATTATATACTCCTCGTATTCGGTAATTGGTCTTCCTATTTTACTAACTAGAATTACTTCAGTATATTTACCTGTTTCTTCATAAAGCGCTTTGGCTCTTTCAAAAGCCATTTTAGAGTAGAGTTTTCCCACGTGGTTTTTATTATTCTTCCCGTGATACGCTTCAATGGTCATCGGGCGGCACGGGGTTATAAGACCGTTGTATCTGTTTCCTCTACCCACCTGACCATCGTCACCACATTCAATACTACTCCCACACAAAGTCATATAAGGAAACCCCCCATCAAAGTCTGGGTTGAATATTATATTGCCATAATCAGAGAGTTCATACTGGATGCGTGCCTTAAACTCAGCGTAGGCTTCTCTGTCTGGAATTCTATTGGCATATAAAGGAGCCGAGATACAAATAGTTTCTGGGGTATACATTATTTTGTACAGTTCACCCATTGGGATTACCTGTTCGTGGATTACGAAGTCTAAATAATCCCGAATAGAAAAGACTGTCTGCTCAGCAGAAGAATAAGGATAATACCCTACACCAAAAGAGGTGTCATTAGATAAAATTACTTCATTGACAGCGATGTCGTTTAAATTTTTTACTGTGGAACCGCATCTTATTTCCACATCAAACTCTTTTAAATTAGGTAAGTGTTTTCTAATTGTTTTTCTAGTTTCTCCCACTAAGCAACTTCGTAAGACACTATCTAAATTAGTGACTTGACCGCCGAGAATAAAACAAGGTGGTTTTACGACTTCTCCCCCGCCGTAATAAACGTTTGCGTCTCCGGCAGAGAATAGAGCCTTGTCTACATTGTAATGTAAAACTTTCCCGTAGTTTCGTTGGTAATACCAATCTAAAAAAGTTGCACACGCTTCCACAACCAGGTCTGTTAAGGTGTCCGGGTGAGCATTGGATTTGTATTCTATTATTTCAATTTTATTGTCCATTTCTTGCCCCTATTACATATTTATGGTTATCAATCCATTTAATGATGGGCTCTTTATTTGTTGTGCTTTTGTCCCATACATACCAAGCATAAACCATCATACCTGTTTTATATTTTCCATCTTCTCGCAGTTTGTTCCCTAACATCGGATAACGAACAAATACATATATATGGGATAATGGAAACTTTTTATCAGACCAAACATTATCAAATCTGGTTTTTCCGTGCAAATAAGACAAGGGCAATAAAAGTGCGAACTTATGATTTGCAACTTGTTTTGCTTTTTGAATAAATTCATAGGCAAGAGAAAAAGGAGGATTTGTTATTATAAAATCGAACTTTTCGTTTTCTATTAAAAAATCTTTCCCCTGTTCAAATTTATACTCTGTAACATTACTTGAAAACTCTTTTATTACTTTTGTCATTGCCCCCGAACCAGCGGCAGGTTCGAGAATTTTCCATTCCAGGGGAGGCGGTTCCAATTCCAAAAATTGTCTTGTAATAGAATATGGAGTTTCATAAAAGTCGCTTTTCTTCCTTTTTCCTTCATTATTACAAGAAAAATTTTTACCTATTTCCATCTAGTTCCGCCAATCTTTTATAGGATATGTCTATATACTCTTGATAGATTTCCATTCCTATAAAGTTTCTTTTCAGATTCTTACAGGCGGTCGTTCCATAAGGCAAATCACAAAGTATCATATCAATAGACTTGTCTGGGATTTGTTTAACATACTCAAACCCATTTTTAGTCTCTAAGAATATTTTATTTATCATCTCTTCTATTTTCATTTACTCCCCACCCTTAAACGGTTTGTGATATTTTAAAAGGCTCTGGGTCATATTCACTCTTATTTCTATTGCCTTTACCAAACCTTCAATAGCGTCTCTAAAAGACCTCTCATCACGCACAGCAGCGGCCAACCAAATCTTTCTTTCTAATTCAGTTCCTGCTTCCCGCGTTTGTAGATTTTTTAATTCAGCAAAGTCTAATAAGGATTCCGCCTCAGCAAGGCATACTGTTAAACGAGCATAGTATCCCTCAGCAGTCCTTCCCTGCTCTTCAACGATTACTGGCTCATCACTGAGTTTAATGTTCATTTCTTCCCAGGCGATTTGGCATATAGGTAGCCATTCTGTTTTCAATGCTTTTAACGAATCATACTTTTTAATCATAATGGCCTCCACGTATCTTTTAAGTATTCCCAATCTTCTCTAATTGTAGAACCAATCTCGCCGTGAATAGCCCCGCCAGGTATACCAAATAAAAGCATACTAAGAAAACACCCCAAAGTGAGAAAGGCTAAAAGTGGTAATCCCACAGTATACTTCAATAAATTTTTAATCATTTCCTTCTCCTACGTTTAAAGATATTTAGTTCTAGTTTGTGACTCTTTCTTAAATAGTACGACAATGAGGTTGCCATCAAGCCGATAATATAAACGATTGTAAACACTATGTCGGCTTTAAGCAAACACGCAATTAAAATAACCACGCGCGCACCTATACTGATAATTAAAAACTTCTTCATATTAAGTGTAGTTTTCTTGTTAGAACTGCACAGTAAGAAGTATTTTAAGTTATCAATAAAAGCAGCCAATACAACTATAATGTCTAAAATTATTGTGAGCATTGGTCTCCTACATCTTTATAGTTTTAATATCCGGGGTTCTGGCTTCTTTTTGAATTAAATAGATTGGAGAGGGGGACACAATACCCCAATTTTTATGTATAAATGTCAACCACTGAACGGGCACAGCAGCATTTTTAACCACCTTACTAAAAGCGTTAGCACCCGTCCATCCGCCATTTATATACATACCACCAAATCCATAAGGAATAGACCATTGCTGGTGAAAGTGACCAATAAGCATATATTGGAATACCGAGTTCAACATTTTTTGATACTTACCCCAGATTCCCTGGACTTTTGTATCGGACATTACTGACCCGCCAATATCATCTCCGTGAATCAGTAACTCTTTCCAACCTTCAATATCTACTAATTGATACCAAGTGGTGCTGAAGTCAAATTTAACGTTCTTTTGGTTGACTAAATACTTTTCCAATAATTTGTATATCAGACTATCAAAATTAATGTGGAATGGGGTTTCTTTTCTACCGCCGAGCACCCCGTGATTACCAGGAACCCCCACTACTGTCACGTGCTCAAAGTTCTGTGCAAAGTATACAATTATATCACTGACAAGAGTAATGGCCTTTAAAACTTGTTCCATTACATCAAATTCGACCTCATATTGCTGTGTCTTAAATATGCCGTGCCCCTCTACTATATCTCCGCCCAACATTATAACCAATTTGTTAATGTTGGTGGCCTTACGCCTCAATTCTACTATCTTCATTACGCCTTTTTTAAGTCTATCCGCGCGGTCTAGACACTGCGTCCAATTATATTCCCCCAATCCCCCGGTCAACTCTTTAGAAGCCAACTGACCGACGTGAATATCGCTTAAAGACAACTGGGCAATTTCGGTATCTTTCCGCGTGTCCATTTTATAAATTTCTGGTTTAGTTAACGGCGGTAATGATTGAAGAGCACCAGTAAAAGCAGTTAAATCAAACCCATCAATAATTGATTCACCGTGTTTCTGGATTATAATATCGCCATACTTAACCTTAAGATTTTTAAAATGTGCTCGCAAAACATCATAAGTCACTTTAAAATCTCTGGCAATGTCTATTAAATTCTTACCGTTATTTAATTCGATTAGTAATTTAATGTCATCTTGTTCTGTCCATTTTTTCATTTTATTTTCCTCCAATATATCTTGAATATTTTCCTTTAAGATAAATATTTAACTCCTTAAATGTCCTAAACTTTTCTGTGTATTCTCCAATAAGCCAAGAAGAAATTTCACTGAGTTTGTTTAATGTTACAAAATACACAGGTATTTTTTCATCATAAGCGATTTGAATTTCGCCGATTGTCCCGTAAGTTCTAATATTTGAATCCCAACACACTATCATAAAGTCACAGCGTCTAACTGCTTTAATGTCCTCTGAAATAACCTTCTTCATCATTTGTTTTATTTTATCTTCTTTATTGTGCTTTTTCCAATAGTTCAACTTCTGTTTGGCTTCTTCTGGGGGCATACCTGTTTTTTTGGACTCATCCCGTGCCGGGTCTCCAATATTTAAATTGGAACCGAATATTTTACGCAATTCTTTCGTCTCGTTTAAACGCCAATTAATCCCGCTTCCACGAGCGTATTCCATATTTCCTGCTAAATAAGTTGTGAGATGCCGCATAGTAACCTCTATTTAGAAAAAGGCGTAAGATAGAGAAAAATATACAGTAGAGTTAAACTAAGGTTCAGACCACCAAAATTTAGTCTGCTTGCACTAAAATCCAGTGTAGCCAATCCAGCGAAACACCCAATAGCGGCATACTGTAAAATTTTATATATCATTTCCACGAAATCTCCTTTTGGTTATAATGCAAATTATCGCACCAATTAGCGTTTTACAAGTGCAATATTTTATACCGCCGTCTTCAAAGTATAAAACCAAGAGGTAGGCCTCTCCTTTTTTTCTATTCAGTGCCCACCCCCTTAACTTTTCTAGCATTATTTCCCCCCAAACAATTTTTTAATCTTCTCAATACTCCACAGCACCAAGCAAACTGTAATTAAAGTTACGCCTATCAAAAAACATAGCCAAATCCAAATTGCCACTAATATTAATGTTATTCCCGTTTCAATTGCTTCTGGCATTTTTACTCCTTGTCTGTATTAAACCCTATATATTTTGATACAATTGGATAGGTGTTTTCATTGTGGTAGACTTTAAAAAACCAACGGTAATACTTTTCTAAATAATCCGTGCGCCACTTCAGACTTCTGATTATACTTTCCAGGTCTTTTTTAAATTCAGGCTCCAATCCTTGTATCTTAATTATTGCCTCTCTGATATTCATTCCGTCACGCCAACCGCTAGTAGACCACGTGCTTATGTCTGTTTGGTGTTTTAATTGCTGTTCAATGACCTCTATAATTTCCGAAAATACAAACTGCTCTAAAATTATTTTTTTAAGTTCCGGGGACAACTGATTAAAGTAATCTAATAGATGCTTTTCTGTAACTTCAATTTGTAATTTTATTTCTTCCGTCATTATCCACCCCACCGTATTTTTAATAATTGGTCTCTACCCGTTCCAGCCATCCTTTCACCCTTACAAATATCTACTCCTGCACTTACACCGAGCAACGCTGCCCCATTGTCAAGCAACACTTTCGCGGTTTGGTAATCTTTAATCCCGCCGGCCATCTTAATAGGTAATCTAGTGTGCTTTTTAAGTAGTGCCAGGTCTTCTAAAATTGACCTTTTGCGTTTGTATAATCCGGTGTTTGACTTGATGTAATCTATGTGCAAATCCTCGGCGAATATACACAGCCAGTTTATTTCTTGTTCATCAAATACCCCGGTCTCGACTATCAATTTAATTATTTTATTACTATACATCTTACGCAACTTATCTACTTGTATGGTAAAGTTATAGTAATCTTTATTTTTTATTTCGTGAATGTTTGGAAGAAGGTCTATTTCATCTGCTAAATCTAAAGCAGAGCCTTTCTGGTAAACCGGCGTATAACAAAGTCCGTAGGGGAAACCAAGTGTAGTCACTATCTTTATTTTAGAAAAGTCCAGTATGTTTTTGGCCGTCTTAACCCATTCCGGGCGCACCACTACCGACCTGAAGCCATATAAGGCAGCGTCAAGACATAATTTCGTTACATCTCTAAAGGTTGTTTCGGGCTTAATATGCGTATGTTCGAGATATTTTTCTATCATTTCTTTACCCTCTTCTTTGAAGTAAAATCTTCAAATGCAATTACAGCAGCTTTTGTATTAGCAACCAATAAATCTAATGCCTTTAATTCCTCAAAACTGAAAGTCATAAGAGGATGCCAAAATTTCTCACCAGTAGTGCTGGTAGGCGTGACTTCCAAATTAACTGTTTTATAATCTTTAAACAAAACCAACCTAAACCCCTCGTCACTTGTAAAGATTATTCTTCCGTTTTTTTCGTCTGATTTAATTTCCATTTCTCTTCCCCCAAAGTATGAAATAAAATAATCCGCAGCAACCAATTATTAAATGATACCGATAGAGGCCATAGTGAAATCTCCTAAACCCCCAGTAGAGTCTCCTCATCCCCGTGTATTTACGATGGTTTTCAAATTCAATTTTCATTTTTACCTCTTAAGTATTTAGAGTTGGGGTCGAAATTCGCGCAGTGTCGCGTATCAACCCTTTTATCTATTACCCATTGATGAAGTTCGCAATAACGTTCACAGTTAGAATTAAGACAAAATCTGCACACGTTTTTGGATTCACTCATTTATTTCTCCGATATTCTAAAGCTGTTTATAGTTATTGTCGTCCATATCCACGCGCGATTTATTTTCTTCGTTGTCTTGTATAGTCCAATGTTTAGGGTTCTTGTCTTTATGTAATTCCTTTAGTCGTTTGACGTGCGGGGTCATCTCTTCAAGTAATTTATGATAGCCCCCTTTATACATTCTATCATCAACTAATTTTCCGGCGGCTTTGGCGTCAATTAAAATTGCTATGCAGGCTAGAGCACAAGCCAAATGCGGAAGTCCGGTATCGGGGGTGTTTTCTTCTCCTTCAAAATAGGCATTTAAATGCCTTCTGCAAGCGTCATAATAAACCGAAACCCTTACCCCGGCACTACGCCAATTAGACCTTCCATACTTGAGCATACCATCTAAAAACCCCAGAGCACCGTAAATAGAAGCAGTCTCAGGCCATAAATGAAACGGAATCTTGGTTACTCCGATAGCGTCTTTTGGGTTTGTGTCTTTTAAACAGTTCTCGTGAGTCTTTTGTTTTATCTTAATTAATTTTAAACAATTTTCTGAATAATCAAATGTATACATCCCGCCATCTATTGCTACTGAGACAAGATAATCCCCATTACCTATAAGTCTCTCTATTATCCCGAATTTACCCGCTGAATTTAAATACCCGTCCGAGTAAACCGCCCCTTCGATGGGGGGTTCTAATGCGATTATTTCAACCCTATCCCCACATTTAAATTTTGGTTCCACCACCTTTTCCTCCCTTTAGCAATTGATAAAACTCGTAATAATTCCTTAGTGTTTCGGCTATTGAATCCACCAACATACACCCTAATTGTCTGCTCTCGCGGCGTATTGCAATTATCGCCGAAATAACATTCAAAAGAGCGTCAAATATCTGTAATTCCTCATCAGTATAGTTTTGTTTTGAATATACCGTGACTGTTCCAATGTCTTTACTGATAAAGAGGTCGAAATGTTTCTCGCTTTTATTCTTGTCCTCGGCCACAAAGCCCCCTATTTACCTTGATTTTTCAGCACCATTAATTCAGCGTAAATCTTACCTTTAGTTGTCACGTCAGAGTCAATATACGCTTTATAGGTCTTACAGCCAAATTTCTTTAATATCTCTAGCCAAGTAGACCAATCGGCAATTATTTCTTTTTGAATTAATTCCGCCGCCAGTTTATCCACTTGGGTCTGAATAGGTTCGTCTAAAACAAATTCTTCTGTCGGGGATGTCCTGATTTTTTCTTTAGCCACTGGAGGCTGACTAGGTGTCGACTTCTTTTCTTCTTTGGGCGGTTCGGCCTTTGGCGTTTCTTTAATTGGTTCACTACCCTCTATTATGTAAAGATAGTTTTCAAAATATTTAGCGGTTTCAATCACTTTTTCTCTAGGTATGCCTGTTCCCTCAGCAAGCCCTAACCCTAAATAAGCTAATGCACAACCCAACGCCTTCTCCCTAGCCTTACGAATTTCCTTATTTGTCCAAACATTCGGGTCAACCGGTTCTCCTGAAGTAGCCCCGGAACCTTTTTGTGCGATTGGTGTTTGCGGTTTTTCCGGCATTTTAGTAATTGTAAAGTTGCCTTTTTTTACCTGTAAAGAAACCTTGTCTTCCCCATCTTTTTTATACGTCTGAACTTTGGCTTTAGAAATAGAAGTTATTGCACCCTTTATTTCTTTGCCGTATTCTTCGGAAACATTTACACCAACAGAAAGTTCGCCTTGCTTAACCACTAGAAATTGCTGTCTAAATGACCAGGGACGCCCATCAGTTTCGCCTGATTTTGTTTTGGCTTCGCCAATAAAGCCGACCTCGCAGTTGTCTATTGATATTGTGTCTTCTTCAATCTCAAAAGAACCATTTTTAATAACATCATATAACTCTTTTAAACTCTTAACCTTCATTGGTTTTTGCCTCCGTTTTTTTAACTATCTTTGCCTCAGTTAAATCCTCTTTTAAGCGTATTCTTCCCCTGGAAAGAATTTCCGAAACATAAAAATATCTTCCGTCTATTTCAATAGTTTGCCCCAACCTAATCATTATTTTACCCCCGGCGTTTGCGGTTTACTTTTTGCTTCCGCCTCAGCCTTTTCTTTAGCTAATTTTATTTCAGCGTATCTTGTTTCGGTCTTTGTTTTTAACTCAGCGACTTCTTCTAAAGTCAGCGTATCCGTATAGCGGTTAATAAGTTTAGCAATTTCTTCTTCCTTTTTCTTGGCTTCTGCGGTTTGCTGTCTTTCACTATTACACTGGGTAAGCAAGTTAAACATCACCACAATAGCCCAAATGTCATTACTGAATACTGATGTGTCTATCCCACGTTCCTCGCACCATTTCTCAAATTCGCCAAACAAACCTGCCCTAAGTTCCTTTAATCCTACGCCGCGGCCATCTTTCTTTCCAAAAATGTTCATCTTACTTTCCTCCTTTTATTTGTTTGTGTCGTTATCCCAATCTCTTCGTTCAACGGGAATTGGCCTTTCAATTATTATATCAATAAGACCATAATTCCGTGCTTCTAGGGCGGTCATCCACATATCTTCTTTTATTGACTGTCTTATTTCTAATGACGAGTGCCCTGTATTTTTTGCAATCTCTTCGCATAATTGTTTCTCTATTTTGCTGATTATTTCTATCATTTTATACCATTTGTCTACATTTTGTCCCTCAAGATAAGTCATTCCCATTTGATGAAGAAGTAGAATGGAATGAGGATAAGCGTAACGTTTGCCAGGAGTTCCTGCCGAGGCCACAACTGCGGCCATTGAGCAAGCCTCAGTCAATACCACAGTCTTTATGTCATTATTACATACTCTCATAGTGTCAATAATTAAAAACCCTTCCGCCACACCCCCTCCGCCGGAATCTATTAATAAAGTAATGTCCCCCGGAGTTTTATCAGCAGCCGTCAATTCCCCAATAACCCGAAGAGCAGTTCGTTGGTCTATTGCACCAATAATGTAAACTTCTTTTGAAACACCACTGTCCGCTTTTATGGGGATATAGAAAAGTGCTAATGAGACAAGAGCGATTACAATAAAAACGGGTAAGTATCTATTAAGTAACTCTTTAATTACTTTCATTCGCCTAACCTTCCTTTCAACACATTTAATTTCACCGGGCGTCTTTTCTCCCCTTCTACCTTAATTATATCAGTTTCCCCAGAGTTTGTCAAGTGTTATTTTTACACTATTTTATAATTTTTCTTTTCATACTGATATTTAGCAAAGTCTCCAAAAGTATAAACTATACCCAGTACAGATTTTATTCGTATGAACCACAGCCATCTGTCGTATACTTCGTCTAATGTTATTAATTTTATGGCTTTGCCACGCGTGCTTACTTTTGCTTTTTTAAGTTCTTCTTCTGGTGTATCGTATACATTTGGAAAAGTGCATCTCGGTCTTCCCATTTATTTTAACTCCTTTTCTAAACTTGCTTTTACTTCATCGTAGAATAGTTTAATCTTCTTCTGGCTAAGACTCCTGAGCTCATTCATAACTTTTTCGCCCTTTAACTTTGTAACGAAGTCAGTAAACTCAACTGGGTTCTGATGCGCCCAAAATCTATGACAACCGGCGCATAAACAGACACCGTTATTCAAGTTGTATCGGGTAGACTTGAGCCTGCGTGAAAAGATATGGGCTCCCTGTAGTGCATTTCTTCTTCCACACTTTTCGCATCTTCCGCGTTTGCGTATAATTAGTGACCATATCTTATCAAGTTTGTTTATTTCTGATTTTATCATTCCACTACCTCAATTATAACAAATACTTCTTTGCCTTCTAAATTTTTTAGTACACCATTCATATCGTCTAAGTTGTGACCTTCTGAGTCGGTGACAACATAACTCCAGGCATCTGCACAAACGGTTCCTTTAAAGGTTAGTCGGCTCATTTTTAATCTCCTCGATTACTTTTTCAGCAGCAGTCTTGCGCTTTCTTCCGGGTTTTTTGTGCGCCTGTAAATATCGTAAAAAGTTCCTTTGTAAAAGGATTAATATTCCAAGCAGCACCAGCAGTCTAATCTCAATTGAGGTGTCTAGCAGCATTTTCTCAAATAAACTCCAGCATATTACCCAGACCAAAACTCGAAGCCCCTCGTCCAAAGAAGAACGCCCCCATTTTAAAATTAATGTTAACAGTATTCTAATATTTACCAACCTCATCTAATTACCCCAATTTTTACGCATTGTTTTGTGTTAAAAATGAAAGTAGACCCAGCCTCTCTATCATAAGCACCCCATATTGAGTCTCCCTGTGTATTTTTATGCACGAACTCGCTGATAATTAGATGCTTAAATTCATACTTACGCGGCTTTGCTTCCCATCTTACCAAAACACGGTCGCTAATAGCCCAGAGTTGGATAGGGGTTTTTGGTTCATAAGGCCAGGGTCTCGGTGTAGAATCTTCTTTTAGCAACCTTACTAATTTATTAATGGCTCTTCTTTTATTTCTCATTTGTTTTCTCCTTTGCCTTTTGTATCGTTTTTTATAGTCACCTTGAACATTGAACCTGAATGAGTGTGAAATACCACTATTCCCTCTGGGTTCATAAAATTAGGAACTGCCCAACTGCCATCAAATGCTAAATATTGCAATGCCCTTCTGATTTCTACCGTGTCAAATAAACCTCGGTATAGAATTGGAACGACGTGGCAACATTTTGGTCTCACTGCGTCGTCTGTCCATTTGGCTGTATTGAATAAGTAAAACCGTTTTTCTTTTAGTCCATAATTACGTTGTATTCCTTGACCCATCCATTCCCCATTATGGTAGCCGACCCCAAGTGTCATCAATTCGTCTTTATTAGTTCTAACCCACTGGGCGAAACCGTGATGGTCATTACAAATTTTGTCGTCAGTGGAACTCCATAGCCATCTGTTTCTGCTTCCGGCGTGAATGTGCCCGTCTTCTGTAATACAAAGAACGACTGATGTCCCGTCCAATTTTTCGCTCACGATTACTTCGCGGTTCAGTCTAGCTATTTTAGGCCACCCTTTAAACTCCGCAATCATTTAAACAACCTCCAAAACTCTTTTTTATTCAATAAAGGTTGATTTACTATTCCATATTCTAAAGCAAATTTAGCACTAAAAAATGTTTGGTGTTTATTAAACTGGTCTATTTTGGTTAAAGATAATTTAGAGTTGTCCGCGATTATTTTATCCAAAATAACATTTTGCTCTTTCATATATTTAACATTGTCCTCTAAATCGGCAGTAGTTGAGTCTATCACTGAAAGTGTAGATGGATGGATTAAAAAGTAAGTGTGCTCTAAAGAGTATCTTTTAGCCCCGGCGCAAAAAATTGGAACCCCCATACTCATAACTTGACCTACCGCTACAGTGTAAATAGGTGCTTGGCTAACTTTTAAAGTATCATAAATACCTAATCCGCAGTCAATGTCTCCCCCGGGAGTAGTAATTGAAATTATTATTGGGACTGTTTTACTTTTATCATTTAATTCTATAATTGCTATATTAAGGTCACTTACTAACTCTGCGTTTATTTCACCGCTAATTGCCAGCACTCTTTTTTTCAATAAACCCATCTGTCTTTCTTTTTTCATTTTACGCCTCGTCTTTAAATTCTGTGGGCTTTATTTCTTTCAACTTTCTCAACAAGTATAGAATTGTATCCAAATCTTTGTAAGAAAAATCCCAACACAGTCCCGTATCGGGTGTTTTTTTATCTATAATATACCAAAGACAACAACCAATACCGTCTCCATATTTTATTTTTTCAACTGCGTATCTTCCTTTAACCAGAAACTTTCTTCTCATATTTGTCATTCTCCTTCTTCCAATTCAAAACAGTCTGGCAGGCCAAGAATACTGGAAGTAGTGCTTTGGCTTGTTCAATTGGCATCACCGGGCTTGGTTCAAACTCCCCATCTACCTTACCGAATCTTATAATCTGAATACCTTTTAGTTTTTCTAGTTCCGGGTTTGATTGAACCGGATAGGTTTCTCTTAACCCCTGGTAGTATCCCCCGGCCACTTGCAGCCAGTATTCCGCATAAATAGCCTTAGAGGATTTCCAGTCCAGTAATCTTAATTCGTCTTCGGCATAAGCAATACTATCTAATCTACCACCGAATTTATACTTCTTAGAAGCCACGGCTAATTCTGAAGCCACTGGTTTATAGTTTACTTTTTTTCTCCAATCACAATAAGCACTGAACCCTAATTTAGCCGGTTCCGACATTGTAGAAAAATCAGGTTTACCACCAGTGTCCATTAACAAAATAGCATCGTGAATTTCAGTTCCAATATCGGCCTCACCTTTAGCGACTTCTTTATAATGACTTTGCGCGTTAGCAAATAAAGCAAGAAAGTTTTTAACATCGGACTTATCCTGAACCTCATTAAAATGTAACTGAATATACTTTAAACACTGCCCAACAGCCCACCATTGTAATTGGGGGGACTTGTCTATAACCCCGGTAATTGTGGTTACTGAAGACATAACCTCACCATCAACATAGTATCTGTGTCGCTTGTCAGATATGACATTGTATGCAGGAATTAGATTCATCTTATCTCCTTTTTGGATTTCTTTTTCTTATTCGAGTGTTTTTTATTTTTGGCGGATACTTGGCGATTTTAATTTCTGGTGTCGTTCTATCAACCACCGGGAAATCTTCAGCCAAAGAAAGGTCTAAGGATAAATTGCGTTCGTAAAAGAAACAATAATCTATAGAATCAAAGCACACTTCTATTCTGTCATCAAGTTGTTGCGTAATCACACCTATCCTACCTATAAGGGCTTTCTTGCGCTCATATACTTCTCTGTCTACCCCTATGACTACTACTTTGGCTCCTAAAGTGATTTCTGGCTCCATAATACCTCCAAAATAGCCGATTTTGTCAATATTTCGGGGGGTAGGGAGGGCTTTCGTCGGTCGGATAGCCCATTCCTAACCCCCATCCCCTATTATGCCCTTAGAAACGATTTATGACGCTTCTGTGGCTTCCTTTTCCGGCGTCTTGCCCTTTTTAGCCCTAGACACATCGCCGTCCTTGTCTACAAAGTAAAGCCAACCCTTTTCTCTTTTAATTCCCAATACTTTCACCTTTTCCGCCATATACTCACCCCCAATTTACTTTTTACCCAATTCTTTGACCAATTTTATCAATAAATCCGTCAAACCATCTATCTTTTCTATAAGAAGGTTATACTCTTCTACATTTAGACTTCCGCCCACATTTACCATATTGAATATCGGAATATAACACTGCTCGCAATAGTGTCGGTCAAGCATATTATAAACGATTCCGCGAATTTCCCAGCCGCAGTGCTGACAAAAATGACCACCCTTGTCGCCAACCTTCCAATGCGTCCCGTTGTTAATGTCTTCCTGAAGTCTGATACTGTGCCGTCTATCCATAGGTCACACTCCTTTTGAAAGTTCCGACATACACCGAGGACAATACAACTTTATATCTTCACCCTCAATCAAAGGCGTTACCATTTCACTACATACTGGACACCAACAACTATCCCAATTTCTTGGGTCTACTGTAAAGTCAGCCATTGATTCTCCTCTAACTTAATTATATCAGTTCACGTGTTTTTTGTCAAGGTTTATTTTCGGGGTTGGGGGGTCGGCGGGAGTCGAACCCGACTTTTTGGGTCACAACCAAATATGCTCACCATCTTTACATCACCGACCCAATATTATTTACTATTCCAACTATTTAATTCGTCCCAGCATCTCTGACACGCATATAGCTTTCCTCCCATAGCGTGTGCGTCTACTTTTTTAACTTCTTTTCCACACCCACAACATTTGACCATCTCTTTATTTAAATCTTCTTGAATATTTTTTACCTTATAGCCTTCTTCGCGAAGATTTTTGGTAAGTGCTACGGCATCCATATTGGATGTTCCCAGTATCTGTGCCGTTCCATCCTTAACCATTTGCTCCGGGAGTTTTTGTAAATCCTCATTAGACATTGCTTCGTATTTTTTAATGGCGTCAACTAAATCACCAACAGTAGTAATTGTGAACAAAAATTTAGGCTTATTTTCTTCTGGCATAGACACCTCACTGAACCAAGTCACATTTTGTGCACTGTTTAATAAATTTCTTTGGGTGTTTTATATTTCCGTTTTTTTCTACCAAATCAATAAATAAAACTGTCTTCAACGGCGCATTACAAATTTTACAAATCGGAACCATCTTTACAGGAATACCATAACCTGATTTAGGGTTTTTCATAATCTCCCACTCCTTAATTCATCAATATACATATCATAATAAATATGCCAATATCTTGTCACCGAGGGTATCCAGAAAGCATTGAGTCTCTTTGGGTCATTCTTACAGGGAACTGGTGCGTAGCGGTTTCCCATAAACCATATAAACACACCAATCGTGTCTTTTGTGAGCCTCTTGTGGTATTTGTTATAGAACCTTATTCTATTCTGAATTATTGAAAATGCACACCATCTTGCTTGAGAGTTGTATGTCAACGGTCTTACTGGGTGGAGAACGCCAAATTCTCGTCCTTTTCTGCCGTTCTCGTGCTTTCTGATACTCCATAAAAGCACTATTTCCTCGTTTGATAGACTAAGTTGCCTGCCTATCTTCACTATTCTCTGTATTTCCCATTGAGGTAGATAATCCGAAGCCCCAGCCGCACTAAATAAAAAAAGGCCAATAAATAACACTGAGAGTGCTAAAATTAGCCTGTTTCTGTTTTTATACATTAATGTCCCTTTCTGGAAATGGGTTATTGGGATAAATAAATCGACCCCACAACCATATTCATCAGGATAGTTATTACAACCATTACAATAAAAACCCAAATAAAATACTTAATCAACTCTTTTATAAACCCTTTAGTCTCTTGGTGCATTGTTCACCTTCCTAAGATAATTATAGCATTTAACTAAAAGTTTGTCAAGAAGTATTTTATCTAGTCTTACACAATACACGAGCCAGACAAAAGGTAGGTATAATCAGCAGCACCCGTCCAAGCTGGCATATATAATCTTTTGGAGGTGTATATCAATCCTGTGCCTAGATAGCTCGCAGTGTTACTACAAACTACATTGAGTGCCGAATGGTCGGAGGGGGTGAGCGGGAAACCGTCTATATAAGATGTTACTGCTACTGCGGTTAATACTGCTCCCCCAGAGCATACAATTTTTACCTGCAAAAACACTTGTCTGCCTATTTTTATGTATGTTCCTGTTAATGTAACTGTTCCACCACCTGATTCAGTAAACCCGGATTTAGTGGGAGTCCAAGTTCCTTCTTCATAATCATCAAGGCAATTTACATCCGCGCTTGGAACTTGTGCAGCAGGAAATTGTATGCCGTCCACAGTTGGAACCCCACTTACATAAACCCCGTCAGAACTTTTAGCCAATCCCCCACTTGCTTTTAATTTTAAATCTAACTTATTAGAAGTAAATTGTAGTCCTGGATTTGTAGCCAGGTCAACTGCTATAGAACTTCCTGTAATTACAATCCCATCGCCGTTAAGATACTTGTTTATCCTAATTACTCTATTGTCAGTTATAGTTCCCGTAACGCCTGCAGCACAAACTACCGTAGCCATTGGAATACTATCGGTCGGGTATCCTGTCGTGTTGGCCGCGACCGCACCTGCATTATTTACAAACACATAGTTAGTGGCGGTATTCGTAAGCAGTAACGTCCCGGCGGCAACCGCATAAAAAGTATTCCCTATTTTAACATTACCTGCACTAAAATAAATATATAGACCGTATGCCTTAATAACTTTCAATGCATTTACATAGTCTATTACGCTTCTCATATCGTAAACAGTGTAAACTAGTCTATAATCAATATCGTCGGCGTGAACTATTGTATCAGCGGCCAGTAAATAAACATTTGCCAATCTCAATTGGTCTGAAGTTGTTGCTGGCGGTGTGTGCGGATTACCCGTGTCACCTAATACTTCAACAATAGTTCCTGAATTATCCACTACAACTGCATTTGTGCGTGCACCAGCACCCGGCACAGTTAAATTCAATGACTGTGCGTCTAATACATAAAATTCTCCATTGACATAAGCAATGCACGCGGTAATGTCTACCGTTACTCCTGAAACGTGGGGAGTCACTGCTCCGCCACTCACCACAATGTCATTAATCATATACCCCATATAAGTATAGAAATTATCGAATGTGGTTTCTGCGGCCTCTATTGCGGATTTGGCGTTGCTGAAATTGTAATTCCAGTCAATTGATTTTATCTTCTGCCCCGACCTCGCTGCTCTAAAATTCATTTTTATTCACTCTCCTTTATAATATTTTCTGATTTTCTTTTGTTGTTTATGACATCTGAAACAACTTTTAATCTACCAACCAGTGCGTCTCTTTCAGTCTTTAATTTATTTATTGCTACCACGAGTTTAGCGATTTTTACATCCAAATCTCTTAGTTCGTCATTCATACTCATAACCACTCCTCCTTTATTCAAATACACTATTATCAAAATCACTGGAATCAAATACTCCAGTTTCTGCTCTTTTACCACTATCCTCACTGTCGGCTCCGCAATAAGAAATGGCGACTATGTATGGTTGTGTTTTTCCGCGTCCCATAAAGTTTATTATACAGCCATCACCCTCAAATAAATCTTCCTTGACTGCTGATTTTACGCTATGCAAAACCACTTCTTTGCTAAGACCGACTAATTTTATTTCATAAGTTTTTTGTCCTGTTTTATTGACACCGACAACCAATCCATTAAAAACCTTTTCCCTGGATTGAGCATCTCTTTTAACTCTTCTGTCTGATGTAGACCTATACCTCGCCATATTATTCCCCCTAAGTAAGTTTTAGTGCTGTTAATTTTGTAGTAAGTTTATTTCCCGCGTCGGTCACAGTCAATTCGTGTGTGACCTTTCTAATTCTGTAACAGTCATTAGTGTTGCTGTCTGTATGAATGACTGTAATAAAATCTCCTGGTTCAATTAATAACCCCGATATAGTTTCAAACTCTACGGTATTCTTTTCTAACTTACTTTCTTCGAGTGTAGCCAGTGCCAAATATCCCGCCTCTGCTTCGGTCGCTATAAGAGGATTGCTAATCTCTTCTTGTTTGAGCCCATAAAGACGCTTAGATGAGACGTCCGTTTCAACTTTATATATAGCGGTCGGAACTGCGTCCCCCACCGGTTTAGCATAAACGTTTAATTTAACCCAACCCGTGTGCCACCAATTCGTATTATAGACCCAGATTTCTACATTATCCGAACTAACCGATTCCATAATCCAGGTAGCGTCGGACGAAGAGTCCTCTGTAACCCTAATTGACGAGGGGTCTACTTTTATTGCCCCATTGTCATTAGAGAAGTATAATCTATATTCGTCTACATCGCCGTGATTACCCACAGTCAACTCGTGTGCGGTATAGAGTTGTTTTTCTGGATATACAACCTCTCTAACCTCTTCTTCCGCACCCGTAACCTTAACCCTGCTTACTAATTCAATGTCCCGTAAAGGTTTGGATAATTGAATGATGTCTTGATATTCTGTAAATGTCCATACCATTTTTCTCTGAACTGTTATGCTTCTATAATTTATAGTTAAGTCATCAACAACAGGGGTAACGTCAGTATCATTAGTATATAAATATAATTCTACTTCTAGCCAACGATTACTTGGAATATCTAAATCGTCATTAGCTGCCTCGTTCCAATTAGACCAACCGGCAGTAGACAATTCAGATTGAGATGAGGCTGTTTTGACCCTAAGTCTAACACCAGTGCCCGTTGGAATTGATTTTGAGATTAAATAATTTTCCCAATGAACCTCTTCTCCCGCATCTTTCTGGAGTCTAATATACCCGTTAGTATTATACGTAGGGATTATGCCATCATTATAAGTTAAATAGTCTAAATAATATTCGCAGGAATCCGCTCCCCCCGCTGTAGCGTGGTCTCCCCACTCTATTGAATCTGATGGGGAAGGGGTATATAAGGAAGTCAATGTTACCGATATTACCGGTATCGTCATATCATTCACATAAACATCACATTGGTTATTTTTGGAAACTAGCCTATAAATGTGGTAATCGTGGGTTGTATCCATAACATACTGTCCGTATAGCGTGTTTCCACCTTCCAAATCCTGAAGATTAGACCACAGTTGTATTCTGTCTTCTCCAAATACTAATACGCACGAACGCGTGTCTGAGACGCTCGAAATAAATATCTGGCGCAACCAACCGGAGGTTCCTGCTGAATGAACTACTTTTAACTTAGCCTCAATTGTCCACCCCACGCTGTTTACAAAAGCGGCGTGCCTGTAGTAGCACATATAGTCTGTTCCTACCTTCGCCCAGTGATAAACTCCTCCCAAAGCAGTTGGGACTATCACACTATTAGTATATTTTGTCCAGCCGTCGTTTTCTGGTAATACATTAGCTCCGTAGTTACTATAATTAGTCCCGGTTAGTGACAGCACAACTGAACCAGCATTTATAAAAACATTTTGTAAGAAAGAATAAGTCATCCAATCATCGTCGGTAGTCCAAAGTTTAGAGTAATAGACGTAATCTTCAAATATGGGCTTCAGTATCAATTTACCACAGTTGTTGAAATATAATTTATACAATTTATTATTACTGTCCCAGCATACTTGGCGTAATTTTTCAAAGCAATCAATGGCATTTTCTTCTATAAAAGAAACCTTAGGTAATTTTGCTCTAATTGGTTCAGAAAACTCTGAGTTAGTTATTTTCGCCTCAGTGCAAAGTTTATCAAACAATTCCTCTTTGGTGGGTCTAACTTGGACTGTTTGAGTATTGTCATTAGAATAAACCACTCGTAAGTCAAAGCTAAAATCAAAATCTGAGGCATTATCAGTCAGTATATAGATATTGGTCTTTACAACTTTGTTGTGAATTGACGCCTTTTCAATATACTCAGGATAAACTACTTCGCAATTAAGGTATTCTGGGGTATGCACCGGTAAATTGTGTGTTACATTCGCAACGGTCAAGTCATAGTCGTCGTCTATTTCTTTGGAAGGAATGTTGATAAGAACGTCCCAGATATAATAAGCAATTCCATCATTCCAAGTGCAGTTATCGCCGTTAGTTACCCCGGTCTCTATTAAGGTTACGTTGGAATCATCGTAATTAGCATTAAATGTTCCAAAAGTTTTAGTAGACGAGTCAGTCCGCGAAGTTCCCACTAGGTCAAATGTTAGACGCGGGGCGTTATAATTAACAGTAATCATCTTAACTTTAACAAAGTATCCGGGACTTAATTTATCAACAATACCTTCGTGTTCCCAACTCCACTCATAATCTCCTGCGGCATAAGCCGGAGAAATATTTTCAAGTTTTATTTCATAATTAGTTATCGTATCGTATTGTGGAACGATAAAGGTTACTGGGATAGCTAATTGATAAATAGTTGTCCCACCAGTAATTACTGAGATGGTTCTTGTGGCGTCGGTGGCTGTATTGCCTTCTATGTGTTTAATCAGTATATCAGAATTTTTACTCGCTACTTTTTTATCTTCGCCGACAGTTAAAGTAACGGGGACATCTAACAGTTTTTTCCAATAATCTTTTCCAGTAATTTTAGTTACTTTCGCCCCATCTGGAGTGTAATCACAGTTTACTTCGTCAATCAAGCCAGTCATTAGTAATTGAATGTTATCCATAAACCCCAAGCTCAACCTTACTTCCTTATTTTCTTCTAAATACCCATAGACAGATGAGTCAGGATTGTCGGGGCTAAAATTATCGTCAGAATTATCTAGTTCTATATTGAAGGTTCCGGCTTGTGATTCGTCGGTTAATTCAATAGTCATTCCCTTTATTTTATCCCTGACCTTCAAATGAGAAGACCAGGAACTATCTAAATCAATCTTTTCTAATACTTGATACCTAACGTCATATTTATCTGTTACTGAATTATAAGTAGAAAATATAGACACCTTCTCAGTGTCAGTCCAGTCGTCTACGTCAAATCCTAAATTGACCTTTCTATTAACAAAAGAAACTTCCCTAGTATCACCCACATTTAAAGAGCTGTCTCGCTCAATCAAAATGCCTTGAATTTTCCCTGGCTCCCTGTAATAATTTCTATTGTTTTGATAATAAACTAAGATTTGTCCGTCGTTGGTTTGCAGTATCCTGGGATAAGAATGCTGTAACGGAACCTTAGTTTTTATACTGTCAATTGCCTGACAAGGTGCGGTCTCGTTTTCTTCCCACGTAGAAGCGGCCTCGTCGTATTTAAATATTTTCCAAGTTGTTTGTTTAGTTATATAATATTTTTCGCCTTTCCAATCATATACAGTCCTGATAAAGTTATTTAAAGTAGACCCGACTAAACTTTCTGACACTGAATAGTCAATTAAATTATAAACGCGCGAATCAATAACTGCCCCAGAGGAATCTCCCCCCACCATTAACAGATAAGGAACCCCGTTTAAAAATCGCATCTTGCAAGTTACAAAATAATTACTAACCCCGCCATATTTGTAGCCGGTGGAACTATAGTCGTTATATATAATATCAAAAGGAAAAGCACTCGTAGAATTATTGAACTTCCCAATTACAAAACTCCAATATTCTCCCCAAACTGCCTGTTTTAATAATAGAACTGCATATTGCTCTCCCTCATAGTAATAGGATTCCATAATTTGATAACCCGCATTGGCGACACCAATTAATCCTTCCCAACCAACATAGTCAATAAACTTATAATACTTTCCATCATTAGCACCAACTTTTCCCCCACCACAATAAATAGGAAGCCCACCAAAACACAACCCTATCTCGCCAAAAGTATAGGACTCGTTAGCACAATCAATTACGTCGGTGTTTAGTTTAGTTAGGGCTGTTCCGTCATACTTTTGCACATATGCTGCACCAAGAATCCATATATAATCATCTGCTATAATTATATCATTGGCTTTTTCTGCGGGGGTGTCGGCACTAAAATCGTGCTCTGTGGAAAAATCAGCCCCATCGAATTTGTATAAATTATTAAAGTCTGACGCAACTATCCCGTCTAATCTGCTCTTAAAAGAATCAACCATATAAACTTTGCCGTGATACATTTCTCCTTTATATGGTGACGCAGAATTAACCACTGTCTCCCAACTATTTTCATCGTCTAAGGCGACTAACTTATCTAATCCACACAACCATAAATCTTCCTTAGTCTCTTCTGTAGAGGATATTTTTGTGGCGGAACCCCAAGTGACACCATAATCTATGGACTTTTTACAATATAAATGAACAAATGTTGGCTTTAAAGTATAAGTAATGTATAGTTCATATACCAACCACACTACATTTTTGTCATCCTCATAAACACAGATATTTTTAATTTTAGAAGTAGAACTTAAAACTGAGTTTTCTGCGGCGTAGTTATCCGCGCTACTTTTAAACTTTATGTAGTAAACTCCGCCTGAAACATACGAATAGTAAATATAGTCATACCCATCAGCCCCTTTAAATGCCCAACACCTCATATCACCTGAAGTGTGAGTTACTATACTTACCGGGGTTTGCCAACCTGAATTATAATAAGTTCTATAAACATTTGAATCTAATGCGTAAACTAACTCCATTTGGTTAGAGTTGTTTTCATATAAACATAAATTGTTGGCGAACTCTTCTGTATCAGTTACTAAAGTAGTCTCAGTTCCCCAAGAACCAGAAGTATATTTTTTATACTTTATGGCGTAAGTAGGAACTGTCAATATGTTAATAGTAAGTGCCCCTAATGTTGGGGTAGTTGCCGTGTTAGTTGTTTCTAAATATACTTGAACTTTGATGTAACGACTATTTGCAACCCCGGTTAAATTACCTGTCGAAGTATCAAACCAACCGCTCCAAGCAGAATAAGAAACATTGTCATTGGAAGTCGCGCATTTTATTTTTATATTAGTGTTTGCCGGTTCCAATAAATCCACAGAGAAATCATAAGTAGACCAGTCTGCAATAGCCCCCGCATCATAAATAAATTCAATGTAACCGTTTGAAAAATAGGGATTACTGGACGGTAAATAATATTCCTTAAAATATGCGTCTGAGTTTGAGTCATAGGGAATATGAAAACTACCGTTTCCGTAATACCCAAAATGTGCGCCCATACTGGTTTTTTTAAATATTATCGTGTGATTAGATGACGACTCAGCATAATCACCGTTATACTTTATCCAATATTTTATTCCCGATGTCAGGGAAGTCGGGGAAAGAGTAAAAGTGACTTCCGCCCCATTGACGGTATCAGTGGATAGTCCAGACACGTCAACATTTGCTGATTGAACTACTATGGTTCCGCTTGGTTTATTAGAATTGTCTGTCTCTATTGTAATCCATATATTTCCTGTGGGAACTCCTATTTTGGCTAATCTTAAAATAACTTTAGAAATATTAGCAGTGACGGATGGTGTAAAGGAATTAGCGTTCCATTCTATTGCAGTGCTATAGCGCATTTGTAAATATCCGCTAGCGTCCCAAGATGTTTGCGATTGGTCTAGTGTGTCACTAGGGGCAGTTTGGTCTAAGACAACCTTGTTACTCCCAAATACAGTCTGATATTTAGTTCCTGTATTAAAGTCGGCATCGGTAGTCCAAGTTTTAGAAGTTGCTGCTACATCAGTAACGGCCTTTAACCAAGCAGCCCAGACATTGTCTGAATGGTCTCTAAAAATAGTCGGCATAGAACCATCGGTTTGAAGCAACTGGACACTCTTATCTCCTACAGATTCACTACTACTTTGGACTCGTATATAATCAATATAAATATTTTTTTCGCTTCTATCGTCAAAATCAAATCTTATCTGGTGTATGCTGTTGTAGAGCCAATTGTTGTCGGCGGATAAGTCAATATCATACTCATAAAATTCGCCGTCTTCCTGACCAGTTGTATCCACGCTAACTGATATACTGGTATTAAATTCTTCGTCGGCATCTAAAACCCAATTGATGCTAAAAGTATGGTTTGTATATGTTCCTGGTTCAAATTTTAGTCTGATTAAAATATGATTGTATGTAGTGCCGTCTATTTCTAATTGTTCTGGTGATAAAATATATGCGTCGGCGTTGGAATTAAAATAAATGTTCAAATAACCGTCTTTAGAAATAAAATCTGCTGTGGTATTAGGACTGTATGTCCATCCTTCTTCGTTATCCTGCATACCAAATAACCATTGATGGCTGGCTTTAGCTGTCATAACTCCAAAGTCAATTTCCCCGCCCGGTCTTGGCTGATATTTATTCTTTAATATTCCTTCTATTATTGTATTATCTAACACAAAAATCCTCTCCTATTATGACGTGCTGACGATATTGGTTGAGGTTCCATACAACTTTTTAAGCACAATGAATTTCATTGTCCAAGAATAAGTATCCAACGGAGATATGCGCGGGTCGAATTGTGCATCAACCCACGTGCATAAAAATTGTTCTAAATTATGGTCGGTTAAGATTAGGTCTTTACGTTCTTTCCTAAAATAAAAGTAGACTTTGGCCACCGCACCCGCAGTTAATGTTATCTTAGTGGGCGTAGTTATGTCCCAAGTTAAATCCTTATCATCAATTCTCTTTAATGATGTGTCGTCAGTAGTATCAGCCCCCACCCAAACCTGGGGTTTTTCTAATGCTGAATATGATAAAGTATATTCGTGAGAGGTGGGTGTCGCAGCCTGTCTTTCTCTTATATAAGAAGTATATCGTTTATACAGGGTCTCAAAGTCTGCTTTCTCCATATAAACATTCCCTAACTCTATTATAGAACCTTCCAAAGTTACCCCAGAATCTTGGACGCTGTTTCCCTTCAATAATGGAATACTAACGACCCCGGCTGACTTATTAAAACATTTGTAATCCATAGGATTGACTGTAAATGTCATATCTGTTTCATATATTCCATCATTATTATCATCAAAACTTAGTCTAAAGTAATTCATTAGAACCTCTCCTCCTGAATACGCGAGTTTTTATTTGCCCTATCTGCTGTGACCCTCACTAAATTATCGGTTCCTTTTACATTGACGTCTAGTGTGGTATGAATAACTGTTTTAGGTATAAGGGTTGACCCGCTAAACCAACCGATAGGAACCACTCTTTTAGCGTATAAATTTACTTCGTCTACGGATATGTCAGCAGAGTTTACATCGAAATGCCCACGCCCTTTACCGAATAAATCTGATAGTCCAGTCATCTGCATTATACCCATAGTGAGCATTAAAGGGGCTATTAACGAGCCTAAAGAACCCAATATCCCTGCCCCCGCGCCCTTCTTACCTGCCCCCAATCCCTGAATTACTGTCTTATCAGTAACGTCACTAACTGCGGTTATCGGGGACAACCCAATGTTTTGTAAGGATTTAGTTATCATCCCAGATATACCAGCACTCTTCACCAACCCTTCTATTAATTCTTTTCTGATTAGTAATCCAACATCTTTTAATAAATCAGCCCAAGTTCCTGTTTTATCGATTATGTTTTCAATACCATTAATTATTTTATCATCTATAGAGTTTCCTATATCTTCCCAATATTTTGCTATTACTGACAACTCTTCTGATGATTTTGTCGGAACAGTCTTTTCAGCTATAACCCCGATGTCAAAAAGAAGCCGATACAACGCCTCCACTACCTGTTTCTGCTTTTCATACTCTAAAGTAGTTCGCTCATTCTCTGCATTAAGCAATTCGTATGCTACTTTTAAATCATCAACACCAGTCTTTATCGGGAGTTTAGCGCCAAAAAAGTTAAAAATTTTGGAAAGAACTTTCTCATTGTTTTTTATATACTCTTCTCGTTTATCCTCAGGCAAAGCCAATGACTCTTGATATTTTTTATAAGCCTCAGCAGCCTTATTATAACTACTAGTGGCCGCATCACCTAAATGCTCTAATTCATTTTCAGCATTTTTTATCTGCGCGGTAACTTCCGCTGTTTTTAAAATATTTTTCAGCTTATCCAAAGAATCTATAGTTTTTTGTAAATCGGCCTCATTAATAACAAACATAGATTTAGCAAAAATACTGGGGTATCTATCTTGAAGTTCTTTAATAGCTTTTTTAAACCTCTCTATTTGTCTGGTTTGCTTTTCTGTTGGCTCGTTGGCTCCTATAGCGTCCAGATAATCTTTATACTGTTTAACTAGTTGTTCCATAATTATTACTATATCGGATTGAACGCTTTTACTGTTTTCAAATGATTTATTCAAGCCGTCTATTGCCTGCTTTAGTTTATCAGTTTGACTTTTTGCTATTCCTATTTCTGTTATTATAGTAATCAGTATACTTAAAACAGCTAAGATAGGATGCCCGCTTAAAAGAGTAGCCGCGCCAGCAATACTTCCGCCCAGACCAACTATAAACACAGAAGCGTCCTTTAATCCAATAAATTTATCAGTAAGCTGCCCTATAATTTTAATCAGTTTGTTGGCCGCAACACTAGTTTCTGTAAGTCCCTTAACAAATCCACCTAAAATTTCATACGCACCTAAATCCGAAATTGTTTTACCCAATAACTGCAATTCGGCCATTAAAACCCCTACGCCTTTCTTCTGCGTATTCATTAATATATTATTGGCTCTAAGTGCCCAACCTTGAGAGGTTAAGGAGGCTATTGAAGCCTCAATAGCTTTGTCATAGTGGTTCATCATCACGACAAAATTATTTCCCTGTCTAACCCCTACGGCCTTTAACATAATATCGGTTTTTTGTTTATTATTAAAAGAGTCCCATTTAACGGATAATTCGGATAAAATAGACCCCATACTTTTATAAGAAGTCCTGGTTTTATCTGTGTAAACGTTTACTCCGGCTATATCTTTTAATGTTTTAATTGCTTTGTCTGTAAATAACTTGGGTAGAATAGTTTTTAGAGACGTCCCTATTTGTTCGCCGGTCATACGAGTAGACTCACCCATTGCCGCGATTAGACCATTCAACTCGTCTATTGTTAAACCGACTAAAGCCGCCGAAGCAGCCGAACGTTTAGTTGCATCAGCTATTGTATTCATTTCTATAGCAGTTTTGTCGGCCACTTTTACCCATTTATCTAAAAGAGAAATTGATTTATCAGATTCTATATTAAAAGCCAATAAACCGGCGGTCATATCTTCAACTATTTCAGTATTAGATAAACCAGTTACATTTACCCCAATTAAAGCAGTCTCGGCCAGTGCCAGAGATTCCTTGATACTTTTTCCCTGCTGAACCCAAATCTTGATTCCTTTAACAACCTCTGTAGCTATTGTTCCATAAGCCGAGGCCAATTCAAAAACTTTATTGCGTAAATTATCATAAGTTTCTTGAGATTCGTTGGTCAATATTTTAATGCGAGCTATTTCATATTCCACTTCTCGCATAGCATCTACTTGCTGTTTTAGAGCTTTAATTGTTCCGTATACAATACCTGTGACTATTCCCCAAGTAACAACTTTACCCATAGCCGAACTTAACGTTTGTGCTCCAGCAGCGGCTTTCTTGGATTTATCACCAAAAGTTTCTAAACCAACATTGGCTGGAACGATGTTTCTACCTAATGTCTTGGCCTTAATACCTAATTGGTCATAGACAACGGATGTCTGGTCTATGGCTATAAACCTGGTTATAAAATCTGTCATTCTTTCTCGTAATGCCACTAAAATCACCCACCAATTTTTTCTGAAATATTTATATCAGAAAGTTCTTGCATATTTTTAAAATTGTGCCTACTGTTCAAATCTCTGCCTTTATCATCTTTAATTCTTTCTTCTTTTTTTTCGTCTTCTTTATCAGAAAAGTAAATAAAAAACGCGTCTAATCTTATGTCGTCATCTATCACTGCGTTGTCAAGAAATTCTTCGGTGCTTAATAGTTGATAGGCGTTGTCGTAGTAATGCAACCAAAAGAATAACCTATCCTCTAAAAAAGACCACCGGGAAATTGGCTTAAATGGAACGCCTAAATCTTTCATTGCTATATATCTTAGACGCCACTTTGAGGATTTAGCCAACCCCCTAATATAAAATCCGTTATATCACCTTGATACGCGTAATATTGCTGAATAAACTCAAAGCCCCTGTCTTCGTCGGCGTTAAACTCATCAAAAGAGTTCCACACTGGCCGCCAAAATGTGCCGTCTAACTTCTCCGAACATAAAAAACAAATCCACATATCATACTCTAACTTTATTTGATACTCCAAAGAGTTTACAACATAGTTTTGTATTTTACCATCGTAGATTTTCATTCTGGCAACAACCATTCTAATTTGGTCTTTATACTTGTCTATTAGTTCTGCTTCTGGTGTTTTTATCTGTGCCAGTTCCTTCATTAATTCTACATACTTATCCTGGTCTTCTTTGTATGTTTTAGTTTCTTCCTTAGAAATCATTTCTCTTTCTTCCAGTAAAGAAACAATTTGCTTAATGCTTAGAACATTTTTATCCTGTAAAAGCAAAGAAAATCTGTCGGCTTTTTTCTTCTCAGCAATCTTCATTTCTTTTAAAGCCGGTTTTTTTAGTCTGTATTTAATGTCATCACCCGGAATAACCACCTCAATATACGCACTATTAAATAGACTTTCTACATTAGCAATACCTAATTCCTGTTTAATTTTATCAACGCCTGAATTATCTTTCGGTTCCATCGTGTTCCTCCCTTTCTTTTTTTATCTCATTCTGAATATCTATATCTTTTAACTCTGTAAATAAGATGTCCTTCACCATTTCTTTCTCAAACAAATATATACTTTCGCGTATAGATGCTTTGAGTGCGTGAAGGACAGAACTGTCAACCTTATCCTTTAATACCAAGTCTAAGGTGCTTAAAACATTTGCCACTAATCTAGTGAAAACCCGTCCTATCCTTTCCTTTATTCTCATATCGTCCTCTCAATATTGTGGCGAGGAGGATTTCTCCCCCTCGCTCGCAATTAAATTTTATATTAACTTCCAAGACCAGTATCATACACATAGAAGTTATCAGCCTCTATTGTAAAACCGGCATTGAATACTGAACCAACATCTCCGTCCATACTTTGACCTGATACACGAATATCTTCCATTATATACCTGGCAAGAATATTAGTGTGGTCTGCGTCGTCGTAAATTACGACTACTACATTAAGGTTGGTTAAGAAATCACTTAACCTTAAACTCTTAACTGTGGCCGCAGAAGTTCCGGTCAAAATAGCCAACGTAGTTAGGTCGGTTTCAAATTTATCTAACGTCATCGTGGCGGTAGCATCATTAGACGGTCTGGCAAATGTATTTTCATCGCCCTGCTGATATAAGTCCTCTCTGGAGAAAGATACACTTACATTAGAGGCTTTTACTCTATATACATTCGCAATTGCGCTAATCTGACTACCATAAATGGCTGCCTTAATAGTGGCTAAATTACCATCGCTGACTATAAATGTTTCAATTTGTTTACCTGTAATCAAATACGGATTCGTGTCGTCTACATTAGCAAAACTACAAATATTAGCATTTCCTGCATCGCTGGAGACGGTGTAGGTGACTGCTACTATCTCGTAAGTCGTTGCTCCTGTGTAATCCCAAGTATTCGTTCCGGCTTCGGTAAGCCTTAGTTTGTTCGAGACTATTGAACAAGTATAATCAGTTCCTTCTACTAAGTCAACCTGAGTAGATAAATCCACAACCCCACTAACCTTTGCTACTTTTGACACTCTTAAAGTATACTTACCTGACGGATGGTCAAGTGCAGTAGCCTCTAAAGCACAATCAAAGTATCCGTTGGTATCATCAGTATTGGTGACATCGTGGCTTTCTCTTACTACATATTTGGAAGTATTGGCAACCCAACTCTTGGCTCTGCCAGTTCCATTTACTGTTACTTCCATCTTCTCATTTCCAGATGGAATAGTAATATCAAAACCACCTACAGCAACACGCTGCACAAATACCCCTTCTATAATAGTCCCTGCGGAATTTTTCTTCATAGCCACAAAATCACAGGTTTCATTAGTAAAATCTCCGTCAGAACCGTCATCAGGGTCTGCGCCAGCCATCACTTCTTGAGTAGTGTCAGGGTCTTGTCCAGAAAATAAAGCCCAATGCTTTATTTTTCCAAACTCATTAAATTTTATAGAAACTGGAACGCTGGAAACAGAAGCTATTTTCTTCTTCCCGGCTCTTCCAAACTCCTTAAATTCTATGGTAGGCATATCACCGCCTATAGCCACACTCTGAACCCTCTGTAAGCACCATTCATTGATGTCGGTATTGTAAACCACCGAAGGATTGTTAGGTATGGTAATTACACCATATCTACTATGTTTGACATAAAGTTCTTCACTCATTTAATTTCACCACCTTTTTAGTTTAATCTTCCTTTACTGTTATATATATGTTCGTCCTATACTTATCTATTTCAGCGACATCAGAACCCAAATCTAGAGGTTCTATATCGCAAGTTTCTACTGTAAAACTACCTACCTTTTGAGTAGTTGCGTTAAACGCAGGATTGCTCGCTCCCGACTTTAGTTTAGGCATAGCGGTATTAAAGTCAATTAAACTTATTGTAGTCCATATTCCGCCAGTTTCTGGTGATATGTCGTTAGCAATATCAACATCTTGTCCCTTATACTTGCCAAAAATCTCTAAACTTATCGAATACACCTTAATTGTTTGCATTGTCCCCATTTCTAGGAACGTGTGATTAATTATTTTAGCGGTCACGCACACGCGCGGTAAATCGGCATCCTTTGTCTGGGGATAATCTTCGCTAACCACCGAACTTCCCCAGTTAGTTAATAAAAGATTTTCTAGAAAATATATAAAAGAGTATTTGATTAAATTTATTCTACCTAATTGCGCGGACATTTATATCACTCCTAATTCCAGGAAAAGTTGTTCTACTTTTGCTATTGCTTCGTCATCGCCGTATTTAATCCAATTAATTCCTTTTATCTGATGAGTTACCCACATAGGGTTTTCTGTATTTTTTTCGCCCGGTTTATACTCCATTGGCGTTCCTTTTGCTCCAGTGCCCCTGTCTCCAGGTATAAGTCTGCCTTTTTGTCCGGTCTGTGGATTAGTATGTATTAAAAAATCGTAAAAATAAGCGGCATTAGTATTGGCCGAACCCCAATTCAACATAGCCCAATAAGGAGGCAAATCAGACACTCTCAAAAGTTTAATCGTAAACATTCTTAATGGTTCATTGACATCCACTTCATAACTACCACCCATACTAAGGGCTAATTCACTTGTCCTTTGATGAGGTGCTAGTTGTTTGCGGTATGCTGTTATCCATATTCTCATTATATCGTCGCTTAAAGCCCACAGGCGGTAAAAAGTAGTAGCCCCTTTTTTATAGTTTATTAATAGTTGGTTGTAATCGCACTTTATATAAAAGTTAGCCAATCTGTTTCACCTCGGCGATTACTTTTAGTCTATCTAATACGCCATTGACGTTACGAACCGGTTTAATTGCAAAGTTACCATTTTTATCTCTGAAAACTTGAACTTGAACTGCGTCAACTATTATTTTATATGCAGTTTCTAATGTGGTCTTATGGGTGTAATCACAGTAAAGAATTACCCGACCCTTATCAATTGCTCCTGGGATTGGTAAATGAGCGGATTGGGGGTTGACCCACCTGATGTTTGCCTTAATATAAATTGGTGCACTTAAAGTTATAATTACTCCCGCGCCCTTACAGGTAGGACAGTTTGGGTCTTTAGAGCGTTTCTGGAAACTATCCCAATCGCAAGTAGCACACTCGGCCTCAGTTGCTGTATAAACAGTTATATTTCGTTCGTAACTGCTGCGTATTAATTTTAGCCTCTTTGCGTAATTTTTTTGGTTAAACATCTATTCTCACCCTTATGAACCAAAATCAATTGTTATATCCCCGGAGTCGTCTTCGGTAAAGTAACCAATAAGGCCGTATGCCTGCCCACGTGCCATATCAATAAGATAAACAATAAACTCTTCGTCGTCGCGAGGCTTTACTCCTTCAGACAAGGAAATGTCTTCTGTCTTAAAGTTTATGCCCGTATGCGCCAGGACTAAAATCTTTGTTATATCCGTAATCAACGCTTGGTCGCCCAATAGAACGGTGGGGCTTATAATCGTATCATTAGTAATTAAACTGTAAGCATACCCATTAATGTTTACATACTTGTATTGAGCGAGTTTTTTCACGGCTTCGACTATATAGGCGTCTATTTCGGTATTTGACCAGACAAAATCTAAAATATTAAGGTCGTGCACCTTATAACGGACGCTTTGTCTAAGTGATTCTACAGTTGTCGACATTGTTTTTCAACTCCTTACTTAATTTTAAACTTTTTAGAGCAATACGGACATTTTACATTTCCTCTATGTGCATTATTAAGAACTACTTCTAAGTTACTTATGTGATTGTCGCTCTTTATCCCGTTTTTGTGATGAACTAGTTCGTTTTTGAGTAACTTTCTCCCTAAATACTTTTCCATAATTACACGGTGTTGCGCCTTCATATGGCCTTCTTGACCAACAAATGTATAACCACCGTGGTTGCGTCTAATTCCGCCTTTCCAAGTTGGGTGATTCTCTCCTTTAGGGGCGTTGACCTTTATCCATTTAAGCCAACATCGCATATCACAAAATTTTTTTATGACTTTTTTACCTCTTCTGTAACAAAAGGCTCGCCAGTATTTCTGCCACTTTTTCTTGCCGCATTGTTTACAAGTGACAAGAAGTTTAGTTCCGTGTTTTCTATACTTAATTATCATTTATTTTTTCTCACTGTCTATTTCTTTTTTTATTTTCTCGTCCCAATATTCCAAAGTTTCTTTCAAAATTTCGGTCAGACTCGACTCCGGTTTCCATCCGGTCTTCTTACAAAATTTACTGTTATCGCCCTCTAAAACGTATAAATCGCTAGGACGTATGCGTTCTTTAGAAATTTTAATCTTTACTTTTAATCCAGATAGTTTTGTTAACTCGCCCAACATTTCTTTTACACTAACAGAATTATTACTACATATATTGTAAGGTTCACCATACGAGCACTTCTCAACTGCAACTATATACGCCTTGACCATATCTCTAACGTTTGTCCAGTCCCTTTTCGAGTCTAGATTACCTACTTCGATTGTGTGATTGCGTATTCCGTGTTTTATTTCCATCAGTTGTTTAGCAAAAGACGATATTACGAACACGTCCCCGCGTCTGGCTCCTTCGTGATTAAACGCCCTGGTAATAACTGATTTCATTCCATAACTTTTATGAAACTGTGCGGCCAGCCTATCCATTGCTAATTTACTCACTGCATAGGGAGAACAGGGTTCTGGTATAGCGGCTTCAGTTATTGGTATAAATTTAGGGACTCCGTAAATTTCTGAACTACTGGCTACTTGAACTATTGCTTCCGGGCAATGGTTCATAACTGCTTCGAACAAGTATAAAGACCCCATTATATTGACATTGAATGTTTTAGCTGGATATAACCACGACGTAGTTACGAAACTTTGGGCTGCTAAATGATGAATAATGTCTGGTTTTATATTTTTTATAACCTTATTTACAGCACCAGCGTCAGTAATATCACATTCTATCCATTCCACTCCGTCTTTGATATGCTCAACATTTTCGGTTCTACTGCGCCAACGTTTAATAGCAAATAATTTAACATCATCGCGCTCTAAATAAGCATCCAAGAGATGGGAACCGCAAAAGCCAGTGCCCCCCGTGATAAAAATCTTTTTCATAGTGTCTTCCTTAAATCTCGAAGTTTGTCTTTACTCTCTTGACTCTGACTGCTATACATTGTTCCGCGTCTATGTTCTCCTATCCATTCATACACTTTAAACTGAAATCCTAATTTTTTAAATAACGCCAACGAAGCGGAATTGTTGGCGTAAACTTTACATTTTACAATATCAACTTTTGACGTTGAAATAAAGTATTGAATTATTTGAGAACCTATTCCTTTTCCTCGGTGATTTTTAGATACAGCCACTCCCACCATTGGATATTTAAAATTTTTATGGAACCTCAAAAGTCCATACCCAGCCATCTGTTCTCCCTCAAAGAACCCCACATATATATTGGCTGACCCTAATATACGATTAAGGTCTTCTTTTTTAAAACTATGGGGACGAAATAGTTCTTTATCCGCATCAGAAAGTTGCGTGTTTAAAAATATGTGAAGAATCTCTACATCTTTTTTATCTAGACGTCTTATCATCTGTAGAACTCCCTTATGCAATCACTTATATATCTAATCTCTTCTTCAGTCAAACCTATAAAGGTTGGTAGGTTTATCCCGCGTTTAGCAATGTCTTCAGCCACTGGGAATATCTCATCTTTATCGTAAGGTGGTAGTTTATGGTTAGGTAAAAAGAATGGTCTAGTTTCGATTCCCTGAGCCTTTAAATGGTTCATTAGAGCATCCCGACGGTCAGCCAAAACCGTGTATAGCCAACAAACCGGCTTTATGCCTAAAAAATCCTTATAAAATATGAGGTTTTTACAACCTTTAAGATACTTATTATATAAAGACTCTATTTCTTCTCTCATTATTATATATCTGTCAAAAGACTCTAGTTGTGCGAAAATAATTGCAGCAGAAATATTTGACATTCTATAATTAAAGCCAATCTGGTCGTGGTAATAGGGATAAACAGTGGCTCCGTTGGCTAAGTGCTTCATTTTTTTGTATAGTTCTTCGTCATTAGTAACTACTGCTCCGCCTTCCCCAGCCGCTAAAATTTTATTGCCGAACCAACTAAAACTACCCGCTACCCCAAAATTTCCCACCTTAACCCCATTTACACTTGAGCCGGGTGCTTCAGCGCAATCTTCCACAATTGGTAGGTTGTGCTTATCCGCTATTTCTTTTATTCTGTCCATTTGAGCCGGATGTCCGTATAAATGAACTGCCATAATTGCTTTTGTTTTATCTGTAATTTTATCTTCTATTTGTTCCGGATTTATGTTGTAGTCAAGTCTGTTACTATCCACAAATACTGGAGTAGCACCACAATAAGATATTGCAAAACTAGTCGCAGCGTAAGTTAGGGTTGGGGTTATTACCTCATCGCCAGGCTTAATTCCCAATGCCGCTAATATAAGATGTAAGGACACTGTCCCGTTAGCCGTAGTCAAGCAATACTTACTGCCATTTTCTTCGGCGAATTTTTGTTCAAATAACTTGACATAGTTACCTTTGTAAGTCAACTCGCCACGTTCTAGTGCGTCAGTAACATACTTTATCTCGTTACCGGAAATGTCTGGTCTAGCTACTGGAATTATCATTCTTGAACCCCCATCCCTATCCTAAATTTATATTCATCCTCTTTATTAGAAGAAGCAAAATAATATAATTTTAAACTGCCGGCGTCATCCAAAATAAAACAATTCTCTCTTCTCCAGGCATCCCAAGCAGTTACTCCCTTTAATATTGGGTAGTCTTTATTTATACATTCCCAGTTTAATCCGTCGCGCGAAAAGGCCAATCTTAAAAAGCCAGCTACTTTAGTGTCAAACCCGTTATAACCCATAAGTAAACCATCATTAATTACAAAAACTTTAGGGTTGGCTACACCATTAACATCACATTGTTTATATTTTATTCCCGACCATACTGTATTAAACTCGTCAAAATAATATGGTGTTTTGCTAATCGAAAGGTCTATTTTCCAACCGGCGTCTTTATGACTCTCGGTATACATAAAAAATTTATCCTCAACTTTTACTACAAAAGGCAGCAGTTGCCGTTTAGATAGGTTTCCCTGAGTAGAAAATATAGGATTGCCGTTAAACTTTTTCCAACTGATTAAATCGTCACTCTCAGCTATTCCTATACCCAATTCCAACCAATTATTGTTTTCTTTTCTTCCGCCGTCATAAAACATTAAAAATTTTTTATTAAATTTTATTACAGAGCCAAACTGGATATAAAAAGAATCCCACTCCCCACATTCGCCGCAATTAACGACTGGCACAGAACTGTGCTTCCTAAAAGTATGCCCGTCCTTAGACATCGCTAAACCTATTCCGTAACTACGAGAACCTTTGCCACTATAAAACATATAATATGACGAGTTTATTTTTATGACGTAGGGGTCACGCACATAGGTCGAGTTCCAATCTTCTGAGCCTATGTTTAAACAATGGCTGCCTGATGCATTAATAAATCTTAGTTTGTTCAAATCATTGTATGATAAGTTTAGTGGTTGACCCAGTGAACTATGATTTCCAATAAGTCCCATATTATCTTCCTAAAAAGTTATTTAATAAAGAAACAAATCTTTTACCGACTGCTTCTAGTGTGTGATTTTCCTCTACATATTTCTGAAAAACTTTAGTTTTAAACTCCACATAATCAGGATTAACCAACAACCAATTAATCTTGTCGGTTACTTTCTGAATAAGATACTCGTCTAATTCGGGGTTTATCTCGGTCTGTCTTCTGTATTCCCAAGAAACCCCCTCTTGAACTATCTCGGAAAAACCCCCGGTGGTTTCAATCATTACTGGCGAATTAAAAGTTATACCTAACGTTCCCATATAAGCGGCCTCTTTTGATTGGTAGTCCCCGCCAGCAATAAAATAAGGGTTCCAAACAAACATACTCTTAGACAAGTATTCAAACTTTTCTTCTTCCGATATTCCGTTTAGTATTTTAAAGTCTTTATTTATACTGTGCAGCCCAAGAGCAGTCTCTGTTTCGTGGTTTTTGGGATACTGACTAAGTATTATCGGGGTTAACTTTTTGTTCAATCTTTTTGTAACCTCACCCAGATATTTTCCAAATTCTTTTTTGCCGCTCCAAAAACCGAGTGTCATAATCTGGTTCTTCTTAGCGTAGTCTTTATTCCTAATTTTCTTTGCTACTACGCTATTGATTGGGGGAAAAAGAGTCTTTATTGGTTTCTTTAAATCAGTAATCCATCTTCTATGCCACATACCAGAAGTGTCGGAAACACTCAGGAGAAGGTCACATTTAGTTAAACCTTCTTTGTAGTTAATCCAATCCCCTCTCTGAAGATAGGCTTCAAACATCTTTCCACCGTAAGTTAACAACGAATAAGGGCACTCAAAAAGAAAACTAATTGCTGGTATGCCATATTTATTTCCATATAAAGCAGCCGGGTGGGTATAAGAACTAGGTATGCCTATGATGACATCGTAGTCCGGCTTACTGTCGGCCTTAACCATTTCTTTATATATCATCTCTGAATATTGTAAAGAGTCTTCCGAGCCGCGCCACAAGTTAATTTTTTTAATCTTGGGAGTAAACTCTTTATTAGCAAATATGGGTGGAGAATCCCCAAAAAAAGTTACATCTACTCCCTGCATAATTAACGATTCCACGTATCTCCACGCGGCATACTGACCGCCGGAATACATAGTCGGATGTGAGGCATAGAATACAAACGCCACTTTTAGTTCACTGTGTTTATTGGATTGCACTTTCATTAAGCGTTCTATGACGAAAGGATGCTCGCCGGTATACTTTTCTACCCTAGAACCATCAGATAATTTATCCCCAATCTTAGCGTTGATAATCTCTCGATTATATATTAAGTGGTGCTCAAAGGCTCCTTTATACTCTTCTGTATTTCTTACCTCATAAAATTTTAATTTGGCCTCTTGAAGAATCTTTGATTTAATATTACTGTAATGGTAGCACACCACATTGGAATCAGTAAGTTTTAACGCACGGCCTTCTTTTGTTTTGACTAAAAAATGAGTAAACGGATAGTTGCCTTCCCGTTTCCAGAATCTTTCCATAGCCAAATTGTCAAATCTTCCGCCAACCACTATAGAGTCCGGCGTCTGACCAAATATTCTTTGGTTTATTCTTAACTCTTCTATTTCCCCTTCTTCAATTATACGGGATATTTCATTAAACCCTTGCTCGGTATAAAACTCATCGCAGTCTATTAAAAATACATAATCTCCAGTAGCACTATCCCAAATTTTCTGTTTCATTTCAAGTTTATCAGACCATTTGCCCTTGATAAGTTTTATTTTTTTATCCGAGTCTGGAAAATTAGTTATTATTTCAACTGTTTTATCTATTGAACTGCCGTCTTTATTGACTAAATCTGGGTTAACTCTTCGATATTTCTCTACCGAACCCTCTACAATTATAATCTCTTTACAATTTTTCCAATGATAAATGTGCTGTAACCAAGATTTTATAAATAATTCTTCGTTAACGGCTATAGTGCAGACAGTCACGGAATTACCAATAGTTTTATTTACCGGTTTAAGTAGTTCAAATTTTCCAGTAAATACCGCGTTAACTTCCGATACGAATGTTTTAAATGAACTCTTTTTGACGTATCTGTCAATAAATACTTGTTTAACTGTGTAGTTTCCTAAAACGCTTTTAAACAGTTCCTTAAACTCAAATAAATTTCTGGCGTAGCAAATATCATTCCCGTAATATTCTCTATACACAGGTAAGTCATAAGCCACTACTTTAGTTCCATTAATTATGGACTCTAGAGGCACTAAACCGAAACCTTCAAATTTAGAGGTGGCTAAAACACACTTACTTCTAGAAATAATATTGAATTTCTCTTGGTCAGTTATGCCCTCGTATACATTTATTTTAACATTACACCTAAGTTTTAAGGTTTGAATAAACTCTTTGGAAGCCTGTCCAATAATATTCAATGTTAAATTATTCCATTCACTTAAACCTTCCAATATAATATATAAATCGTCTTTACCTTTAAAGGGAACATCACGACCAATCCAAGTAACCTCATCTAGTTTCTTTTGCGGCGTTAGTTTACATTCAGGATTGTGCGGGGGATATATGACCTTAATTTTGTCAGGGTTACAACCAACCCATTTAGCCACATACTGTTTGCTTAACTCAGAAATACCTAAGATGACTGTGGCTTTCTGTAAACACTCTTTATATTTACTCCAGTTATCGTCACTCCATTCAATTAGTTTTCTGTATTCTTTAATAAAATTAGGGGTTTCAAAAATTAGCAGGTATAAAGGTAGTTTGTGTTTTTCAGCATACACTGTGGCCGATATGCCGCAATCCATTGGTAAACTAAAAACAAAATCGCCCACAATATTTATACTATCAGAAATGTATAGATACTTGAGAATTTCTGGGTCAGAGAGGTTCTTTAAATATATTGGGTTTTTCTCGTAGCATACTGTATAAACAAAAAATCCCGCTGCAATTAATGCTCGTGCGTAAAGCCACGACAAATATCTACCTCCACTAAAGAAGCTGTAGTTATCTATAAAGAACACGCATACTTTTCTATCAATTAATTCTACCCTATGCAAGTTTACCAGGTAGTCGAGTTTCTGTCTATTCTTTTCGTAATCTTCTGTAGATAGAGTATAGAAAGAGTTAGCTTTTATTTTTATGCTCTCTATATTAATGTCTGATTCGTAAGTTCTTATAAGCATTTCTTCCCTCGTTGCCTCTTAAACCACTTTATATATTCGTCAACACCTTGTTTGCCATACTTAATATAAATATACCTATAGGCGGCGTGATGTATTTGTAAATGTTCTCTACCAGTAAGTTTAATTGTCTTGTCTGAGTTTTCTTTTAAATAGATGTGGTGCTTGGTGGAGGGGGAATTCAGTATTTTATTTCTGCGTTCGGCAGTCCAGTAATTTTTCATAAGCTTAGACATTGCCTCTCTTCGTTTTTCTGAAAAGAGCTTTCCTTTGTGCGATGCACCTATTTTTCTCTTAGTCTCTTCTGATAGTTTTCTTCCTGTGCACGCCTTACTCATCCTTTCTCTTGATTTTTTAGTGTGATGCTTACCGAACCAGTTGGCATTCTCACCTTTTAATTTTGAACAGGCAATACTTATTTTTCTTTTGTGCTCTTCTGAAAATTTTCTGCCTTTTAGAGACCTGCTAAGTTTCTCCTTAGTTTCTTTTGAAAGGTGTTTACCAAACATTGGGTTATTCTTACCTTTATTAACCCTGCTCAACTTTTTCAGAGTCTCTTTTGAAGGGTGTTTACCCGTCTGTGCTTTACTCATTGCTTTATTATGCTTTTTAGTTCTTTTGTAAACCCCAGTAGGCATTTGTTGCTCCCTTCGTATAAATTTTAGAATGAGACCGAATATTTGCATACTCGGTCTCCAATTAAAATTTATAGTTTATGAGCCAGCAGGTATGTTTATTTTTACCATACAAAAGGCATCATACACGTCCACACTTCTATCTTCCACGCCAAAACTGTGGTCGGTTAAAATGGCATTAGCCTGATTAGCAGCTTCAGTCCAATTCTTAACTACCGTAGTTCTCTCCTGACCGGTTCCGGCCAAGCGTCTACGAGTAAACCAACCAACCTTAGCAGGTTCTCCAAGAATATAAACAGTCTGGTCATCAACGATGGTCTTAATAACTCCACCGATGGTAACCTGGCCTCTAACGACTATATACTGGGCTCCCATCACCGGGACAGCTCCGCCAGCCTTAACTAAACTCTCAATAGTTGAAGTAGTAATAACACGTTTGCCATTACTATCCACCCATTCAGCAATTTTGAAAAGGTTTTTCAGAGTTCCGATAATAGTAACCGGGGTGCTATACAGGTCTATCATTCTCGCAGCGGCTTTGAAGTTATTCCAGGTAAAATCACCGGAAATGGTTCTGGTAGTGCCTATATTAGCTACAGCAGCGGCTATTGAAGTATTAATAGCCTGAATAGTGTAATAATCATCAGCCCTATCCAAATATTCCCCTAACTTAGCCCTATAAATTGGTATAGTATCATATCTCTGACTCTGCAAAACTGACAGTTTAATTGAAATATCTTCGGTCACAAACAGCGAAGTGGTTACAGTGCTGTATCCACCAGCCGCAATTAACCTAGAAGTCAATGTGTCGTTCACCAAAGCGTAGATATTAACTTTATCCGTAAACGGGTTCGGTATTTCTACCAAATCGCCCGGATTAACCGACTGGGTTTGAAGAATCCTAGCGTATAAACTAGAATAAACTTTCTCCATTACAACCGGTTCGCCAATCATTTCAGCTATCGCATACGGATTGAACATAGCGGCAAGAACTTTGTTATCATATTCTGACAACTGTTCAGCAGTTACTTCAATACCGAATACGGTTTTAAGTCTGGCGATTCTATCCTCGGAAGTTTTCACTTCACAAGCTTTTAGAATCTCATCTAAAGTCTTCATAATTTAAATTTCACCTCCATTTTATTTGATTGTATAAAAACGGTCTCCAGTCCGTTTTATTCCATATTAGGGTCGCCTTTCGCCCTACTGTCATTGCCGTGTTCTGTTCCGCCCATACTTAAACCATTCAGTTCAAGTAATTCCTTCTCCCTGGTAACTTTAGCCAGTTCAAACTTTTCTGGAGTAGTTACATCTATTGATGTTTTTTCCTCGGCGGTCAGCGGTTTTATTTTATCCAGTTCAACTAATCTGGATTCCTTCGACTTTTCTTCTTCGTGCTTTAGGTTAATTTCTTTTTCCTTAGCATCCACTGCCTCTTTAATTTTAACAATTGCTTCCGCGTCTTTAGCGTCGGTGGCTTCTTTTATTTTAACAACAACCTCTTCTTCAGAATAAATCTTTATCTTCAGTTGTTCTAAAGCATCGGCAAATTGAGTGGTCAGCTGACTTACAGTATTTTGTAAGTCTTCAATTAAAGCAGCATCTTCTTTGGATTTTTTAACCGCGGCGTCTTCTTCGCTAGAACCATCTTCCTCTTCTGGCTTAACCGGAACAACTGCAACAGCTTCCTCTTCAGGTTTAACTGGTTCAACTACAGCAGCATCTTCCTCAGCAGAACCGTCTTCCTCTTCAGGAAGAGCGAACGCGAATACCAAATCAGGATATTTAGTAGATAACTCTTTTGCGAGCACCTCTAAACTAGTGTCTTTGTCGGCAGCCTTATCTTTAGGAAGAATGGCTCCACCCACAAAAGTAACGTCCTGAATGTCTATTTCCATTTCACCCTTGTCATTCTTTCTAAAGGTTGCTTTACCATACTTTAGTTCAAACGACTGTCCGGCTACTCCGGCCTTGACCCATATTTCTATGTTAGCGTAATCTTCTGAAAATAACGCTTTCCAAAAGATTGCTTTTGTTACCATCGCGGTATCCACTACTTCAGCATCGAAATAGAACCCTTTCGGATTTTCTCTCTTATGAAATAGGTTCATTGGCTTACCAACGATAGTAAGTAATCCGGCTTCGACTGTAGCCTTAGAAAGGTAGTCACCATTTCTATTTGCCTTATCTACGTGCAAATAAGTGCCTTTGATTACAGCGATGTCGTCGGTTTTTTTAATTCCCCATTTCTCAAGCTTTACAAGGTCTTCCGCGCTGGCCTCTAATATCTCTATACTAGATGTTTTATATACAGCATTAAGGAAGTCCTGCACTGCTTGACTTATAATCACTTTCTCTTTCATTTTTTTCACCTCTTTTTAATAAAATTTTACTTCATTCTTTTCGCCACATTTTCTACACATTATTGTGACTTTGTTGCCCGCCAAAATCCCGAACAGTAATCCTGGAAGTTCGGCGTGACACTTGCCGCATCTTTTTACTTTTGCTCTTTTCTCGCGTCTTTTCATTTGCTCTCCTTATATATTTTAAGACAGTCTATGTATTGCAAAAAACATAGTAGAACTACCACCGTAACTTACTGCGGTTGACGCTAAA